>Ga0163144_10019965_pt1 | contig 13440 bp, 17 predicted proteins | sample OliLak19BULKMAT1_FD_123175 | JGI IMG/M metagenome (GOLD analysis project Ga0163144, IMG submission 123175) | Freshwater microbial mat bacterial communities from Lake Vanda, McMurdo Dry Valleys, Antarctica - Oligotrophic Lake LV.19.BULKMAT1 | ecosystem: Environmental > Aquatic > Freshwater >... | reverse complement strand
TTCCTAAGAAGGAAAAGAGATTTGAAAGTCTTGTTTCAAGGAATCCTTTGCCATTCGAACCTCGTAAGGCAAAATTAACAACATGTAGATTTTTTGAAAAAATTAATTCTATTCTTGACAAAGACATGGTTGTAATAGCAGATATAGGTGACAGTCTATTTGGTGCGTCAGATTTAACCGTTTATCATAATAATACGTTTTTAGCAGCCGCATTCTATACTAGCATGGGCACGGCTATTCCGGGTGCGTTGGGAGCACAAATGGCTAAGCCTAATTTGCGTCCAATAGTAATAGTTGGAGATGGTGCTTTTCAAATGTCTGCATTAGAGTTAAGTACAATTGTTGAGCATAAATTTAATCCAATTGTTTTTGTGTTAAACAATAAAGGATATACCACTGAGAGATTTTTACTTGATGGTCCATTTAACAATATAAGAAACTGGAAATATGAAAAAATAACAGAATTAATTGGCGGCGGCAAAGGATATGTGGTAGAGGATGAAATGACGTTAGACTCTGTTGTAAAAGAGGCATTGAAAAACACGGAGCTTTCTGTTATAAATGTGATTGTCGATCCTATGGATGTTTCCCCTGCATTAAAAAGAATGACTCAAGGTCTTTCGAAAAGAGTTTAAAAAAAATATGAACGATCAGAAAAAAGATTTCTCTCGAATGAACGATCCAAAAAAAGATTTTGTTCGAGTGAACGATAGAATTCGCACATCGCCAGTTGTTGTGATAAACAGCGAAGGAGTGAATTTGGGGCCGATAGCAGTTAGTGTTGCCATAAAGATTGCTAAAGAATCTGGACTTGATTTGGTAGAAGTATCTCCACAAAGCAAGCCGCCTGTTTGCAGAATAATGGATTTTGGTAAATTTAAATATGAACAAAACCAAAAGCTTAGAAAAAACAAAAAATCATCTAAAGCGGATCAGATAAAAGAAATTAGATTTAAGCCGCACACCGGCGAACATGACGTTAAAATTAAAGCAAATAATGTTTCTGAATTTTTGCAAAAAGGACATCGTGTAATTTTGAATTTAAAATTCTCTCGAAGAGAGATATTGTTCAAAGAAAAGGGCTTTGCTATTATCAATGCGGTAATTAAACAAGTTTCAGCATATGGTAAGCCAGTTAGCTCTCCAAATATTAGTGGTAATCAATTGTCTTGTATGTTGGAACCAATCAAGTCGGAGTAATTTCTAATGTATTTAAACGAAGAATTTGAAAAAGTGCAAAAAGAAGCACTGGCGGCTATCCTTCATTGTCGAAAAAAGAAACAAAAACGAATAGACAACGCTCAAAGTGTTTCCTTTTTCAAGAATTTAATATCCAATGACGAAAAAGTGGTAGGAGACACATTTGGAGAAAGCGGAAAAAAGATGAAATTATTTGCTGAAATGGCTGATATAGATCATCCAGATTTATTCGTTCATGTTTCGAAACGCATTCCAGATGAATCGATTTCGCAGGCTTGTTCAGAATTTTTGAATGTTTCTAATTATGCAAACAAAGAAAACTTCTCATTAGTAATACCCACTGTTATTTATAACGTAGCATCCAAGATGCTTGCGTCTAGTTCTCAAATTAAATTCATGGATGATCCTACAAAAACAAATTGTAGTTTGCGGTTTTTGAAAAACAAAGAAGACAGACACAATGTACGGCAGAAAAAAAGCACTTCATCGTTTTCGTCTTTAGGAGTGTTTGATGGTAATCTTAATTCACTTGGAGGCTATGTTAGAAACAATAAGCTAAATGAACTAGATATTTTAAAAGCAAAAGAAAAAATGACAAGATACAGAAAGTCAAATTGTTCTTTTTTGGCTAGAGAAGTCGGCAATTCTATTGAAGCTTTCAAACAAATAACCGTCAATAGATATTATGGATTTTGTCCTATTAAAGCAATTCAAGCGGCGGCTATATTATCCAATGTGCATGGCTTCAGCGTGTCTGGATCGCTTCCAGTTGTCGCAATGGTAACAGTTAAAAAAAGCCAATTCTACAAATTTCACAAAAACATGGAAGTCAATGAAGTTGATTGTTTGGCTCGTGTATATCCGCTTCATGATATCCAGTTAATGCCTAGCGATAACTTCAAGGAAGTTATCAAGAAGCTTGAAAATTGGCCCGAAGCAAACGACAAGCCAATATTTGATCATTTTTTGGTATTGGTTCCAAGCATAGATGTTCGTCAAGCTTTCAATTCATATGATAAATCGCCTTTTGAAGTCATTTCGTATGATGGTGAACCTTGCGTTTTAGATACACATGATGATGTTCAACGTTTTGTGGATTTTGAATTAATTAAAAACAAAATTGTCAGACCTATTCTGTTAGGCGAAAAAGATGGTGAGTGTTATTTCGTTTGTCATTGGGAATGAGCAACGAATCACTATGTTAACATTGTGAATGGAAAAGCTGGCGACAGCGATTGATCGCAAGGAATTAAATCATGAGCATTTTCGTAGGCATGAATTATGTTAATGGCGAATATTGCCCGCACAGAAGCGATATTTCTGTTGAAAACCCAGCTAACGAAGAATGCATAGGCATGATTCCTAATTCTACTGCTGTAGAAGTCGCTGAAGCAATTGCTGTTGCCAGAAAAGCTTTTAAAAAATGGCGACAAACTAGCAGGATATATCGTGCTGATTTATTCGATAAGCTTGCTCAACTTTTGAAAAGAGACTGTCAAAAGTTGCAAAGAATCATGTCTTTGGAAACTGGTAAAAATTTAAACGAGTCTTATGCAGAAGTGATAGAAGGTTTGCACATGTGCCAAGTTGCTGCTGCCGTAGGCAGAGAGCCATTTGGAATTGTGATTGCTTCTGAATTAACAACTAAAGATGCGTATACAATGAGAAAGCCAAAAGGAGTGGTTGCTGTAATTTCTCCTTGGAATTTTCCTCTTGCCATTGGTTCTTTTTGGTGTTCCGCTCCTGCGTTGGTGGAAGGCAATTGCGTAGTACACAAGCCATCAGAGTTAACTCCCATAATTGCGCAGACCATTTCTGAGCTTTATCATGAAGCTGGATTTCCAGAAGGAGTATATAATTTAATACATGGAAGTGACGATACTGGAAAAGCTCTTGTTCGTGGCAATGTAGATTGCATCCTTTTTACAGGGAGTGCCGCAGTGGGACAAGACATAAGAAGGCACTGTGCAGACACATGGAGCAAAACTTGTTCTTGTGAAATGGGCAGTAAATCTGCTGTTATTGTTTGCGAAGATGCAGATATGAATCTTGCCCATGATGCAACTTTAGCTAGTGCGTTTAAATTAAGCGGACAAAGATGTGTTTCTGCTAGTCGTATTTTAGTTCACAGAAGTATCGTTGGTGCATTTGTCGAAAGATTCGTAAATAGCGTTTCGACAAAGGTTACATTTGGCGATCCATTTGAAGTTCCTGCTCCTTTTTATGGTCCTTTAATCAGCAAAGAGCAAAAAGAATGCGTAAGTAGGTTTAACGCCAAGGTCATTGCAGATTCAGAAGCAACTGTAAAATATAACGGCGAATGTTCTCGTGATAAAGGTCATTTTTTGGCTCCTTTTGTGTATCAAACAGAATGGAGAGATGTTGACTATCTAAAAGAAGAAGTGTTTGGACCTCATGTTGCTATCATTCCATTCAATGATGTGGAAGACGCTGTTCGCATTTATAATGATACAGATTACGGACTTGCTCTGGGGGTGATTACTGAAGACTTTAGAATCATGAGAAAAATAAGAGAAGAATGCGATACTGGAATGCTTTATTTAAATGGCTCTTGTATTGGTGCAGAAAGTCATTTGCCATTTGGGGGCGTCAAAAAATCTGGCAATGGATGGAAATCAGCCGCTGGTACGTATCAGGCGGTTACGGATGAAATTTCTGTTACCACTAATTTCGAGGCAGGTAGAATGCAGTTTGCTCAAGGCATGGAACTATAATTTAGGACTTCAAACGATGAAAAAAATTGCAATAATCGGACAAGGATTTGTTGGACTTGCTGTTAGAAACGGCATGAGTCATGCATTTGAAGTTTTTAGTTACGACAAGGTACATGGGTGTGTTGATTCTAAAAATCAAACACATCTAAAGCTTGATGAGACTTCTGCTTATTTGTGGTTGTTGCAAAATACAGATGGTCCTATTTTTGTATGCGTGCCAACTCCGATGAATAAAGACGGATGCTGCGATACTTCTATTGTCGAATCGGTAGTTCAATCTTTGAGCGAAGGATTGAACGAAGTAACTCGTGTGGTTGTGATAAAGTCTACTGTGCCACCGGGAACTACGGAAAGTATAAATAATAAATATGATAATTTGAATGTTTGTTATAATCCTGAATTTTTGCGAGAAACAAGTGCTCAAGAAGACTTTGATAGTCAAAGCAGAATTATAATTGGCGGTCCAAGAGATGGAACAAATGTTTTGAAGCAAATGTATGAAAGAGCTTATCCTGATGTGCCTGTAACGAAAACAAGTTCTACAATAGCAGAATTAGTCAAATATACAACGAATGTTTTTTTGGCTGTAAAAGTTAGTGTTGCTAATGAAATTAAACAATTGTGTGATAAGCTGAATGTGGATTACGATAAAGTTGTTGAATACGCAACTAAAGACACTCGATTAGGAACGTCACATTGGTCTGTTCCCGGACCAGATGGAAAGAAGGGCTTTGGTGGCAGTTGTTTTCCTAAAGACTTAAATGCCTTGATTTGTCTGGCAGAAGAATTGGGCGTGTCGCCAAACGTTATGTATGGCGCTTGGCAAACTAACTTAGAAGTCAGATCGGACAGAGATTGGGAAAATTTAGTTGGAAGGGCGGTAAATTATGAAAGATGAATTTGTGGTTAACAGAAAAGATATGCTTGAATTATTGAAAAAAGCTTTTGAAGCAGGTTGGCATGGTTATCTCGATTTAAAAGACTCTGTTTGTCAAGAAATTTACGAACAATATGTAAACGATATGCAAACTATGATGAATAAGGAATTGAGTCCGTCTCAAGAGGCAGTCGCAGAACAACATTTAGAAATGCCGCAATCATTATGGCAATCCAGCTTATCATCATTCAACAAACAAACAAACAAAATTGAAATGGATCGAATTTCTAGCTGGTTGAGTTTTTCGAATGAAATTTCGAGTTTTTCTAATGAAGTTTTAATTCAAGACAATAACGGTCGAACCTATACTATTAATAGAGATGCAGCGAACATTGTATTTACAGATTAAACCAATTAAGGAGAGGCAACATGGTAGTCCCAAAGATTAAATACGCAAAGACAGTAGGCACGCAAATACTCGTGGAGATATTGAGTTCTAAAGACATTATCGAAACGGTATTGCACTTAGAAAAAGATAAAAACATTCATGGCACGCCACAAGCCTATATTCTAGAGATTGGACCAATGGTCAAGTCTGAGTATGGGTTTTCTGTGGGAGATCGTGTTGTTCTTCAAGGCACTTATACACCACTTCCAGAAGTTACGACAAAGAACGAAAGGCTCTTGGGAGTGTGCGAACCACATGCTATCAAGGCGATTCTAATAGAAGAAGATGAACAATAATTTTTACAAAATATTAGATGTTGACAAAACAGCATCTTCTGAAGACATCAAAAAAGCATACAGGCAAGGTGCAAGAAAGTACCATCCAGATGTTTGCAAGGAAAATGATTGCGAACAAAAATTCAAAGAGTTGAGTGCTGCGTATGAGGTGCTTAGCGATCCTGTAAAGCGTGCTGAATATGATAAGTTTGGAAGGGTTTCTTCCAAAGGCCCAAGCCCCGATTTCGGCGGCGGTTTTGGCTTTGATGTATTTAATTCATTTTTTAAGCAAAAAAGAAATTTCGTTAAACATCTAGAAACTATTGTGAACATTTCTTTCGAAGAAGCATTCGATGGATGTAAAAAGAAACTTGTGCTAGAGCGTCACAAGTCTTGTGATAAGTGCTCAGGCAAAGGATCATCGTCTTTTGAGACATGTCGTTTTTGTAGTGGAAAAGGACGTATTTTAATTAAACAAGCTCCGTTTCACATAGAAACCATTTGTGGATCGTGCAATGGCAGCGGAAATTTGCCTAAAGATAAATGCGATGTTTGTACTGGTATTGGAAAAATAAAAGAAGAAGATGAGATGATTGAAATTTCCATTCCACCCGGTACGGTTGATGGATTGCAGTTGCGAATAAGCGGCAAGGGAGAAAATGGGGAAAACGGACAAGTTGGAGATTTGTATGTAAATCTTAGGGTGGAAGAACATCCTGATTTTGTGATTGATGGAATTCATCTTTTCAAAACCATTGATGTAAGTTACACCCAATTAGTATTAGGTGCAGAAGTGACTGTAGAAAATCTAAAGGGCGATAAGTTAAAAGTTAGAATACCTGCTGGAACAGAGCCTTTTAAAAAATTAAGGTTAAAAGGACAAGGATGGCCAGTACTTCAAGATAATAAGATAAAAGGCGATTTGTTTGTTGTTTTGACGCTCAATATTCCGAGTGATCCTACAGAAGAACAAAAGGAATTGTTGGAAAAATTGGATCAAATCAGCTAATGCTTATAGATTGTATTTGCGACGTGTTGTTTGATTTGTCTTTTTGGCTTCTTTGAAATACTACGGTCAATGTTTTGCCTGTTTCAGCAGTTCCTGAGATGCGATTGAATTCATCCAGTGTAAGATATAGACGAGTTCCATTTTGCAATTGAATAAATATAGGATTTTTATTTTTATCAACCACTCTTATTTTAGAAGTTATTTTGATTGTTGGGATTTTTGACGGTATCGATAAATCAGTGCTAGCTAAGTGAGGGGTAGTTGTAGGGAATGTCTCACTTCCTGTCCAATCACTATTTAAATAAGAACCGCCCGGACCATCGTTGTGTTTACCTACAGTGTTTTGTTCTTTTATGTATTGTTTAAAGCTAAGCATGTTACTCTTATAAGGGTGGGTCAGCAAAAGATCAACGACACTATATTTAGACTAATATGGAAACAATATCACAAGAAGAAGTCAGAATAATTAATATGTGTCAATTGACACCAATGATTATTGATTGGCAGTCTCGTAAAGATTCTGATGACATTAATCCAAAAAAATGTACTGAATTGTTTTATTTGGATTTTGTAGATGAACGTGTTTTTTGTTTGAACGGACAAGAAGCCGATGGTTTAATTTCTAATGCCGTGCTAGATATACTGCGAATTAAAAAAAGAGAAGCACAAGTTCAAATAATTCCTGAAGATATGATGAATAAATTGAATTCTGACAAGAAAAACTTTTCTATTCAAAAAACATTACAAGAAAGAGGAGCAAATGCAAGAGCCGAACAAGATCAAAATTCAGATGAATGATGGTGGTGGAGCTATAAAACGAGTTAGACAGTTTACTCTCACTGATGCCATAAGAGTGATTAAATCAAAAGGATATAATATAGAAACAGAAAAGAAACTTTTAAAGGCTGTTTCAAAGTATCCAACTGGTTCATACAAAAGATTTATAAAAGATTTACAAAGACATCTTCGAAATGCTGAAACAGAAATTTAATTTCGTTACTTATTTAGAGTATGAATAAACTACCAAAAGTAAAAGCGTCAAAAGGACAAATTCCAAAATCATTAGCCACAGATTATGAAGAGCCATGTTTTCATAAAATAGCAACTGAAATTATTGCCGACAGTGAAGAGTTTGTGCCAAAATACCAAACGGATAATTCGTCCTGTGTAGATTTGGTTGCTAACATGGCTCCTAATGTTCATGGTAATAACGAGGTGGCACTTCCGCATCGAGCTACAGTAGTGATTGATTGTGGCTTTTCAATGGCAATTCCTAAAGGGTATGTCGGGATGATGAGCGTTAATTCTAAGTATGGTAACAGAGGTCTAATTGTAACAGACGCTCCTAAAACAATTGATAGTGATTACAGAGGTAGAATTCAAGCAATTGTTACAAATGTAGGAAAAGAAATCATCGTGATTAAACATGGTGATAAATTTGCTCAAATGAGAATTCAACCTGTTTATCGGTTTGATTGGAATAAAGTATCTGACCTAATTGGAGTATAAAAATGGGAGAGAAAGTATTTGCTGTTATTACAATTGCCCGCCAAGTGGAAGGGGACTATGTTTTCATTAAAACAGAGAAAGCTTTTAGGTCTGCTAAAAAAGCAGACGATTTGATGATGAAGCTTAAAAAAGATGCTGTTGATATGGGCGGAAAAATTAAGCCCGTGAAGATAAGCACCCCGCAGGGTGATGCTAAATGTTTTTTGGAAATAGGCGCATTTGAACTAGAACTGGAGGATGATTAAATGTCAGAAATGCCACACAACCCATTAGAAGGTGAAAGACCAGAATTATCAATTGATCTTCATGAGGGTTCTGAAGAACAGGTGTCTATTGTGGTAATTCATAAAGATCGTCCTGAATATCTGAATCTTACAATTCAATCAATAGCTGTCAGTAGTTCAAATAATAACTATGAATTGATTGTATCTGATAATGGCTCTACCAGCAAAGATGCTTTAGATTATCTTGAGGATATTGAAAAGCAAGGAATCAAAGTAGTTAGAAATGCAAAAAATGTATATTGGTCAGAAGCGGCAAATAAAGGTGCTCAAGCTGCTAACAAGTCTTCTAAATATATTGTTTTTATGCACCACGATGTTGTTGTAACTAATCAGGCATGGTTAGACCTTTTGATTAATGTATCTGAATCTCAAGATTCAGGAATGGTAGGAGTCGAGCTTCACTCTTATTATATGCAAAAACAAAAAGTTGACTTTGTTCAAGAATGGCTACTTTTAATGACAAGAGAATGTTGGGAGGAAGCTGGCCCTTGGCCAGAAAGACTTCCGCAAATTGGACCATCGTTTATTTTGACGATGGCAGCACAAAATAAAGGTTACAAACCGCAGGTGATGCGAAACCCGATTGCACATCATTACAGAATATTTTCACTTGATATTAATGAGTATGAGAGATTGACAGAGCAGGCGATGGTGGTTATTCCGCAATTAATGAGAGAGAAGATGAGCGATGATGTCAAAAAATAATTGCAGACAGAAATAAATATCCCACACATGAGATCAGACACGAAGACGATTTGGACAACAAATTCCGCTTGTAGTTAATATTTGAAACCCATCTTCTACAACTACAACAGTATGCTCAAATTGTGCTGAAAGCTTCCCATCACATGTAACCGCCGTCCATTTATCTTCTAAAATTGCACCTTCTGGTTCGCCTTGGTTAATCATGGGTTCAATCGTAAATATCATGCCTACTTTCATTTTTTCCATAATTGGAAAAATGAAACCCTTTGAGTATCGACTAGATGGCGAATGGTGATGATCTAATTGCGGCGGTTCGTGAAATTCGATGCCAGTGCCATGACCACAAAATTGATTAACTACTGAATATCCGTTTGATTCAGCATACAAAGTAATTGCTTCTGATATTGAATCAAAGCTAGCATGTGGTTTGACTTGAATGATACCCATATCAAGGCATGATTTGGCAATTGATATTAAATCAGATGCTTCTTTTGATATGTTTCCCACTTCAAATGTTCTGCATGTATCGCCGTAATATCCATTGAGAATGGTAGTTACATCTATTTTTACAATGTCGCCATCTTTAAGTCTTTTATCACTAGGAATTCCATGACATATAGTTTCATTTATTGAAATACATGTCTCTTTTGGAAATCCACGATATCCCTTGCAAGCAGATGTGGCACCATGATCTTTTATGAAGATGGCAGCTTTATCGTTGAGTTCATTTGTGGACACACCCGGTTGAACAAGCGGTTGTAAATAATCTAATGTCATTGATGCAAGTTCGCAACTTTTTCTGATGCATTCTACTTGTTCAGGCGTCTTGATTAGAATCTTCTTCAACATGTGTAATTCCTATTATATCTAAAAATCTTCTTGGTGAAGATTGTTTTCCAAGAACGATATCCTTGAGTTCTTTTTCTAATTTTATTCTAATTTCATTGTCATCATGGTTTTGAAAATTGCGCATGATAGCACTTGCAATCCAATGGTTGGATTCTTTTTTGTTACCCATGATTTCAATAGCCAAAGATTTCTTGTCGAGTTTTTGACTTCTCCAGAAATCGATTTTTTCCATTGTTTTATCGAGCAATTCTTTATGTTTTTTGATTATATTTTCTATTTTAGGTTTTGCAGAAGGAAAATAAGCTATAATTTCTTCGGTTTCACCTTCAAGGACTTTTGTCACTAAATTCTTGTAAGATAGCTGATCCAGCATATGGTGAAACTTCACATAGTCTGGGTCCTTGACCTTAATTCTCTTTCCTGTTTTTTTGTCTCTGAATACAAAACCTTCAAAGCCCGGAGTGTCCTTTTCAATCTGCTTCATCAATGCCAATATTTCATCATGATTGGCAATTGCATCCCAACGGCGAGGACGTGGTATGTTCAATCGTTTGGAGGTTTGATCTAATTCTTTTTCAGATAACTCACGATGAGTTGATACGTTTCTTGCGCCAAGTAGATACAAACCATGTTGCTCTTTTGTGTATTTTGTCCAAACAAAAGATGCATCATGAATGAATTCAAAAACATACGTCATGGCAGTATCTTCTTGTGAGAAGTTAATTGCCTTGACATATTTGCCAATGATTGATAGAAACTGATATTGTCCACCATGAAATGATGTGACTTTATGATCGTAATCTGGCTGGTGAGACGACATCATTTTTCTGGTGTGCCATTGTGGACTTTGAGGAGTTCCATCAGGGAAGAAAACGCCAACCATTGAACCATCCATTTTTTCAAGCATCTCTGCATTTTTAAAATCTATAGCATCTGCCTGCACTTCTCCTTGGTTGAAAAAACGGGTAAATGGAAATGATTTTATGAGAGATAAAGGATCGCCAGAAAAACCTTCTTGTGGTTTTTGAACAACTACACCACGTACTAGACGATTGTAGTCGTTTTTTCCAGAAATGTTATAGTTTAAAATCCAGTTTAATCCTGCATCCTTGGCGATAATTTCGGTAGCATCAAGCCATTGCTTGTCACCATTGACAAGTCTGCGAATTATTTCACGCAATCGTTCTTTTTCTTCGGTTGTGGTTTCCATTTCTATCAAAAACTCCCTGAAGTTGACTTTGTAGACTTTCATTATACTCATTTCTTGGGAGTTTGTAAACCTTTGTAAACCTTTGCGAATTACGTAAAATCAATTATTTATTGATTTTACAAAGCTTTCCCACGCTTTGTTAGAAAACGTTATAGGTGGGTGATTTGAATAAACGGCAGCATAAACCATGCAAAAAAGTTCTTCTGTGTTTTGATCTAAAGAATTTGACGAATTGACTTTATTTTTTTGTTCTGCCTTGTGTTGCTTGACAAGTTTATTCCATTTTTTTCTCATGTCTTCGTCAACTATGTATTTCCATATTACATGTCCGACCTCATGAAGAAACGCATATTCTCTTCCGTAATTCCAAGGGGCAGCAATAGTAATGGTCTTTTTTTCCTCATCGATAAACCCAACATGATCCCCGTCTCCCTTGATGGTGTTGCCATCTTCAAATACCACCTTGTACCCAGAAATTAGAGCACGATGTTTTTTGGGTAATTTTAAAAGGGATGTCTTTACATCTTTGTTTTCAGATTCAATTAGAAAATTTTTGAAGTTCATTAATTTATTTAGTGGAATGATGTTGCTTTTTGATTTGTTTGTTGTACAATGTTTGTGACCTGCTCTAGGGAAGTCGCTAAACTCAAGATAGACGTGGAGACACGTAAAAAAAAGACAACGAAAAGTCTATAAAATACGGGTGCCCAACTGCTCAAAGCACTTTAAAAGTGAGCAATTTGTGCAACTGTCATTAGTGAATAGCGTATTAGATCGTAGTCATCCAAGTTTTTGCAAGATGTTTTTTATGCCAAAATAAAACATTTGACCCATGCATGGTTTGCGACGGTTTGATGGATTGCGATTTAGGCAATATGCTTGGCTAAGCTTGCATTTCGGTTAAGCATTGGTCCAACAAAGCTTGGTAATCGCTAAATAGCGTTATTGAAAACGAAAGTTTAAACAAGCCTAAATAAAAATTTATTTAGTGGCAATCACAAAAAACCCCGCCCGCAAGGGCGGGGTTTTTCATTTCTCTTCTTGTCTGTCGTTTCCATATATACATTGTCTTTTTCAAGGAGAAGTAATTTGTCTAAAAAACAACAAACCAACAAGTTTCACATTGAATTCAAGAATTCAGCACAAAGTTTAGCATGGACCATGTTTCAAAAACATGACGTGCTTTTTTTAACTGGACCCGCTGGCACTGGCAAAACGTTTCTTGCCACTGCTTTTGCTGTAAGCGAGCTTTTAAATAAGAACTGCAAAAGAATTATAATTACACGTCCAATTGTGGAAGCAGGCGAAAGTTTGGGTTATTTGCCCGGTGAGTTCGATGAAAAAGTCGCTCCTTACATGTTGCCAATTTATGATTGCGTTGGCAAGTTAGTTGGATATAACGGACCACAAAGAGATGAAATTCAAGCATCTATAGAGGTTGCACCCATCGCATATATGAGAGGCAGAACGTTCGATAATGCTGTTTGTGTTTTTGATGAAGCTCAAAATGCTACTATGGCTCAATTGAAATTGTTCATGACTAGATTTGGAGAAAATAGTAAATTAATAATAACTGGTGATCCAAAACAAAGTGACATACACAACTCAGGTTTTGCAGACGTTATTAGTCGTTTAGAAACTTTACAAGGCATTGGAATCGTAGAATTTACAAAAGAATCGATTGTAAGACATAAACTTATTGGAGACATACTTGGAAGATTGGAAAAATGATATCCAACTGTTTTGGTAAGTAGTAATTTAATTGCCTAAATACCAAACAGTAACCAAGTTTGGATTTTGTAAAAACAGCATCAACACTGTTTCTGGTGGTATTAACGGAGTAATTTGATCGTAGAATCAGAACAGTCTGTAACAGAGTTCGGAACGACATCGATAGGTTCGTTGTTTGTTGCCATTGGATTGTCATCTAACGAAGCATCAAAAACTGATGATTGGAGTTATGATGGCGATTTATGATGAAGAATGTTGCGTTTCTTATCTGGGTGCCTTTTCCAGTGCCTTTTCCAGTGCGTTTGATGGCGGTACGTGTCTATCTGGAGATGAATGTGTTGGTGTAGTTTGTGCAGGCAGTGCTACAGAACAATATATTCCATCTGGTGGTGGCACTTACAATGAAACCGCATCTGGCGGTGTTGTAACAGCAGGCGATGGCACAGTTGTAGCCACATATAACATTTCTTCATCTGGTGGTGTTGTAACAGCAGGCGATGGCACAGTTGTAGCCACATATAACATTTCTTCATCTGGTGGTGTTGTAACAGCAGGCGATGGCACAGTTGTAGCCACGTATGATGCTTCTGCATCTGGCGGTGTTGTAA
>Ga0163144_10019964_pt1 | contig 13441 bp, 11 predicted proteins | sample OliLak19BULKMAT1_FD_123175 | JGI IMG/M metagenome (GOLD analysis project Ga0163144, IMG submission 123175) | Freshwater microbial mat bacterial communities from Lake Vanda, McMurdo Dry Valleys, Antarctica - Oligotrophic Lake LV.19.BULKMAT1 | ecosystem: Environmental > Aquatic > Freshwater >... | reverse complement strand
CACTAAATCGACAGCCCGGAGAACGATCAAAGTTTTGGAAGTCTTTCGACTTATGGAAAAATCTCTCGAAAGAAGAAAAAGAAAAAACACGAATTTATGGATAGACCAACTTACTCAATTTCTAATAAAGGAATTAATGTATTAAGCTTGTTTGACGGCATTTCTTGCGGCCAAATTGCCCTTGAGAGAGCAGGCATTGAAGTCAATAAATACTTCGCAAGTGAAATTGATAAGCACGCAATAAAAGTGACTCAAAATAATTACCCGAATACTATTCAGCTAGGAGATGTCGGGAACGTCAGCATTTTGACTCTTTCTAAAATAGATTTGCTGATAGCCGGAAGTCCCTGTCAAGGGTTTTCCTTTGCTGGAAAACAATTAAATTTTGAAGATCACAGGTCCAAATTATTTTTTGAATTTGTTCGTATTTTGAAAGACATCCGTAAGACAAATCCCGATATAAAATTTTTACTGGAAAACGTAAAAATGAAAAAAGAAAGTCAAGACGCTATATCAAACATACTTGGAGTAGAGCCCATAGAGATAAACTCTTCTTTCGTTTCGGCGCAACTGAGGAAAAGGTTGTATTGGACAAACATTCCGAAAGTCACGCAACCGGAAGACAAACTCATCAAACTTCAAGATATTCTAATTTCGGGTTTTGCAACCAAAGATAAGAGCTATTGTGTTATGGCTTCGGCAGGACCGTCAAACAGACCATCTTTTCTAAAACGACATATAGATAGGTCAATGGGTAATTGTAAATTAAAAACGAAAAAAAACAAATTTGATAGTAGCGATTTAGAAATAATGTCGGTAGTAGAAGTAGAAAGATTACAAACCTTGCCTGACAATTATACCAATGGGATTCTAGAGTCTAAAAGATTCCACGCAATTGGCAACGGTTGGACAGTAGATGTAATAGCACATATATTTAGTTTTCTTCCGAAGAAATTAACAAGCACCGAATAAGAAAAAACACGAATTTATGGATAAACCAACTTACCCTCACTCAATTTCAATTTCTAACGAAGGCGTCCGGGCTTTAGATCGTTGGGATACCGCTAAAAAAGTAATGAAGAGCCTAGAAGAACAACGGGTTGCGGCGGCGGCTGAACTTTCCAACGCAACAGAGGCATTGGGCAATTTTATGACGCCAAAAGACGCGAAGGCCGGAGAGATATTTAACATGGTAGTCGAATCAAGATTTTTGCAAGTTACGGTCGCTCCCGCCCCTCCAACCTACGGCAGTCCTAATAGCAACTACGCTATTTGTTGGAGATAAAGTTTATGGACGAACAAAAGACCAAAACCGAACGCGAAAAGAAATACTCCGAGCTTTTTGATTTGCTTTCTCAGTCAGAGTTGGCAGCAAGAAACGGAGAATGGGCAACCTGTGCCAGCTACGCAAAACTGGTGACAGAATTAGGCTTCAAATACTCACGCGAGGAATCCAAGCGGTTTTGCCCACCATCCGCCGAACTGGTTGACCCGGACTAGAAGACAGTGAAACAACGAAATGGGCACTGGCGATAAGCCGGTTGATGCCCGAATTTGCTCACTGGAATGGTCAGTCAGACGCCAACCGGAAAGAGAAAGAAGCCTCTTGGGAAACGTCTAAATAATTTTAGAATTTTGCAAGTTTACAAGAGCTATTATAATTAACCCTGTTTTCGGTGTATCTAACACCAAATGGGTTTACTTTCGGATGCGGAAAAGGCAAGTCTCTCGGCTGACTACAATTTAGTAGCGGAAACCTTTCTCACGCCCCTTGTAATCTACAAAGAGGCCCAAGTAATAGTCTTATCGACAAATCCAAATTATAATAGATTCGGAAGCTTAAGCCAAAGCGATACCGATTTACCCGTTAATAACCCCTTAAGATTTATAGTATCAGGTCGAGTAGAGTATGGAAGCAGCCAAAAATATCCATTTTTAAAGGTCGGCAGCGAAGACAACCAGTTAAATCTTCGTGAATCAGATGGTCTTGTTCGCGTAAAAGTTGACTTAAGCGGATATGCATTACTTAAAGACGCGAAACAGATAGAAATAGATAACTTTATCTTTACTGTCGCATCTACTCCTCGCCCGCACGGCCTCTTCAATACGAATTATTACACCTTTAGATATCAGAAGATTCAATAATATGCCGACAATTAATCAATCAAAGCTATTTATTGAGTTTCTTACTGCCGAGCCTATCTTGGTTCGGGAATCTTTGGCTTTGGCCACAAAAGAAATTTTTGAGCCAGCAGTCATACAGATGCAGCAAGAGTTTGAAAGGCATCCAGTTACGAGAGAAATAGACGGAAATATAGAATCTTCCAATCTAAGCAGAACATTGCCGGGAGGAAAGACTTCTGAATTTAAAAATCTTTTTTCTTTTATCGGGTTTGATAGAGACGACCAACCGATAGAAGAAATTCGTCAAAGGCTAAATCCAGAAAGTCCAGATGGGCCAAAAATTAAATATATTAGAGGCTCTCAAGTTCAAAATCTTACGTTTGTGTTTAGTATAACCCCTCCTAATGAAGAAGCAATATATAAAAATACACCGATTCCTTGGGCTGTAGGTCTTTCTTGGGTAAAGCGACTCCAAATAGGCGGGATTCCCGGTTTTTCTCAATTTCTTAACACAGATAAATCCAAGGCGTCTCGCTCTGGAGGCGGCATACAAATAAAAGGAATATTACCCGGAAGACGCCCATTTAAGACGGTGGACTATATTAACAAAATTATCGGCAACTTCACCGATAAATTCAAATGATTAATACTTTTTCTCAAACAGCAGTTGCCTCTTATTCATTTTATATAGAAAATTATATATTAAATAATTATAGTGGGTATCGTAATTATACGTCAAAATTATATTATACGCCCGATTCGCAGCTAACAACCGGATACCACGCTTATTCCGCGCCCTTCAAGCAGTGGGTTTACGACTCTAGCGTAACGGGGGCGGTAATAATGAATAGCATTACAGGCAGTCTTAATCTTGAAAGAGGGCAAAGCGGATTAAAAATTGATTATATGAACGGAAGGGTATTGGTTCCAGCGGTTTTTGGAAAAAATCACAATATAAGCGGAACATATGCGATTAAAGACATTAATTTTTATAACTCGAACGAAACAGAAGAAAGCTTAATATCAAATAGTAAATTTTTTCTAAATTCGCGTTTTGGTAGAACCCCCACGTCTGGAATTGAACCAAATGCCATAGTTACTCCCGCCATTTTTATAACGAGCGTGACTCATTCTAATAAAAATTTTGATCTAGCGGGACTATATAAGACGGATATTGATGTAAGCTGCGTTGTTATGTGCGATGACACCAATCTGCTAGAGGCGGTCTTGGGGGCGTTTGCAGACACAAAAAGACGATCTTTCGTCCAACTGGCCCCAGCGGCAGACCCAATCAATGAATTTGGAGACGTAAAAGATAGCTATAGCGGGTCTTACAGCTATAATGCTATTAAAAATGAGCAGGGAACCCCCGGAAATCAACTGCAAATTGATGCGGTTAGCTCGTCTCGTTTGTCTGACAGAATAAGATTTAGTTCAAATATTTATGCGGGAATTGTAGATACGACCCTAGTAAAAGTAAGAACAATAAACTAATTTAATATAAAATACGTAAATAAGTGTATTAACAATAATAAGGTCTAAGGAAATATGCCACTCTATCAAGCTTCTGAACTAACAATGTCCTCTGGCGCTTTAGGCGTCACGCAGCAATCTGTCGAAAGATTACAGAGCGTGCAGGTATCTTACTCTCCTCCACGAGCCGATGTTGGGGTTTTGGGGCGGTTTAAGGTTTTAAATGATAGACCCGTAATTAACTATATCCCGGCAGCTTTCAGCTTCAATCTTATTAAGGCCACAAAAGAAGTAGAAACAAATTTAGGTCTAATTAACCCTACCGGTGTGGGCATAGTATTTGCGGGAACCGATGGATTCTCCGTCAATGGTTTCGGAGCGCGAAACTTTAATGTTCTCGTTTCCCCTTCTCAGGCAAATAATTACAATGGACAAATGTCGCTATTGAGTGGCGTATTGAATAGTTATAGTGTATCGGCAGGAGTGGGCCAGCCAACTCAAATGTCCGTAGGGGGCGAAGCTTTAGATTTAAGATTTGTTGCTAATACAGCCGGTAAAGCCAGTTCTACTTACAACTCTTTAATGATTAAGTCTGAAAATGTTGCAATTTCAGGTATTGACATCAGCGGCTTTGGTTTAAGCGGATTAACTGTCCAAAGCTTTGATTTGGGCCTAAGTATCGGTCGCCAGTCATCTTTTCAGCTAGGCCAAAAATACCCAAGTCGTTTAGTTACAGATATTAAAGCTACGGTAGCAATAAGAGCCTTCTTTGAAGGAATAAATACTTCTTTTACCGGATTAAATCAATTTGATTGCGGAACTCCCTATACAGGCTCTTTTTTCTTCACCTTGGTTCCTTCTTGTTTTAGCAGTCCTGCCACCACTTACATAGCCGTAAACCCATATCTTACGTCCTTTCAATATGGCGCGCAAGTAGGTAGCTTTAGCTCTATTGATCTAAATTTTGATATTCCAATCAGCTTGAATTCGGGCGAAGCAGTTATAGGCTCAAATTTAATTATCCTGTAAAATCAATAAATAGTATAAAAATAATGGAATTAAGTGTAAAAGATATAACAAGACCAATCATTAACTTTAATAATTAAATATAATACACTATCATGCCACGTAATCGTCTCTTATACCAAAGCGAAGCCCTCTTTATCACTTCTGGTCTGGCCACAGGATTCATGTTTAGTTCAGGCAATTCAGGAGCAAATCAATTGCTTCAATTCCATCGCATTCAGTCTGTATCTCACGATTTCAGCATTAGCCGTCAGGACATTATCCAAGAGGGTCAATTGGCTCGTATTGATGCTATTATTACCGAAGCGCCACAGGTTAACATTAATACCTCATGGTATATTACAGATGGCTCTAATGAGCAGAAAGCCGGTCTTGTCGTAAACGGTCTTGTTTCTTGTATTTCTGGTATTCTGACCAAAGCATCTGAACCAAAAAACATGATGATTCTCCAGTCGGACGAAGGTAACGATGCTGTCGGCGACACTCTGGTTAATTCTCAGAGCGTCATTTCCGTAGGAAATACCTTCTTGTCGAATATTTCATGGAATGCCTCAGTCGGTCAGATTCCGACCTGCACAGCTTCATGGCAGGCATTTAATATGAAGTTTGATACGGGCTCTCAGAACTTGGCCACTCCCGGAATTAATATCGTCAATGGTATTGCTCTTACCGGAATACGCTTCTCCATTCCAACGGCTACCGCTGGAACCGGCTCTAACATTCCATCGGCCATCAAGCCCGGTGACGTTACGGTTGTTGCTGAAAATATCGCACTGGGCGTGTCTTTTTCTGGTCTTTCCGCTTGCCCCGTTCAGTCCGTTGCTGTTTCTATTCCTCTTTCTCGCACAAAGTTAAATAGACTTGGTTCTTTGTTCTCTTATTCTCTTGAGCCACAGTTCCCCGTTAAGCCTACGGTATCGCTGCAAGTTTACCAGAACGATCTTCGCAATTCTTCACTGGATGCGGCGATCTGTAATGACCCATTCGTTAACTTGGACGTTAATTTCCTGAATCCTGCTTGCGGCGGCACGGGCTCTCCTTCATTCATCATTCGTTGTCGCGGCCTCAAGCTAGATAGCCAATCATTCAGCAATTCAGTAGGCTCTATCGCTAAGACCGTCGATCTAAGCTTCTCCGCATCATTGGGCGCGGCGTCCGACCTAGCAAACGGTATTATCCTGTCGGGTCAAGGTCGATTCTAATCTAGTCTAATCACTCAATGCAAGATTTAAAACTTCTTGCATTTTTTGTGTCCAAAAATAAGCATTTTTGATAATAAAAATATAATTCTCTATTTTTTCGTGTATTTCTTTTGTGAAGCAATCTGCTTCAAGGTCAAGGAAATAAATTAAAGACATATGAGTGAATATCAATTAAAAGGGCCGGATGCTGTATTTTCATTTACAGTGCGTCGTAATGTCACAAACCTATTTAAGTCATTTTTGACAACCCTAGAAGATATAACATCCGAGCATGATGAAGCACTACTTAAGCTCCGGGCGACCCTTCCGCCCGAACATCGGCATTGCGTTGATTTGGCAGCATTTCTTACCGAAGCAAAATGCATTAGATTGCGAAAAAACGTATTAGAGGCGGGAAATGACACGATTCGATCTTTAGAAGAAGAAAGAGTTAAATATAAGATTGAATTTCGTTAATATTTTTATTAATAACAAGGCGTAACAAAGGAACAAGGCAAAATATGAAATTACTACATAAATTCACCGTCTATCTCGACAAAGAAGTAGACAAAACTGAAACCGTCGTTCGCGACGGCCAATCTATCAAAGAAACCCGCAAGGTCGTGGAGCCGGTGCCTCACACAATTGCCCTAAAGAAGCCGTCCCGTAGTGAAAATGACTCGTTGAAGTTGTTTTACGGGGCTTCTGTCAAGAAAGCTATTGATGCGGGCCTTTTCACGAAGGCCGTCCTATTGGCCAAACATATTGATGGAGCGGGTAGCCTACTCAGTAAAGAGACCGCAAAGCGAATGGCCGAACTCACTCAGCATATTGAGTCGGTAAAAAATGACATCATTCAACTTGGTTCTATTGAAGGAGATACAGAAAAAGAAAAGAAGCAGACGGCTTTACTTGCAACTTTCGTAGAATCTCAGCGCGAATTTCAAGCTATTGAAAGCAGCAATTCAGCGATTTTCTCAAATACCAGTGAATCTTATGCGAATGAAAAAGCCAATCTATGGCTGATTCTCAGCCAAACGTATGTCGAAAAAGACGGCCAATATACACCTTACTTTAAGGGCGAAAAGTATGAGCAGAAAGAAAATCACTTGGAGTCCCTTGAAGACTCCGAAGATAAGCTTCACCTTAAGGTAGTCCCTCAGCTTGCCGCCTATTGGGGCTACTACTCTACGGGCGCAATTAGCACGGCGGAAGACTTTAAGAAGCTTGAAGCCGAACTCGAAAAGCAGACGGAAATTCAAAAAGAAATAGATACACCCGCCGAAACTCCTATCGTAGAAGCCGCTGCCGAATCTGTTGAAAAAGTAGCCTAAGCTAGTTCCTGTTATGGCTGCGCCTACCAAGCATCTTCGGCGCACATTCATAGATGTAGTTGCCGGACATTCAATTATGAAGTTGAATTACGGCAATTTTTATATTCGGCACTTAACCCATGTCGATCACCTCGACCTTGACGATATTCAAGAAGGTTTCGAGAAAACGGCACGAGAACAGGGTTTAGCCGATGAGGAATCCCGCATTCAATACTTAAGAAAAGAAGGGCTATGGACAGAAAAGAAAGACAGGGAAATTTTTGACGTTCAAAATTATCTAAACGGTATGATTCTAGGACGAAAAAATATAGTTCTTCCATCCGTCCTAAATAGCATCAACAATCAAATAAAAGAACAAGAGGCAAAGCTAATAGAATTAAATAAAATAAAGTATGATTTAGTAGGTATGACGGTAGAAACGTATGCAAAAAAAAGAATCAATGACCATTATATCATCAGGTCAATTTATAAAGATAAGGAATTTAAAAATCCACTGTTTTCAGAGCTAGAGTTTGACGATATAGAAGACGACGAGCTAAATGCTATTATTGTTGAATATAATAGAGTTATGGATAACTGTTCCGATATAAATCTAAAAAAACTGGCCATCCAAGACTTTTATCAATCATACTATTATCTTTGTGAAAATAATTTTAAGGAGTTTTTTGATCGTGCAATATGTAATTTCACATTCTTTCAAATAAGACTGGCTAATTATAGTAGATATTTTTCACAGATTCTATCCGGCGTAGACATAAATACGTTGCCTGAAAAAATAAGAGGCGAGCCGGAAGAAATAGTCGCGTATCTGGACGTAAAGAAGAAAGGTTCCGAGCTTTTGGATGCGGCAGGCGCAAATTCTGATGGCGGAATGACTTCTATTGTAGGCGCAACAAAGGAAGACTTAAAAATTCTTTCAGGCGGAGAATTTGACGATAAGAAGGCCAGCGGATTGCCATCGGGACCAGTTGGCATGGACTGGTTCATTAAGAACTCAGGTAAATAAAGAAGATATAAAGTATATTATTGGTGTATTATATTTAAAGGCATATGGCTAATTCCGTTCAATTAAATGTAGGCGTCAACAAATCGTTGTTGGTCAGCGAAGTGCGTAATGCCATGGCACTTGCGGAAGCGCAAATTAACAGCAAGGGCATTAATCTAAAAATCAATAATCAGGCGAGCGGCCCTCTTGGTCGTATTTCAGCAGACGCTAAAGAATTTAATAAGTCTCTTGAAGCCGCTACTTCTCGCGTAGTTGCATTTAGCGCAACCCTTGGACTAATTACGGGAGTCGTTACGGTATTCGCCAAGCTAGCCGCCGCTACGGTTGATGTAGAAAAGAAATTACGTGACATTAATTCCGTTTTTAATCTTTCTTCTACCGGTCTTAAGACTTTTTCCCGCGATATTTTTGATGCAGCCAGAGCCACGAGCCAATCTTTCGATGACGCGGCAAAGGCGGCTCTTGAATTTTCGCGCCAAGGTCTTACGGCGACAGAAACCAGCAAGCGGGTAGCAAGCGCGTTGACGCTGGTAAGATTAAGCGGATTAAGCGTCGAACAGTCGGTAGACGCTATTACGGCAACTCTAAACGGCTTTAACAAAGAAGCTCTTACCTCTATTGAAATAGTAGATAAGCTGGCCGCTGTTGACGCTAATTTCGCGGTTTCAAGCAAAGACTTGGCTAATGCGCTCGCCCGCGTGGGCTCTTCCGCGCAAGATGCTGGCGTAGGGTTTGAAAAGCTTCTAGCCCTCGTAGCGTCCGCTCGCCAAATCACAGGCCGAGAAGGTGCGGTAATCGGCAATAGCTTAAAGACTATTTTTACCCGTGTTCAGCGTTCAGATACCTTAGAGCAGTTGGACGCATTGGGCGTCTCTATCCGAGATGTTAGCGGGGCAATCCTTCCGGCAGATCAACTTCTTCAAAATTTTGCCAATTCATATAAGAACTTAACGAAAGCCCAACAACAATCAACAGCCGAACTCGTCGGCGGTGTATTTCAAATCAATCAATTGAAGGCTATTCTAGGGGATTTAGGCCGTCAATATAGTCTTGTCGAGCAGGCGACCAAGGCGGCAAGTAGCTCGGCGGCAGAAGCACAGAAGCGTAACGAAGCGTTAAATGGAACTTTGGCGGCGTTATTGCAAAATAGCAAAACAACTGCAACTCAAATTGGAGCAGCCTTCGGTAATATTTCTTTCGCAGAGCCATTGCGTAAATTCTTATCGGGAAATTTTTTAGGAGAAATAGGCAATAATGTTATTGATGGGCTTAAAAAAATAGGAGATGACAAAGCACCTTTGGAAAACGTAGGAGAAACCATAGGCAAGACACTGGGCGAAGGAATAGGACGGGGCCTCGGTAATATATTGAGTGGACCGGCACTTATTCTAGGCGCAAAAATCATTGGAAAATTAGCCTCAAATACAGGCGCTCAATTATTGGGCGTCGGCAGCACATTATTAACGTCAAATAAAAACAGCGATCTTCAAAAAGGACAAGAAGATATATTGACCAGAGCAACGGACCTAGAATTAAAACGATTTCAGTCGGCTTCAAGCGTAGAAGCAAAAGAAAAAGCAATATTGGCAATTTTAGAGCGACAAAACGCCGCGATTGCCGCTCAGTCGGGCGCTCGAATTCAAGCCTTTGGCTCAGGATCGGGATTCGGCGGCGCGCAATCACAATTTAAGGCGTCTACACGAGCAGAGTTACGCTCTATCGGAAGAACTCTTGCTGGCGGCTACATTCCGGTAGCAGAAGAAGCATCGGCTATAAGTCAGGGAGTGGGAGGCGCGTCCAGAAGCGCAAAGCCCGTAATTCTTCCAAACTTTGCTTTCGGCGGCGGAAAAACAGGGACGGTTGTAGCAAATTCCGACGAATATATAGTGCCGAATTTTGCGAATGGTGGAAGCGCAATCTTTAATAGAGATATGATCGGTGCGTTTGGATTGCCAAGCGGAGCGCAACCTATAGTGCCGAATTTCGCACTCGGCTCTTCTGCCGGTGCTTTCGGTCTTCGTAGGGGCGCGACACAACTAAGCGAAGGGCTATTCGGCAGTGTCTTACGAGACAAAGGCTCTCCGTTTGTATTTAAAAGATTTAAAGAGCAGCCGGGATATACCGATGACGGAATAGCGAAAAAAATTCGCGCAGAATACGCAATATCAAAGCTATCCGAAGAATTGGGCCTGCCTGTCGCGAAAGTCTTTGGCACGGCAAATCGTAGCGTAGAACGAGGCGGAATATACAAGCAATTTGTAGATGGAACTTTGGGGTCTTCTCTTCCGGTAATGGACCAAATGGAAGTTGTGGAAAAATTAAGACTAAGATTCAAAAAAGCGGGCATCAGACCTATTGATTTAAGAGGGGATAACTTTATCGTAAAAAAAGGCGCAGACCTAAGAGACATTAATAGTATTATTAAAAACTCAATAGTTGTTGACCCCGGTGAATTTGAGTTAATGGACGGCATGGGCGGACCCAATGGCAAAAGCTATAATCGTAAATTTCACAGTAAGGCCGGTGGGTATATTCCCAATTTCGCAGACCCTTTATCTTCGGCCTTCCAGCGAGAAATGGCGGCGGGTGTCTCTCCCGGTGACATCTATATAGATAAAGATTCTCGCGCCAAGAGCCCCGGAAATCCCCAAGGCATTATTATCGCAAATAAGAGAGATGAACCCAGCGGCGGATTTCAAGGGGTAAATCGCGTATTGTCGCAAGGTGGAGACCCGAGATACGCAGGCGCGGCAAATGGGTTTGTGCCTAATTTTGCACCTCTCAAAACCGCTGCGGAGTTGGCCGTGGGTTCTTCTACTAATCCTCCGACAAGTTCTTTTCAGGCAGCACTTCGTAGATTCAATGGTAATGAAGTTGAGGCAAGTGCTTCAATTGAAAAGGCGTTGAATGATTTTTCCCAAAAGTTTAAAGGTTCGACAAAGTTAGCCACATTAAATATTAACGAAGCCTTCAAGTCTCTTGGTTCAGCCGTTACCTTTGGGCCAAGCAGTTCTGTGTTTTTTAAGGAGGAGGCAAAGAAAGAAGAGCAGCGCAAAGCGTTGGCATCCGTGACACGCCAAGGCCCATCCAGTGCAGAGTTCTTCAAGCAAAAAGCAATACAGGACAAGACCCTCCAAGGCCCATCTAGTGCAGAGTTTTTCAGACAAAAAGACATAGAAGGTAAGACCCCTAAGGGCATATTTTTTAGTGGAGTTTCTTTATCGGGACAAAAAGCAGAGCCATCAAAGATTCCCAAAGAAGTAGACGCAGGAGACGGAGGCACGTTTGATAATAACAGTATTTCTTTTAATGCCGCAAATGACATAGATCAACGGGCAGCAAGAGCAGTAGCGGCTCAAAAACGAGCCCTTTTAAACTCAGACGGAGGCGTAAATATAGAAACAACCGAAGTAGAAACCAGATTAAGAAAAAATGTTTTTGATCTTTCAAATAAACAGCTAAAGGTCATCGCCGATAATTCTCGTGGGCCAAGTCAAATCGCCTCTAATACACTGTCCCGCAACGAAGACGGAAGATTTGTTGGTTCCGATATTCTCAGAGGAAGACTCCAACAAAGTATCCGAAGTGATTTTTCTCCCGACAAGCCCCTGAATCCCGACAGAAATAATACTCTTGTTGCTCTGGCCCGGTCCGGCACATTATCAACGGATTTTGAATCCAGAATAAAGTCCTTGATAAAAGAAGGCAACGTATTGGAGTTTGCCTTTCAAAAAGCATCTAAAGAATATATTAAAGCTGGAGGCACGGTAGAGCAGCTATCAAATACACAATTAAATACGGTAAGGGGCCTTGCTAATTTTGAAAAGGAAATTCAACAAAGCAATAGAGACGCGAGTCTTCAAAAAAGAATCGGACGGGTCAATGTTTCCAGCCAAGCCCGCCAAAACTCCATAAGCGACGCAATTGGAAGCGGAGACTTCAACTCTCTATCTTCTCAAGACCAACGCCGCGTTCGGCAAGGTCTGGAACGGCAAGCCGCATCTGATCTTGGTTTCGGAAATGCAAAGCAATCAGACCTGAGAGCCAATCCCGTAGCAAACCAGCAAATTCAAGCACTGGTAAATGGACAGCTAGAAGTTTTAAGGCAGAAACCCCAAGATGTAACGGGCTTATTTAATCAACTTAAAACCGGAACGGGAACTTTTTTCGGTAATTTTGAAAAGACCGCCGAAAAAATAATCGCCAAAGGCGGCATCTCAAAGGAAGACGGCAATACCATAAGAAACCAAGCATCTTTTCTGCAACAAGGACGTAACCAAAAAATTCAACAAGGTGCTTTCGCGGCATCCTTTGCGCTGCCTTTCTTGGCCGGTCTTATTCCCCAAGGACAAGGCGGAACAACCAGTGGGCAGGTTCTCGGCGGACTTAGCGGCGCGGCAAATGGCGCGGGAGTCGGGCTGGCATTGGGTTCAAGTTTCGGGGTTCCCGGTGCAATAGCGGGCGGATTGGGTGGCGCGGCCATAGGCGGATTACTGGGCGCTCTTGGAAAATTAAACAAATCATTTGAGGAGATCGCACAGAGCGTTAACGATGTTAATTCCGCCAATAAAAAGACGGTGGAAGGAGTAGACTCGTATATCAGGGCTCAGGCAGATATTGTCCAGTCTATTTCAGAAGGAGCAGACCCAAGAATTATTAAGAAAAAACAAGAACAGGCCAATAAATCTTTGCTGGAGCTTGACGAAAATACAAGAAAATCCATACTGTCTGCCGGTTCTGATTTCTCTAAATTAGGCGATGTATCTTTTGATAAGCAAAAGAAAACTTTAGATGACGCGCAAAAAGGCGATGCCTTAAGCTCAATTACGAAATTAGTAGACAAAGCCAGTGAGAAAAATTCAAAAGACGCCGCAAAAGCTTTTTCTTTCTTTTCTGCTGACGTAGGAGATGTTCGTAGATTTACCAAAACAGACAAACTTGACAGTTTTGCTAGAGGTTCAGATGGAGTAGTCAGACAGCAAGAAATTACAAGCGTAAATCAAGATGAATTAAAAAAGTTTATACAAAGCTCTACTCTTAATATAGATCAGCAAAACGAGGTCCTAGCTCAATTAAAAAATATTTCCCTAGAAGACTTGGGACCATTCATACAAAGCCTTAGCGCAAGAGTCAAAGAGCTTCGTTTGTCGGAAAAAGAAATAGTAGCTAAAAATAAAATAGAGCAAGAGCTTGCCGGACGAAACACAGCGGTAAACAACTCTTTAAGATCGTCCGTTTCCGATTCAAGAAGATCGGAAATAACAGGCGCATTTTCTACTCAGCAGTCTTTATTGGAT
>Ga0163144_10019963_pt1 | contig 13441 bp, 10 predicted proteins | sample OliLak19BULKMAT1_FD_123175 | JGI IMG/M metagenome (GOLD analysis project Ga0163144, IMG submission 123175) | Freshwater microbial mat bacterial communities from Lake Vanda, McMurdo Dry Valleys, Antarctica - Oligotrophic Lake LV.19.BULKMAT1 | ecosystem: Environmental > Aquatic > Freshwater >... | reverse complement strand
CTTAAAGACCAACACATCACCGATGGGGACGATGACCGTGCCGAGTCGGAGGTCGGCGGGGTCGTCCGGCAGTCCGATCAGCGCGCCGAGGCCGGTTTTATCCGAGAAATACGAGTCATCATACGGCTGGGTCATGAACACGACATCCGCGCCGGTGGTCTGAACGACGATTCCGGCACGCGGCTTGCCGCCGTTTTCGAGCCTGAGTTCTCCGCTGCGGCTGATGCGCTGACCTACGGCGTCTTGCGCTTCTAACACGACGGTATATGTCCCATCGGCGGGCGGCTCTGCGCCGATGTCTACGCCGCCTTCATAGTCGAACTCTTGCCAGCCGATTTCGCCGAGTTTGCTCTCTGTCTGGCGTTGGGCGATGTACAGGCGCTGACCGGTTGCGTCAATCAAATAGGCCGAGACGGTGGCCGGTTTGGTCAGGTAGGCATTGACCGCCACCCGATCCGCCACGCCGTCTTGATTGGGCGTGAAAAGGGTCGGCGAGAGGTTGAAATTATTGAGCAGGGGGAGGGTGGCGTCCCCGTCAGCTATGGTCAGCGCACCCGATTGGGCGGTCTGTTCATCGCGTTCAAGTCCGGCGGCGACCAACTCCCAGCGATATTCCCCGTCGGGAATCAGGCGGCGCTCAACCGTGCCTTCGATTTGCTCATCAGGCAAGATGAATCCGCTGACCACGCCGCTGAATTGGATGCCATAGTCTCCGGCTGGGGTGCGGATACCTTCTCGGAAGGCATAGGTCTGGCCGTCGGCGTTGGTCAGGTATAGCGAGACATGTGCTGCTCGTGCTAATTTGAATGAGAACTGCACAACATCGGTTTGACCGTCCGCGTTAGGAGTCAACGTCGGGGCATCGAATCCCGCCTCGGAGACTAAGGGGCGGTCAGGATTGAGCAGTAAATCCCCGCCGATAACCAATACCGCCGCCCCGATGAGCGCCGCCGCGAGGACGACAATGATTGAAAGACGCATCAGCCGCGCCCTCGCCTAGTTGTCGGGGGTAGCCGACGGTTTGGCCGTCGGTTCTGTGGTCGGTCTGAGGGTCGGGCGCGTCGTTGGCGCTAGTGTCGCTTCGAGGGTTGGTTCAAGCGTTGCTTCCTCGGTGGGTTGCGTTGTTACCGCTAGTATCGGCTCGGTTGTCGGCTCAAGCGTGGCCGCGCCATCCGAGGTCGGTTCAGCCGTCGCGCCGCCTGTGCGTAGCGCCAACGCTTGATTGATGGCCTCATTGACCGAGAGTAGTTGGTCGCCGTCGGTGACTTCGACCTCTACGTCGTTGACGAACACCGCTGGCGGCTGGATATCTGCATCGCGCCCGCCCGCATCCTCTAAGGCGCGGGTGGACAAATCAGCGGGGCGGTTGCTCCGCATACAATCACCGAAGCGCCCCATATCTAGGCCGAGATTGGCCGCGCCGCTGTTGAGGCGATTGCTGGAATAGGCGTCGTTGCCGTATGTATCAAACCAACTGTAAGCGGAATCGACAAATCCCCACAGTTTGTTTTGTTCGGTGGCGCACCATCCGGCGCGGGTCGCGCCGCCAAAATTGCTGACCTCGCCAATACGGTCATATAAGACATAAGAGAATGTGATATCGCCCGCTTTGATGCGTTCCAGAAGTACGGGAAAGACCTCGGCGTGGAATTTCCGCGACTCACTGTTGGATAAGCTGATATAGGCTGAGACGCGCACAGGTGCATCGGTGCTGCCGAGGCTGGCATAACCGCGCTGACTACGAGAGGCGAAAATACCCTCATAGCGGGCGATAGCGTCGGTAGGGATAGGGGCTTCGGCGGGGGCGCTATTGAACAAGAATGCCGCCAGCACGACGAGGGCGATTACGCCTATGATGGCGCCACCATAAATCAACGCCTTGCGGCGTTGTTCGGTTTCGCGTTCGCGGCGGCGTTCCTCGGTACGGCTGACCTTGACCTTCTTATCGGATTCTTTTGCCATTATCCCTCACCATTTTCCTTCTTATAGCTCGCGTTTAGACGCATGAGTAGGTCGCTGTTTTCCATCAGGTTGCCGAGTACGCCGTTGATGAAACGGGGGGAGGCGTCTGCGCCGTATTGCTTGGCGAGGCTGACCGCTTCGTCAATGGCGACGCCCACCGGCACGAGGTCGGCGAGGCCGTGTTCAAAAATCGCCAAGCGCAGGATGCAACGGTCTACGGCTGCGAGGTGCTTGACCGGAAATTCCGGCGCGAATGGCTGAATGGCGGCGTCGATGATCGGACGGAATTTCATCACACCCATAATCAGCTTATTCATGTATTGGGAGATGTCATCGCTCAGGCTGGCGTCCATGCGCGCCGCCAAGCCGTTCAGCACTTCGCCGGTAGGGTGGCCGGTCAGGTCGATTTCGTAGAGGGCTTGCAGCGCCAACACGCGGGCGATGCTGTGGTCGTGTTGCATGGGCGTGTGCGGGATGTCCTCAACCGACACTTCATCGCCCGGTTCGAGGTCTCCCAGTTCTGGGATGGGAAGTGACATACGTGTATCGTCCTAGCAAGTGTTGTATTTTCAAGGCGCTAAGTATAGGACAAGCTTGGGGGTTTGGGCAGGGGGGCATCTGACGCTCTGCCTGTGATTTGCCGTCAGGGGATGGTGATTGGGATGTTCGGAATGTTGAGGCGATATAGCGATACGCCGCCGCCTTGAAACCGCACATCCGCATAGCCGTTAAGGACATGCTCTCCAGAGGCCAGCGGTAGTTGATTGAAAGGCAGCACAAATTCGGCGCTGTTGGTCGCGTCTGAGCCGACGGGCGTGATGATGGCTTGCATCGTGACTTGTCCGTTTTCCAAGCGATAGCGTGAGCGGTCTGCATTGGGGGCGAGGAGGAGTTGTCCATCGGCGTGCGTGACCCAAATCCCCACCAGCAGATTTTTCCCATCGCAATCGGAGGTGATGACCGACACGCTAACTTTTAGGCCGCCCCCCTCAACGAGAGAAGCATCTGCGTTGGAGACGGCTTCTATGGCGCTCACAGTACAGGGCTTGAGAGTCGGCGGAGCATCTGTTCCCGCGCCGAATAAGACGGGCGAACTCCCCTCTAGTGATTCCGGGAGCGCGGGCATGGTCGGCGCGCTCTCGCTGAACGTCACCAATGGAGGCGTGCCTTGTATCGGTGCGCTCAAACTTTGTGGGCTGTCATCATCATTACTGCGTATCAAGACGAGTATGACGGCGAAGGCGAGCAACCACACCCATTGATGCGTAAGCTGGTTTCTAACGGGTTGAGGTCGCGGCTGCATCGGTTGTGGTGTGGCTGGCACTGGGCGTTGTGCAGCGGGCGGTTGTGCAAGCGCCGGACGTTGAGCGAAGCCGGCGCGGGGTGGGAAAATCTGCGCGGCGTGGGGTGGCATCGGCGTGCCTGCCCGACTGTTGATGGGCAGAGGCGCGGCGTTCTCTAGGCGTTTCTGGCGCTCTGGGTCAGGTTGGCGCGGCGTGAACGGGTTAGCGCCCGGTGGACGTGGCGCACCATTGCCCTGTCCGGGTGGGCGGCCAATCCCTTGAAACCCCCCGCCAACCGCTGGGCGTGGGGGAACCGCTACGCCCTCTTCAAGACGCGCCCGTAGTTCGTCTTCCCTCCGTCGGACAATCGCAGCAAAGTCGTTGTCGGGTCGGTTCTGACCCGCCTGATGGTTACGGGGAAGGGGGTCGGCCATCAGTCGGAACCGGTAAGTTCGTGGGCGCTGAGGGGGAGACGGCGTTTAAGCCTAAAATTGTCTCGTGGTCGCCCATCGCCAAGCGCCCGTTGGGGTCGCAGACGGCGCAATCATCCCGACGGTCTGCGTGGATAGCGCGTAGGCTTTGGTCGTGTAGGAAGTAATAAGTCAGGCGTTGTTGGGCGCGGTAGCCGGTCAACAGGTTGAGAAATTCGCCCACCGCCAGCGATGCTAAGGTGCTGTTGAGGAAGGCCACCGACGGCGCATGGATGTCCTCATCAGGGATATAGCCGTGCGCCCGTCGAATCTGGCGCTGGTCGGGCGAGAGCAAATCATCCGCCGCAAGGTTCGCGTTAATTGCCCGAATGCATTCCAAGCAGAATCCATCCGGCATGACCACCCGATATTGCCCGCCGGATTCGGTGATTTTGCCGTCGTCGTCGGTGTTGATCCCAACGCCGATGTCGATATACGGCAGCATGTATTGGACGCTGAAACTGTTGAGCAACAGGCGGCTGCCGTGGTTGTCGGTACAGCCGAAAATCACATCACATACTTTGAGGGCTTGTGCGCCTTTGACGGTAGGGAAATGCGCGGCGTGGGTCTCAATTTGCATGGCGGATGGGTCAATCGATTCCAACGAATCGCGCACGACATCGGCCTTGTTGCGGCTGCGGGAGGCGTCATGCCAATCCGCGCCGACGAATCGGTTCAGGTTGGATTCTTCGAGCGTGTCGCCGTCCATCAAGACGAATTGGCGCACGCCCAATAACGCCAATTGCTGCGCCACCGCGCTCCCGATTCCGCCCAAACCGATGATCCCCACCCGCGTCGCCTTCACCCGCGCTTGCCCTTGCTCACCAAATGCTTGTACCTGACGGGTGAAGCGGGCTTGATAACGGGCGGCTTGTTCGGCGTCTGGTACATCCAGCGTGCGGATGGCGTAGCGCTTAATCGGGTGGCTGAGGATGGTCACACCGTTGATGGCGTCCATCGTCCCCGCCTCTGGGTTATAAATCATGCCGTCGGCGCTATCATGCCCGAATACCAGCATCAAATGATGGAAGGGCGGCTTGGCTTTGGCCGCGAACCACTCGAAACGTGGCATGGCTTGGCCGGTATCAATGCCCGAAAACCCGACGCTCTCATCTGCGAACGGGTGCGAGTGAATCTCAATCAGGCTGTAATCGTGGGTCAGGGTGTGGCGTGCGATACGTTGGGCGGCCTCATCGGTCATGTGCAGATAGCCGCCGTTTTGAGTGACGAAATCGGCGGCTTCCATCGGCAATAGGTGATGGACAAGTAACTTTAGGCGGTCAGTCCCCTCTACCGGCGTGGCGAACGCGAACGCGGCTTGTTCATCGCCATTGGGCTGAAATAAATGAGCGTGCAGCCATGCGAATTGGTCGCTGGTGAAAACAACCTCGACGGATTGAGGGCGTGTCATGGGCGTTTGCTCCCCTCAAGGCCGAGGATGCCGAGGCACAGGTGCAGGTAGCTTATCAGGTTATCGCCCTCATCTGCTCGATTGGTCGGACGCCATGTGCTGTGTTGGACGTTATAGGCGTGGGCGCAGAACCAATTCCATTTGGCGGCAATCAATTGCTGTTGCCATTCCGGGTAATGCTTATCGCGCATCCCCCTGAAATAATGGTTGGTGATTTTTAGACCCGCGTCGCAATAAAACCCATCCGGCGGCACTTGCGGGTAGGCCATCGGGACGAGCATCAGGACATCGACCCGCCCATCGCCGTTGTAGGTCAGGCTTGGGGGGACGGGCAATTGCTTGACGCACACCCATGTCCCCTCTTGGGTATCAAAAGTTACGCGGTCAGGTTCTGTTCCGTATTCCGGGGCGATGACGGTGAACACCTCATCCTTGACGCGGCGCAGTAGCGCGGTCTGGCTCATGGCGGCTGCCTGTTAGCCGTAGATGAACGAGGGCAAGTCCTCGAAACGGTCAAAGCGTTCGACTTCTATGGTTTGCGCCTTGTCGATGATGATGCGTTCGCCGCGTGCATTGACCGCGACGACGGTGCGGGCGGGGTCTTTGCCAGATTCAATCAAGATTTCGCGCCCGGTCTTGACCGCCTCGTCGGTTTCTACGAATTGGTTGCCGACCCAATAGCCGTTTTGACGTGCCATGATGCGTTTTTCCTTTCGCGTTTTTTTGTTGGGGATACACGGCGGGTTTTGCGCCGTCCATCTTTCTCATCATAGGGCGGATTCGCAATCAGAGTCAACCAACGTCCCGATTTTTTCAGCCGTACCCCAGCAAAGGGGGGTGGTCAGCCATGTTTTGCCTCGGTGAGCGCGTCCAGTTCCGCCTGATAAGCGGCTTCTTGGCGTTCAATCACGGCATGATGCTCGGCATAATCAGAGTAAGGCCGCTAAAACCTCTGGCTCTGTGATAAAAAATTCTTCCGTTAGCCGTGTCACCGACCAACTTAACTCCTGTGCGCTACGGGCAATGGTCGCGATAGGGATACGCCGACCTAATAGATGTGGGCGCTAACCAAACAAACGTGTCTCAATGTAAGCGCTTAAATCAACTTGGGTAATAGGGAGAGGCAACATCATTTTTTACCTGTTCGATTCTGTTAAAGTATATAACGTTTATCTCTCCTAACAACACAGCTAGGGCAAACGCATCAAAATCCCGCCAGAGGCTAAAGCCATCTGGCTACCGTCTTGAAGCCGACTAAAGCTGGCTGTTCTTTCGAGATTCTCGCCTTATAGTCCCCTTCAGGGGGCTTCAAATGGCAGACGGACGCTGTAGGGGCGAGGCTTGCCCGCCCGTTCTGGCGTCCAACGAGGCGATTCCATGACGGCTTTCCCGTAAATGATTTGATGCGTTTGCCCTAACAACACAGCCACTTTGAAACCTCACACGGGTGTAATATGTTATACTTTCCGTACATAGCGGGGTTTTGCGGCACGCTGGGCAGCACTTGCGGGTTATCCTTATTGTCCTCCTTTCCTTATCCTGCCGCCGCGTTCAACACAGCCACCACTCAGCACAAGGATTTTACCCAATGGCTACTTGGATGATCGTCGAAGACGAGCCTGATTTGCACGAAATGTTGGAAGAAATCTTCAACACTTGGGGGATCGAGACGATCACCTTTGATAATTTTGATGAAGCCCTCGAATGGATTGAAGCAGTCGATCAGGGCGGCAATGTTGGCGAATTGCCCCAACTGGTGATGCTTGATCTGATGTTCAAGCGCATCATGCGCGGCGATGAGGTGGGCGAACGCTTGCGCCGCAGCCCATTCCTACGGAACGCCGCCATCGTGGTCATGACCGCCCAGCGCGACATGCCAGAAGTCCGCGAGGAGGTCATCCGCAAGGTGCAGCCGGATGATTACATCCAGAAGCCGCTGCCGCGCATCAGCGATTTGCAAAAACGGCTAGAGGTCGTGTTGGAAAAACGTCAACAGACCAACCAGCGTAATCCCCTCCCGCCACGCGGCTAACCCCTTTTATCCGGCTACCGACCAGAAAACCAACCTAAGACTATGAAGAATATCGCCCCAAAACGTGCAATCACCCGTCAAGCCTACCAATTCATCGTGTTCGGCGGTGCGGGGTTCGCCTTCGGCGCGTTCCTCGTCACCGTCGCCCAACTCCTGACGCGGTTGCCGCTCACTGCGCCGGGGTCAGACAGCGAGTCCACTTTGCAAACCGTGGCCGCCATTTTGTCGCCGCTGGGCATCCTGATTGCGATTGCGGGCGTGGTCGCGTTGGTGCGCGGCTTGACCTTCCGCCGCGATAACCATCTGGCGCAGCGGGTGGCAGACGCCCTCGCGCCCGCGTTGGACGATACCTATACCTTCATCCGCAACGTCAACAAAATCCGCTTTTACGTGGACGGCATTTTGGTCGGGCCGCCGGGAGTATTGATTTTCCGCGTGGTTGACCGTCAAGGTACGCTGCTCCATGAGGGAGACCGCTGGCTGAAACCCTCCCCAGATAGCGGCTGGCTGCCGGCTGGATTCGACGCCACCCGTGAGTGCGTGGCCGATATGAAGGCGATTAAAGGCTATCTGGCGGGCAAAGGCATCAACGTCGAGGCCGTGTTCGGGGTGGTCGTGCTGACCGGGCGGGCGAATATCAGCGAAAAACAGCCCAAACTCCCATCCGCGACGCTAGAAACCGTCTTAGAGCGGGTGCGCGCCGGTTATATGGCGAAGCCGCGCATCGAACCCGCCGCCGCCGCCCTGATTGTCACCCATCTGCGGAACTGAGCGCGATGCCGTTTCAAGTGCTACGCGCCCCGGTGGGGGCAGGCAAAACCCGCGCAGTGGTTGACCGTATCAACGCGGTCTATTCTCAAAATCCGCTGGCGCGGGTCTGGGTGGTCTTGCCCACCGCCCGCCAAGAATATACCCTCCGCCAGCGCCTGATTGATGAAGGCGATGGGCGTGCGCCGTTGTTCAACCTAGAGTTATTCAATTTTTACAGCTTATATGAGCGCGTGTTATTGGCCGCCAAGACCCCGACCTATTCGGTACGCGGGATGGCGCGTCCGCTACTATTGCGCCAAGTCATCCGACAGACGCTGGCGGGGCGGACGGACAGCATCTTTGCGCCGATTGCCGAGACGTTGGGGTTTGCCCAATTGGTGTGCAGCCTGATTGATGAACTAAAGGCCGCCCGCGTCGAACCCAGCGCGTTTGCCGCCATCGCTCAGACGCCCAAAGACCGCGAGTTAGCCGACCTATATAGCGCCTATCAAGCCGTCTTGCGCCGTGAATCCGAATCGCCGGACGCCGACTCGACGCCGCTGGTTGATACCGAAGGCGAGGGCTGGCTGGCATTAGATGTGCTGGCACAGCGCCCAGAAACCATCCCCGCGCTGGGCTTATTGGCCGTAGACGGATTCGACCAACTCACGCAGATTCAGGCCGACCTGATTCACGCATTGGCCGCCCACGCTGATAACACGCTCGTCACGCTCTCGCAGATGCCCGCACGAGTCGGGCAGCGCGTCGCACAGGCCGAGCGCTTGCTAACGCGGGGCGGGGCGGCCATCACCGTGACCGATTTGCCGCCGCGCCCGTTTGAATCGGCGACCTTGCAACATCTGGTGGCGAATGCGTTCAGCGAGATGCCGCCGCGTATTGACCTGACCGATAGCGCCTTGACCTTGATTGAAGGCGCGAATCCGTTCATCGAATCACGCGAGGTCATGCGCGGGATTAAACGGCGGCTGGTCACAGAACCCGGATGCCAGCCCGATGATTTCTTGATTGCCGTGCGCGATTGGCCGACCTATGGCGCTGCTCTGAGCGCGGCGGCGCGCGAGTTTGGTGTGCCGTTGGCGGTGCATCACGGGCAGCCGCTGATTGAGCATCCGTTCGGCGCGTTTTTTGACGGCTTATTGCGCTTGGCGGATGACGGTTTTCCAATGCGCGAAACCGTCGATGTCTTGTACTCACCCTACATAAACCTGACAGGCGACAACGCGCTTGACGCCGGTCTATTGGAGCAAATCGGGCGGCGCGCCGAGTTGTTGGGCGGGCAACAGGCGTGGATGGACGCGATTGAATCCGCCGCCCATCCCATCTTTGACGATTACAAAGGCGAATTGCCGCCCCTTATCAGCACAACCGACGCCGATAAATTGTGCGTCCGCTTGACCCAATTTTTTAACCGCCTGACGTTGCCGGAATCGGCCACCGCCCATTATTATGTGCAGGTGGTTGAGGAATGGCTGGGCAACGATGAGCCATTTGACGGCGACGGCGAGGCTTCCCGCGAGACGGCGGAAATCAGCTTGGCCTATTCGCTCAACATCATCATGGCCTTACGCGCCGCGCCGGATGATTCCGACAGCGCCCGCGACCTTGACGCCGTGCGTGCCTTGAAATCTTCTCTGCGCCAATTGCTCACCGCGCATGAATTGGTGCGTTGGGCGACTCATACCGCCGACGCCGCGCCGCTGGTGACGAAAGACGGTTTCCTGTCCGATTTACGCGCCGCGATGTCCACGACCAAGTTGCGCGAGCAGCCGGGGCGGGCGGGTCGAGTCTTGCTCACCTTAGTGACCGATGCCCGTGGCTTGCCGCACCCGCATGTGATTATGACCGGCCTATCGGAAGGCTTGTTCCCCGGCAAGACGGCGGACGACCCGTTGTATCTGGACAGCGAACGCGCCGCGCTAAGTCAGCGTTTACGGGAGCGATTCGGCTATGACAACGCCCTGCGTACCCGCGCAGAACGTTCTGGCGACGACAGCGTATTCTTTGAGTTGATGGGCTTGCCGCGCCGTTCGCTCACGCTGTCACGCCCATACATCCAAAACGGCGGGCGCTGGCCTGCCAGTTATCTCTGGCGTGCGGTTGAGGCGGTGTTTTCTGCTATCCCCGCTGCGAATCTGATACGCGCCCGTCCGGGCAGCATCCCCGCGCTGACCGAGGCCGCCACCCCGTCCGAGTTGGCGCTGGCGTTGACCGATGTCCCGACTGCGCCGCAAGCCGAAGCGTTCACCGCCTATTTGCAGACCGCTCACCCAGACGCGGTGAGCCATCTGCGGCGCGTCTATGCCATCGAAACCGACAAATTGCGCTTAGATGTGCCGTGGGATGACCATTCCGGCGTGCTGACCGAGAGCCAGTGGGCGGATGTGATTGCAGACAAGTTCGGCGATAGGGCGTTCTGGAGCGTCAGCGCGTTAGAGACGTTCGGCACATCGCCGTATCGTTTTTTCGCCCAGAAATTGCTCAAGCTGGATGAATGGGAAGACCCAGACGACGAGCTAGACGTTGCGATGCTGGGGACGGTTTTACACAACCTGTTTTTCCAGTTGTATTCCAGCCTGATCGAAGCCCGCCTATCGGTTCACCATGAGAATCTTGATGCGGCGCTCACGCTGGTCAATATTCTGATAGACGGGCTACTCAATAGCGCCCCCGACGACCATCACTTCCCAGATAGCCCGTTGTGGCGGCTGGTACGCGGCAATCTGGCGAAGCGGATTAAGACTCTGATTCAACATGATTATAGCGGCGATAACCCCATCGAACGCGGATTCCCAGAAGTTGCCGGGGCGGAGCGCTGGCCTCTATTACGCGAGTGGAAATTCGGGGAAGAAGAGTCGAGTCGCGTCCGGCTGTCATTGCCGGATGGTGAATCGATCCTGATGCGTGGGACGTTTGACCGTGTGGATGTGGCGCAAGTCGGCGGCGAATTGCTGTTCGTGGTGATGGACTACAAAAGCGGCGGCAGTAAATATCATGCGTCGGATTTTGCCGAGGGGCGCAAGGTTCAGATGCCGGTGTATATCCGCGTGGTAGAAGAACTGCTCAAGGCGGGGAGGTTGGACGCGGCGCTCAGAGCCAATGGGCTAGATGCGTCTATGCCGAAGCGGGTGCTGGGCGGGTTGTATTGGGGCGCGGCGGGCAAATATGAATCGCTCATGACCATCCGCGCCGATGAAACCGAGCGCATCGAGACGACGTTAGCGCATGTCGCCCGTTTTGTGAGGGAAATCCGCGCCGCGCAATTCATCCCCTATGCCAGCAAACCCGGCGACGGCAAATGCTTTGCCTATTGCGCCTTCCACGATCTCTGCCGCGTCTGCGATTGGAAGCTAGAGAAACAGACGGGCATACCCTCATAACTGGGTAGCGTGCGTCGTAGGGACAGCATCCATCCTGTTAGGGCAAACGCATCAAATCTCAAATTTCGGCGGACACCCCGTTGGGTGTCCCTACCATAATCGTCATTCGTAGGGACGCGCAACGGCGCGTCCGTCGGCGTCTACCATTTTCTTCTCTCATCTAAATTTTGATGCGTTTGCCCTGTCCATCCTGTCCGTTTTCTACCACATTGCGGGGCAAATGCGGTATCATTCCTAAATGATTTCCACAGATACATCTGGTCTTGACTCATGCCCAAATTATTCATCTCGTACCGCCGCAAGAGTTCCGATTTCATGTACCGGGTCGCAGAACGTCTGACCGCGATTTTGGACGCCGATGTGTTTTACGATTTCGCCGGCATGGATAGCGACGACTTTGAAAAATCGCTGATGGGTAATCTGCGCGACAGCGACGTGGTGCTGCTCATTGTGACCGAACACACCTTTGACCCGGCGCGGATTCATCGTGATAACGATTGGGTGCGGCGCGAAATTGCCGAGGCGCTGCGATTGGAAAAACCGATTGTGCTGGCGCTGTACGAAGGCTTGACCCCGCCTGCCGATTTGCCAGAGGACATCCGCGACATCCGCAAAAAACACGGTCTGGCGTTTTACCGTGAGCCGTGGCTGTTCGAGCCGTGTATCCAAGCCGTGGTCGATTTTATGTGCCGCTCAACCGTGCTTCAACGTAAGGTCGAAGCGCTGATTGCAGCCGCCCCAATACCGGACGAGACGGTGAAAGCGCCGTCAATGCGCGAGCAATTTGTCGAGGCGTTGGACGCATTAGAAAACAAATCCCCGGAAAAAGCGCTGTTCGTGCTAGAGGCGTTGAGGGATGCGGGCTATAAACCCCACAGCCGGGGCGTGAACTTGGATGCGCTGATTCAGGATGCCCGCGAGGCTGCTCAAGACCGGCAAGCACGCCAACAGGCGGCGCTGGAATATGATGACATCAGCGAGGTGGTCAAACGCCTGTCTACCCGCAAACATGGCCTCATTGCATTAGCAGATTGGCAGCAAACCTTTCCTAATCTCGCGCTTGAGTTAGATATAGCGAATCTATTAGGGATGTTAGATGCGCCCAATTCGCGGAAAGTCTTGGATGAATCGAAGGTTGATGCACTACTTCACGAAATGTTTGGTGCGCCTCAAACTCCCCCTCTCCCCTTGTGGGAGAGGGGGCTGGGGGGTGAGGGGTTGCCCCAAACCCCGCCACCTCCGCCCAAACTTGACCCCCTACAAGACGCTCTAACCCGCGCCCGCGACTTCATCAAAACCGGCAAACGCAATGTCGATTGGAAACCCTTCATCACGACCTTTAACACCCTCAAAATCCCCGATATGCGTTTTTGCCTCGTCCCGACCGGCAGTTTTCAAATGGGGAACGACAAAGATGCTTATGATTTCACCACTAAAGGCGTCCCTGACGGTGGAAAACAGACCTTCACGCAACCGTTTTATATCGCCCAGTACCCTGTGACCAACGCGCAATGGGCGGTAGCAGTCAAGGCGGGCGCGGTCACAGAACCACCGGACAAATCATCATTGGCATGGTACAAAGACCCTGCGATGGCGAATGCGCCAGTAGTCGGGGTGAGTTGGTTTGACTGTCAGAAATTTGCGGCGTGGGCGGGCTGTCAATTGCCGAATGAGCGCGAATTTGAATATGCGGCACGCGGTGTCGAAAACTTGAAGTACCCGTGGGGGGACGAGTTTATCGCGGATAACGTGGTCTATGACGGAAACAGTGGAAACAAGCCGTGGGATGTGACAAGCAAGCCAGAAGGCGCGAGTTGGGTTGGGGCGCATCACCTCAGCGGGAACGTCTGGGAATGGTCAGCGTCGCTCTATGAGCCGTATCCCTATCTACCAGACACCAGTCGTGAAACCGATACAGGGGATAGAACAAACGTTCGTCGGGGGGTGCGCGGCGGCTCTTGGTTCTTTAGTCCAGGTTTTGCGCGCGCCGCCTCCCGCAGTGGGAACTATCCTTACAATCGAGACTACTATCTCGGGTTTCGGGTGGTGGTGGTTGTCCCCTCTTCATAGGTGGTTGGCCTCCGGTCTCTGCAAGCTCTGGCCTCTGGCGCTCTGCCCTTTGTCCTCTGGGGGGT
>Ga0163144_10019962_pt1 | contig 13442 bp, 11 predicted proteins | sample OliLak19BULKMAT1_FD_123175 | JGI IMG/M metagenome (GOLD analysis project Ga0163144, IMG submission 123175) | Freshwater microbial mat bacterial communities from Lake Vanda, McMurdo Dry Valleys, Antarctica - Oligotrophic Lake LV.19.BULKMAT1 | ecosystem: Environmental > Aquatic > Freshwater >... | reverse complement strand
TGCTCCAACTTCAAGAAGATCGGTTGATGCTGAACTGGCGAAAGTTGCCCGGAGACCGTGACGCGGTTTACCCTGGCAACGACGTATTGATGCCCATGTTTTGGAAGTACTGGGACGGTTTTGAGCGTTTCCTGGCGATGTCGCCGCTTGGTCCACCTACCGTTTTGCAGGTTGAGCACTCATACATCAACGCGATCACCGGTATCAGCAATATTTCGCGGGACTTGGGTGACATCTTGGTTGATCACCAGCGTGACAACGAGTTGAAGCGCTTCTTGCCAAAGGCTGATCGTTTCAACTGGGTCACTTCTTATTCATTGCCCGACAATGCTGGGCGACTGCATGTCACGGCGCAGTCGGCCAAGTTGGCCGAGACTTCGGAGCTAATCGTTCGATTGGAGTTGATGGCGCGCGGGCTACCGTCGGCCACTGATAGGTCATCGCTTGTCGCGTGGTTTGATGTCGCACATCATTGGATCACCAATGGGTTCGTTGACTTAACACGCAACGACTTTCATGGAACACTTTGGGAAAGAACCGTATGAGTCATAGTGCCAGTGCATCAATTTCAGCAGAGTCCGATCGTGTTCAGTCGCGCAAGTGGAGCAGCGACACACGGAGCACGACTCGGAGTGCGTCCATAGCTGACATGGGTTGTGGCACAGCGGCAACCTCGGCGTATTTGGATTGGCCTGCGGCGCCGCGGTTTTCTGATGCCAGGGCAACCATTCGCGCTCGCTTGAAGAGCCTTATCAATGACCTCTATGTCAATGGCTATCTTTCCTGCGCAAGTGATCCCGTAAAAGTTGATAGGCAGACATCTGAAGCCAGCCGATTGTTTCTTGACCTGCTGCCAGCAGACAAAAATTTGCCGACAGTAATTCCAGACGGAGAGGGCGGGTTGGTCATGCATTGGGATCGGCTGCAAAACCCAGCCTTGCTGGTGGTAGATGGTTGGAGACTTCATGGCGTCGCCTTTGCTGGGACTGACCACGCAGAATACTTGGCACCGGTTACGCTGATGCCGAGCCACATACCGTCGTCGATCTTGGCAATCATCTGATCCCGGCAGGTGCAGTTTGTGTTTCCAAGTCGAATCAATTCCTGACAATGATTTTATTTCCAGGCAGATCAATTCACCGAATCAGTACGACGTGGCCACAGGTTTGTTGATCGCAAAGGACCTGTTCGTTCTTTCGTCGCAAAATGGCGAGTCTGTGTCATGGCGGAAGTACGCATCGGTTGAGGACGTACATTCGGCTGGCTTTGTTAGACAGGCCGCAAAGCGGCGCGGCAACTCGCCCCGTTGGACCTATGAGGGGTCAGTTACGACGTCCGTCGGAGCGGTTCGAGCGATCCGGAATATGAATCAAAATGGGTTCACGGTCCTTCATGTTCCGAAGGAGGGGCAAGCTCATGCCGAGATTCACTACCTCGCTGCTGGTGAAGCAGTCATCCCACGAGCCGAGCGCAGTGAACTGAATCTGCGGCTCGGAAGGTTCTTTGCCGCGTTGGATCTGGAGGCTCATATTTGCACGGATTCGTGAATGCTTGCTAGTCGACGATCTATTCAAAATGCCGGTGTGCCAAGGATTGTGCGTTGCTCGGTCCGATCCAGCGGAACCTCGTTGTCTCGACCGCGCACCACATGCAGATTCAAGTGCCGTGGCTGCCGCCCATCCAGGATCGCCCTGATGATGTCCGGTGCGAGCCGCGTCATCCGGAGCACCTCGCACACCCGCCCGACTTCAAGTTTGAGTTCGCGGGCCAGTTCGCTCGCATTGGCGATCTCGCCGGAATCAATTAGCCCTTGCCAGTAAAACGCCTTGCCCAGCGTGCGGATCAACGGCAGATCGAACGACGATGGCGCTTTCACCGCATCGGTTCCTGCCGGTGGCACGATCAACTTGCTATTGTGCCGGCGCTTGATTGCCAATGGCACAAACGTCACCGACTGCCCAGCCAATTCAAACTGGCGAGGCTTGAGCCATCCTGGGTGACGACGACGCGGCGGCAGGCGGGCGTTTCCCGCGCGGTTGCGTTGCTCATCAGACGGTCTCCATGGCGCTGTTTGCGTAAGCATCTTCCATAGGTTCCCTCTGCTCGGCCGCGAACTGATTACGTTCCATCTCCCGACAGAACCGTTGCCAACTGTCATCGCGCCAGATGATGTCCAATCCGTCCCCGTGCAATTGCACGCGCTCGAAGAGCAGTCGCAATATGCGGTTCTGCTCGGGTTCCGGGAGTACCCCATCCCGCTCGACAAAGTGCTGGCGGACATGGCCACATGGGCCGCGCCGACCGGTTGGCGCTTTAGCTGTCGGAGCGACCGCGTTTGCCGCGCCGCCAGATCGACTTGACCAAGGCGACCGTGCACATCACCGATGCCGCCCCCCCCAGCGCGAGCGGAATGAGCGAACCGCTGACGGAGGTCAGCCAGGCGCCGACGAAGGTGCAACCCAGGCCGACAAAATAGAGGCGCAATGGCGGGCCGTGATGCATAGGTTGCTTTCTCTTGGGTTTAGCCGATTAAGTTTGCCCAGTTTGCCAAGAAGCGGTCCGGCCGATGCGCGAAAGTGCGAGGTGATCGTCTGGCAGATCAATAACTTGCCGCCTGGCAAACATCCGATAGCAACAGGCGGTGGCGTCTGGTTCCGTGACCATTCGGATCGGTTCATGCTCCGCAAGGTGGCTTCGCGACGGGGCGATTCGCGGCGCGTTTCCGCGCCCAATGTCTTGGGGTAAATTTGACCTCCCATAAGGATCGCCCCTTGCTTCGGTAGTCCCGGCCGAATCAAGGTCCCGCCGACGCCTTGTTGCCGCGCTGTGTGCCATGTCGTTGGGCGCCATGGCCCTATGGCCGCCTGCGCTGGCTGCAGACCAGTCGGCTGGGCCTGTCGTCAAACATGGCCAGGACCGTGATGGGCGAACCATCCACCGGCATTTGGCGCAACGCAACACGACCATTGTCCTGTTGGTGCCGGTCGTTCGCCAGGAGATGGCGCTGCATTACGTACCCGGTGCCGGGCGCTCCCTGAGTCAAGTTGCCGACACGCCGGGCTTTTCCAATCTGGGCGCCTTTTCCGCGTGGTTCAGGCGTCACCATGCTTGCCCAGCCAGTCGCTGACGCCGCCAGCAGGGTGCACCGCGGCCCGTGCCCCAGCGGGGTTCTCCGCCTCTACACTGAACGGTCATTGGGCAATCGCCCTACTTCAACCGGAAGAGGTTTGCGCCCACACACATGGAAGCTCTGTTCATTTCGACCGGGGTGGTCGCGCTGGCGGAGATCGGCGACAAGACGCAGCTACTGGCGTTTATCCTTGCGGCGCGTTTCAAGAGACCGCTGCCAGTCATTGCGGGCATTCTGTGCGCGACCATCGTGAACCACGGTCTGGCCGGCGCGCTGGGGGCGTGGATCACCGCTACTGTGAGCCCGGGTGTATTGCGCTGGGTGCTGGGCGTGTCGTTCATCGGCATGGCAATCTGGACCATGATCCCGGACAAGATCGAGGAAGAGGAGGCACAGTCCGCGCGTCGCTACGGCGTATTCGGCGCGACGTTGATCACCTTCTTTTTCGCCGAGATGGGCGACAAGACACAAATCGCAACCGTGGCGATGGCGGCGCATTTTGCCAGCCCGGTGTTGGTCGTCGTCGGCACGACGCTGGGCATGCTGCTGGCCGATGTGCCCGCGGTGCTCCTCGGCGACAAGCTGGCCAACAGGATTCCGATGCGGCTGGTGCATGGGGTCGCGGCTGCCATCTTTGCCTTGCTGGGCGTGGCTACGCTGCTCGGCGCGGGGGCCGGCTTCGGGCTGTGACACGCTCGTCGCTGCAGCCTATGATGGGATCTTGCGCGCGTCACTGCGTCCGACCCGCCCGTGAACAATCGTTGAGGAGTATTTGTCCATGACCCAACTCGCATTTCTCGGCACCGGCCTGCTCGGCGCCGCCTTCGCGGAGGCGGCCGCCAAACGCGGCGACAGCGTCACCGTCTGGAACCGCTCGGCCGACAAGGCCCGCCCACTGGAGGCTTTCGGCATCACGGTGGCCACCAACCCGGCGGACGCGGTACGCGGCGCGCAGCGTGTGCATATCACCGTCAAAGACGACGCCGTCGTCGAAGACGTGCTGGCGCAGGCCCGGGCCGGTCTGTCGCCCGACGCCGTGGTGATCGACCACACCACCACACTGCCCGCGTTGACCGGGCCGCGGCTGGAGCGGCTCAACGCACAAGGCATCCGTTACCTGCATTGCCCGGTCTTCATGGGCCCGGCAGCGGCGCGCAATGCGCAAGGGTCCATGATGGCATCCGGACCGCAGGCGCTGTTCGATTCGGTGCAGGCCGAACTTGCGCGCATGACCGGCAAGCTGCACTACCTGGGCGAACGCGGCGACCTTGCGGCCGTCAACAAGCTGTTTGGCAACGCACTCATCGTCGGCCTCGGTGGTGTGATTGCGGACGTGCTTGCAATGGCCGGCTCGGCGCAGGTCAGCGGCGAGGATGCGGTGAAGCTGTTTGCCATGCTCGACCTCAACCCGATGGCCCAGGGCATCGGCACAACCATGGCCAAGCGCAATTTCACTCCTACCTTCGAACTCGGCATGGCGCGCAAGGACGTGGGGCTGATGTTGCAGACTGCCGGCTCCAAGCCGATGGCCGCGCTGCCCGGGATCGCCGCACGCATGGACCAGTTGATCGCGGCTGGCCACGGCAGCAAGGGTACCGGCGTGATGGCCATCGACGCCGGCTGAAACAGGGCGCCACGCGATGCAGACCCAGGCCTGCGCTGCGCCAGCAGCGCCACACTGATGCGAGCCGGGCCATGAGTTACGCCTTGTATGTCGGGCGCGAGCATACGGCAGACGGTATTGCCTGGCTGGGCGGTTATGGCGATGAGCCGTCCAGCCACTGGCTGGAAATCGTGCCGCGCGCAGACCACCCGGCGGGCACCATGATCACCGTGGGCGTCACCCCTGGGGCCGAATTGCCAGGCCGGCTTTGCGAGATTGCCCAGGTCCCGATTACGGCGCGCCATATCCGGGTCAGTTACAGCTACTACAAAGGGGTGCCTGCGCCCCTGACGAATGGCGGCCTCAACGAACACGGCGTAGCGGTACGCGATGTGTGGTCGAGTTCACGCCCGGAGCTGGTGGCGCTGACTCCCGCCACCCAGACCGGGCCGAACTACAGCGATCTCGCGCGCCTGGTGCTTGAGCGTGCGCGCACCGCGCGCGAAGGTGTGGAACTGATTGCCCGGCTCATCGCCGACCACGGTTACGCGGATTACGGTGGCAACTCGCACCTGATCGCCGACCCGTTTGAGGCCTGGGTGGTGATCGAATTCTCCGGCGGGCAGAAACTATGGGCCGCCGAGCGCCTCGGCCCGGCCAGCATCCGTGCCTCGCGTCCCGGCTTCATCGGCGACATTCCGATTGACCAGCCGGCGCATCCGGACTTTCTGTATTCGCCCAACCTGGTGTCGTTTGCAAAAAGCCGTGGCTGGTTCGACCCGGCGACGAGCCCAAGTTTCAACGCCAACGCGGTGTACGGTGACGGCAAGGGGCGCTGGGCCGGCGTGCAGTGGATCGAGGCCGAGCTGCGCCAACGCGCCGCACGCGCACAGAAAATCGGCGTGGCCGACCTGATGTGGGCGCTGCGCACCGGGAGGCTGACCGGTGACACGGCGGGTTACGGACAACTGGTTCCCTTGCAACACCCTGCGCACGACGCGCTGCGCATGGTGTGGCACACCCAGATCGGTGCGCTGGCGGCGCCGTTTGTGCCGCTGTTCATGGGGGTACACAGCGTCCCCGAAGAGTTTCGCCAGCACCGTTATCTGACGGCCGGTGAATCGTCGCGCTTCCAGGATATGCGGCATGCAAACAACGGCCGGCCCGACACGCTGTCGCTTATTGCGCAGGGCGTCGAGTCTACCCGCGCCGCCAGCGAAGTCTTCAAACGCCTGCTCAATCTGGTGGCGCAACACAGCGAGGTGTTCCTGCCCGAAGTCACTGCCGTCTGGGAGGCGGTCGAAAGGCGCCTGCGCGCGGACGTGCTGTTGGTACAGGATATGGCGCAGTGTCTGCTCGACGCCGGACGGGCGGAACTCGCGCAGGACTGCCTGACTTACTTCAGCAAGACCGAACTGCTCGGCGCGTTGCAGCTGGCCGAAGACCTGGCGCGTGGCCTGGAAGCGCGTACCCGGGCGCTGCATGGATTTCGTACACAGGTGCAGCCGAAGGGTGCGGCGCAGATCTGGTAGGCACGCGCCGTGTCGGCACCGCGGTGGTGGTCAGGCGCTCGACTGCACACTCATTTGGCACACCTGCCGACACAAAAGGCGCCGAAATGCCCCAGGGTCAGCACCTGCGTCAACACCGGGTTCCCGTGGATCCCGTACCAAAGGGTGGTCGTCCGTGCGTTCAACCCTGCCAAAGCCGGGCGCGAAGATGCGGGCGGCACCCTGCACCACTTTGGTCCCGCGGCCCAGCAGTCCTGGCATGGCAGCTGCCATCTCGGGCGACAGGCAGGCCACATGGGCCAGACCGCGCACCGCCTCAGCCAGGCCGTGTGGGTCCACCCCGTAGTGGTGCGTGCGGGCCTTGTTGGTGAGGGCTATCACCGGCAAAGTGCGCAGACCCGACAGGACATGGGCGCAAAAGCTGTCGAGCTGGGCGCGCTGGCTGACCATGCGTGGGTTCCCAATCACCGGCACCCCACCGTCGTCCAGATCCAGCGCCTCCACCCACGCCCCCAGCACCTTGGGCGGCGCCACCACCAGCGGCGTGCCACCGACGTCCGAGCAGGCAGTCTGCAATGCGACCAGGTCGGTGCGGCCGGTATCGGTCACGCTGGTCTGGGTGGTCCATGTGCGTTTGCCATTGCGCTCGCTGTGGGCCACCGACAAGCTCCATTTCGTGCCATTGCCGCTGGTGGAGACCAGCAGCGCCTGGCCGGGCAATGCGCGCTCGATATGTGGCGCCTCGATTTCGGCTGCAGATGGCATCAGCCGGGGCCATTTGGAGGCCACCCATTGCCACACCAGCTGTTGCGCGCGGTGGCGGTTCCTCGGGGACCGGGCGTTGCTGGGAAGCCTGGCGTGGACGACCATTTGCATGCTGCTGGTGGCGGATGGGTTCATATGCTGTGTTGCCTGGTTGGGCTGAAGGCATGCAAGTTTCAGACCAAGTGCCCAGCCGCTGTGTGACAGCAAATCGTTAGCGCCAGAATTGGCCTGCAAATGCCCCGTTCCTGGCACTTTGGGCGGCCATGACGGCCGCGCTACCATGGGTGCATGCATTCAGGTTTGGCTCTGTTCCGACTGGCGCTGGCGGTTGCGGTTGCGCCAGTGTTGCTCGGCGCATGCAGCACGCTGGACGACACCGCGCAGGATATTCTTGCCTCACGCGCCAGCGCGGCCGCCGTGGTGGCGGGCCGCCTGTTGCAGGGCAAGGCGATCTTCAATCGGCCGCGCGCCGGAACCATCCATCTGCACAGCGCAGATGCGCCGTCGCTGGACTGTGTCGGCGCATTGACCATGACGGCGACCCACAGCGGCGTGGCCAATCTGTCCTGCAACGATGGCCAGACGGTGTTTGTTCCATTCCAGTTGCTCGGCCCGATGCGCGCGAGCGGCCGTGGCCGGATGGGCGACGCAGTCTTTTCGCTTACCTACGGTTTGCCGCCGGACATGGCCGGCCCGTATCTCGGTGTACCGGCCGGGCGGCTGCTGCCACCTGCGGCGGAAACTGCCAAGCCGTTGCTGGCCACGGACCAGGTCCCGCCGACCTGACCGGTCTGCGGCACCGGTCCTAGCATCGCGCAGCGCGTCCGGGTACACGCCCGCAACCCTGCGCAAACTGGTTCGCCGCCATCCGGGTCGGGGTTTGGCAGGTCAGCCAATGCGCGGTGTTGGTATAGCCGGTGGTGAAGCGCCGCTGGCTAACGTGCGTCGGCGGCACACCACCGACCAGAGTCGGGGCAGACGGTGACCGGGGCGCCGTTCAACCAGACCTGCGGTTCCTGTATCTTCGACGCGGTCAACCGGTCGACATCGAACGTGACGCCAAGCAAGCGCGCGAGTCGGGCGTCTTCGATGGGAAGCTCCCAGGTCAGAAAGAGCTGGGTGCAATCACGTCCGGGCGCGAAGTCGGCCACGTTGAAGCCGCTGCTGCCACGTTGAACAACGGCGTGCGGCTGACCGGTATCGAACAGCACCACCGTACCGCGGCCCAGCGGGAACCGCTGGCCGATCGCGGGAAAGTGCAGGTCCAGGCCCTTGTCTTCGCTCACAAACAGATTGCAGAAAGCCGCGCCGCCGTATTGCGCGCCGTCGTGGTGGTATCTTGCGCCGCGGCACGCCATGAGGGCCACGTTGTCGGAGGCAAGCACACGGTCGGCAAGTCCAAGCCCGCGTACCCAGGCGAACACAGCTTTCACGCATGTGCTGTAGTGGGGCCAGCGTGCCCGTGCCCGTGCCAGAGACAGGGGTTCGACATCGCCAGGCCGCAGGCCCACGTGTTCAGACGAAGTTTCACGTTCGCAATCGGCAAGCAGGCGTGCGGGCAGCACTGGCAGGTCGAGTTGGCCGGACAACACGATATCCGTCACGCTGCGGCCGCGCATGGTGCCGCAGCTGCGGAAGCAGGAAGTCAGGCGGTCGGGCACTGCTTGCACGCGAGAGGCTGGTGCAGCTAGGACCGTGCGGCAAGGCGGCCTGTGATCTGGCCACTGTCGCCCTACTCCTTGTTCGGATTGATCAAATATTTCGTCGCCGTCGCCTGTTTCCCGTACATCGCAATTGCTTCCAGACTGAGCGCCCCGGCCAGCGACACCTCGGCCGTGTAGCTGCTGGCAAACGTGGTCTTGAGCTCGTCCACCACACGCAGGCGCAGCTTCTGGCCGGCCTCCGGGCCGATTTTCTGCAGGAACGGGAACAACAACCAGCCACCCATACCCCAGGTCATACCGAAGTTGCGCACCAGTTCGGTCGGGCCGCGGTCCAGGCCACCATAGATATAGACCTGCTTGTGGACGGTGGAGCCGTAACGGCTGTATTCCTTGGCGGTCTTGTTTGCGGCCGCCTCCATGCAGCCCAGGATCTGCCCGGCCAGGCGGCCGCCGCCGATGGCGTCGAAGGCGATGGTGGCGCCGGTCTCGACCAGGGCCGCGGTCAGGTCGTCCAGAAAGGTAGGCGCGCTGGAATTGCAGATGTATTTGGCACCCTGGGCGCGCAGCAGCTCCACCTGGTCCTGCTTGCGCACGATGTTCACCAGGGCTATGCCGTCCTTAAGGCAGATGCGGTTGAGCATCTGGCCCAGATTGGAGGCGCCCACCGTATGCAGCAGCGCCGTGTGGCCTTCCCGGCGCATGGTCTCGACCATGCCCTGCGCGGTCAGCGGGTTGACGAAACAGGATGCGCCTTCCGACGGCTTGGTGCCGTCCGGCAGGGCCAGGCACTGCGCCGCCTTGATGGTGCGGTACTGCGAATACATGGCGCCGCCGAGCAGCGCAACCGTCTTGCCCCTGAGTGCCTGCGCCTGCGGCGACGCGCCGGCCTGCACCACGACGCCTGCGCCTTCGTTGCCCACCGGCATCGACTCATCCATGCGCCCGGCCATGCCTTTCATGAGTTTTTCCGGAATCTTTGCCGTGATCACCGGCCTGGCGGCGCTGCCAGACGCCTTGGCCGTGCTGAGGTCGGCGACGCCGAACAGCAGACCGAGGTCGGACGGGTTCATCGGCGCGGCTTCGACCCGCACCAGCACTTCGTCGGTCCCGGGCGCGGTGACAGGCACCTCGACCAGTGACAACTCAAGCTCGCCCGAGCTCTTGATGAGTGAACGCAATTGAAGGCCGGTGGTGGGAATCGCCATGGTGTGGGTCCAGTGTGGTCGTGGGAGAGGGGATGTGTTCAGGTCAACGCGCCGGTGTCAGGGTCAGGGTGCTGCGGGTGTTGGCCGCCACATCCTCGGCGGACAGCCATTGGCGCACATACTGGCCCTGGATAAAGCGCTCGGCTTGGTCCTTGTAGTGTGCATCAAACCAGACGCCGCTTTGCCCGATCGGATTTATGCCCAGTGCTTGGCTGGCATCGGCAAAGTCGATCAGGCGCCGTGTCGAGGGCCCGTAAGCCACTGCCCACGGAGCCGGGCCGATGCTCTGGCCCAGCGCGTTCGGTATCTCGCGCCCGCCGGGGGCCGCGAATGGCCCGATGTTGAATATCCTGTCCAGTGGTTTTTGCATGCCCAGTGCGTGGCGATGGGCGAGGGTGTGGGCGCGTCCCCAGGTCCATTGGCTGGTGTCGTTCCCGAATGTGGAGCGCAAATGCGCCAGCGCCGCTTGCCAGGCCTGTTGCAGCGTGTCGGCTCTCGTTTCCAACGTGGGTGTATCGCGTTTGTCCCACCAGGGCGAACTGGCATCGGCCACCAGCCGCGGCAAGGCGATATCCAGCGTGCGGCTACCGAGCAGGTTCTGGAACTGCAGCGTTCCCATGTCGTCGGCCATTGCCTCATTCGCCACGCTGTAGAGCAACTGGTTGAACAGGGTCGCGGCGACGCTGTCAACGCGATGGCGTCCGTCCCACGCCGCAAGCCGATCAAGCAGGGCGCGTTCGGCCGCGTCGCTGACCACCCCGCGCAGCACCGGCACCAGGTCCTTCAGGATGCGCGGCCCATAAGCGGTCTGGTCGTCGAGCTGCAATGCCTGGCTGTTGCGCGTGTCCCAGCGTTGTTGGCCGTTGCCCAGATGGGAGTTGATTTGCTGCACCCGGTCTGGCAAATGGTAATAACCCGGTATCTCGATGCCGCTGGCCACCAGCGGCTGGTGGTTGGCTGACAACACGTAGCCCCGGTTCGGGTTCTCTTCCTGCGGGTTGGCGGTGAACGGGTGAAAGCCGGGTTTTTCGGCTTCGCCCGTGCCGCCGTCGAGGAAGAACGTCGGGTTGACGCCCTCCGGGCGCCGGACCAACTTGGCGGCGGCCCACCAGCCGATATCGCCCGCGGCATTGGCCCACACCACGTTCAGGCCGGGCGCGTGGATCAGGCTGGCGGCGGCGCGCGCCTTGTCCAGCGTGTCGGCGCGGTTGAGCTGGTAAAACGCGTCCAGGATCGGATTCCCGGTTTCCAGAAACGCCCACCACAAGGCGACGGTCGAGGTGCGGCCGAAGTTGTCGGGAAAGGCGTCGGTGATGATCGGGCCGTGCGGCGAGCGGCGCAACTTCAGCGTGACCGGCGCTTCTCCCTTGACGTTGATGCGGTCCTCGCGCACCTGCAGCTCGACCCATTTGCCGCGGTACCACACCTGGTTGCTGTTGTCGGGATTGGTTTTTTCGACCACCAGGTCCATGTCGTCGTTCTGGAACATGGTCATGCTCCAGCCAAATCGCTGGTTGTGCCCGAGCAGGGCCAGCGGCACCAGTGCCATGTGGTGGCCGTACAGTTCGAAGCCCGGCGCCGACAGATGGGCTTCGTACCAGACGGCCGGCGCTGCGTAGCCGATGTGCGGGTCACCGGCGAGCAGCGGTTTGCCGCTGCGGGTGCGGCTGCCGGATATGGCCCAGGCATTGCTGCCTATGAACGGCGCGATTCCGGCGAGGTCCTGCGCCTGCTGGCTGGCCTGCGCGACGCGCTCCAGTGCCTGCCAGTCGCCCGTGCCCAGCCTGGCCGTAAAGCCCGGTGTATCAACTCCCTTGGCATGCCACTGCAGGTCAAACACCTTCAGATAGTCGGCGCCAAGTTTGTCCCGGATGAAGGTCATCGCCGGTTCGGTGCGCAATGCCGCCGCGAAGCTGTAGGCCAGATACCCCGCTACCGCAATGGTGTCCTGTGGCGTGAAAGGACGCTTGGGGATGCCCAACACATCGAACTCCAGCGGCGCCGGGTGACTTGCCTGGTACTGGTTGACGCCGTCCAGATACGCAACCAATGCGCGGTACGAGGGGCTGCTGCGGTCCATACGTTGTGCGTAGGCTTCGGCGTGGGCGCCGATACCCAGGGTGCGAAAGAGCCGGTCGGTTTTGACGAGTTTGGGTCCCAGCACTTCGGCCAGTTCGCCACGCGCCAGGCGGCGCAAAAGCTCCATCTGGAACAGCCGGTCCTGCGCATGGGCGTAACCCAGCGCGCGGTACAGGTCGGGCTCGGAGCCCGCCTGGATATGTGGTACGCCGCGTTCGTCATACCGCAAGGCAACGCTGGACTGCAGGTTTGCCAACTCCATCGTGCCGCTGCGCTGGGGTTGTTTGCTGTGCACATACCAGGTGGCGAACGCCACCGCCGCCAGCAGCAGCACGGCCAATCCGGCTCCAGCGGTTTTCAGGAATTTGCGCATCCGGTGTCTCTCCAGCCCCAGTTTGGTGGAATTTTCGCAGCAGAATGGGCGCATGGATGAACAGCTGCTGAAGGACACCCTGGCGGACCTGGAGCGCGACCTGCTGGAGCGCGGCGTTGCGGTGCGTTTGCTGCTGCTGGCCGCTCTTGCCGGTGAACATGTTTTGCTGGTCGGGCCGCCCGGAACCGCCAAGAGCGAACTGGCGCGCCGGTTACAGCGCGCTTTTGTTGGAGCACGTTACTTCGAGCGCCTGCTGACGCGTTTTTCGGTGCCCGAGGAGCTGTTTGGTCCGCTGTCGCTGAAGGCGCTGGAGGAAGACCGCTACGAACGTTTGACCGACGGATTTCTGCCGACGGCCCAAATTGCTTTCCTGGACGAAGTGTTCAAGGCCAACTCGGCGATCCTCAATGCGCTGCTGACGCTGCTCAATGAGCGTGAGTTCGACAACGGCAGCGGCCGTGTCAAGGTGCCGTTGATATCGGTGGTCGGCGCTACCAACGGCATGCCCGACGACGAAGCGCTGCAGGCTTTTTGCGACCGCTTTTTGTTGCGGGTGCCGGTGGAGCCGGTGCAGGACGGCAGCTTCGGGGCGTTGTTGGCGCTGCCCACCGGCTCGCCAGCGATCACAGCGCGCCTCACGGTACAGGATCTGGTGCATTTGCGCCACTGCGCGGCCACTGTGTGCGTGCCGCAGGAGGTGACGGACTTGCTGGGCCAGGCGCGCGCCTGGTGCCGCGCCAACGCGCTCACCGTGTCCGACCGGCGCTGGCGCAAACTGGTGGCCCTGCTCTCGGTACAGGCAGCCAGCCGCGCCGCAACCACAGTGGCTGCCTGGGACTTGTGGCTGTTGCCGTTTGCCTTGGCGCAACGGCCAGCCCAGGTGGAGCCGTTGGTGCAATGGTTTCTGGCCACAGTCGCGCAGGCCGTGCCGCTGGACTTGCAGTGGTTGGCGCGCGCTCAGCAGACGTTCGGGAAGCAGCTGGAGGTCGAAGGCTCGGCGTTGGCCATGGACGATGCGGGCGCCGGCAAGCTGGCCCTGGCGCGGGCCATCGCCGGTGACACGGCCAATGATCCGGCAGGCATGGTGCGCATCGTGGCGCGCGCTGCGCTGC
>Ga0163144_10019961_pt1 | contig 13442 bp, 14 predicted proteins | sample OliLak19BULKMAT1_FD_123175 | JGI IMG/M metagenome (GOLD analysis project Ga0163144, IMG submission 123175) | Freshwater microbial mat bacterial communities from Lake Vanda, McMurdo Dry Valleys, Antarctica - Oligotrophic Lake LV.19.BULKMAT1 | ecosystem: Environmental > Aquatic > Freshwater >... | reverse complement strand
TCAGTCGAACCTTGAGGATTCTCCGTACTACCCATTCGCTCAGTCAGAACCAAAAAAGCCACCCGTTGGGTGGCCTTTTTGGTTCTGGCGGAGAGAGAGGGATTCGAACCCTCGGCAGGCTTACACCTACGGCAGTTTTCAAGACTGCTGCCTTAAACCACTCGGCCACCTCTCCGTATTTTCAACCAGCACACTTGCGTGTGCCGGCAGTTTGACTCCGGGCATCCTGCCCTCCGCCCCTTCGGGGCCGGCCTTCGGCCGTTCTGGATTGTTCCGGACAATCCAGTCAAGACTGCTGCCTTAAACCACTCGGCCATCTCTCCGGAAGCGACATTTTAGCGACTGCACAGCCATAAGCGTAGCGGCGCTGCCGACGCGATCAGTGGTCGCTACCGGATTTGAACTTGATCGGGATCGTCAGGCTGCTTTCCACGGCCGCGCCTTGCGCGAAGGCCGGCTTGAAGCGCCAATCCCTCACGGCGTCGACGGCGGCGCGATCCAAGGCGCGCGAGCGGCTGCTGGATTCGACTTGGACGTCTACCGGCATGCCGCTGCTGTCGATATTGACGCGGATCATGACCGTGCCTTCCTCGCCGGAACGCAGCGATCTGGCAGGGTAGCGGGGAGGTGGCGAGAAAACGGCGACGGCAGCATTAACTTCGTTCGCTGCCGATGGCGTTGTCGCGATGACGCTTTCATCTGATGCGGGCAAGCTGCCGGCTGTATCTCGGTCGGGTGTTTCGGCAGCCGGATTTTCGATGATCGGTGCGATGCTCGGCGCCGGCATGCCAAGGATGCTCGCCGCGCGGCCGGTCAGGGCCGCGGGCGCCTGTGCGCCTGCGACGGCAACACCTTCGACCACTTCTGCCGGGACATGGGCCTTGTCGCTGCCGAAGTGGCGTGCGCACTGCCAAGGCAGGCTCACTAGCAGGCCGAGCAGAAGTGCGCCGAGGAACAGCCGCCATGCCGGCCAACGCTCCAGGCGGGCAAGCCAGTCGCGCCAGTCGATGCGGACGGCGAAAGGGCGGGGCGGGGAGTCGGGCGTCATGGCTTTGTCTGATCTGCGGCGTCGCCATGATAGCGGCTGTGCCTGCGGGCGTAGGAAGTTTCCTACGCAAGGTTCAGAACCCAGCGGATTGCCGCCGCATCTGCCACAGCCTAGTCTGTCGGCAAGCAAACGAGGGGCTGACCATGATTCGTGTTTTTTTGCTCGACGACCACGCGCTGGTGCGCACCGGTTACCGACTGATCCTGCAGCAGCAGGTGGATATGGAGGTAGTCGGCGAGGCCGCCAGCGGCGAGGAGGGCATTCCGCTGATCCGCAAGCTCAAGCCTGACGTGGTGCTGTGCGACCTGCACCTGCCGGGCCTGAGCGGGCTGGAGATCACCGAACGACTGGTCGGCTCGAGCATCGGCTGCAAGGTGGTCATTGTTTCGGTGCAGGAAGACGGCCCCATGCCCAAGCGCCTGCTCGATGCTGGCGCCAGTGGTTACATAGGCAAGGCCTGCGATGCCAACGAACTATTCAGGGCGGTACGCGAGGCCTCGCGTGGCAAACGCTACCTCTCCAGCGATATTGCCCAGAGGCTGGCCCTGTCCAACGGCCTCACCTCGCCATTCGAAGCGCTATCGCCGCGCGAACTGGAGATCGCCATGTTGTTCTGCCAGGGCCTGCGCGCCGAAGACATCGCCCGCAAGCTGAGTCTGAGTGCTAAAACCGTTGCCACGCACAAGTATCGGCTGATGGACAAGCTCGAGGTCAAGGACACGGTGGCGCTGGCGCGTCTGGCGGCCCAACACGGGATTACCGATCCGGCGAAAGCGCTTTGAGCGGACAAGGTCAGCAATTTCGTTGTCCGGCCACTCGTGCGGCGACCTTTTTGAAGACGTGATGCGGCTTCGGATGGTTGCTGGCGTGCTTTGGCTAGACGCAGCGCGGCTGCAGGCTGGTGATAGCATCCCGCCATGCATCCACTCGTCCGCAAAACCATGTTCGTGCTCGGCATGCTCTGGGCCTTGCCGCTGACGCTGGCCGGTCTGATCGTGGGGTTGGTATCGCTGGCCTTCGGCGCCAGACTGGTGCGCTCCGACGCGGCTCTGGTCTTCCACAAATTTCCGTTCGGGCCAGGCGGTGCGCTGACGCTGGGAAACGTCATCCTGCATACCGGCAAGTCGATGGATGAGCCGACGTTGACCTATGCCTGTGCGGCGCGTGGTGAACGGGATGAATGCGTGCGAATCGGCGACCACGAGCGCGCCCATGTCTACCAGTACCTGGCTTTGGGGCCGATGTTTTTGCCGCTGTATTTCGCTTATGGCGGTGTCAGCGCGCGCAATCGCTTCGAGAAGGCGGCGGATCGCTATGCGATGACCGGCATGGGTTGGTGGCCTTGGGCGTAGTGCTGGCCATGGGCAGGGCGCGGCCCGGCTCAATCCACCCACAGCGCCAGGGCAAACACGCCCAGCATGGCAAAGGCCAGCGCCAGCTTCAGCGCTGCGCCCAGAGCCAGGCCCAGCCATGTGCCAAAACCTACCTTCGAGGCCTGTCGCCATTCGCGGCCATCGATCATCTCGCCAATGACTGCGCCCACGAACGGTCCCAGCAGCAAGCCCGGGATGCCGAGGAATAATCCAGCCAAGGCTCCGAGCGCTGCACCGAAGATGGCTTTTTTCGAAGCGCCGACCCGCTTGGCGCCCAGCACGGAGGCAAGCAGGTCGACGACGATTGAAATCGCTGTCAGTACGCCCAGTGCAACGAGCGTAAAGACGCCGATTACGCTGAAATCATCAACCCATGCGGCCAGCAGCATGCCGGCGAACATCAGCGGCAGGCCGGGCAAGGCTGGAAGGATGGTGCCGGCCAGGCCGATGATGATGAGGGCGCCGGCCAGCAGGTAGTAAGCGGTTTGGGAATCGATCATGGCCGGAGCATATCAAGCAAGTCGATGTTTGAACGGGCCAAGGCATGGACAAAAAAGGACGGCCCGCTTTCGCGGGCCGTCCGGTGTCATATGGTGCGTGGATCAGTTGCCGGCCGGGGTGTTTTCGGCGAAGTACTCGTGGCTATCGGCGTTGCGCAGGGCGTCGGTGGGGTTGCTCAGCGCAAGGCTGGCAGCGCCGGACTGGCCGTAGACCACGTCATCGGTGTTGGCAACGATGTCGAAGTGGCTCATCTCGTGCACAAGCGTGCCGGCCTTGGAATCAGTGCCGGTGTTCGGAGCGGCCCAGAACGCGCTGCAGACCCATATCTGGTACGGCTGGTTCGGATATACGTAAGCGTAGTAGCTCTGCTTGCAGCCGCAGTTGATCTTGATCTGGCCACCGCTCTGGTCCATTGCGGTGTCGATCGAGGTGAAGTGGCTTCTGGCCGTGCCGTAGCGGGTGCTGGAGTAGGCACCAAACCACTTGGTGTAGCGGGTGCCGACGGTGCCGAGATTCAGGTAGCCCTTGGAATTCTCCGTGTAGCTGCGGGCCGAGGCAATGGCAGTGCCGAGCGTGCCGATCTGGGTGCTGCTGCAGCCAACGTAGCTGATGCCGCCAACAACGGTGGAGGTGCCAGTGCTGGGTTTGGCCGTGGTCGAGTTGCCTCGCAGGCTGTCGAGGGCGCCGGCGCCGTCGACCCAGAGGCTCATCGGTGCCGAGGCCAAGCTGGCCATGCGGCCATCACGGGTGGCGATCAGCCGATTGTCGTCGGTCTTGGCGCCCTGAAGGTAGGCTTTGTACTGGATGTTGTAGAGACCGGGACGGGAGAGGTCATAGGCGGCGGCGATGTTGGCGCTCAGCACTTTGGTCTCGCCGGCGCGCAGAGTGATGTAGTCGGCCTCGGTCGGCGCGGCGCGCTTGATCTGGGCGCCGATGTATTCAACGCGCTCGCCGTTACGGAAGACGTCGAACAGGTCGGATTCGAGGGCGCCATTGGGCAGCTGCCATGAGACGACCTTGACGGCTCGATTGGCGCTGTTGCTGAGTTTGAACTGCAGGCTACCGGAAAAGGCCGCAGCGCCATTGGTATCGGCGATCACCGAAGCGCTCAGCGGGTTGGTGAAGGTTGCGACAGCGGCCGGGCGGCCAGCAACGGCAGCGCCGGTCAAGGCCACGAGGCCAGCAAGCAGGGCAGTACTTTTGACTTTGCGAGACATTGGGTTCCCCAGGAAAGGTGGTAACGCGGAAATCCGCTGCAGGCGGACGGCCGACACTAAACCATTTGTGATCGGCTTTGCACGTTGCGGTGCAATATGTACTTGCCTTTTGCTGCCAGACCCGGGTTTAGTGTCAGGCCAAACCAGCCCGGAGCCGCGCTTGAGCCATATCTTGGAGTGCCAGGCCAGTGATGGCCATTGCTGGAACTCCCTGATCGCCAATGCCGGTACGCCGGTGGCGGGACTGGTCTGGCTACCCGCATTGGGCGTGCCCGCCGCGAAGTACCAAGCCTTTGCCGAAGCTTTGGCCAACCAGGGCATTAGTACCGTCGTGCATGAATGGCGCGGACTGGCCAGCAGTTCGCTGCGTCCATCGCGGCGGGTTGACTGGGGTTATCGGGAATTGATCGAAATGGATATTCCTGCCACGGCGCAGCGCGCAGCAGCGGGCAATCCCGAGGTGCCCTGGCTGATGGGAGGCCACAGCATTGGCGGCCAATTGGCGGCCTTGGCGCAGGCGCGGAATCCAATGGCCAGAGGCCTGGTCTTCCTGGCCACGGGCGTGCCGTATGCGGCCGCTTACCCGATTGGACAGCGGCTGCTGATCGGCGGCTTTGCCCGATTGATCCCGGCGCTGGTGTCTGCGGTCGGATATTTCCCGGGTGATCGCCTGAAATGGGCGGGACGCGAAGCGGCCCAACTGATGCGCGAATGGGCCGGCACGGTCCGCAGTGGGCACTACATGGGCGTGGGGCTGGGCGAGGACGTGGAGCAGCGGATGGCGCAAATCTCCGTGCCGCGCCTGGGCCTGCGCATGAGTGAGGACTGGCTGGTGCCGAAAGCCTCGCTCGACATGTTGCTTGCGAAGTTGGGGCCTGGCCCGCAGCAGCGCGAGGAGTTCGATGCGCTTCGATTGGGGGCGCCGGCCGATCATTTCCGCTGGATGCGCAAACCGGATGCGCTGGCGTTGGCGACGGCGGAATGGGTGCGGCGTTCATGCTTGGCCTGACGCCCGGCCTGTAGGAGCGGCGCAAGCCGCGACCCGCCACCAGATGAGACAGCGGCCGCGGCTTGCGCCGCTCCTACAGGTGAAATTTCAATTTTTGTAGTCGCGATGGCAGGCATCGCAGGTCTTGTCGATCTGGCTGAGGGCCAGTGCGGCTGCCTTGCAGCTGGAGGGCGGCGCTGACAGCGAGGCATCGACCGACGCCCTCAGATCGCTGGCGTAGCGGATGAACTGGGTGTCCTTCTGCATGTCTTCGAAAGCCGGTTCGATCTCGTTGGCCACGTCGCGTAGCGTCTGCAGGCGCGGCAAGATATCAGTGCTGCTGCAGCGATTTTGACCGACGGCGCGATCTATACCCTTGAGCTGTCCGCCCATCACAGCCATCACGCCGCTGGCATAAGACGTGCCCTGACGCAGGTAATTCATGCCGATCAGTGTCAGGGCGGCACCGAGGAAAAGGCCAACTAGCATCAGGATCAAAGAGCGCATGGGAAAGGCACCGGATGGAATGGCGGGAAGTTAACACGCAGGCCGAGGCCGCGACCAAGAACGCGGTTTTCAGCCTTTGCCTCGCACCCCTCGATTTGCGGACGTCACCAACCGGCCCACGGATACAATGGCGAGATGAAATCCACGATAGAACAACGTTTTGCCGGCGTTGACCGGCTCTACGGGCAGGGCAGCGTGCAGGCCCTGGCCGGCAAGCGGGTTTGCGTGGTCGGCCTCGGCGGCGTCGGTTCGTGGCTGGTGGAAGCGCTGGCGCGCAGCGGCGTGGGCCAACTGACCCTGGTCGACGCCGATGACATCTGCGTGTCCAACAGCAACCGCCAGTTGCATGCGCTGGATGGCCAGTTCGGGCGCTTGAAGGCCGAAGTGTTGGCCGAACGCTGCCGCGCCATCAATCCGGAAATCCAGGTTGATGCCGTCGCCAGTTTCCTGACGCCCTCGAATCTCGAGTCCCTGCTCGATCGTGGCCATGACCTGGTGCTGGATGCCTGCGACAGCTTCCGCAGCAAGGTTGAGATGATCGCTTGGTGCCGTCGACGCAAGCTACCGGTCATCATCTCCGGCTCGGCCGGTGGCCGCACCGATCCGACCCAGGTCCGCGTGCGCGACCTATCGCGCACCGAGCACGACGCACTGCTGGCCCTGATCCGAAAGAAGTTGCGCCAGGAGTTCAATTTCCCCAAGAACGCCGACCGTTATTTCGGCGTGCAGGCAGTGTATTCGCTGGAAAACGTCAGGTATCCGCAGGCGGACGGCACGGTCTGCGGCACGCGACCGGCGCTGGCCGCCGGCGCCGCGCTCAAGCTCGATTGCGGCGCTGGGTTGGGCGCGGCAACGCACGTCACCGGCACCTTCGCCTTCGTGATGGCGGGCAAGGCTATTGAGATGCTGCTCAAGCCCAAGCATGTCTAGTTGCGGCGCAAGCCGCGACCGCTCCCTATCGCCAAGCGCGGTCGCGGCTTGCGCCACTCCTACATCAAACGGAGCAAGCGCTTGGCGTTTGCCGTCGTCGCCTCGGCAATGCGCTCTTCGGATTCCCCGCGCAGCCGCGCCACCACCTGCAGCACGTCGCGCAGGTGCATCGGCTCATTGCGTTGCCCGCGGTGCGCTGCGCCGGGCTGGTCGGGCGCATCGGTTTCCAGCAGCAGGTACTCCAGCGGCATGTTCGCTACCAGTTTTCGCAATCGATTGGCGCGTTCATACGTGACTGGCCCGCCGATACCCAAGCAGAAACCCAGCGCATAAAGCTGCCGTGCCTGCTCCTCGCTGCCCGGCCAGCTGTGCACCACGCCGGTCAGGCAGCCTACGCTTCGGATGGTCGCGATGGTTTCCTCGACGGCGCGGCGGGCATGCAGCACCACCGGCAGGCCGAGGTCGCGGGCAATTTCCAGCTGGCGGCGGAAATACAAGCGCTGCCGGTCGGCGTCGAGTCCCTCGACGAAAAAATCCAGCCCGCATTCGCCCACGGCTGCTGCCCGGGTTTTTTCAAGCCAGGCGGGCAGGGCATCGAGGTGTTCGGGCCGGTGCTGGTCCAGGTACATCGGATGCAGGCCGTAGGCCGGGTGCAGGTCGGGCTGGTGGGCGCAAATGGCGGCCAGCTCTTCCCAGCCGGAGTGATCAACGGCTGGAATGAGCTGGCCACTGATGCCAGCGGCACGCGCCCTTTCCAGCACCTGATCACGATCACTGTCGAATTCGGGTGCGTCGAGGTGGCAGTGCGAGTCGAACAGCGGGCTCATTCGCGGCGGGATTCGCCTTCGATGACCTTGCCGGCGGGTATCGGCGGCGGCGCGGTGTCCGCCGGTTTGCGCCAGCTTGCCAGCACCAGGGTGGCCAGCCCCATCAGGATTTCGTCGATGAACGGGATGATGTCCGGCACCAGCAGGTTGATCACAAACAGCGCCACGGTGATCTTGAACAGGGTCGGAAATTTCAGCCGGGCGGCGAAACCCAAGGCCGGGCCGGTCAGCGGATGGGGCATGGCGTTCTCCGTGCGCAAAGCTGGCTGGAAATTAGCATGCCTGCGCCGTCTGACCAGTGCCATTGGCGGCGGGCACCTGTGGGAGGGCATTCTGGCCCGATCGACTTGAGTCGGCGATGTCGGGCGTGAAGGCCCAGTCAAGAGCAGTTTACGTGGCCCAAGGTGGTGCCCGAGGGTTCGGGGAACAGGTAAAATAGCGGCCTCCCGCCCCCGAGTACCTGCACCCATGGCCCTGAACCCCGCCGACCTGTTCGATGTCCGTTCGATGCTGTCCGAAGAAGAGCGGATGATTCAGGATTCCGTCGCCCGTTTCGTCGACGAGAAGGTGATCCCGATCATTGGCGACTGCTTCGACCAAGGCAGGTTTCCGAAAGAGCTGATCCCCGAAATCGCCGCCATGGGCCTGCTCGGCTCCTCGCTGCCGGAAAAATACGGCTGCGCCGGCCTCAACGGTGTCAGCTACGGTTTGATCTGCCAGGAGCTCGAGCGCGGCGATTCCGGCATCCGCAGCTTCGTCTCGGTACAGAGCTCGCTGTGCATGTATCCGATCTACGCCTACGGCACCGAAGAACAGCGCATGCAGTACCTGCCGGGCATGGCCCGTGGCGAGATTCTTGGCTGCTTCGGCCTGACCGAGCCGCAGGGTGGTTCCGACCCGGCCAACATGAAGACGAATGCCAAACGCGATGGCGACGACTGGGTGATCAACGGCGCCAAAATGTGGATTACCAACGGTAACGTGGCCCATATCGCCATCGTCTGGGCGCAGACCGAGGACGGCATCCAAGGCTTTATCGTGCCCACCACGACCCTGGGGTTCAGCGCCCAGGAAATCCACAAGAAGATGAGCCTGCGTGCGTCGGTGACCTCGGCGCTGTTCTTCGACAACGTGCGCGTGTCCGATGCCCAGCGCCTGCCGAACGTGAAAGGGCTGAAGGGTCCGCTCGGCTGCCTCACGCAGGCCCGCTACGGCATCACCTGGGGCCCGATCGGCGCGGCGATTTCCAGCTACACCACGGCGCTGGAATATTCCAAGTCGCGCATCCTGTTCAACAAGCCTATCGCGTCAACTCAGGCGGTGCAGCTCAAGCTGGCCGACATGGCCCGGCGCATTACGCTGGCGCAGTTGCTGGTGCTGCAACTCGGTCGTTTGAAGGACGCCGGCAACATGCAGCCGGCGCAGGTGTCGATGGCCAAGTGGAACAACTGCCGCATGGCTCTGGATATTTCCCGCGAAGCGCGCGACATCCTCGGCGGCGCCGGTATCACCACCGAATATTCGCCGATCCGCCACGCGCTCAACCTTGAGTCGGTGATCACCTACGAGGGCACGGAAACCGTGCACCAGCTGGTGATTGGCCGCGAGGTCACTGGCATCAACGCGTTTTGATTGATATCCACCCGTCACGGGATTGACCCACATGTCGCTCGGCCCTGTCCTGGAAACCGAACGCCTGATCCTGCGCGTGCCGCAAGCGGGGGATTTTGACCCCTATGCCGATCTCAACGCCGACGCCGAGGCCATGCGTTTCATCGGCGGCCAGATGTCGCGTGCCGCCGCCTGGCGCAAGTTTCTGGTCATGCCCGGCGCCTGGGCGATCCAGGGTTTCGCCATGTTTTCCGTGATTGAAAAAGACAGCGGCCGCTGGCTGGGCCAACTCGGTCCCTGGCAGCCGGAAGGCTGGCCGGGCACTGAAGTAGGTTGGGCCTTCGTGCGTTCGGCCTGGGGGCGGGGCTATGCCACCGAAGCCGGTATCGCGGCGATCGACTGGGTCTTTGAGCACCTCGGCTGGACCGAGGTGATCCATTCGATCAGCCCCGACAACCTTGCGTCGCAGGCTTTGGCACAGCGGCTGGGTTCGCAGAACCTGGGGCCCGGCAAGCTGCCGGCGCCGTTCGAGAACGAAAGCATCGACATCTGGGGACAAAGCCGGCAGCAGTGGCGTGCGCGCCACGCCCATGCCGACTGGGCCAAAAACGCATGATCACCGTCCACGGCATGAAGGCCTCCGGCAACTGCTACAAACTGCAGCTGCTGCTGGACCAACTCGGCCAGCCCTATCGCTGGAGCGAGGTCGACAGCACGCGCGGCGAAACCCGCACGCCGGAATACCTGGCGAAGAATCCGAACGGAAAGGTGCCGCTGCTGGAGCTCGACGACGGCCGCCTGCTGGCCGAATCCAACGCCATCCTGTGCTACCTCGCCGAGGGCACGCCGTTCCTGCCCGACGACCGCTGGCTGCGCGCGCAGGCGCTGCAGTGGCTGTTTTTCGAGCAGTACAGCCATGAACCCTATATCGCCGTGGCCCGCTACATCGCCAAGTGGCTGCCGGCCGACCATCCGCGTCGTGCCGAATTGCCGCGCCTGCTCGAACGTGGCTACCAGGCGCTGGACGTGATGGAAAAACACCTCGCGTCGAACGATTTCTTTGTCGCTTCCGGCTACGGCGTGGCTGACATCGGCCTGTATGCCTACACCCACCAGGCGCATATTGGCGGCTTCGAAATGTCGCGCTATCCGGCCATTCGCGGCTGGCTGGCCCGGGTAGAGGCGACGCCTGGGTTCGTGGTGCAAAGTTACTGATGCGCGCCGTTTTAGCCACGCTGTTTCGAATCGCCTGAAAAACAAAATAATCGAGAACCCATGTCCGTTGCTCCCGCCCCAGTGCCTGCCCTGATTCCCGCCCGCCAGAAAAACGTCAACCGCGCCCAGGTCTGCGACGAGAATTTCATCGAGTACGTGCGCCAATGGTCGGGCACGCCGCAGCGCAAACCCGCGCCGGAAGCGCCGGTGTTGCCGGGCAGCCTGTGCACGGCGCGCGATTTCACCGAGTTGTTCGAGTCACAGTTGGTGTCGCGCCACCTCGACCTGATGGCGCGCGTACTGCGCGTGCAGCAGAAGGTGTTCTACACCATCGGCAGCTCCGGCCATGAAGGCAATGCCATGGTGGCGCGGCTCACCCGTCATACCGACCCGGCCTTCCTGCACTACCGCAGCGGCGGCTTCATGGCCGAGCGTTTCCGCAAGCTGCCCGGCATGGATCCGATCATGGATTCGGCGCTGAGCTTCGCCGCCAGCAAGGACGATCCGATCTCTGGCGGCCGGCACAAGGTCTGGGGCAGCAAGCCGCTGTGGGTGCTCCCGCAAACCTCGACCATTGCCTCCCATCTGCCCAAGGCCTTGGGCACGGCTGTGGCCATCGAGCAGGCGCGTCGCATCCAGCACGCCTTGCCCATCCCTGAGGATTCGATCGCCATCTGCTCCTTCGGCGACGCCTCGGCCAACCACGCCACGGCGCAGACGGCCTTCAATACCGCCGCATGGACCGCCTACCAGAAGCTGCCGGCCCCGGTACTCTACGTCTGCGAGGACAACGGCATCGGCATTTCGGTGAAAACGCCGGTCGGCTGGATCGCGAATTCCTTCCGCCATCGCGACGGACTGGATTATTTTTTCGCCGACGGACTGGACATTGCCTCTGGCTACGCGCAGGTGGCGCACGCTGTCAACCACTGCCGAAGCACGCGCAGGCCAACCTTCCTGCACCTGCGCACGACCCGAATCATGGGCCATGCCGGCACCGACTTTGAAATCGAATGGCGCAGCTTCGAGGAGTTGATCGCGGTCGAATCCGGCGACCCACTGCTGCGTTCGGCCAATATCGCGCTGCAATCAGGACTGATGGATCAGGACGATGTTCTGGCCCTGTACGAGCTTACCCGTGCCAAGTGCTTCGCCGCCGCCGCCGAAGCCGACCGCCGCCCCAAGCTTGACTCGCTGGCCGCCGTGATCGCGCCATTGGCGCCGTACACGCCGGACAAGGTCGCTGCCGAAGCAAGCCGCAATGACTACGCGGACAAGCGCCTCGCGGTGTTCGGCAGTGAGGAAAAACTGCCGGAAAAGCAGGCACCGAGGCATCTGGCGATCCAGATCAACAATGCCCTGCACGACCTGTTCTGCAAGTATCCGGAAAGCCTGCTGTTCGGCGAGGACGTAGCCCAGAAGGGCGGCGTCTACACCGTCACCAAGGGCTTGCAGAAAGCGTTCAAGGGCGCGCGTGTGTTCAATACGCTGCTCGACGAAACCATGATCCTCGGACTGGCCCAGGGTTTCGCCAACATGGGGATGCTGCCCCTGCCGGAGATCCAGTACCTGGCCTATTTCCACAACGCTTGCGACCAGATCCGCGGCGAGGCTTGTTCGCTGCAGTTCTTCAGCAACGGCCAGTACCGCAACCCGATGGTGATGCGCATCGCCTCGCTCGGCTACCAGCGCGGCTTTGGCGGACATTTCCACAACGACAACTCGATCACCGCCCTGCGCGACATCCCCGGCCTGGTGGTTGGCTGTCCCAGCCGTGGTGACGATGCCGCGACCATGCTGCGCACCATGATGGCCCTGGCCAAGGTCGACGGTCGCGTCTGCGCCTACTTGGAGCCGATCGCGCTGTACATGGCCAAGGACCTGTACGAAGCCGGAGACGGCCAGTGGCTGACCGCCTACCCGACGCCGGACCGGGCCATGACGCTGGGCGAGGAGCGGGTTTACTTCCCCGAGGCCCGTGATCTGGTGATCTTCAGCTTCGGCAACGGGGTGCCGATGAGCCTGCGCGCCGCCCGCCAGATCGAGAAAAACCAGGGCTGGAAGGTGCGGGTGGTCGACCTGCGCTGGCTGCAGCCGCTCAACGGCGAAGCCATCGCCCGGCATGCTGGCGAGTGCGCGCGCATCCTGGTGGTGGACGAAGGGCGGCGCTCGGCGGGCGTCGGCGAAGGCGTCATCACGGCCGTGGTCGAGGCCGGGCAGGGCGGCAAGCCGCTGCGCCGCGTGGTTGGCGTGGATACCTACACCCCGCTGGCCGGCGCGGCCTTCCTGGTGATTCCCTCGGACGAGGACATCGTCCAGATGGCCGCTGAGCTTGCCGGAATCCGTTGACTCGTATGCTCCGCTCCCCTGTCCTATACTCCCCCGCATGAGCAATTCCCGCCCACAGACCATCCTATTCGCAGACGTGAGTGGCAGCACGCGTTTGTTTGAAACCAAGGGTGACGTAGAAGCACGCCGCCTGATTTCGATGGTGCTCGATGCCCTGAGCCTGATCTGCCAGCAGCACGGTGGCCGGGTGATCAAGACCATCGGCGACGAAATCATGTGTTCGCTGCCAGCCGCACTCAACGGCGTGCTCGCCGCTTGCGACATGCAGCGCAAGATGGCCCGCGACATCAATTTCGTGCGCGACAATCTGGCCGTTCGCATTGGCCTGCACCACGGCGAGGCGCTGGAAGAAAACGGCGACGTCTACGGCGACGCGGTCAATACCGCGGCACGCATGGGCTCGCTGGCCAAGCGTGAGCAAATCGTCACCACCGCTGCCAGCGTCCAGAGCCTGAGCGGCAAGCTGCCGGAATTCCGCAGTCTCGGTCGCGCCCGCGTCAGCGGCAAGCTGCTGCCGATCGAGATCGTCGATATCGTCTGGCAGGAAGACACCTCGGGCATGACCATGGTGCAGAGCGCCATCCGCAGCGTGCCGGCGGCGGCTACTGTCGTTGTGGCCGGTCCCAAACTCAACCTGCGCCATGGCGGCAAGCTCACCGTGCTCGACGAGAACTCCGAACCGTTCATGATGGGTCGCGAAGCGAGCAATTCACTGCAGGTGGAGGCCGACTGGGTCAGTCGTACGCATGCGCTGATCGAGTTCAAGCGCGGCCATTTCGTGATTTCCGACCGCTCGACCAACGGCACCTACGTCAAGCTTGGCGATGACGATGAAATGCGCCTGCACCGCGACGAGTTGCATCTGCGCAAGGCCGG
>Ga0163144_10019958_pt1 | contig 13444 bp, 11 predicted proteins | sample OliLak19BULKMAT1_FD_123175 | JGI IMG/M metagenome (GOLD analysis project Ga0163144, IMG submission 123175) | Freshwater microbial mat bacterial communities from Lake Vanda, McMurdo Dry Valleys, Antarctica - Oligotrophic Lake LV.19.BULKMAT1 | ecosystem: Environmental > Aquatic > Freshwater >... | reverse complement strand
GGGAACACCATGGGTCGCAGTGCGACGGCCGCGAAGCGCGCGGGCAAGTTGTCGAGCACGCCGCGCAGCGCTTCTTGCACGTTCCACAGGGATTCGCGGATCGTCCAGCGGTACAGCGCGCGGTCGCGGGCGGGCTGTCCGTCGGCCACGAAACGGTTCGTCGCTGCGGATGCGATGTACATCCACGCCAAGGCGTCGGCGAGGCGACCGGTGACGTGCTCCTTGCGCTTCAACGTGCCGCCCAGCGTGCCCATCGCCGCGTCCGCGAGGAGCGCGAAAGAGGCCGAAAAACGCGTCAGTTGGCGCAGAGCAGCCCCGGCCTCGCCGCCGACCGGGGCACCGGCGAAGCGCGCACCCGTGATGCCGAGGACGAAGCTGCGAACCGTGTTCGTCGCGACGAAGCCGACGTGTCCGAAGAACGAGCGGTCGAGCGCGGACGCGTCCTTCGCCGCCGCGGCCTCCATCTCCTTCAACGCGAACGGGTGGCAACGGATCGCGCCCTGGCCGAACACGATCATGGATCGCGTCAGGATGTTCGCACCCTCGACCGTGATCCCGATCGGCGTCGCGATGTAGCCAGCGGCGAGCACGTTGCGCGGTCCCTTGCAGATGCCGGCGCCGCCGAGGACGTCCATCGCGTCCGTGACGACGCGCCGCATGGCTTCGGTGGACCAGGCCTTCGCGATGGCCGAGACGACGGCCGGCTTCTCGCCGGCATCGACCGCGCCGGCGGTCACTTCGCGCAGCGCGTTCATCCAGTACACGGTGCCCGCGATGCGACCGAGCGGCGCCTCGATGCCCTCGAAGCGCCCGATCGGGAGGTTGAACTGCTCGCGCACGGTCGCATACGCGCCGACGGTGCGCGCGGCGAGTTGAGCTCCGCCGACGGAGTTCGCCGGCAGCGAGATCGAACGGCCGGCGCTCAGGCACTCCATGAGCATCCGCCAACCCTGTCCGGCCATCTTCGGCCCGCCGATGATCGCGTCGAGCGGCACGAAGACGTCCGTTCCGCGCGTCGGTCCGTTCAGGAAAGGCGTGCCCAACGGATCGTGTCGATTGCCGATCCAGACGCCGGGCGTGTCGCGCGGGATCAGCGCGCAGGTGATGCCCAGGTCCGCGCGATCTCCCAGTAGCTTGTCCGGATCGAACATGCGGAACGCGAGGCCCACGACCGTCGCGCGCGGCGCGAGAGTGATGTAGCGCTTGTCCCAGGAGAGCTTCAGACCGAGCGTTTCACGGCCGTTCCACAAGCCTTTCGTGACGATGCCCTTCGAGCGCATCCCGCCCGCGTCGGAGCCGGCGTGCGGCTCGGTCAGCGCGAAGCAGGGGATCTCCTCGCCGCGCGCGAGCCGCGGCAACCAGTGCTTCTTCTGCTCGTCCGTTCCGTAATGCAAGAGCAGTTCCGCGGGGCCGAGCGAGTTCGGGACCATGACGCTGACGCAGGCCGTGACGCTGCGCGAGCTGAGCTTGGCGACGACCGCGCTGTGCATTTGCGCCGAGAACCCCAGGCCTCCGTGAGCCTTCGGAATGATCATCCCGAAGAACTTCTCGCGCGCGATGAAGTCCCACACTTCGCGCGGAAGATCGCCCTCGCGACGGATCTTGTCGTCGTCGAGCATGCGGCAGAGCGTCGTGCACGGTCCGTCGAGGAACGCGACTTCCTCGCTCGTCAGCGGAGTCGGACGGAAGTCGAGGATGCGCTTCCAGTCGGGACGGCCGGAGAAGAGCTCCGCGTCCCACCACACCGTGCCCGCGTCGAGCGCGATGCGCTCGGTGTCGCTCATCTTGGGAAAGATCGGTGAGAGCGCGGCGAGCAGCGGACGGCCGAGGATCGCAGCGCGCAGAGGCTTGACGCCGAACACGATCGCCGCGCCGATCAGCAGTCCCGCGGAGACGCGGAAACCGGTCGAGCCGTAGCCTTCGTGCGCGACCCAGGCTCCGAGCGCGATCGCGCCGCCCGCGACCCAGGCCCAGTAGGGCTTCCCGATGTACGCGAGGAAGATCGCCGCGAGGATCGCGACGGCGAGGATCGACAGGACCAGGGGTGTCATCGTGAAGGTCTCCGGAACGTCCTTCTATCGGCCATTCGTTCGCGGTCCGTGAGCGGGGCGCTCACGGAAGTGTCCGGCTCCGTGCTCGCGCGTGCTCGCGCGCGACATTGCGGACGTCGGGAGCCTAACACCGCGCGTGTCCGGTCCGACGAACCGCTCGGGCTGCACGAACCGACGCGGATACGCGCAGGGTTCGCCGCGACCGGCCTGGGGGATGCGTGTCGGCAAGGAAGGCCGCCGCGACCTGGTTCGTCGCGTGAGCGTTCCGCGCCGAACGGAGCTCATGCAGCTGCGGCTCGCCTGAGCACCTGGGGGCGCAACGTCGGGTTCCGCGCCACATCGGTGGGCATTGCGTCCGGGGGGATCGAGCGCTCATCTGGCGCACGACTCACGAGGCCCCCCTCCTGTTCGCCCTTTCGATCCAGGCCCGCACACAGCACCTCGTGCGCGGAGCCCACGACGCGCACGCGTTCTGGATCGACGCGCGCGGCCTGCGCGGTTTCGTCGAGCCCGTCGCGATGATCGCGCTGGGCGGTGCGGCGTACGGAGCGGCGATCGGCGCCTGGAACGACCCGCGGCTCGCGGCGTACGTCGCGATCAAGCTGCCGGTCCTGCTCGTGCTGACCGCGCTCGTCAACGCACTGCTCAACGCGCTCTGGGCGCAGCGTTTCGGGCTCGATCTCACCTTCGCGCAAGCGCTGCGCAGCTCTCCTGCTCGGACTCCAGGCGCTCGTCGGCGTGTTCCTGGCGGGCTTCGCGCCGGTCGCGTGGGTGTTCTCGCAGTCGTCGACGCTCGTTTCGTTCACCGGCGGCGTGCACCTCGTGATCTGGATCGTGTCGCTGCTCGTCAGTCAGCGCGTGATCACGGCCGGCTTGCGACATTGGAAAGCGCGGCGGTGGGGGGGCGTGGGTTTCTGGGTGATCGTATTCTTGCTGACGTCGCTGCAGATGATGACGGCGCTGCGTCCGCTCGTCGGGACGTCCGATCGACTGTTCGACGGCGAGAAGCGCTTCTTCCTGCAGCACTGGGGTCGGACGGTCAACGAGGATGCTGGCGGACGCGACGTGGAGCGGTACCCGCGCTGAGGCCGCGCCGTCCGCGGCCGCGCCGATGAGACCTGCAAAGACCATGAAGACGAATCAAGCGCTCCTCGCACTCCTCGCGTGTCTCCCGTTCGCCGACTGCTCGTCGCCACCGCCCGCGGCCGAGTGGGCTTCGGTCCAGCGCGAGCTCGCACAACGCGTCGCGGAGGATCAGCGACTCCGGCGCGAGCTACACGTCGAAGGGCTGACCGATATGCGCGTCATCGAGCAGCTGTCGGCGGTCGACGCCGCCAACACGGCCTGGTTGAAAGGACTCGTTCACCGCAGCGGCTGGCCGACGACCGCGCACGTGGGCGAGCAGGGCGCGCGCGACGCGTGGTTGCTCGTGCAGCACGCCGATCGCGACGTCGACTTCCAGGAGCGCTGCGTCGGCCTCCTGCGTGAAGCTGTCGCGCGCGGGCAAGGCTCGCCGAAGCACCTCGCCTACCTCGAGGACCGCGTGGCGCTGCATCGCGAGCGGCCGCAGCGCTACGGGACCCAGTTCGTCCCGACCTCGATCGGCATGGCGCCCTACCGGTTGGAGGATCCCGCGCGCGTGGACGCGTGGCGCGCGGAGATCGGGCTCGAGCCGCTGGCGGAGTACGCGGCACGACTCCGGGGCGAGAAGCCGTGACGGCGGCCGTCACGCTCCGGAGTTCGCACACGCGTTCGCGTCAGTGGTACGGAATCGGGTTCGGCCGGCACGGGCTGGGCGCGAAGGCCAGCCCCTTCATGTAGGCGTTCGGCGGCAGACCCGTCAGCGGCGTGATCAGTCCGCGCAGCCCAGTCACGCGATCGATTTGGACGAGGTTCTTGCCGTCCTGACTGACGGCGACGAGCGTCGTGGGAGAGAAGTGGTCGATATCCACGGGATTGGTAGCGAAGGTCAGGTCGTACGTGTCGTTGCCGACGAAGCTCGTGGGCGCCGGCGTGCCGCGGTATATGTCGTAGCCGGACCACTGGTTGATGACATCCACCGTCCAGAACTGGCCGCCGACGTAGCACATCGCGTCCGCGTCTGTCGCGAGCGCGCTGACCCACGTGAGCGTACCCGTGAGCGGATTCACGGTGCCGATGTTCGTCGAGTAGAAGCTGACTGGCGTCTGGGTCGAATACGTCAAGCACAGGTTCGTGCCATTCGACGCGAGGCCCGCGACTTCGGCGCCGAGGTAGCCGCCGCCGTTGATCGGCGCGCCGGGCAGCGCGTAGCCGGCGTACATGCCGCTCGTGACGATCTGGTAGATGCGCGCGCCGTTGCTCGTCCCGAACGACTTCGCGTAGAGGGCGCCCTGGTGCCAGGCCATGTCGACGCCGTCGACGTCGACGCCCAGCGAGCCGAGCAGGATGCAGTTCCCGGTCCCGACGTTGATGCGGTAGAGCGTGTCGCTCGTGACGTCGATGGAGTAGTAGGTTTGAGCCTGAGTCGCGGTGGCGAGAGCACTGGAGGCGAGGAGAAGCGTGCTGAGATTGAGGAACATGGTCATCGGTCCTTGCGGTGGTTTCGGTGTCGAGTGGTGCTGAAGTGACACTTCGACATGTGCCGCGAGCCCGCGCGCTGGACACGAATCTCCCGTATCGAACAGCGTGAATTCAGCGACCCGATGCTGCGACTGCGCGTGATCACGAGGAAGCGGGAATTCGTTCCACGGCCGCTCGCGAGCCTGCACGGAGACCGGCTCTCCGTCTCGGGCTTCCCAGGGCGCGCGCCGATCAGCCCGCGCGCAGCGCGATCTCGGCCGCGCGCACGCCCGACTCGAGCGCGCCTTCCATGTATCCCGGGAAGCGCGAGCTCGTGTGCTCTCCAGCGACGATCAGCGCGTCGAACGGTTCGCGCAGCCGCTTCACGCGCGACGTCGTCTCGCCCGGCGCCGGGAACGAGTAACCCGCGCGCGACCATTCGTCGCTCGGCCAGTCGATGAATCGGCCCGTGACGAACGCGTCGGTGAAGCCCGGATAGAGACCCTCGAGCTCGCCCAGGACCTGCTCCTTGAACGCCGCTCCCTTCAACGAGCGCAAGTGGTCCGCCGCTTCGCCGCTGGAGAACGCGGTCAACACCGCACGCTCCGTCTTGCGACCACGCGTCGGTTCCCACGTCAGCGAGATCGGACCGTCGGTGATCGCCTCCGGCGCCTGGTTGGAGTCGTGCCACACGCGTCGCGAAGTCGTCGCGAGGTACTTCACCGTGCGCCCGAGCTGCGGCGCTATGCCGGCCGGCAGCGGCGGATCGAAGGCGATGCGCGGCCACGTCGTCGGCGGCGTCGCGAGCACCACGCGGTCGGCCTGGATCGTCGTGGTCCCGTATGCGACCTCGGCCGACGATCCGGCGCCCCAGCGGATCTTCGTGACGGGCGCGCCCGTGATCACGCGCTCGCCGCCGACCGATTCGGCCAACGCTCGCGCGAGCCGCGCGTTGCCCTCCGAGCAACGGTAGGACTCGCTCGAGGTCCAGAACGCCTCGAGCCCGCCGCCGGCGATCATCGACAGCGTGGCCAGCAGCGACTGCCGCTTCGTCGGCACGCCGGCATCGGCCGTGAGGAGCACGCGGAACCCGTGCTGGGCCAGCCGCGAAACTTGCTGTTCTTCGACCCAACCGGACATGTGCCGCATGTCGAGCGCGTTCGCGAACGGGTGCTCCCAGGGCGCGTCGCCGTTCACCTCGCGTGCGAACTTCGTGAGCAGGTTCTGCAGCTCGTCGATCTCGCGCCACAGCGTCTCGAGCTCGCGTCCGGTGATGCGCGAGCCCTGCAACACGACCGGGATCTCGACGTCCTCTTCCTCGCCCGTGATGGGGTCCAGGACGATTCCGAACTGCCGCGCGTAGCCCTGCCAGCACGGATGGTTCGCGCCGATGAACTCGCCGCCGGCCTCGACGCTCTGGCCGTCCACCACGTCGTCGAGCGTGTGCACGCGGCCGCCGACGCGCGCGCGCGCTTCGAGCACCACGACGTCGGCGCCGCGCGCACGCAGCTCGTGCGCGCAGGCGAGCCCGGCCAAACCCGCGCCGACCACCACGACGCGCGGACCGGAGGTGCTCGTGCGCGTGGTGCTGCGGCACCCAGCGAGCATCAACCCGGCCGCGGCCAGGGACGCTTCGAGCACTTCGCGGCGCGAAGGTCCCGGACGCGGGGGTAGAGAACGCGGACGCAGACGCTGGGCGAGGTAGGGCATGGGCGAGTTCCGGGCCGCGGACTCTATCAATCCGTCGAGCGAGTTCCGTCGCGGGGTGCGGCGCGCCCTCGAGCTGCAAGGAGGGCGACGGAGGCGGCTTTCAAGGCCTCCGAGCACGGCCCGACGAGCCCGCCGCCGCCACAGCGCGATCGCCTGCGAAGCCGCAGTCGGGCCTGTTTCAAAGAGCTGCTCGCAGCCCAGATCTCGCGCCGACGCAAGTGGCCGCCGACCGTTACCGTGGTGCAGGACCGCGCTAGTCCGTGTGGTTTTCGGCGAAGAAGAACCAGCTCATGTTCCTGGCCCCCACGCTGTTCGCTCTGTTCGCCGCGCCCATCGCGGGGGAACCGATCCAAGTCACCACCGAGCACTACGAGCTCGAGTGGGAAGGCACGCGTTCCGAAGCCGACGAGGCCGCGCGGCTGCTCGAGACCTCGTTCGACGAGCTCGCCGTGTTCTTCGCCGCGCAGCCGACGGACCGGATGCGCGTGCGGGTCTTTCGCGACGAGAAGATGCGCATCGAGGGCGCCTGGGGAGACGGAATCTCGGTCCCCGTACAGAGCCGGTATGCATCGTTCTCGGAGGAAACGCGCACCGCCTACGTCGCGCGCTCCGACGTTCCGCAGGCGACACGCGCGACGCTGCTCTACGCGGCGTGCCTCCAGTTCCACTCTCTCTCGCGGTCGAAGAACCTCGACATCGGGCGGACCTGGTACGCCTGAGGCATCGCGCTCGATTACTCGCGCAGCACGTGGGACGGCGAGAAGCTCGTCGCGTTCGCGCAACCGCGCGTCGAGCTCGTGAACCTCCCGGGCCGCGCGTTGGTGACGATCGCGACGGCGTTCCGGATCTCGCACAACTCGGCTCGTTCCACGCTGCCGATCCGACGCTCTCCTGGGCGGTCGCCGCGCTGTGCATCCACGGCAGTGACCGCAACTATCGCAGTGCATTTCGGCGCAACGCGCTGGGCGAAACGGGCACCAAGCTCGCGTCCGCAGATTTCTTGCGCTCGCTCGGGCCGGCCAAGAAGCTCGCGCAGGACGTGCGCGAGTTCGTCCTGGCGATGCAGACGCCGTTCGAAGCCCTGGGCCAGCGGCCGCATGGGTTTCCACGTGCTCGGGACCAAGGTCGCGTTCCGCGACGTGACTTGGCGTTGACTCGCGCGGGCGCGCGGTCAAGCTCTGCGCGGTGCACTCGAACCCGATGTCCATCGCCGTGCTCGTCGCCGTGACGGCGACCTTTCTCGCGGCCGGTTGCGAGCGCGATCCGGCGCTTCCGCGGTCCGTGGTCGTGGGCGAGATCGAGCCGCCTCTCCGCGGTCCGCCGCAGCGCATCGTTCCGGCCACGACGGCGGCCGCGGAGTACCTGGCCGACCTCGTCGATCCCACGCGCATCGTGGCTCTCCCCGAGCAGGTGGCCGACTTCGCGACGCACGACTTCGCGAGCCCGCCGTTCGGCGCGCTGCCGCGCTTCCCGAAATACGTGGCCGAACCGCTGCTCGCGCTGCAGCCCGATCTCGTGATCACGCAGGTCTGGCAGAACCAGGACACGACGGCCGTTTTGCGCCGCGAGGAGATCCCGGTGCTCGTGCTGCGCTCGGGCGAGGACTACGAATCGGTGCGCGAGACGCTGGCGCTGCTCGGTCGAGTGCTGGGCGCGGAGCACAAGGCCGCCGAGATCACGCGCGGGCTCGACACGCGCGCCGCGGCGCTGCGCCAGCGCGCGGGTTCACGACCGCATCGTCGCGCGCTCGTCTACTCGAACGACGGCACGGGCGGGTGGGCTGCGGGCTCGCGCACGACGGCGGGCGCGCTGCTCGAACTGTGCGGGCTCGTGAACGCCGGCGCGGAGGACGGAATCGTCGAGCACCAACAGGTGGACATGGAGCGCGTGCTGCGCATCGCACCCGACGTGTTCGTGTGCGGCGCTCCCGTCGCTGCGGAAGGCGGCAGCGCGACGCGCGCCGTGCTGCTCGGGTCGGGCCCGCTCGGGAACTTGCAGGCCGTGCGCGACGGGAAGATCGCGGTGATCCCGAGCGTGCTCCTGTCCGCCGATTCGCCCGCACTGCTCGACGCGGCCGAAGCGCTCGAGCGCGAAATCCTTCGCCTTTTCCCGGACTCGAAGTGAGCCGCGCGTGAAGGAGTTCGCGCCCGGGCAGGCCTTCACCGGCGCCTTCGATCCCGCGACGCAGAAGATCCTGCCCGCCGACTGGGTGACGCACGTGCACTTGCTGCGCCACGGCGAAGTCGCCGAGCTCACGCAGCGCATCGTGCGCGGACAGATGGACGCGCCGCTCTCCGCGCGCGGCGTCGAGCAGGGCGAGCTCCTCGCGCACTGGCTCGGCGCTCACGAGCCCGCGCCGACGGCGGTGTGGTCGAGCGATCTCGTGCGCTGCCGCGCGCTGGCCGAGCAGCTCGCGCGGGCGCACGGCGTGCCGCTGCGCATCGACGCGCGCCTGCGCGAGCAGAGCATGGGCGCGTGGGAAGGCCGCACGTGGGCCGAGATCTCGGCCGCCGAGCCGGCCGCGGTGACGGCTTACTGGGACGACTACCACACCGCGCGCCCGACGGGCGGCGAGTCGTTCGCCGACATGGAAGCGCGCGCGAACGCGTGGTGGAACGACGTGCAGCGCGAGCACCGCGGCGCGCGACTCCAGGTCGTGACACACATCGGCGTGATCCGCGCGTTCTTGTGCCGCGCGCTGGGCGTCAGCGGATCGCAAGCGCTGCGCTTCGCGCCCGCGACCGCGTCTCACACGAAGATCGCGGTGTCGGAAGCGGGCGCGGTCGTGTCGTGCCTCGGCGAGAGGCCGTGGCTCTTCGGGACGAGCGCTACGCCTGTGCGCGCGGCCGATGCTCGCGCCAGCCCGATGCAGGGCGCGAAAGTCGCTCGACATGCGGGACCGCGCATCGCGATCTCCGGATCCGCCGGCACGGGCAAAACGACGCTCGGCCGCGCGCTCGCCGCCGAGCTCGGCGTCCCGTTCGTGGAGGAGGGCATGCGTCGCCGCATCGAAGCCGGCTTCCGCCCGCACGGTTACGGCGCGCGCGAATGGGCCGCGCTGATCCGCGAGCTGTGGGTCGAGCACCGCGCGGCCGAGTACGCCGCGCGTGACGGCTTCGTCGCCGACCGTTCGAGCCTGGATTTTGCGGCTTTTTGGCTGCATTACGGGCTTCACGAGGACGTGGAGGCGACGGAAGCGTTCGTGGCCGAGATGCGCGCGCACGTGGCGAGCTACGACCGGATCGTGCTGCTCCCCTGGGGCGCGATCCCGCTGGTGGACGACGGCGTGCGATCGACGAACCGCTGGACGCAGTTGCGCTTCCACTCGATCCTCGAGGGCCTGCTCGAGCGAATGGCGCCGGGGGTCGTGCTCCGATTCGGAGACGCAGAGCCGATCGACGCGCGGCTCGACCGCGTGCTCGCGGCGATCGACTAGAGCGCGCCTCGAAACCGATCCACCGAGACATCCGCGGACTTCAGTAGCGCCTTCAGCAGTCCGCGGCCGAGCACCTTCCGACCATGGACCGGGATCGAGATGTGGTAAGGGCGCCCCGGCTTGCGCAAGACGTGGTGGGATCCCGAGACGCGATCGAGCACGAACTCGAGCCTCTCGAACGCGCGCACAGCCTCGGCTCCGGTGCCGACTGGCAGCTCAGGCACGCACCAGGACCCAGCGCCGCACGAGCGGGACCAGCTCCTTGAGATCGATCGGCTCCCTCGTCCACGGGATCGAGCGCCCGAGTTCGACGTACGAACGGATCGTCGCACCGGCCGCGCTCTGGATCTCGGCGATCGCTTCCTCGGGATCTGCGCCCTGTGCGACGACTCCGGGCAGGTGAGCGGCGAACGCGGAGTACTCGCCGCCCGTCTCGCGCACGACCCAGACTTCGCACTGGTAGACGCCGTCGTCGTAGGTCGTCCAGTTCCCGCATGATCCCGGCGCGGACGTGGCATCCCCGGTCGGGCCGCGCTCGGGACCGGACAGCGGATACGCGATCCACTCGTCCCCGGGCTCTTCGCGGCGGTTCTTCTCGGTCATCGGAAGTCCTCGGGCGCGACGGCCTCGACGGTCAGTCGGATCGATCCGAGCCGCTCCTCGTTGCAGTGCAGTTCGAGCGATTAGCTGCCGGAATGCGGCAGGGGAAACGGCGGCACCTCGACGACGAGTTCGATCGTCGCCAGCGGGTCGTGGGGTTCCAGCACGACGATCGGGCTCTCCATGTGCACCGAGAGGTCCTCGTTGTCCACGAGCGCAGCCGTACCTCCGCGCGAGCGCGGACCTCCGTGAGCGAAACGTACGCGAACGTCGCTCGGCCGTAGGTTGCCGGGAAGGACGCCGAGCGCAGCCGATCGAACGTGCCGGCGATGATGCCCTTGCCCGTCGCCGCGTCGGTGTAGACATGATCGGCCAGGACGAGAGCCTGCAGGCGCGGCAGTTGCACTCGGGTCGCAACGCGCATCGCATCGGATTCTCATCGGGGCAGATGGAGGCGGCGCACCGATCTCCTGAGCAAGGCTTGGGACCGGCTCGCAGCCACGGCTGGGCGCGAGGTCCCTGATCCGGGGATCGGCGCCTAGCTAGATCCCGAACTGCTTGTGCAGCCACCGCGGCCGGCTGAAGTCCCAGTTCTTCTCGGCCATCGCGGCCACGAGCACGGGGTAGATCGCGTCGATCGCGCGGACGACCTCGGGAGCGAGTCCGAGCGTCTTCGCGTAGCCGTCGAGCGCCTCGATCTCGTGGTCGAACAAGCCGTGCCGGTCGCGGATCGCGCGCCACGCTTCGCCGGGCGAGATCCGGCGCTCCTGCTTGCGCTCGTGCACCACGAGATGGAGCAGGTCGAACAGCGGCAAGCCCTCGTCCTCGGTCGTGCCCCAATCGAGATAGCCGAGCACGCCGCCGTCGCGGTCGACCTGCACGTGCTTGCTGCGCAGATCGGCGTGGTAGAGCACGAGCGGGAACGTCGCGCCGACGAGCATTTCGCGCGTCTCCTGGAGCATCCGCTCGAGCGTGCGGATCGTGCTCGCGACCGCGGCGTGCGCGGCGACGAGGCGAAAGCGCGCGGCGACCTGAATCTCGAAATCCTCGTCGGTGAACGGGCGCGCCGTGCGCGTGACGAGCGTCGCGAAGTGCCGCGACACTTCGCGCTGCATGCGGCCGATCTTCGCGCGGTCGCCGACGACCTGCGGCGCGGTCCAGCCGGGCAGGCGGCGCTCGCACGACAGCCACACGTCCTCGATGCGGCCGTGGAAGAGCGGTTCGGGCACGGGCACGGACGGGAAGCGTGCGCGAACGAGCGCGAGCGAGCGCATGTGCAGCTCGAGCTGCGGCACGTTCTTCGGGCACAGGGGCACGTGCAGCGTCCACGAGCCGGGCCGGTCGTGATCGCTGGTCGAGCTCAGGTCGAGTGCGCGACCGTGTGGGACGTCGCGCGCCGCCGACTTCGTCTGCACGAGCAGCGTGTTGCCGCGCGTACCGACGAACTGCTCGGCGACGGGCGTGGGCTCGCTCGTGCGCTGCGACAGATCGGCGAGGATGCGGTCCATCCGCGTCGGACCGTCGACGCCGGGTCGCGCTCCGAGCAGCGCGTACGACGGCGTGAACCACGGGAAGAGCCCGATCGAGCGCCCGACGAGCTTGATGCGGTTCTTCCGCTCCATCGGGCCGATCGTCAGCGTCGGCAGCCTCGTGTCCAGCGCGACGACGTGCGTGAAGTCGCGCGAGTGCGGGTAGAGCGCGAACGAGCGCGTGCGGAAGTCGCCGCGCGCGTAGAGCGAACGGTAGCCGCGCAGCGTGCGCTCGCCGCGCGTCGGCGACAGCGCCGCGCGCGCGAACTCGAGCGGCCGCGGGACGTGGAAATCGTTGCGGCGGCCGCTCGAGCGCTTGTAGGCGAGCCGGTTGTCGGCGGTCAGCACGACCTCGCTGCGCGCGACGCGCAGCACCTCGTCGAAGTCGTGCGCGAAGCGCCCGTCGGCGCGCGGCAGGCCGTCTTCCTGCACGACGACATCGAAGCTCTGGTCTTCGAATGGCAGGCGCGCCGTGTCGCCGCCCAGGACGACGCGCACGTTGCCCGGCGAGTGTTCGGCCGCGCGCAGCAGCGCGAAGCGTGCTCGTTCCGCATTGCGTTCGAGCACGGTGACGCGGAAGCCGGCGGCCGCGAGCGGCGTGATCGAGCCGGAGAGCGCGTTGCCGAGGAACAGCAGCTCGCCCACGCGCGCGCGCAGCAACGGGAACCACGCGCCGCGCGCCTCGCGCAGCATCTGCATCAAGCGGTCCGCGGATTCCTCGTCCAGCTCGAGCAGCAGCTTCTCGAGCGCGAGCCGGAACGAAGCGCCACTGCGCGCGGCCTCGAACGCTGGCTCGAACGCCTCGCGCGCCAGCGGCGCCGGCGGCGGCTCAGAAGCCGGATCCGCGCGCAGGTCCTCGATCTCGCTCATGCCGTCCGCGTCCGATCGAGCGTGCGCGCGAGCGGGATGGCGACGGCGATCACGAGCAGGACCAGGCCGGATGCCGAGACCGGGGAGTTGATCGGGTAGCCCGAGTCCTCGAGCGGGTCGTCGAAGCCGCGGCAAGACAGCGCGTGCGTGAGCGCGATCGCCGCGAGCGCCGCGTAGCCGAGCACGCTCGCTTCGCGCGACTCGGGCGCGCCGGAGGGATTCCAGGCCGGCGTCGTGCGCCGGATGCGCAGCCTGTACGTCGCGGCCGCGGCGAACACCACGAGTAGCGCGAGTGCGAATTCGACGGTCGCCGCCGCCGGCGTGCGCGAGATGTAGGTCCTCGCGGACATGCGGCCGCCGATGTGCAGGACGGCGACGCTCGCGACGAGGCCTCCGGCGAGCCACGCCAACGCCTGCAGGCGCGACGGTTTCGCGGTGCCGATCACGGCTGCGACGCCCACGGCGAGCACGATCGCGAAGGCCGAATCGCCCGAGCGGCACAGGACGAGGAACGCGCTGCCGAAGCTCGCGATCGCGAGCGCGCGCTGGTCGCCGCGCCGGATCCAGCCGGCGATTCCCGCGGCAATGCCGCATGCGCCGATCGTCGCGTAGGCCTCGTGAGCTCCCGCGCGGTGCGGCAGCAGCGCGATCGCGGCCGCGACGGCGGCGAGCGTCGCCGCGCGCAGCCACGGCTGGACGCGCGCGAG
>Ga0163144_10019957_pt1 | contig 13444 bp, 11 predicted proteins | sample OliLak19BULKMAT1_FD_123175 | JGI IMG/M metagenome (GOLD analysis project Ga0163144, IMG submission 123175) | Freshwater microbial mat bacterial communities from Lake Vanda, McMurdo Dry Valleys, Antarctica - Oligotrophic Lake LV.19.BULKMAT1 | ecosystem: Environmental > Aquatic > Freshwater >... | reverse complement strand
TGCTGTAGAATAGCAGGAATAGCTTGTTCTTGGATAGGGTAAGGCTTGGTGTAGTTTTGTTGGGCAAGGGCAGCCACTAAGTAAGGAGATAGACCCAAAGAGTTAAAAGGCATAATGATTTATAGTTTATAGAAATAATACAAAGTTAGCTTATATTTCGTAGTTAATTTATTGTATTTTATGTATTGTAGTTGAAAAAGTTCTTTATAGTATCAGCATATATACTTTTATGTTTTATTGAAGCAGAAATGATAAACATCACCCTTTTTTGAATTTTTGACCAATTAATTCAAAATAATATTTAAAATTATTCACTATCTTTCCACTAAGCAAGAGATGAGTTATAAGTTATTGGTTATTAGCTTGTAAAAGTATGATAATAAGTAGCTTACTTAAACTAAATGAGTACTTTATTTTGAAAGAGTTACTGAATAAAAATAATTATGAAAAAGAAAGTTTTAGTCTTAACAGGCGGCGGGGATTGCCCTGGATTAAATGCCGTTATCAGAGCCATTGTCAAAAGAGCTTCTCAGGAACCTGACTGGGAAGTATTGGGCAGTATAGAAGCGTATAATGGAGTTTTGAGTGACCCCATGGAAATAATGCCTCTTGATGGGAAAGCAGTGGCAGGTATTCATGTCAAAGGAGGAACTATATTGAGTACCACCACTAAAGGTGGGCCATTTAGCTGGCCTGTCCAGAGGGAAGATGGCGAATGGAACTTCATTGATAGGTCTGATGAAATGCTGGAGATATTGAAGAAAATGGGAGTTGAAGCTGTAATTAGTATTGGTGGAGATGGCTCACAGTCTATTTCACAGGCATTGTATGAAAAGGGATGTAATATTATTGGAGTACCCAAAACGATAGACAATGACCTTTCAGCTACTGATTTTACATTTGGTTTTCAGACGGCAGTCCAGAATGCCACCGAATCTATGGACAAATTAGTTACTACAGCAGCAAGTCATCATCGAGTGATTATTATGGAAGTAATGGGACGCGCTGCGGGATGGATAGCCTTATATACTGCCATTGCTGGGGGTGCTGAGGTTTGTTTGATTCCTGAAATACCCTATGATATTGACAAGGTAATGGAAAGAATTGAACAGAGATATAACCATGGAAAAGGTTTTGTGAATATAGTCATAGCCGAAGGTGCTCGTCCAAAAGACGGAGCGATTTTTAGTCGTGAAAGTGAGGAAATTGGCTATGAAAATGCACGTTTAGGTGGAATAGCCTATCAGTTATCAAAACAACTTAAAGATGCAGGCTGTGAAGCAGGTATTCGGGAAACTGTACTAGGGCATATTCAAAGAGGAGGAACTCCTATTGCATTTGATCGGGTTTTGGCAACTCAATTTGGGGTGAAAGCCTTTGAGCTAGTTTTAGAGAAAAAATTTGGTGAAATGGTAGCTCTTAAAAATAATACCATTACATCAGTTCCACTTTTGGATGCCGTAAAAGACTATAATTTTGTTGATCCTGATTCATTTTTAGTTCAAACTGCTCGTGGAGTAGATATTTCTTTTGGGGATTAAATATAAAAAACTTCTTTTCTAGCATGAGCGAAACGGTGCTTAGGCTTGTGCTAGTTTTGCAAAAGTATTTTATAATTAGTTGTGTACAGTTCTAAAATATTAGTAAAGAAAAAATGGACTTTTATTCATCAAGTATCTTTTATAAAAAAGCCTTTCTAAGTTTTTTAAGACTCAGAAAGGCTAATGAAACTCCTCTAAATCTTATTTTAATTCACACTGACCAACTCTATCTCAAATTCTAATGGGGTATAAGGCAAAACACTTTGATTGCCAGTAGTGCCGTAAGCAATAGAAGAAGGCATTATAAATTTACCCTTGCCACCTACATTCATCAAGAGCACTGATTCATAAAATCCCGTGATAAGTGTAGTAGTACTAAGTGCAAAGGTAGAACCGTTGAGACTTGATTGATCTATGATATTTCCTTCTAAATCACGAAGGGTATATTTTACAACTATAGAGCCATTAGGTACGGGTTCTATTCCATCTCCTTCTTGCTCTAAGACATACTCTAATCCTGATTGGGTTTGTGTGGTTGTTAGTTCTTTGGCAAGTATATAATCTCCAATCTGCTCTATCTCAGAGCGAATATCCTGTACTTCTATGTCATAGATGAGTACAGGGTTTGCACTACTTAGAAATATCTTTACTTTATCCCCTTTTTTAAATAACCCAAGCACATCTTCTATGTCTTTATTGAGAATATTAGCTCCAAAAGGAAGTTTCACGATTGGATCCTCAATAGTGGTAGGTCCTCCACCCAAAGTCTCTCCCTCTACTTCTAAAGTTAGTTGATCACCTACTTCAGGGACTCTTGTCTCACCTGAAATACTAAGCACTACATAATAAACGCCCGAGGTGGTTCGCTGAGCAGTGAGGTTATTGGCATTGATATAATCTAATATCTGTTGGTTTCTTTCTTCAAGGGTAGGTTCTACATCTTTATTGAGACAGCTACTTAGGGATATGAGACATAATGCGATTAGAAAATAAATTACTTTTTTCATTTTTTTATATAGTTTGATTTAAATCACAAAAATACACTAAATTTTTTTTAAAATCTCCTTGACCAAGTTTTCTAAACTCTCTTGCCAGCTTTGCTGTGGAATATTTTGAAGGGTTTGTTGTACTTTTTCTTGCAAATCTTCTTCTTTGATTTGTGCTTGGATGCGTGAACTAAAGGAAGAAAATTGCTTTTGAATCATTTCTTCTATGTTGAGTTTTTTGAAGATTTCTTGGCGAATTTGGGCTTTTATTTGGATTTCTAGGCTGTTCTGTGCTTGTTTTTTTAAGAAACCTTCCTCGGGTAATACTTTTCCATTATCATACTGACTTACTTTCTGGTCTAGCCAAGTAATAAAAGTAGGGGTATCCATTGCATTGAGTTCTATCCTAAAAGATTTCAGCCATTCGCCCCACTCTGCCCAGCGTTCATAACCTTCAAAATGAGCAGGTTTGGGCTTCTCCCAGTCTCCATCAAAGTCTGCTACATACTGAGCAGCACTTTTAGTAGAGCGTCTTTCTAGGCTTTCTACTTCCAGACCCATCTCTAACCCTTGCCATGGTTCTAAGCCTAGATTAATAATTTTTACTTTTCGTTCGGGACGGGCTTTGGTAGCACCTTGCAGAGCTTGGTAAATCAAAGTACCTGATAAATCAGCATCGTGAATACAAAAAAATAATAATTCTTCTTCTGTTTCTGCCAAAAGGTCTATTACATCTCTAGCAGCTCTACTTGCAAAGCCTTTGGAGGTGAGCAAGGCACAATCATGCTTCTCACAAAATTGAGCATCTTTTAAGATTTCAAAAAAACCTTCTTTTTCAGAGTACAAGATTTTATTAAAATTATAAATAGGTCTTTGGTATTGCTCTACGCTTTTAGTGCCTAGTTTTATTTCTTGATGTGTATGTGGGTGCAAAAGTGTGCCTCGCTCATCACGATAAACGCCTGGCAAATCATCTCCTCCCGCAAATTCATAGTCAGTAATGATATTATTAAAATTGGCATATTTTAGCTCTCTTCCTGTAGCTTGCATCACAAAAGGACGCAATACATAATATAACTGTCGCAATGAATAGCGATATTTCCCTTCTCCTGAGGCTTTAGCAATCGCTTGTGTAAGGTGGTCTAAGACTACTTGTTTTTGGGCAGGTTTGGCAATCCATTCTCCAGTTTCAATTGATTGCGTGGTGCTTTCCTGTCTTTTAAGTTGTTTGGCGGCTTTTTGCAAGCTCTCTCCTATTTCTGTACTTAATATGGATAAATCTGGTTCTTTGCCATTACTGACTATGGGCATATAAGGCGTGATGATATTGATCCAGAATTGAGCATTTTGTGGGATTTTAGGGATTTCAAGGGTTTGGCTCAGTCCACAGCCATAGATAGTCAAGCGTTTGTTATAGATGCTAATGTCCACATCTCCCGTAATAGGGGTTTTATTGACCAGAATTTGATTTCCTTCTGGGCTTGATTCTGAGCGTGCAAATACCTCTACAAGTGCAGGAATCTCTGCATTAAAATCTCCTTTGGAAGTCTTGAGTGTAAATTGAGTTATCTGTTTATAGTAAATCGGGAAATCTTCTAAAGCCCCTATTTCACCCAATCTTTTAGGGTTAATAGGTTTGACTTGTTGATGAAGTGCTGCCAGAATCCATGCTGCTTGCCGACGATTCATCTCTACACAATTTATTTTTTTGTCTTTCCATTCAGAAAACTGAGTGATAAAATCCTTTTCTATTTGCTGGGCTTTGGTTTTGGAGGTTTTATCAAATAACCTTAAAAATTCTTCTAAAAGTAAATCAGAGGGAGTCGTCAGTAAAAGGCTGTAAAAACTATCTGAGTCATACCATTGAGGATAAGTGCCTTGTAAAAATGGTTGTCCTTGATTGACTTTGAGGGCTATATTTGCCCAAGACAATATATTTTCTCCAAAGAAATTATCAGGAATAATTACTTTTATCTCTGTGCCTTCTTCTTCATAGTTTCCTATATTTTCCCAAGCCGTAGAGCCGTCATCTTGTGGAATAAGCTTTAATCTTCGCCCTTTCGTAGCTACTTCTAATGTGCCGCTAGTGCAATAGACTGTGGCAGTAACTACTCTCAAACCATTTCCCAATGCACCTCTGCTAGGAAGTCTAAGCCGCTTAGAACTGGTCAAAGGACGATTCATAGAGAATAAACTGGCTATTTCGTCATTGCTCCCTCGGATGCCTTTGCCCTTGTCTTTGATAATGATGGTATCTTCAAACTGCCCATTATTCTGATGTGAGATTTCTACTTCTGTATTAGTATCTAAGGCATTGTCCATTAGTTCTTTAGCTACAAGCTTAGGAAGCTGATGGCGAGATACTCCAGCTTGCTGAGGAAGTGTATTTAGATTGGTGAAAAGTTGCCAATCTGCTTGTGTAAAGAATATATCAGACATTGTATGAAGGGTTAAGGCTTTCTAAGTTTTTGAAACTTGGAAAGTCTAAATTTTAAAGAAGTTAGAGATTTTCACAAAATTACTTATATAAAGGCATATTTGGGTGATTAATTTCATAGAGAAGATATTCTTCTAAATCTGGATAATCACCAAGTAGCAAGTTTTTAAATGTACCGACTTTATACATTCCTATTTTTTTCATGACGTGTTCAAAGGGTAAATTAATGACAGGAGTGATTGATTTAATATTTTTCAATTTTAGCACTTCAAACCCAAAATTCAAATAAGCTAAAGCTCCTTCTGTTGCATATCCCTTATTCCAATTACTTTGATGGAGTCGCCAGCATATATCAATATAAGGTGTGAAATCTGCTTTAAAATCTTTTTCTGACAAGCCAATGAAACCAATAAATTGTTCATCTTCCAACTTCTCCACTGCATAATAACAGAACCCATTCTTTTGAAATTGCTGTTGCATTTTTTTGATAAACTCCTGCGTCTGTTCAAGGGTAAGTGTATTTGGAAAAAACCTCATCACTTCTGCATCCTTATTGACTGCTTGCATCTTCTGTAGGTCTGTCTTTTGCCACTCTCTAAAACCTAGTCTTTCTGATTTAAAAATGTATTTTTTTCTGACATGTCTTTATTCCATCTAATTTTTACAGCAGATATTTTTTCATTCTCCAGACGAATCTCTGGCAATAGCTCAAAGCCATTTTTTAAGTAAAATTGAAGTGGTGAAATATAGGGTGTTTCATTGCTTTTCTTCAAAAGGTGATGATCTATTACCCATCCATTAAGTTCTTTTTCGTCTTTTTGGACTTGCTTGAGCAAGTGAAAACCCATTCCTTTTTTTTGATAGGAAGCCTCTACAATGACAGCAAACCACCTTTCATTCTCTCTTACAAAGGTACTTAACCAAGCAATTATCTGCTCTTCATCTTTTATTAGATAATGCTTGACCTGATTTAATGTGGATAGGTATTGGTCAAAAGCCTCTAAATTGTCATATTTTAAAGAACTCGGATAGGCTTTGTTCCAAATAGTTACGATTTGCTCCTTCTGTATTTTTGATAGTGTCTCTACTTCTACAATGTTCATCTTCAAGATTCTATTTCATTGCTATTTATTGGAATAACATTGGTAAAATTATTTACGGAATGGTTTAGTTTGACTTGTATTGTGAAAATGAAAGGAAATAATATCTAGTAGGTTTCGGCTCATTTTGAAAAAAGGATATAAAAAAGCCTTTCCAAATGTTAAAAACTTGGAAAGGCTTATAATTTATTTAGCTAAATCATTCATTTTGAGGTTTTTACATTGGCAATATCGTTCAAGCGAAGACGCTTAAACGAGGTAAATACTGATATAAGGGTCTTCACGAACCACTTGCTATTTCGGTTCGTGAAGACACGAACCAAGGATAAGTGAAGACACGAACCGAAGACAAGATATTTTTACAAATTCATCATTAGTAAGGAACAATAATTGAATAAAGTAACAAGTTAATTTAAGTAAATCACTCATTATCAGACTATTACAAATTAATAACTCATAATTTATAACTCATCTCTTACTAATTTATATCTCATCACTCACTTACCTACTTATCTTTTTCTGAAATTCTGCAAATTCTTTGGCAAAATAAGTCAATATCACGTCTGCACCTGCTCTTTTGATACTCATTAAAGTTTCAAACATAGCACTCTCACCATCGAGCCAGCCTTGCATGGCAGCCGCTTTTACCATTGCATATTCACCACTTACATTATAAGCAGCTATTGGCAAAGGAAAAGTTTCTTTGAGTGATTTGATGACATCTAGGTAAGGCAAAGCAGGCTTGACCATCAGAAAATCTGCTCCTTCTTCAAAGTCAAGTTGGGCTTCTAAGATAGCCTCTCTACTATTGGCAGGGTTCATTTGATAAGTTTTCTTATCGCCGAATTTAGGGGCAGAGTCTAAAGCATCTCTAAAAGGGCCATAAAATGCACTTGCATATTTGGCACTATAAGCCATAATAGATACCTCTGTAAAGCCCGCATCATCTAATTCTCGGCGAATATGTCCTACACGTCCATCCATCATATCAGAGGGGGCGATGATGTCTGCACCAGCTTCTGCCTGTGCGAGGGCCATTTTGCCCAATATTTCAAGGGTTTCGTCATTGAGGATTTTGCCGTCTTCTACGATTCCGTCATGACCTGCCGAGCTATATGGATCCATTGCGACATCTGTAATCAGACAAATATCTGCAAACTGCTCCTTAATGGTGCGGATAGCATTGAGGTAAAGGCTTTCTTCACGATAGCTTTCACTTGCATATTTATCTTTGAGATTTTCAGAGATATTAGGAAAAGGGGCAAAACTTTGAACTCCTAGCTCTACACATTCGGCAATCTCTTCGAGAAGTAAGTCAAGGCTATATCGATGGATACCAGGCATAGAGGCAATGGGTGTTTTTTGATTTTCGCCTTCTACAATAAATAAAGGAAAAATAAGGTCTTGAACGCCTACGTGGTTCTCAGCTATCATCTCACGGATAATAGGTGACTTACGATTGCGGCGAGGACGTTGCACTAGCATACTTCCAGGTTTAATCATTCTAAGATTGGGGATAAATGTAAATTTTTGAAGGTTCAATTTCGTAGATGATTTTTGATTTTCCAAATATTTTTGAGAAGATAAGCACATTCAAGCTCAAAAAGAGCAAATCCTGTGAAAAAGGCATCATTTGCTTATTCTTATTCGAAATATGTGCCATCTTTTTGTTTATTTGTTAATAGAGATTATTTTTCTGAAAAAATTCCATTGAAGCGAAGAGTGAGAAGTGGGAATTTAGAAGTGAGAAGTAGAGAGCAGGAAGATTTCAACCCAATGACCAAAAAAATGACCAATGACCTAATAACTCAATAACCAATCTCATAATAACAAATAATCCAAACCTTCAACTCTCTTTTATTTTTAAAATTTTCTTAAATTCTTTACATTCGCTCTTGAAATCAAAAAATAATAAATTACTTAATTATGAATCATTCCATAGATACTGCCCACGAGGTTCGTTCGGGTGAAGAATTAAATACCCAAAACCTAGAAAAATTTTTACAAACTACCCTTGAAATGCCTGATGCTACTTTGACTGTAGAACAGTTTCCGAGTGGCTACTCTAACCTTACTTACCTTATCAAACTAGGTGATAAAGAAATGGTGCTTCGCCGTCCGCCTGTAGGTGCTGAGAATATCAGCAAAGGACACGATATGGGCAGAGAATACAAAGTGCTTTCTTTAGTAAATCCTGTCTATTCTAAAGCTCCTAAGCCTTTGGTTTATACAGAAGATAAAAGCATTATTGGAGCACCTTTTTATGTGATGGAGCGAGTTAGAGGAGTTATTTTAAGAGCAAATGACAAAATGGATTTTGATGAAAAAACCATGCGTCAGCTCAATGAAAACTTTGTAGAAAACCTAGCCCATTTACATACAATAGACATCGAAGAAAGTGGCTTGATACAGATAGGTAAACCCGAAGGCTATCTCGAAAGACAAGTCCAAGGCTGGGCAAAAAGATGGCAAAATGCCAAAACCGAAGAAGTATCTGATATGGACAAAGCCATTGCTTGGCTGATTGAGAATATGCCCGAGAGCCCTAAGCCTACTTTCTTGCACAATGATTATAAATATGACAATATTATCTTAGATAGTGAAGACATCACTCAAGTCAAGGCTGTGCTAGACTGGGAAATGTCCACTGTGGGTGATCCCTTTACAGATTTGGGCATTGTACTGAGCTATACCTCTGAACCCAATGACCCTTCTTATCTGCGTAATTTTAGTATGCGACTTCCCAAAGGAGCCTTGTCAAGGGCTGAGTTAGTAGCACGCTATGAAGAGATTACACAGCAAAAAGTACCTAATCTGACCTATTATTATGCTTTTGGATTGTTCAAATTAGGGGTAGTAGTTCAGCAGATTTATTATCGATATCATCAAGGTTTTACTAAAGACAAGCGTTTTGCTCCTTTGATTGACCTTGCCAAAGACTGTGCCTTGATGTCTGCAAGGGTGATAGATGAAAATAAAGTAAGTGGATTTTAGGAGAGTGATGAATTATGAGTGATGAGTATTTTAGTAACTTATCACTCATCTCTTACTTAGTAAGTCCTTCAAAATAAAGCACTCATTTAGTTTGAGTAAAATTCTCATTATCAGATGATTACAAACTCATCTCTCATTAATTTACCTCAGGCAAAAACACTTCTGCCATCATACATCTTGCACTTCCTCCTCCATTACTTTCTATAGTATAGAGAGGCGAATGAACTAGTTTTACGTGTTTTTCAAGTCTTTCTATTTGCTCAGGATTGAGAGAAAGAAAAGCCTGTTCTGACATCACAAGGAGTTTTTCGCCTAGCTTATTTTCTATTGCAAGCATATTCCCAGCGAAGCTACCCATTTGCTCCAAGCTAATTTCTATCACTTCTTTTCCTGTTTTTTTGAGGGAGTCTAATACGTTTTCCCGTTCTGTCATTGACTTGATAGATTCGGCACAGATGACAGAGAAAGTATCTCCTATGCTCATCATTACATTGGTATGATAAATCTCTCTTCCTTCTGAATCTGTGGCAGTAAATGCCACTACTTCTACATCAAATCTTTTTACAAAATCACTGAGTACATCTTCGTGTGTGCGAGGTGAATAGCAGGCATAGACGATGCCATTGGGACGGTCAAAAATCATAGAGCCTGTACTTTCTAAAAATTTACCTTCTGACTCGTAGCCCGATAAATCGATGACTTCTTTTACTTCATACTCTGCTTTGAGTTTTTCTATAATGTCTATTCTTCTTTCGTGACGGCGGTTTTCGGCAAATATTGGAAACATAATCACCTTTCCATCTTCATGAAAAGAAACCCAATTATTAGGAAAAACAGCATCAGGCTTGTGTGGCTGAAGTGTATCTTCTATGACGGTTACACGAACTTGATGCTCACGCAGTTTAGCCACAAAATCATCAAACTCATTCAGAGCATCTGCTTGGGTGATTTTTGCAGGGATTTCCTTGGCTTCTGGATCTTGAAAAGCATTGTTTTTGGCTGTTTGTGTATTAAAATCAAACGCTGCTGGGCGAACCATCATAAGATGAGAGGTAACTTGTTTTGCCATGTTTTTATTACTAAATTAAAGGTATATTAATAGGACGCAAAAGTAGTTAATCCATACTTAATTATGAATGCTTCTTTACGAATTTCGCTAGTCGCTGATGGTGGGTAAAAATTGATGAAAACTATTCCGTTATTGATATTTAGAAATGACTGTTGAGAGGTTAATAAAAGGATGAGAGATAGTTTACAGTCATTTTGTCACTAACAACCCAAGTCCAAAGATTCGTAATTTATTCATTGATTAGATGATTCAAAAAAGTCATTGGTGGTAAAATGGCTAAATTAAAAATATATTCTAAAATGAAGATTTAGTAACCATTTCTAAACACCAATGACTCAATAGTACGAAACAGAAAGCTATTTCCCCACTGCTTTGATAAAACTTTCAATCAATTTGAAGCCTTTGAAGCCCTTGTCTTTGTAGCATTGCAATATTTCTGTACTTTTCTGTGTAAGACTTTGTTGCAGAGCCTTGTTGCGTGCTTTTTTATCTATCAGCATCAGTTCAAGTTCGGCTACTTGAAAATTCTCCGAAAGATAAACCTGCATATTGGGTTGAATACAATCGCAAATCATACCATTTTTGACTGATTCGGGAACGGCATAATCTACCAATGCTTTGCCTACAAACGGGACAACACTGTTGGCATGATTGGTGATGAGGTCTTTGGTATCTTGGCAAGCAACCAAACTAACTTTTTCCACGAATTCGGCTTTTTTGTCTTGGCAAGCAAATAAAACAAAAAATGTACTGAGTAAAATAAATTGATGCGTTTTCATAATACATCTATGGTTAGTTGTTTTAGTATAATATCTTTAGCTCTTATCTAATATTGGACTAATAAAATAATTTCTTCATAGCTTCTTTGCTTTTATTAGCCTCACTCTTCTCCTTCGTCAGAATTAGGATTCGTAAGATTAAAGGATAATAGAATTAATTTATCCAAATCGGAAATCCTAAAAATCCAAATTCAGACAGCATTCCTCCAACTTACCATTAAAAAGACCAAAACTCCAATCCAGAGCTTTGCGTTTCATCTCATTGATAGATGATTCAAAAAAGAAGATTTTATTTACTTCTTAAACAAACCTCTTTTGCAATAGATTTGAAGCTTATCAGAAGCTCTTTTGTCCCCTCTATCTTCACTTTCTTGCCAATCTAGGCAGGCTTGAGATTCATTTTTTAGCTCATATTGTACGTTTCCACGCTCATAATAAATCCAAGAAGTACGGTAGCCCAAGAGGATGGCTTCATCCAAATCAGCGAGCGATTCTTTAAACCTACGTAGATTGATATGGCATAAACCCTTCAAATAGAGTGCTTTGGCTCTGTTTAAATCTGCTTTATTGTTAAGGCTGACAAGTTGCTCGGCATCTTTGAGTGCCTCTACAAATTCTCTACTCTTGATTCTGAGTTCTACTCTTGATTGCAATGCCTCATATACCTCTGGAAGCTCAAATCTACGAGTATCTATCAGTTGATTGAGGAGGCTAAGAGTTTCTAAAGAGCGATTATTGCCTTGTAATGTACGTGCTAATTGTGCCATTTTTTCTATCAATTTGAGGGGCATTTCATTGCCACAATATTCACGAATGACATCTGCTACGGTCTGATCACCTAAATCAGCCGCAAAATACCAATCTTCACAGATAGAACCTAGTTCGGCTTTTGTTAAAATTCGAGAGGAAGTATGAAGAGAATCCATTCTAGCCAAACCTCGCTTATGAAAAGCAAGGGCAAATCTCCTATCAATATTGACGGCTTGCGTATAATCTCCCACTATCTCAAAATAAGAATAGGGTTTTTGGGTAGCATAGACACCCTTGATGGCTTCATACTTGGCTTCGGCACGCATAAAGAAAGCCAGTGGATCGTCTTTTTTAACAACTAGCACACGGTCAAAATCCTCGATGGCTTCGGCATATTTACCTATCTTGATATAGGTAATCCCTCTGTTGAGAAGAGATTGAATATCATTGTTATTGAGTTTGAGTGCTAATCCATAATCTTCAATGGCTAATTCATACCAATAGATTTTTGCTTTAGCAAAACCTCTCAAAGCATAAGCCGAAGCATTGGCAGGTTCTAATGAAATTGCAAAGGTATAGTTTCGGATAGCTTCTTGATGATTTCCTTGTTGGTCAAGCAGTTGAGCCCTTTGAAGATAATCACTTGCAGTCTGTGCTGAGAGAGCGGGCAGGCTGATAAAGTAATAGAAAAAAACTATTATCAAAAAATAAGTGTGTTTCATAAGTTGTCTATGTATTAAGTAAGATATGAGTTATAAATTATGAGTTTGTAGCAATCTGATAATGAGTTTTTACATACACTACATCGTATGATTACTCTGGTACGGTTACTAGAATCTTTTTATCATTTTACTCTCCTCCACCCGTGTCTGTTTTTCCTTCTTCTCCACAGTATTTATTGAGGTATTCATTCACATAACTATTGCCTAGGTCTTTGGCTTTGTTCCAGTCTTTACAGGCTTTGGTGTTGTTTTTTAACTTATGATGAGTGTTTCCTCGCCAGCAATAAGACTCGGCATCTTGGTCATTGGCGGTGATTGCTTTATCAAAATCAGTGAGGGCTTCTTGATATTTTTCTAAATGATATTTTGAGATACCTATGTTAAAGTAAGCGTCTGTAAGCTGTGGGTCGATATTAAGTGCCTTGCCACAGTCATTGATTGCCCCTTCATAGTCTTTCAAATCATATTTGATATTCCCTCTATGATAGTATGCATCCGCATTTTGAGGCTCAGCATCGATGGCTTTGTCATAATATTTAAGTGCCAATCGGTAATTGCCTTCTTGTGCTTTTTGGTAGGCAATATCCATATAGCTTTTATTCTGTCGTGTCGCAGTGCCACAACTAGCAAGAAATAATATAAAAATGATGAGATATGTTGTTTTCATGTTTTCTTGCATTTCATTTAATTGCCTTAAATATATCAAGAATTATGCGAAAGCTATCTTTCTTGGTCTATAAAATAATGGCTACCTCAAAATCTACTATTCCATTTTGTCTGGTAAAAACCTTTTCATAAAAAATATCATAAAGATTAAAGCTGACACAGCCAAGCCAGCAGACACGAAAAAAGGATATCCTAGACGTGATGAATCATTGTTATAAATCCAGCCAGCAGACAAGGCTCCTAAACCAATCCCTACTTCTAAGGCTATATACATCGTAGCCAAGGCTCTTCCTCTATATTTATCTCGACTTAAATCTATAGTCCAAGCAAACAAGGTAGGGGAAGACATCCCTGCAGCTATTCCAAAAATAGAGGCTGCCATCAAAAAATGAAAAATACT
>Ga0163144_10019956_pt1 | contig 13444 bp, 9 predicted proteins | sample OliLak19BULKMAT1_FD_123175 | JGI IMG/M metagenome (GOLD analysis project Ga0163144, IMG submission 123175) | Freshwater microbial mat bacterial communities from Lake Vanda, McMurdo Dry Valleys, Antarctica - Oligotrophic Lake LV.19.BULKMAT1 | ecosystem: Environmental > Aquatic > Freshwater > Lake... | reverse complement strand
GTCACCTGCCGCGCAACGGCGACCCAGGCTGGCTGGTGCTCGGGCGCGGCATGCACGACCTCCTGCTCTTGGAGCTCGGCTGGCGAGCCCGGAAGCAGGCCGAGTTGTGATCAATCATGAGAGGCCGGTGCTAGGCTCGGGATCCTACTCCCGGGGGAGATCCATGAGGCGTCACGCGCTCGTCATCGCGGTGCTGGTTGCGGGTTGCGGCGACGATCCACCCGCCACGTCCGGCCTCGCGCCCGGCGAGATCATCGGCCGGATCGAGATCTCCGAGGACGTCCCGGCCAGCAGCTGCCGCGTCCTCCTCGACGGCTCGCCGCTCGGATCGGCGTGTGACGGCGTCGGCGGCTTCGACATCCGCGGCGTGGTCCCGGGACGCTGGGATCTGCGCGTGATCGCCGATCTCAGCACCGGGCTGCCGGCGCGGGTGCTGCCGGTCGCCGCGAACCCCGGGTTCGTCACCGATCTGGGCGCGATCCGCCTGGCCCAGGCCGGCTCGATCGGTGGCCGCGTCGTCGGCGCCGACGAGGGCATCGTCGTCTTGCCGAGCTACGGCATCGTCACGGCGCCCAACGCCAACGGCGGCTACCTGCTGATCGACGTGCCGCCGGGCGTCCACGACGTCGTGCTGATCACCGACGACGGCACGGTGGTCCGCACCGACGTCACCGTGCTGCCCGCGAAGACGACGATCCAGGTCGACCTCGACGCCTCGAGCGCGGTCGACGTGGTCACGCAGATCGACGGCTACGCGTTCCGCGCCGGGCTCGCCGACGGCGGCCACGGCGACCTCACCGTCGAGCTGCTCGACGCGGTCACCGGCGACGTCGAGGCCGAGACCAGCACCGAGGCCGACGGCGCGTTCGTCCTGTCCGCCGGCTCGGGGATCTACGTCCTGCGCGCGCGCGACGGCGACAGCCCGATCACCGCGATCATCCCGTCGGTGGTGCCGCGCGGTGACCTGCCGCTGCACCTGGTCACGGCGCTGGTCGTGTACCCCGAGGGCGGCGACCTCGACGCCGACGGCGCCGACGACGCCGACGATCCCGACATCGACAACGACGGCGTCGCCAACGCCGCCGACGCGTTCCCCTACGACCCCGCCGAGGCCCAGGACGTCGACGGCGACGGCCTCGGGGATCGCGCGGACCTCGCGACCCAGGGCAGCGGCGTCGACACGCAGAACGACACGCCCGACGCCGACGGCGACGGGCGGTTCGACTTCGAGGACGTCTGCGCGCTCGTCGCGGATCCGCTGCAGGGCGACGTCGACGGGGACGGTGCCGGAGACGCCTGCGACAACTGCCCGGTCGAGCCCAACGCCGACCAGCAGGACTCGGTCGGCGACGGGATCGGCGACGTGTGCCGCGCGTGCGCGGGCAGCGAGGACTGCCCGCTCGGCGCGACCTGCCAGCAGGGCGAGTGCGTCGCGTGCACCGTCGACTCGCAGTGCGGCGGCGAGGTGTGCCGCGACGGCGCGTGCGTGCCGTGCTCGGCGGCCGAGGCGTGCGGCGGCGACCTCGTCTGCAACGAGCCCACCGGGTTCTGCCAGGACTGCCTGGTGAACCTCGACTGCGACGCCGGCAGCGCGTGCGTCGCCGGCCACTGCTTCGCCGGCTGCGAGATGGACGACGACTGCGGCGTCGCCGCGTACTGCGTCAGCGCCGCGTGCGTCGAGTGCCGCGGCAACATCGACTGCCCCGGCACCGAGTGGTGCGACGCCGGCCTGTGCCAGCCGCAGTGCTCGGTCGACGCCAACTGCAGCGGCGGCCGGATCTGCGACCAGGGTACGCGCACCTGCGTGCTGCCGTGCAGCGCCGGCTGCCCGACCGGCCAGACGTGCGACCTGGCCGGCGTGTGCCGCGAGACCTGCGACGGCAGCTTTCCGTGCACCGGCGGCCTGACCTGCAACCTCGCGACGAACGAGTGCGAGCCCGAGTGCGACGACGACGGCGACTGCAGCGGCGCGTTCGACGAGTGCCAGCTCGGCGAGTGCGTGCCCAACGGCGACTGCGGCCTCGACACCGACTGTCCGTCGAGCGAGATGTGCGGCCAGTTCGGCTCGTGCGTCGCGCGGCCGACCGGGTTCGACCCGACCGCCGGCGCGTACACGTGCACGGGCGCGTGCGACTGCAAGCTGGGCGAGACCTGCGATCCCACCGGCCACTGCGCACCGGATCCGGTCCCGACGCGGTTCGTCTCGGCCGGCGCGACCGGCAACGGCCTGTCGATCACCGCGCCGTCCGGTGACTTCCGCGCGATGATCACCAGCCTCCCCGCCGGCGCGAACGTCGCGGTGCGAGGAGGCCAGACGTTCGCGTCCGACGGCGGGCCGGTGGTCCTGACCGCGGCGAATATCAGCGTCCAGGGAGGCTACGTCGTGTGCAGCACGACGCGGTGGGTGCGCGACGCGACCCAGACGAGCACGATCACCAACGCCAACCCGGGCTTCGGATTCATCAACCTCACCGGCACGTTCGCGTTCCCCGCCGCGGACGTGGTGATCGGCGGGCTGACGCTGCAGCACCCGCCGTCCAGCAGCGGCACGCGTGTCCTGGTCGACGCGATCTACGCGCCTCGCCTCCACGTCCACGACCTCGTGGTCGTCCAGCCCGCGCCGAGCGGGAACGTGACGATGGTGCAGGTGATCAACAGCCCGGACGTGCTCGTCGAGGACATCCACGCGACGAGCCTCGTGAGCAACGCCGGGAACACGTTCTTCGACATGGTGCGGCTCGGGGTCTCGGACGGCGTGGTGCGCGACGTCACCATCGGCGTGGCCGTCGACACGTGGACGGTCGATGCCGTCGTCGTCTCCGACGTCACCGGGCCGACGACGATCGAGCGGGTCACAACCGGCCCGATGACCCTGTACGGCAGCTCCGATGTCGTCCGTGTCGAGAGCACGCCGGCGTTCCCGGTGACCGTGCGCGAGATCCACACCGGCGCGCTCGCCTCGATGGGCGGCGGCACCGGCGATGTCAGCGGCGTCCACGTCGTCGCGTCAGGCAACGTCGCGGTGTCCGAGGTCTCGTTCGGGTCGCCCGGCTTCATCGATCCGGTGCTCAGCGGGGTCCTGAACCGCGTCATCGGCGTCTGGTTCGACAACTCGTCGGGCACGATCGACGACTGCGACATCGCGTTCGAGCCGATCACGAGCGCGGACTTCGCCGTGGGCTACCGCGTCACCGGCCCCGCCGGCGCCGTCACGCTGACCAACTGCGCGACCTCGGGTGCGGGCGGCCCGCAGACCCGGCTGATCGAGGCCGCGAACATCACCGCCGGGACCGTCGTCGTGGCCGGCGGCTCGTTCGCCCTGACCGACTCCGGGGCGATCGACTCGATCGGCCTGTCCGTCGACGACGCGCCGGTCGTGGTCACCGACGCGACGTTCCAGCTGCCGGGAACCGCCGACCGCGAGTACGGCGCGTTCATCACCGGCACCGCGAGCACCCGGATCGAGCGCACCCGGCTCTTGCCCGGCGCCACCGCGGGCGTCACGGACTACACCGTGGGCGCGCGGGTCAACGGCGGCGCGACGCTCGAGCTCTACGACAGCTGGCTCCGCGGCGGACCCACGGCGTCGGTCGCATCGGTCGGGCTCTGGCTCGACGGGAGTTTCACGATCCGCGCGATCGGCAACACGATCGACGGCGGCGGCGCGAGCAACCAGAACGGCACCTCGGCGGGCGTCCGCTGCCAGGAAGGCAGCACGCCGGGGACGGCGATGTTCTCCTCCAACCTGGTCGACGGCGGGCGCGCGATCGCGCACTACATGGTCCACGACTACGACGACAACGACGGGTACTGCGCGTCCCCCTCGGCGTGGGACCACAACTACCTCGCGTTCCGCGCGAGCGGCGCCCAGATCGACAGTTTCCAGGAGGACGCCGACCTGATCGGCGTCGTCAACATGAACGTCGTCGGCAACAACGTCACGTGCTTCGACGGCGCGTTCTCCAACGACTTCCGGATCGCCCTCGGCTCGCCGTGCGTCAACGCCGGCGTCGCGGGCACGCGCCTCGACGCCTCGCCGATCATGCTCGACCTGCTCGGTGGGGTCCGCATCCTCGGCGCCGCCGCCGACATCGGAGCGCAGGAACGCCAGTGATCCGGATCGCCAAGCTGGCCGTGGTCTGCCTGCTGTTCGCGCTGACCGCGACCGCGCGCGCCGACGAGGTCGAGGATCGCGCCGCGGCGTCGGCGCACTTCGAGGCCGGCGTCGCGCTCGCGAAGCGCGGCGATCACAAGGCCGCGCTCGCCGAGTTCGAGGCCGCGTACGCGGCCGTGCCGACGTGGGAGTTCCTGTTCAACATCGGCGTCACGCAGAAGACGGTGTTCCGCTACGGCGCCGCGATCCGCACGCTCGAGCGCTACCTCGCGGACGGCGGCGATCAGGTCCCCGCGGCCAAGCGCACCAAGGTCGACGCCGAGCTCGCCGAGCTCCGCCGGCTGGTCGGCGAGGTCGTGGTCACCGTCGACGGCGCGCCCGCGCGGATCGAGATCGACGACCTGTTCGAGGGCACGACGCCGCTCGACGCGCCGCTGCTGGTCGCGCCCGGCGACCACACGATCCGCGCGATCCGCGACGGCGAGGCGCCGGACGAGCAGCGGATCTCGGTCGTGTCCGGCGCGCGGATCGACGTCGTCCTCGCGCCCGTGCCCGCGGCGGTCGAGCGCACGACCGCGCGGATCACGATCGTCAGCCGGCCTTCCGGCGCGCGGATCCGGATCGACGACGGCCCGCGGCTCCCCACGCCCTGGACCGGCGAGCTCGACGCGGGTGGGTACCGCCTCACCGCCGAGCTCGACGGCTACGAGGTCGAGCGCACGGACCTCGCGGTGATCGCCGGCCAGGAGCGCACGGTGCCGATCGATCTGACGCCGCTGCCGCCGCCGCCCGAGGGCGGCCGGCCGTTCTACAAGCGTCCGGTGTTCTGGATCGTCGCCGGCGCGGTGGTGGTCACCGCCGCGTCGATCGCGATCGGCCTGCAGCTCTCGCAGCCGGAGGAGACCGATGTGGTCTTTCACTGGGGCGAGTAGCCTCACGATCGCGGTCGTGCTCGGAGCCTGCGCGTCCGAGCCCGACGCGGTGGTGCGCGTGCGGCGGCAGGCGGCCGACCGGATCACCGTCCAGCTGTGCGAGGACACCAACGACGACGTCTGCGCGGCGATCGACGAACTGTTTCTCGACGGCGAGCCGACCGCGGTCGAGCACACCGTCGGCATCTACCTCGATCAGCCCGCCGCGATGCTGACGCTGCGGTTCCAGACCTTCGCCAGCCCGAACTTCTGCTCGTACGTGACCGTGCCGTTCACCGGCGAGCGGCGCGAGCTCGCGGTGACGCTGCCGGAGACCGTCTCCGATCCGGCGGTCGCAGGTTGTGACGACTGCACCGCCGGCGTGTGCCCGTGACCGTGCGCCCGCTGCCGCTCGAGCTCGGCGCGCTGCTCGCGGGCAAGTACCGGATCGACGCCCTGCTCGGCCAGGGCGGCATGGGCGCGGTGTTCGCGGCCGAGAACCTCGACCTCGGCCGTCAGGTCGCGATCAAGGTCCTGTACGGCGACCTCGCGCGCGACGAGAGCCTGGCGAAGCGGTTCCGCCAGGAGGCGCGCGCCGCGGCGGCGATCGGCCACCCCGGGATCGTCGACGTCCTCGATCTCGGCACCACCGAGGACGGCGCCGCGTTCATCGTGATGGAGCGCCTCGACGGTGAGACGCTGGGCGCGCGGATCCTGCGGATGGGCCGGCTGCCCGCGTCGATGGCGGTGACGCTGGTCGCCGAGGCGCTCGAGGCGCTCGCGGCCGCGCACGCCAAGGGCATCGTCCACCGTGACCTCAAGCCCGACAACATCTTCCTCGTCACCAAACCCGTGCCCGCGGTGAAGCTGGTCGACTTCGGGATCTCGAAGCTGCAGGGCGCCGAGGACGTGGGCATCACCACCACCGGCATGGTGATGGGCACGCCGCTCTACATGTCGCCCGAGCAGGCGCGCGGCCATCGCGACATCGGCCAGGCGACGGACCTGTACGCGATGGGCGCGATCCTCTACACCGCGCTGTGCGGCGAGCCGCCGCTGTCGGGCTCGAGCTACAACGAGCTGATCGCGAAGCTGGTCACCGAGGAGCCGGCGCGGCTCGAGACCCGACGCCGCGGCCTGCCGGCGCCGCTGGTCGAGCTCGTCCATGGCCTGCTGGACAAGGACCCGTCGGTGCGGCCGCACGCGCGCGACACCGCCGACCGGCTGCGCGCGATGCACGCGCAGCTCGGCGCGCAGGCCGAGCAGCAGATGGGCTACAGCCCGACCGCGCCGCCCGACGCCGACCGCGTGGCGCCCCCGCCGTCAGCGGCGGCGTCCCGGGTAGCGCTGGAGGAGACCACCGCGTCCTCGCCGCCGCGGCCGGCGATCGCGATCGCGTCCACCGTGGCGGCGGATCCGACGACGCCGCCGCCGAGGGCCCGCCCGTTCGCGCTCATCGGGATCCTGCTCGCGCTCGCGGCGATCGCGGCGGTGGTCGTGTTCTTCGTGACGCGGAAGGACCCAGCTGCGGATCCGAAAGCGATCACTCTCCCCCGAGATGCCGCCATTGCTCCGACTGTCCTGAGCGAAGCCGGCCCGCCAGGGCCGGCGGAGTCGAAGGACTCTGGTGCGGCGCCGGTGATCGTCGACGCCGCGCCCGCCCCACCGATCGACGCGCGCCCGAGCGGCGGGACGAAGCCACCGAAGCCGCCGAAGAAGCTCGACGCGGGCCCCGGATCGGGCACGGGCACGAGCACGGGCACGGGCCTCGAGATCGACACCGAGAACCCGCTCGGGAAGTAACGCCGAGCTAGTACTCGTCGCAGGGCGTGCCGAGGCTGCCGTCGTAGACGCCGAGGTCGCCGTAGACCATCGCCAGGTTGTCCTCGATCGGGACGTACACGAGCTGGGTCTTGCGCTCGTTCTTGATCCAGGTGGCCTTGCCGTCCTCCTGGACGAACCGCAGCTCACCCTTCTTCGTCGAGTAGATCTGCCCGACGCTGTCGCTGACGATGTTGGTCAGCCCGAGCTCCTTCATCGCGCCCTTCTGGCCGGCGAACAGGCGGAAGCCCTTGCCGCCGTACGCGTCCTGCAGCCGGTCGATGTAGTAGTACGTGCCCTTGTCGTCGCGCCACAGCGTGTGGCCCTGCCGGGTCCACAGCGGGCGCTTGAACACGGCCTTGTCGAGGAGCTTGGTGGCCTCCTTCGCGCTGACCTGGGTCAGCTCGAACTCGTCGTCGCCGCAGCCGATCGTGCCCTTGTCGGACTTGATGTCGAGGTCCGCCATGCCGTCGACGCGCGGCGACCACATCCGGAAGGTCCAGTCGTTGTTGCCGTTGGCGCCGCCGCTGGTCACGCGCTGGCGGTAGAACGTCTTACCGTCGCCGTAGTAGAGGTTGTCCATGTCCGCGCGGATCGTGGCGAAGTAGCCGCCATCACCGTCGGTGAACACCAGGAACTGACTCTTGACCGCGGAGACGTCGACGACGTCGTCGTCGCTCACCTTCTTCTTCTTTTTCTTCTTCTTGCCGGCCATGGCCGACGCAGAGAGGAGAAACGTGACAGCGGCGAGGATCGCCGCACTGCGGCACAGGGTGGATGCGCGCATGGCGAGGACATTATACGCTGGCACCCCATGGTGCATTCATCCGCTCGGAGCCCGCTGGAGGTCGGGACCCTGATCGCGGACACCTACACCATCGTCAAGATCATCGGGAAGGGCGGGATGGGCGCGGTGTTCCTGGCCAGCCACGCGCGGCTCGCCGGCAAGTCCGTGGCGATCAAGGTGTTGCACGCCGAGATCGCGGACGCCGAGTCGCTGGCCAGGTTCCGCCGCGAGGCCGAGATCGCGAGCCGGCTGGGCCACCCGAACATCGTCGAGGTCCACGACTTCAACCTGCTCCCGGACGGCACGCCCTACATGGTCCTCGAGTTCCTGGCCGGCGAGAGCCTGGCCCAGCGCCTGGCGCGCGGGCCGATCTCGCTCGAGCAGACGATGACGATCCTGCGGCAGATCGGCTCGGCGCTCGCGGCGGCGCACCGCGAGGACATCATCCACCGCGACCTCAAGCCGGCCAACGTGTTCCTCGTCCCCACCGAGACGGACGGCGCGCCGAGCGAGCGCGCGAAGGTGCTCGATTTCGGGATCTCGAAGATCCGCGGGTCGGAGACGATCAAGACGCAGGACACGTCGATCCTCGGGACGCCGCAGTACATGGCGCCCGAGCAGGCGCTCGGCAACCACGCCGCGGTCGACGCGCGCACGGACGTGTTCGCGCTCGGCGCGATGGTCTACGAGATGCTGTGCGGCAAGGCCGCGTTCGGCGGCGCGTCGATCCCGGAGGTCGTGTTCAAGGTCGTCTACGAGGAGCCGCCGTCGATCGCCGAGCGCGTGCCGATGCTGCCCGGGCACGTCGTCGTCGCGGTCCATCGCGCGATGGCGAAGCAGCCCGACGAACGGTTCCCCGACGTCGCGTCGTTCGTCGAGGCGCTGACCGGCCAGCCGCTCATGAGCGGCAAGCGGCCGCTGACGGTGCCGGGCGAGCACCTCGCCCACGTGCTCGGCCCCGCGTCCGACAAGGTGTCCAACCGCGAGGCGCTCGGCCAGACGATCGGCTCCGGCGATCACGGCAAGGCGGCGGTCAGCGGCGTCGACCAGACGATGGCGTCGGGCTCGCACGCGTTCGCGCCGCCGCTGCCGCCGGTGTCCGCGCCATACGCCACGCCGCCGGCGCGCGCGCTCGACGAGGTCGCGGTGCCGGCGCGGAGCGACGTCGCGATCGCGGCGACGATGGCGGCGCCGACCGGCGGCGGCAAGGGCAAGCTCGTGATCCCGGTGGTCGCGATCCTCGCGCTGGCGGCGGTGGCGATCGTCTACGTCGTGACGAGGCCCAAGGGCGGCGACGCGCCCGCGGCGGGAACCGCCAGCGGCAGCGAGGTCGCGGTGGCCCGGCCGGACGCGGCGCCGGCGGTCGCGGTCACCCCGGATGCAGGCGCGGCGGTGGGGACGGGCTCCGCGTCCGGGACCGGCTCCGCCTCGGCCTCGGCCTCGGGCTCCGGCTCGGCCTCCGGGACCGGTCGCGGCACCGGTCGCGGCACCGGCACCGGCCGCGGCAGCGGCAGCGCGAGCGGCTCCGACGACGACGACGACAAGGACGAGGAGAACCTGGCGCGGAAGTGCGTCTCGATGCTCGGCAGCGACGCCAGCGGGGCGATGGACTGCGCGAACGAGGTCCTCACCGCCCATCCGCGCAACCTGACCGCGTACCTCGTCAAGGGCGTCGCGTACTGCGCCGACAACGACCAGGAGAAGGCGCAGGGCATGCTGCGCCGCCTCGCCGGCAAGCCGAAGCTCAAGAAGCGGTTGATCGCCGGCTGCAAGGCCCGCGGCGTCGAGCTCGTCCCGTAGTCACGCCAGCGCGGAGCGGATCAGATCGCGCGGGACCTGCGGCGCGGGCACGCGGCGGCGGCCAGGGAACCAGGTGCGGACGTCCTCGTCGAGGCCGACGCCGTGCATGTAGTTGTAGAGCGCCTTGCGCAGGCCCTCGCCGAGGCGGTCGTGGTCCGTGCCCGTCGGATCGTCGAACGCGATCTCGTTGCGCGCGAACGTCACCGCCGGCTCGGCGCGCAGGCGGATGCCGTAGGTGTCGGGCGCGAGGCCGATCGGGCTGTGCGCGGTCGCCGCGAACCGGTGCCAGAACGCGGACTGCAGGCAGCCCTCGGCGAACAGCTGGCGCACGCGCTCGAGCGCGTCGATCGTCTCCTGCTCGGTCTCCGTCGGGAATCCGTACATCAGGTACGCGTGCACCATGATGCCGGCGTCGGTGAACGCGCGGGTCACGCGCGCGACCTGCGCCACCGTCACGCCCTTCTGCATCCGCGCGAGCAGCCGGTCCGACGCGACCTCGAGGCCGCCGCTGACCGCGACGCAGCCGGCGCGCGCGAGCAGCTTCGCGAGCTCGGGCGTGAACGTCTTCTCGAACCGGATGTTGCCCCACCACGTGATCGTCACGCCGCGCGCGAGCAGCCGCTCGGCGAGCTTCTCGAGCGCGGCCGGCGGCGCCGCCTCGTCGACGAGGTGGAACCCGGTCTGGCCGGTCTCGGCGATCAGCGCCTCGATCCGATCGACGAGCAGGTCGGCGCTCGCCGGGTCGTAGCGCGAGATGTAGTCGAGCGTGACGTCGCAGAAGCTGCACTTCTTCCAGTAGCAGCCGTGCGCGACGGTGAGCTTGTTCCACCGGCCGTCCGACCACAGCCGGTGCATCGGGTTGAGCATCTCGAACATCGACACGTAGCGATCGAGCGGCAGCCCGTCGTAGGTCGGCGTGCCGGTGTCGCGCATCGGGACGTCGTGCAGCGCGTCGTCGGTGCGCAGGACCACGCGGCCCGCGTCTCGCACGAACGTCCGCAGCAGCGGCTTGCTCGGATCGCCGAGGTGCTCGAGCAGCGCGAGCAGCGGCCGCTCGCCGTCGTCGAGCGTGACGTAGTCGCAGAAGTCGAACACGCGAGGATCGGCGAGCCCGCGCAGCTCGGTGTTCACGAACCCGCCGCCGAGCGCGACGCGCGTCGCCGGCGCGATCCGCTTGATCACCTGACCGATCCGGAACGCGCCGTAGACGTTGCCGGGGAACGGCGCCGACAGCCCGACCACGTCCGGCCGGTGCGTCGCGATCAACGCCTCGGTGATCGCGTCGAGCCACCCGTCGATCAGCGACGGCGGCGCGGCCAGCGCGGCCGCGATCGCGTCGAACGTCGGCGCGCTCGACGCCAGCTTCTCGCCGTACCGCGACAGCTCGAACCGCGGATCGACGCCGTCGCGGATCGCGTCCGCGAGATCGTCGACGTACAGGCTCGCGAGGTAACGCGCGCGGTCGGCGAGCCCGAGGTTGCCGAACGCCCAGCCCAGCGGATCGTCCTCCCCGCCGCCGGCGCCCTCGTCCAGCACCGCGAACCGCGGCCCCTCGGGCAGGAGCTCGCGCCCGACGATCCGCAGCGCGAGGCTGGGGTCGCGCCCCTGGAGGAACCGGATCGCCGCGTCGACGGTGCGCACGTACGCGTCCGCCTTGCCCTGGAAGCTCGCGACCGCCGGCGTCGACGCGGCGCGCCCGTCGAGCGCCGCCGCGATCGCCGCGATGCCGTCGCGCGAGAACACGCGCAGGAACAGCTCGAGCGCCGGATCCGCCTGCGTGACCTCGAGGCCGAGCCGCGCGGCGTGGAGGCGGAGGAACCCGGTCAGGTACGCGGTCGCCGGGTACGGCGTGTTGAGCTGCGTCATCGGCGGCGTGGCGAGGAGGATGCGCACGGTGCTCCGGGCCAGCCTACACCGTCGCGATCAGCACGGCATCGAGAGGACGACGCCGGTCAGCGGCGCGTCGACGATCTGCTCCCACGCGAACTTGCCCTCGACCACGTCGCCCTCGCCGAAGTGCTCCGGCACCGCCAGCTCGAACCAGATCAGGTCGTCGGGATCGCCCTCGCCGCACTCCGGCGGGTCCTCCACGCGTCGCAGCTCGCACTGGAACCGCTCGTCGTAGGCGATGCAGCCGATCCACGCGTACGCCGGCGCCGCGGCGCGGACGTCGCGGCCGGTCATCCCGACGCGCAGGCCTGCCGGACCCGGGATCCGCGGATCGAGCGCCACCAGCGGCTTGGCCTCGCCGCCGCGCAGCACCGGGCGCCCGGCCTCCTGCAGCTCGAAGCGCTCGCCGTCGGACATGACCACGCAGCGTCCGAGCCCTTCGCTCGCGTTCGCCTCGAGCTGCTCGACCGAGGCGGCGCCGCACGGTAGCGGCGCCAGCTCCACCTCGTGCTCGGTAACGGTGTCGACGGTGGCCGGCGCCGGGGCGGAGCCGCAGGCGGCGAGGAGCAGGATCAGCGGGAGCGTGCGGTTCATCGAGGGCTCAACGCGCGACGCGCGCGCGCCATTCGTAGCGCGAGCACCGCGAGCAGGGCCAGCAGGATCGCGGACGTCGGCTCGCCGCTGCGGCAGCCGCAGCCGCCCGCGGTCGCGCTGCCGCCGTCGAACGGCCCGGCGTCGGGGTCGGCGGGATCGACCGGCGGGGCCACGCGCCACAGCGCGAGCTCGGCGGCGCCGGGCGCGAGCCGGACCACGACGAAGTCGCCGTCGCGGGTCCAGGCGGCGTCGACGTCGTCGACCCGCGCCGTAACCGGGTCCTCGGGGAACCGGACGCGCACGGTGACCGCCCGCGGCGTGCCGTCGATCGCGAACGTCGTCCGATCCGCGGACTCGATCGACGTGAACGTCGTGCCGTCGGCGAGCGCGAACGTCGTCGTCCCCTCCGGGTAGACCCGCACGTCGAGCGCGTCGGGCACGTCGATCAGCGACGCCGCGTCCTCGGCCAGCAGCGGCACGATCGCGCCGCCGCGCGCGAACAGCGGCATCCGCATCGGGTCGGCGCTCTGCCAGTCGATCGTCCGCCCGCCGGACATCGCCTCGCCGGTGAACCAGTCGAACCACGTACCCGCGGGGAGGTAGACCTGCCGCACCGGATCCTGGTTGCCGATCACCGGCGCGACCAGCAGCCACGCGCCGAACGTGTACGTGTGCGAGACGGCGTAGGCGCTCGGGTCGTCGGGGTACGTGAGCACGAGCGGGCGCAAGATCGGCAGCCCGGTGCGCGCAGCCTCGGCGACGTACGCGTAGAGGTACGGGAACAGCGCGGTGTGGAGCCGCGCGTAGGCGACGCCGCCTGGACCTCGATCGCCTCGACGTCGAGCGCGCCCCAGTCGACCTCACAGCGCACGACGCCGTCGGAGGTCTCGGCGATCTCCCACGCGACGTCGGCGGGCTGCCGCCACGAGCCGTCGACCTTGACCAGCGGCGGCGCGATCACGACGCCGCTGAACCCGACGTGCCCGCTCGGGTAGACGTCGACGCCGTGGGTGCTCGCCGGCGTGCCGCTCGGCGCGAGCGGGCGCTCCGCGAGGTACCGGAACGGCCGCGCCTGGGCCGCGGCCTCGTCGAGCGTGGTCGCGGACGCGTCGTCGCCGCCGCGCACGAACGTCGTCGGGTGATCGCTGTACGAGATCCGCAGGTAGTACTCGACCTCGGCGCCCGCGGTGACCGCGGGCAACGTGGCGGTGTAGCGCTTGTCGTTGCCGGCCTCGGCGAGGAACGTCAGCGGCGCCTCGCTCCAGCTCGAGGCACCGGCGAGCCGGTACATCACGCGGCTGCCGGCCTGCGTCTGGTTGCCCGGGTTGCCGCCCGCGCCCGCGAACTGGTTGCCGCTGACGATCGTCACCGGCTGTCCGGGCACCGCGCGCAGCGGCGTCCGCATCGACGCCGGGAGGTGCCACACGTTGCCCGCGCACGGAGGTTGCGGACACGTCGCGTCCGCCGCCGCGACCCGCACCAACGCCAGGACCACCCCGATCACCACCACGACGCGCATGACCCGCG
>Ga0163144_10019953_pt1 | contig 13445 bp, 12 predicted proteins | sample OliLak19BULKMAT1_FD_123175 | JGI IMG/M metagenome (GOLD analysis project Ga0163144, IMG submission 123175) | Freshwater microbial mat bacterial communities from Lake Vanda, McMurdo Dry Valleys, Antarctica - Oligotrophic Lake LV.19.BULKMAT1 | ecosystem: Environmental > Aquatic > Freshwater >... | reverse complement strand
TGTTCATTGCGCATTAGTAGTGAAGTGCTTCGTTTTTATTCCAATTTTCGTCGGGATGTTTATGGCCAAGTCTGATCCATTCACTACCTATAACATGCTCACTCGCATCCATCGGGAAATGCTCCAGCTCTTTGCGATTAATGCGGAGCCGATTAGTCGCACCGACGCAGGCAAACTACTAAAGGAACTTGGATGTGTCGACGACTCGGGACAATCTATGCTCCAAACGTTCGTATCCCAGGAGTTGACCAGGCTGGAACAAAGTGGGTTTCTCACGCGAGGAGCCTAAAATACCCTGGTCATCAACCACCAAATTCTGGACATCGCGGTTCAAGATGCGATTCGTTGCGGGGTTTTCACAAACTTCAGCAACAAATTGCAAGAGCGGTATCGGCATTACCACCTACCTCTGCGTGATGCTCGCATAGCTTTCTATAGCGGCAAAGCAGCCGATTTCCATCAACTCCGCCGTCAACAATCGGCAAAAGAATTGCAACTGCTGAAACGCTACAGCCGCGATATCTTCGATTCGCTCGAGCCGAGCTTGCGATTTTGGTTAGCCTCAGAAGCGGTTCGGCCGTTGATACATGGCGAGTCGGTGGACGCGGACATGATCGCCGTCATCGATCAAATGATAGCCGATCAGGATATTGTTCTCAACAACGAACTGCTGGCTGGGGCGATTGACCTTGCCGTGTCTCGTGGCGACTTGGAACTACTGTCGCGGTTGGATCTTGCGACTCAGCGAAAAGTCATAGAAATCGCCGGCTGCATGACGTTCTTGCAAGGCGATGTCAAGCAAGCCGAAGCATGTCTGAAGGCGGTGATGCCGGGTGGCAAGAGCCGCAGCAAATTGTCACCGCTCGGGCACTTACCAGCGCTACTCTATGTCTTGCTGTTGCTGAAGAAGCAGCAGATATCGGTGTTTTCCGAAGCTCGTTCGATTCTAAGATCTGCGGCCAAATTGAAAACCACATGGTATCCCAACGCGGTAGCCATGCTCGTCAAGGCGATCGAATTCATGGAGACGCCGACGACGGCGGCCGAGTTTTCCACGTGTATCAACTCGTTATGCAAAACGCCACTGGACTCGTTGATCGCCGGATATGTCGCTCGCTGGCTGATCCCCGATGATGATGCGAAGCTGAACGATCAACTGAAGGTCGTTCAAATGGCGAGCCACGCGAACGCCTTCAAGCAATCAGGGCTCGCTTGGTTCGCTGCGGAAGCTAACCTATTGGCCGCAGGATCAAAACTAGAGACAAGCCCATCGGCTACTGATTCGGCAACCGCCGCGTTGCCCACACATAAGAAGTTAGGTGTCATTTCGCTCGTCGATTGGATTAAATCCGAGCCGGTTTGGAAGCGAACCCTGCTGGCGATCGCTGAACTCGGTGGTGTCGTTGCACCAGCTTCAATCGCCAATGCATCCGACGACACCGCCATGGATCGGGTGATTTGGGAGTTGAATTCGAATTACGGCGGTACTTATCTCGAAGTGTTCCATCAAACTCGCAAAAGCAACGTATGGAGCAAGGGGCGCAAGATCGCGCTGCAGCGGTTGTACGAGCAGTGGCGGAATCCTGAGTTCGGATTTCTGACACCCGAGGATCGGGCGTTGTGCCAGACGCTGGTTTCCGTGACAGAAAGAAACGGGTACGGGTACTCTGAGACGAGTTGTTCCTTTGATCAAGAGCGAGCGGCCCGCGCCCTGGTCGGCCATCCGCGTATCTTTGCTCCCAACCGGCGCGAACAGCCGCTGACGTTCGAGATCCAACCGCCACGGCTGATCGTTTCCCACGACAAGGATGGGCAAATCAGTTTGCAGTTGGACCCCAAACCGAAGTACGGCAATCCCGTTCATCGAAGCAACGAGAGTGACGGCCGCTTCTCGCTCGTGTTCTTCAGTGATTCCCAACTCAAACTGCATAAGATTCTGGGAGGCATTCTGAAAGTGCCGGCCACCGCAGAAGCCGACGTATTGCGATCGATCCAAGGCGTGGCAAGCTTGCTGACCGTGCATTCGGAAATCGAGCACTCCGATGCCGCTGTCGCGCCGACGGGGACGAGCGAGACGATTGCCGGGGATGCGATGCCGCACGCTCAATTGTTCCCGTACCAAGACGGACTGCGTATCGAGTTCATGGTCCGTCCACTGGGTGACGATGGTCCCTTCTGTCGTCCTGGCCAAGGTGCCGCGAGCGTGTTGGTGATGTCGCGCGGCAAATCGGTGACGGCGCGGCAAGATTTTTCCGCCGAAACAAAGCGCATTCAGACCATCATCGAAAGCTGCTCGCGAATTGCGGCCCAGTGGGATGATCGGTTGGCGTCCGAACCATCCGTGATTTTCCCTGCGGCGGATGACGCGCTCGAGTCGCTAATCGAGTTAGATGACTTGGCCGATCGAGGCGACATCGTGTTGCACTGGCCGCAAGGTCGCCACTTGAACATCGCGGCAAAAGCGACTGTCTCGCAATTCAGTCTACGGATTAAGAAAGATCGAGATTGGTTCGCTGCCTCGGGTGAACCGAAGCTCGATCAAAACTTGAAACTGGATTTAATGCAACTCGTCGATCTGGTTCAGGCCAGCCCGGGACGATTCGTCCGCATGGACGATGTTGCCACCCGCGTCTAGCGTTGGAGTCGACCGAGATTGCCGGTTCCAAGTTGGCGTTGTTTTCCAAGACGATCGACGAATTGGTGGCCAACCGACACAAGGTGCTAGTGTTCAGCCAATTTGTCGATCACTTGTCGATCCTCAAAGAAGAACTCGATGCCAAGGGTGTGTCGTACCAGTATCTCGATGGCAGCACTCCGGGCAACAAGCGCAAGTCGATCGTCGATGCGTTCCAGGCTGGCGACGGCGACGTGTTTCTGATCAGTCTCAAGGCAGGCTGCGTGGGCCTGAATCTCACAGCGGCCGACTATGTGATCCACATGGACCCGTGGTGGAACCCAGCGGTCGAGGATCAAGCGTCCGACCGTGCCCATCGCATGGGTCAGCAGCGACCGGTGACGATCTATCGCATGATCACGCGCGGCACGATCGAAGAACGAATTTCACAATTGCATACACAAAAACGCAACCTCGCGGATTCGCTGCTCGAGGGCTCCGATATCAGCGGCAAACTGTCGGCGGACGACCTACTGCGACTCATTCGCGACTGAAAGACAGCCAAGCCTCGATCGAGTTAGTCTCAATTGCACTTCGAAATAGAGTCAATATTTTCCTACTTTGAAGCTCGCGCTGGGTTCAGTGCCAAGTGCTCAACGATTGAGTTCAAAAAGAGGCGACGAATTGCGTCGTAGCCTCAACCGGCTGACTAGTAAGAAGTTGCAGATGAAGGCAGGAGTAGAGACGATAAGTACGATTGGCAAGCCGATGACCATCAACATAAAGGTATCCTCGGTATCCATCTCATCCGGTTGGGATAACTCCCACACCGCTTCACCGATGGTAAGCGGCGGTAGCAACCAAACGAACACTCGCCAAATCGGATAGAGACTTGGATGCCGAAGCGAGCGAAACGCGAGTGCGAAGATACCGTAACAGGTCAGAGCATCGACGACACCAATGACTATTAGTATCGACACTTCCAGCCAGTCCCATTCGTAGGAGTCAGCGATGTGGCCGTAAACGATGATACCGCAATAGGCACAGCCGTATACAAAAATCGCGATCCGGGCTAGCGTTTTCCAAAGCGGGGTGGTTACGTCTGGGACGATCGCAGTTGTCGGCGGCAGATAAGGATTTTCATTCATCAATATACTCTCAAGCTGTTTACCCGCCCCGAGTTTGAAATCATGCTGAGTCAGAGCGGCGTGTGGCGGCCGCACTGACAGGCAGCAATAAGTTATCATAGCCGGTGACGACGCGTCCGTTTGGCACTTCATTTTTGCAGCGGCCGCGAGATCCTTTGCAAACCTCTCGAATCCTCTCGCGAGTCAAAAATGATGAACAACTCACTTCAACAACTGCTCTGCCGCAGCCTGATGGCTGTGTTGACAATGGCTTTACCGATGGCACTGACCATGCCTGCCCTATGGGGAGCTGAACCAGCTCAACCAAACATTCTCTTTATCTTGATGGACGATTTGGGGTACTCCGATTGTGGTTTCAGTGGCGGCGCGGAGATCAAGACGCCGAATCTCGACCGACTGGCGGCTGGTGGCGCGGTACTCGAGTCGCTGTACGTGCAACCGGTTTGTTCGCCAACGCGGGCCGCGCTGATGACTGGTCGCTATGCCACGCGAACAGGGGTTTACACAATCGTCCGGCCAAATGCCAAGTGGGGCTTGCCGCTGTCAGAGCGCATGCTTTCCAGTGCCTTGAAGCAAGCGGGCTATGAAACGGCGATTACGGGCAAGTGGCATTTAGGTGAATTCGATCGAGCCTATCTTCCAACCTCGCGCGGCTTCGATCATCAGTATGGTCATTATTTCGGAGCGCTCGACTACGATACGCACATTCGCGATAGCCAGCACGATTGGTATCGGGACGATAAAGAAGTTAAAGAGGAAGGCTACAGCACTCATTTGATAGCGCGCGAAGCTTGCCGTTTGATCGCTGAGAAAGACAAATCCAAACCACTGTTTCTCTACATGCCGTTTAACGCGGTGCACGGACCGCTAATGGTCCCGGATAGTTATCTCAAGATGTATCCGTCGCTAAAGGGTCCGCGACAGAAACTTGCCGGCATGTTGACCGCTGCGGATGAAGCGATCGGCCAAGTCATCGCGGCTCTCGAGCAAGCGGGGCTGCGCGAGAACACGCTGATTGTTTTCTCCAGCGACAATGGCGGTCCGAAACCCGGCACCAACACTCCGCTGCGCGGTTTCAAGGGATCGATTTACGAAGGTGGCGTCCGTGCGGCTGGTTTTGTGAACTGGCCGGGGCACATCCCGCAAGGTGTTCGCATCAAAGAGCCGATGCATACCGTCGACTGGTTTCCAACCTTGGTGAAGCTCGCCGGTAGTTCGATCGAGCAATCGAATCCGCTGGATGGCAAAGACGTTTGGCCAATGTTGAGCGAAGGGAAGGCGTCGCCGCATGATGCCATCTTGTCCGTTCAAACTCCTGAGCGTGCGGCGTTGCGGATGGGCGATTGGAAACTGTTGCTGAACGCCAGCGACAAGATCGCTGACGGCATGCCAGAGAGCGCGCCGGAGCTTCAGCGCGGCGCGAAGCGACGATCCGCTGCGCAGGCTGAAAAGGTTGAGCTCTACAATCTTGCAGCCGATGTCAGCGAAAGTAAAAACCTTGCAGCCAGCGATCCACAACGAGTGGCAGCGATGCGTGCCAAGTTAAACGAGTTGCTTCAAGGTGCAGTTCCAACCGGCAATCTGAATGCGGAGCAGTAATCCGTAAGTCACGAGTGAACCAGCCACTTGTAAGCCTCCTTATCGCTTTCGCCACCCGCCTTAACTCTTATTTCCCCTCACGCAGAACTTTGCCAACACGAGTTCTGCAACACGACTTCTGCAACTGCAACCACTTTGAAGGAGCCCCATCGATGCTCATGCGAAAGCTCTTCCATTCGCTCTGTACTTTAGTTGTTCTACTCGTTGGTGCAATTAACGCAGCAGCTATGGTTCGGGCTGATACGATCGCTGGCAAACAGCCAAACATCATCTTCATTTTGACAGACGATCAAGGCTACGGAGACATCTCAGCGCACGGCAACCCGGTACTGAAGACTCCGAATCTCGACAAGCTCCGCAGTGAAAGCGTGCGTTTCACGGACTTTCATGTGAGTCCCACGTGCTCGCCAACTCGCAGCGCTCTGTTGACAGGCCGACACGAGTTTAAGAACGGAGTTACGCATACGATTCTGGAACGTGAGCGGCTAACTTTGAATGCGACAACGCTCGCGCAGGTGCTTCAGAACGCGGGTTATGCGACCGGAATTTTTGGCAAGTGGCACTTGGGGGACGAAGCCGAGTATCAACCGAATCGCCGCGGCTTTGACGAAGTTTTCATTCATGGTGGTGGCGGAATTGGGCAAATCTATCCAGGTTCTTGCGGGGACGCTCCGGGCAACCGTTACTTCGATCCTGCCATCTTGCATAACGGCAAGTTCGAGAAGACCAGCGGTTATTGCACCGATCTGTTTTACGCTCAAGCCACAACTTGGATCGACTCACAACGTAAGCTCGACAAACCCTTCTTCGCTTACATTCCATCTAACGCGCCGCATGGGCCATACATCGCCAAGCCTGAAGATCGATCGCTGTACGAAGGCCAAGGTTTGAACGAGAACGCGACCAGTTTCTTCGGAATGATTCATAACATCGACCAGAACGTGGGCAAGCTGCTCAAGAAACTGGATGAATGGGATCTCGCGAACAACACTTTAGTTGTGTTCATGAATGACAACGGCGGGACTGCAGGTGTAAGCGTCTTCAATGCGGGCATGCGAGGCTCAAAAGGTTCGCCTTGGATCGGTGCGACGCACGCGAGTTCGTTTTGGCGATTGTCGGGGACGATCCAGCCCGCTGATTGCAAGGCGCTCACCGCGCATATCGATTTCTTTCCAACCATCGCTGAGATCGCTGGCGTGAAGATCAACGATGAACTGAGGTCACAGGTTGAAGGACGCAGTCTCGTTCGGCTGATCGACAATCCTCAAGCGGCTTGGGAAGATCGCACTTTGATCACGCATTTAGGTCGATGGCCCAAGTTCGACAATCCAAACGAATCGAAGTACAAAGCCTGCAGTGTTCGCAATACGCGATGGCATCTCGTTTCTGAAAAGGGAGGAGCCGAACCGCAGTGGGAGTTGTTCGACCTCGAGTCGGATTATGCAGAGAAGAACAACGTGGTCGCTAAGCATCCCGAAGTCGTTCAGTTGTTGTCGGCAGCATTCGACAAGTTCTGGATGGAGGCTCAACCGCTGATGGTGAATGAACCAGTGGTCGGTCCAGCGATCAATCCTTTTCAAGAGATTTACTACAAGCAATTTGGTGGCGAGCCCACAGTGGAAGATCTGGCCAAAATGGATCCGAAGAAAGGAATGGCGGCGCCGCGTGCGAATAAAAAGCAACGGCAGTAATTGATCCTTCGAGGTCTCTGTTCTCTCGCTGCATTACGTTCACTTCAAAAGCTCGCTTGGAAGGCGCATTTATGAATCTCGCGAACTCCGTTGGCTGCGTAAATCTAATCGGACTGTTTATCGCCTTAAGTATGGCGAAATCACGCTCCCTGAAATATTGCGCGAAAAGGCTGGCTACTTCACGGGCATCTGTGGCCGCAGCTTTCATCTCGACGGCTCCGCGAAAAGTGGGCACGTGGTGGCGGAGATTTTCCAAACGCACAAACTGAAAACTTTTATCGATCGCGTCGATTCACTGAACACTGCCTGAGTACACTAAGGTGGAGCGTGAACCGAGAGCCGCACTCGCGGAAAAGATGGTTCTCGATTTTGATTATTTGCCATTGCCCAATCTGATGGATGCTAATTCGCCTGCAAAGAACGCGGGGCAGCAAGGCAACGGCACCCGCAAGAACGCTGGAAAACGTAAAGTCAACTAGATGTCAGATGAAGAGCCACAAATCAACGATCAACCACCTGAAACCCAGATGCAACCGGCCCAATCGCAACCCGTTGAACTGAAGCCCGCGCAACTCCGAGACCTTGGGGTGCAGCCGATCGCGGAGCTCATGGAACAATTTCATTTGAAGGCGCATGATCTCGTAGTCGCTTCCACCGAGCAACTCACTCACAAGATGGTTGCGAGGGCGGTGAAAGGCCGTCGCTTAACCAGCAACTCGAAAGGTATTGTGCAGCGAGCATTCAACCAAGCCGCCAAAGGCAACTTCACTTTCGCGCAGCTCTTCAACTACTAGACTCGACGGAGCGCAGCGCGTGAAAGTGCAGTTCGCGAAGCGATCGCCAGAATCGGCTCAGTCAATTCGTGAGAACGGTGAGCGAGCAGCAAGTGAAGGTGTGTCTCGATGATGAGCACTTTGAAACTTAGGGCTGGATCGCTCCTTTTTCTTTCTTAGAGTTGTAATTAGACTGCGAAGTCGGCTGCGTTTGAGTGCAGTTGGATTGACATCTCTTACGCAAGCGACGGCATGAAGAATTATCCGCAGTTATTTCTGAATACGCGCAAAGCGGGCTCATTTTTGGGACAGCATCCCTGGGTGCTTGAGAAATCGATTATCGATCCAACGGTCGCACTCGAACCCGGGACAATCGTCGACTTGATGCATCCGAAAGGGAATTGGATTGGTCGAGGCGTCTACAATCCGCTGAGTCGTATTCGCGTGCGACTGTATCAATGGGACCAAGCAAGCGAGCTTGATGAGCAGTGGCTGTGCGAGCAACTGGAGAACGCAGTGGCCATGCGCGACGCTTGGCAACTCGCACACGGTCCGCTCGACGCAGTGCGTTTGGTCAACAGCGAAGGGGACGGTTTAAGCGGGCTGGTGATCGACAAGTTCGCAGACTATCTGGTGGTTCAATTTTCAGCGATCGCCATGCAGCATTGGTCGAGTGCGATTGTGAACTGGTTGCAACAGCGATTTGAACCTCAAGCAATCTTCATTCGCACCGATCAAAAAACCGCGGCGAACGAAGGGACTGAAGACCGCGATGAAGTGATAGGAACTGTGCCGGATCAACCGATTGAGCTAAGTGAAAATGGTGTCCGTATTCAGCTTGACTTAGCGAGCGGTCAGAAGACTGGCTATTACTTGGATCAGCGAACGAATCGCACCCAAGCCGCCTACTGGGTTCAACCTGGGCCAATGCTCGACGTGTGCAGCTACTTAGGCGGATTTTCGTTAGCCGCATGTCGCTGGGGAAAGCCCACGTCGGTGCTGGCGCTGGATTCCAGCAAGCGCGCACTTGAGCAAGCCGCCACGAACGCGGCTCTCAATAATTTCACGCAGATTCGTTTCGAGCAAGCCGATTGTTTTGAACGATTGGGGGAGATGCAAAAGTCGGGCGATAAGTTCCAGACGATTGTGCTCGACCCACCGCGTATGGCTAGCAATCGTGGTAATGTTGCAGCAGCTCTGCGAGCCTATCATCGGTTGAATTCGTTGGCTCTCGAGTTGCTATTGCCGGGCGGTATGTTGATCACCTGCAGTTGTTCGGGGCGAGTAAGTCGCGGGGACTTTGCGGGCGTGTTGGCGGCGGTGGCTTCGCGTCAACGTCGCAGTGTGCAGATCATCGAGAGTTTAGGTGCGGACTTTGATCATCCGATTGCCACCAATTGCCCCGAGAGCGAATACTTGAAGTGCTTTATCTGTCGAGCAAAATAAAGAATGGTCATGGCATGCCGCTCCATCGCCACACCATGACCATGCATATCGTTGGAACGGTTCCGAAGATCCGTTCCACCCTCCCAATCCGTGGTACTGGAGCTATCGACTAAGGCACCGACCAGTCTTTGGTAATTTTCGTTTTTTTTGAAACGAGGGATTTGACGCAACGCAATTGGCTAAACGGGATAGAAAATGCCGGAGGGCGGGGCTCCGATCGAATCTTGAGCAGGAGTGGCTCAACACCTGCGTTCGGTTCGATCGGAGCCTCGCCCTCAATAATCAGACGAACTGATTGTCAAACGAGTTTTCTGTTTAGCGGATCAGACCGGGCAACTGGGCCACGTTGTCTTGCATTTCAGTTCCTGTTTGAAGTGACTGATCACTCAGCGGCTCGGCAAACGTAGGCGTTGGTGCCAGCAAGCTCTGAAACTTTGGCTGAGCCGACACATGGGAAGCTGGTTGGAACGGTGCGCTATCGCAAGCCGCAGGTGCATAGCGATTAACTGGCTGAGCTGATTTTCCGCTAGCACATGTCGCACATGTTGCGTGAGCATTGTGATGCAATCCACAGCCGTGAGCGCAGTGTTTCTTGGCCAAGTGCTGATACATGCGAGCGCACTCTGCAGCCCGCTCAGCCGGGTAACTATCCCAAAGTCCTGCGGTGCAGCTTGTTGCCAGCATCATGCGTGCAGTTGGATTGTCGGGTTGTTGCATTGGCCAAGCTACAGGAACTTGCGCCGAGTTCGGAGTTTCAGCCATCAAACCGTTCCGAAGAATCTGGTCAATCACATTAGCTTGACCTTGAGCATCCATCAAAGAGGCGGGGTCCGGCGTTGCTGTAGGTCGTGTAAGAGCATCAGCAAATACACCTGACGGGCTAACGCCGGGAGCGACCACTATTGTCTCGGCAGAAATTTCAGCTTGGATCGCCTGACGCTTTAACTCAGCGGCAGGAGCAGGTAGGAAGCTATCATCGCCGGTGCGAACCAGGATCGATCGCGGCTCGAAACTATTTTCAAGAATTCTAATTTGTGCGTGGCAGAACGACGGGCCGCAGTAGAGGAATGCTCCTACGGCTAGAACTTTGAATCCATTCATATCGGCACCCTAAAACGAAAAAGGGTCGCCGAGGCACTCTCGGCGACTAGATTGCGGTCGCATTAAAAGGGCACAACGAACATTTCCCAGATGCGTGGTAACATGAACCACATAAACTGCGAGGCTGGTGTCGCAGTGGGCATCGTGTGTGCTCTAAAGATATCTTGCATGATGGCTAGCAAAGGGCAAACGGCGAGCGAGAAAACTAGTTTCGTTTTGCCGAAGTCAATGAGCGATGCGAGAGCTACGTAAAGAATGGCGATTGCGCAAAGAAAGCGGCTAGTCTTAAATCATCGCCTGATCTTAACGTTTGTCGATGATCAACTATCGAAAGAGATCCCACGCACGCAAAATTTTCTGGTTGTGACGCGAGTTACATTTAAGTGACTCGGCTGTTTACCGCTTGCAATAGACGTTGGCGGATCATATACAGCCGAGTGCTTTCAGTGATCTTCTGGCCTTCCAAGTCGCTGACGTAGAATACGTCGACCACTTGATCGAGGTGGGTGCTGATTTTGGCAAACTGCAAAACTAATTGCAGATCGAACAGCACGCGCGAGATGTCATATAGCAAGCCCATGCGGTCGTAAGCAAACAGCGTGATGATCGTGTACTTGTCCGATGTGCTGTTATCAAAGCGAACTTGGGTGGGCTGAATCTTTAAGCCCTCAGCGGCTTTGGTTCGGCTGTTGCGCCAAATCTTCGGAAAGGTCGGAGGCAACGAATTGTTCGGATCAAGTGCTTTGACGAGTGTCGCGCAGATTTCGTCGATGCGATATTGCGGTGGTGCGCCCTCAAATTCGCTGTCCTCAACGTAAAACTTATCCCACACGATTTCGTCGGGTTGAGTATGAATGTCAGCGGCCAAGATCTGCATCCCTTGGCTGGAAAGAGCACCGGTTATGCGATGGAAGGTTCCAATCGGCTTGCCGGATTGCTTGAGAGCGATCGTGTATTCAACGGCTTGCTGAGCGGGGCTGAAGCGGCCCCACGCCATTACGGGTCGCGTCTCAAGATTGCGGAGCTTTGCCAGTTCATCCATGATTTGACTGGGCGGAATGCGGAGCAGATAACCGATCGGCAACGCTTCGACTTGGCGTTTCCACCATTCGTCGTCGGCACTGGGTGGGACCAGCTTCAGTACGTTTTGTTGCCGATCTCGCACGTCAGCTCGGAAGGATTCACCCGGTTTTTCATCTCGGAAGTGCGAATCGGTTTGACGATACAACTGCACCAGCAAGTCGATTTTCCATTGATTGACGACATCGGGGCCGACGCCCGCCAAGTCGGCGTAGGTCATCAGCAGCAACAGAATCAATCGTTCACTCGAACCGACTATCGAGGCAAAACGCACGATGACTTCGTTGCTGTTCAAATCGTGCCGAAACGCAGTGTTGGACAGCAGCAGATGCTGATGCACCAAGAACATCAACGTCTCTTTGTCTTGCGCACTCAGACGCAAGCGATCCGCCGTTTCAGCAGCGATACGACGACCGACTTCGCTGTGATCTTCGACAAAACCTTTGCCGAGGTCATGAATCAGCAAAGCCAAATGTAGGATCGTTTTGTTCTTTAGTTCGCGATAAAGATTGCCGAGTGTGGAATTGTCGGTCGCCAAATCGGTCACGCACTCAACGGTACGAATGCAGTGCGCATCGACGGTGTATTTGTGGTACTCATTAAATTGTAGCAAGCATCGCGCATGTTTCATGCCCGGGATGATCTGCTCGAGCACCCGGAGTTCTTGTAGGCGACGAAGCTGCGAACCGAGATTGCCGTAGTGTGACAGCAGCTCCCAAAAGCGCTGAATGGTCACTGCATCGATCTCTGAAATCGGGCGACCTAACATCGCCGAGCGGATTTCTCGCCACGTGTTGTGTTCGATCGGGCGGCCATACTTGTTTGACAGCGACATCAGCTCAAGCACCGCGGCCGGATCACGTTTCAACCGCTCCAGGCCCGATCGCGTGGCCCAAACGTGCGACCAACCAATTCGATAATCGCGATGCACGGGCAAGCCCACAGCATGTTCGAGGCTCTGGGCGATCCGCGAACGCATTTTGGCGGAAGCAAGAAAGTGCGCGCTGCTGTAGCGAATTTCGCTGGTACGTTCAAAGTACTGCTGCATAAATTGCTCGACCGGCAGGATCGCTTCCGCCCCACAAAAGCCGCTCCAGTTGGCGAGCTTCATTTGCAGGGGACGATCGAGTTGGTCTTGGGATTTGCCGTATTCAAAGTGCATTTGATTGCGCAAGCGGAGCAAGTACTGGTAACCGCTCTTCAATGCATTCTGGTCTTCAGCGGATAGGTGCCCGAGCTGCGCGAGTTGATCGAGATCGCATTCACCGTACTGAGTGAAGCCGATCCAGCGCACGAGCTGAATGTCGCGCAGGCCACCGCGTGAGCGTTTGATATTCGGTTGCAACAGGAACACCGTCTCGCCGTACTTCCGTCGCTCCTCGAATCGAGCTTGTTCGACCGCACGAATCATACGACTACTGCGGCGCTTGGCACCCTGACGCAAGTTGCGCATCAACTGGCTGAACAAGTCCACACTCCCCGCAATCACTCGGCTTTCGACCAGAGATGTGTATACGGTCGCATCGGTCCACGCCAACTTCAATGCTTGCTGCGGTGTGCGAAGCGAAAATCCCAACTGGCAACCTGCATCGACAATCCACTGGCTGAGCTTTCTGGCCAAGGGGACCGCATGCTGCGAGAAATTCGGTGAATGGAGCAGCATTAAATCGACGTCGGAGAACGGCGCGACATCGCGACGACCGTAACCGCCGTGCGCGACTAACGTCACGTTTTTGTCCAGCTTATCGACCGACAGTTCATCCACGGCAGCTTGAAGCAGTTCGAGCACTAAACTATCGATAAGATCAGAGAGTCGGACGCAGACTTGCAAACCCGAGGCCCCGCTGTCATGCAATGCGCGCAGACGCAGACGTCCGTCCTGTAAACGCGCGCGACATTCTATCACTGCCTGTGGCAGTCCGCCTGCTACTGGCATTGGCTCCCCTGCTAGATGGCTTCTTCGCCAGATTCACCTGTTCGAATACGAATCGCG
>Ga0163144_10019952_pt1 | contig 13446 bp, 13 predicted proteins | sample OliLak19BULKMAT1_FD_123175 | JGI IMG/M metagenome (GOLD analysis project Ga0163144, IMG submission 123175) | Freshwater microbial mat bacterial communities from Lake Vanda, McMurdo Dry Valleys, Antarctica - Oligotrophic Lake LV.19.BULKMAT1 | ecosystem: Environmental > Aquatic > Freshwater >... | reverse complement strand
TGCGCGACCACGGGATCACGCCCAACCGCTCCTACTGGCACGAGCGCGTGGGCTTCAACTACCGGATCACCAACCTGCAGGCGGCGATCGGCCACTCGCAGCTCTGGCGCATCGACGGAACGCTGGCGCGCAACCGCCGCATCTCGGACCTCTACCACGCCGCCCTGCGCGACATTCCGGGTGTCCGCCTGCCGCCGCCCATGGCCGCGGCCTGCGAGCCCGTTGTCTGGCTCGCGTGCGTGCAGGTGCCGGCAGACAAGCGCAACGCCGTCATTTCCGCCGCACTCGAAGCCCGGCTGGAGATGCGGCCGTTCTTCCATTCGCTGTCGTCCCTGCCGCCCTACGAGAAATACGCCCGCGTCTGCCCCAACAGCGCCGAATTGTCGGCCACCGGCATCAATCTGCCGACGTCGCGATCGGTCGACGAACACGTGGTCGAGCGGGTCGCGCGGGTGTTCCGCGACGTGCTTAGCTGACTGCTCACCCACCGCAAAGACATGCTCTCGTCCATCATCATCGGCGGCGGTCCAGGCGGGCTCGGACCGCTGATCTGGGCGGCGCAACACGGCGTACTGGCGAACTGGCTGGACCAGGGCATCGCCATCGTCGATCGCGAGGAACACCTGGGCGGCGGTCTCGGCCGATATGCCATCAACTCGGACTCGCTCGGCGGCGCCTATCTCGAGTTCCTCGACGCGCCCGCCCTGCCGGACAGCCTGCGATGCCTGCATGACGATCCGGTCACGCGCGAAATGGCCCAGTATCGCGACGGATTTCCCCCACTCCCGCTGGTCGACCGCTTCATGCGCCGCGTCGGCATGGCGATCGAAACGATACTGGCCGATCGGCCGGCCGCTGTGTTCCACCGGCGCACCGAGGCTCGCGCGTTGCAACTCCGGTCGGACGGGCTGGTAACCGTCGAGACCGTTTTGATCGACGGCAGCCGCAGAATCCTGACAGCCCGATCAGCCGTTATCGCGCTGGGGGGCCGTCAGTCGACTGAACAAGTCCTGCTGCCAGACCTCACCCTCGCGGCATGCCAGCCGCGTCATCTCATGCCCTCGGACCACTTGCTTTCCCACGCCGGCCTCGAGCAGGCGGAGCATTTGCTCGCCGCCGCCGGGCGGCGCCAGATCGTCGTGCTCGGCGGCTCGCACAGCGCCTATGCCGTCGCCTGGGCGCTGCTTCGGATGCCGGCGGCGGCAAGGCTCGCCCCCGGCCAGATCATGATCATCCAAAGACGGCCGCCGCCCATCTTTTATGCCGATTGCCAGAACGCCGAAGCTGATCTCTACCCTGTTGTTGTGGGCGACATCTGCCCGCGTACCCAGCGGGTCAACCGGCTGGGTGGTCTGCGCGGTAATGGTCGGGAAATCTGGCGGCAGATCGCACAGCGACCGCAGGCGATGCCGGAGCCGCGGGTCGTCGCGTGGCCGTTGCAGCAATTCTCCGCCGCAAGCCTGCGTTTTGCGATCGAGGAGGCAGCACTCGTCATCCCGGCTTTCGGCTACCGGGCTGTGACGCTGCCGATCTTCCATCCTGAAGGTCAGCGCCTCGCACTCAGTGCCGACTGCAACCGCACGGCGGTGGACGACGATTGCCGGGTTCTGCTTGCCAATGGCGAGACGCTGCCGACCGTCTTCGGCATCGGGCTCGGCACAGGCTATCGACCTGCCAGCAGCATGGGCGGCGAACCGAACTTTGCAGGCCAGGCCAACAGCCTGTGGCTCTACCAGAACGACATTGGCGCGGTGATCTACCGGGCGGTCCAGGCGCTGTTGCCCGGGAAGGCGCCAGCATCGCTGCCTGAGCGGCCTTCAGCCGCCCAATCGCCGCTTCACGTCGTCGGGGATGGCGATCGCCTTCAGCGATCGGGCGTCGCCGTCCTTGCGTGCCCAGATGCGCGTCTCCGTGCCTTCGGCGGCGATCTGGCCAGTGGCGTCGCGGAAAACGTGGCTGATGGTGAAGGAGCTGCGGCCGAACTTCGCGACCTGGCTTTCGATGACGAGTGCCTCGCCGGTCTGCGAGGCGCGCTTGAAGGAGCATTCCGCATGGACCAGCGGCGTGCCCTCTTTCCACTGCCCGCTCGTGATGTCGTCGCGCTTCAAGCCCGCGGCCAGGAACAGGCGATAGGTCGCCTGATCGAACCAGCGGAAATAGGCGGGATAGTAGACGATGCCTGCGGGATCGCAGTCGCCCCACTCAACGGTGACAGTGTGGCTGCTCTTGAGGGCCATGTTCCTAGGCCGCCGCCGGCCGGCCGGTTATGAAGGCCGTCCCCGACATGCCGGCGATCAGCGTGCCATCGGCACGGACGACATCGATGCGGTAGTTGGCGATTCGGGCGGAGCGCGCGATTTCCACGGCGGTGGCCGTCAGCATGTCGCCCACTCGAGCTGCGGTGTTGTACATCATGTGAACGTCGATCCCGGCCGACATGATGCCATAGGAATTGCAGGCATAGCCGAAGGCAGCATCGGCCAGGGTGAAGGTGAGCCCACCGTGGCAGACACCGTTGAAATTGACGTGACGCTCCTCGATCTGGACTCGGGTGACGGCCCGACCAAGAGCCGCCTCGACCACTTCGATGCCGAGTTCGCGCGTGAAGGTGTCGCGCCGCGCCAGCGCAGCGGCGTCGAATTTGGTCATTCAGCCGCGCTCCGCAGCGGCTGGGACGCCGATGCAATGGCTACCAGTGTCTTGGACAGCGACTCCCCGTCGGGATCGGCCAGAGCCGCCACGCGCGCGTTGGCCACGGCATCGGCGGCGGTGCGCGGAACCAGGCGGCCGGCCAATGCCGGCGCGATGACCTCGTCGGAGATGCGCCGGTAGTTCTGCAGGCCGCGCTTGTACGTATCGCCATAGCCCTTGATCAGGCGGGCCGATTCCGCGATCTCGCGGGCCAGATCGGTGCCGAGCGGGGCCGCGGCGCGGATCGAGGCAAGCCAACGCTCGATCTCGGCCTGCTCCTCGACGAAACGAAAGGAATGCGGCCGCCACCAGCGCAGGCCGGCGAGCAGGCGCAGGCGCAGGAAGCCCCACACGGTCGTGCTGCGCACATGCATGGAGATGTGGAATGGTCGTTGCCTGAGAAGCCAGCGTGCCGCCGCTGGCGGCAGCATGGCAGCGATTTCCTCGTTGCCCGGCTTGAAGTGCTCGGTGATCTCCAGAGGTTCGTGCTCTCGCGCACGAACCTCCTTCCGCACGCGCTCGAGGCGTTCACGCGAGGTCTTGGCCTGGGCCACGCGGATCACGTCCTCGAAGGACATGCGCACGGCAAGATGGCGCGCCACCTCGCGCACCAGGTCGGCCGGCAGGCCTTTTAGCCGGTCGAGATAGAGCGCGGCATACTTGCGGTCCTGATAGGCGGCAAGCCTCCGGATGCCCTCCTCCACCACGTCGAGGCTGGCGGCCGGGAAATCGCTGCGGGCACGCGCGATCAGATCCTCGACGCCTGACGTGGCGGCCTGGCGCTTGCGATGCTCGCGCACGGCCTGCTCCAGTTCGCCGCGCGCATGGCCACGGCCGAAGGCGAAGGCGGCAAGGTTGGTGTCGACGGATTTCCCGGCATGCCGGATCGCCGCCTCGAACGCCGCATCGGGGATCGGCAACCGGCCCGAGCCCGCCAGCGCGCCCAGCAGCACGGCATTGATGACGCCGCCGGATTCCTCGGCCGCCTGGTCCATGTCGAACAGGATCTGCGTCCGGCTGCGCTCCTTCACCGCCCGCAGCAGGCGGCCCACGTCGAAGCTGCCGTCACCCATCGCCATGCGCTCGCCGATGGCCAGCACGCGATGGGTGGAGGCGATCAGCGTCGTGCGCTCGGGCGTGACGAAGCCGTTGAAGATCATGCGGCCGGCTTCCAGCAGTTCGGTGGCCAGGGCCACATCGACCTCGCCGATCGCCGGATTGAGCGCCAGCACCGAGGGTACCGGGCCCGACGATGGCATGACCTCGAGATAGTAGGTCGTGGCGCCGGTCCGCTGCGCTACGCCTGGAATCTGCGTCGCCTGGACGCCGATCTCCTGGCTTTGCGCGGCCGCCACGATCCAGTCGCACAGCACACCGCCGCCGTCGCCGCCCAGGGCGCCGATCAGGATCGTGACGGGCTTAGGCACTCGCCCCAGTCCTGGCCATGGCCCCGATGACCCTCGACCGCAGGCGCCATTTCACGCGGTCCCACCAGCTCGCGTTCTGCACGATGTCGGCCTTGTAGAAGGACGGGCAGAGCACGGCAGCATCGGCCACCTCGCCGCAGAGCCCGCAGCCAACGCAGCCATTGTTGACGTGCGCGACAGGGTCGGAGCGCAACGGATCGGGACTGGGCTTCACCACCAAGGACGGGCACCCGGAGAGCCGGATGCAGGAATGATCGCCGGTGCAGACTTCATCGTCGACACCATAGCGTGTGCGCACCACGCGCTCGCCGCGCTTGAGCTGGGCCGCGATCTGCGGACGGATGCGGCGCTGGCGCGCGAGCTGGCACTCGCCGTCGGCGACAATGACCTTCAGGCCCTTGTCGTCGGTGTTCATCGCCTCGCGCAAGGTGCCGAGCATGGTGCCGACATTGTAGGTGCGGATGGTGCGCAGCCACTTCACGCCCATGGCTTTCAGCGTGGCCGCGATATCCGACGTGGTCTCGCCGTCCCGGCGGTTGCCGGCCGTGTTGGGAATGAACTGCGCGCCGGTGGCCGAGGTGTAGCCGTTCTGCATGATGATCAACACACGGTCGCCGCGGTTGAACATCGCCGAGGCGACGCCGCTCAGGAGGCCATTGTGCCAGAAGCCACCGTCGCCCATCACGGAGATGGTGCGCCGCTGCATCACCGGCGCCACCGCGCCGGCGGCCGCCAGCGACATGCCGAAACCCAGGATCGAATTGCCGAGATTGAACGGCGCCAGTGTCGCAAATGAATGGCAGCCGATGTCGCTCGAGATATGGACCTTGCCGACCTCGCGCTCGAGCAGTTTTATGGCCGAGAAGACGGGCCGCTCGGGACAGCCCGTACAAAAGCCCGGTGGACGTAGCGGCAGCGGCCCGCCCAGCAGGCGCTGGGCCTCGGTGCGGCCGGCACGCGCCGCCTCGAAGCGCTCGCGCGGCCTGGAAAGATCGATGTCGTTGGCCGACTGGGCGAAGAACTTGAGCAGCCCCTCGGTCATCACCTCGGCGGTGTATTCGCCGGCCATCGGCAGCACGTCCTTGCCGTAGATCCTGGTGTCGATGTCGCGCTTGCGCAGCAGCGCATGGACTGCCTGCTCGATGTAGTCGGGGGCGCCCTCCTCGACGATCAGCACGGCGCGCTTGCCCTTGCAGAAGTCGGCGATCTGGTCGGGCACCAGCGGATGCGTGACGTTCAGCACCAGCGTCGGGATGCGGCCTTCGAGCTCCAGCCGGTCGAGGCCGCGGAGCGCCACGTTGGTGATGCCGCCCTGCACGATGATGCCGAGATCGCTGCGCTCGCCCGGCAGGAACTCGTTGAGGCCGTGCTCGACGATGAAGCGCTGGGCGGCGGGCTGACGGACCTCGACCTTGAGCTTCTCGTGGGCGTAGGTCGACGGCGGGTGCGAGATGCGGTCGTAGTTGTGCGCGGCCGGTTCGGCCAGGCGATGGTTGCGCGATATCGCCGGCGGCTTGTTGTCCTTGGCGACGAACTCGCCCGTGACGTGACAGGCGCGGATGCGCAATTCCATCATCACCGGCGTGTTGGTGGCCTCCGACAGCTCGAACGCCATCTCGGTGCAGCGCACGATGGTCGGCAGCGACGGCCTGGGGTCCATCAGCCAGAGCGAGGACTTCAGCGCATAGGCATGGGCGCGTTCCTGGATGACGGAAGCACCCTCGCCGTAATCCTCGCCGACCACGATCAGCGCGCCGCCGATCACGCCGGGCGAGGCGAGGTTGGAGAGCGCGTCGGCAGCCACATTGGTGCCGACGATCGACTTCCACGTGACGCAGCCGCGGATCGGATAATTGATCGAGGCGCCGAGCAGCGCCGCCGCGGAGGATTCATTGGTGCAGGTTTCGAGATGGACGCCGAGTTCGTCGAGCAGGTCCTGCGATTCGACCAGCACGTCGACCAGATGCGACACCGGCGCACCCTGGTAACCGCCGACATAGGCCACGCCCGCCTGCAGGATCGCCTTGGTGACGGCGAGAATGCCTTCGCCGCGGAAGACCTCGCCCTCGCCCAGTCGCAGCGCCCGCACCTCCTCGGTGAAAGAGCGTTCCGGGTTGGTACGTTGGGCGACAGGAAGCTGCGGTTGGTCCAGCATGCCGGGATTATAGGGGTTAACGGCGCCGCCGACGATCCCGTTTGCCGCCCTGGACGCCCAAGGCACGGGCCTTGGCGATCAGTTCGCGAAACGGCGCCAGGAGCTTTTCGCGCACATTGGGGGCTTCCTCCACCGCCGACAGCGCGAGGGCCACGGCCTCTAGGGTCGAGACGGCATCGGGCCGCGCCTCCTGGCGCAGATCGCCGTAGAGCGACGGCCCATCTGGGACAACCACGAAGCGGCGGAGCTTGGTCAGCCAGGCATTGCGCCACCACAATGCCTTGGCCTGCGCCCAGTTGCCGTCGAGCACGACCAGCCCCCTGAGGCCGGACAGCTCCATTTCCTGGTTGGGCAGCGTCTCACCCTTGCGATCGACGGCGACGAGCGGGCCACGGCCGGCAGCATGCGCCGACCCAAGATAGAGTACCCCCCAGTCGCGCACCTCCACAGGCTCGCCGAGCGCATGGCCCAGATTGCGCCACGACAGGCCGACGGCGAGCTTGGCGCTGGCCAACGTGCGGCACAGCAGACCCGCCGTGCCCAGCGCATGGTCCTGTTCCTGCGGATGCTGCAGGACCAAGACCCTCACCTTGTTGTCCACCGTTTCAGACATGGCCGATTCAGACATAGCCGAGGTATAGCGCCATGAGTAGGCTCGCGCGATGTCCGTTGCCGTCCTGATCCATGACAGCGTCGTCAAGCTGCCGGCCGAGGCCGACGGCGCCGTCGTCGTCGGCGGCAGCCATGCCGCCGCCTATGCCGCCTACATGTCGGCCAAATACGGCTGCCGCGCCGCCATCCACCATGATGCCGGCATCGGCAAGGACGAGGCCGGCGTCGGCGGGCTGGCCTATGCCGAGAAGCTCGGCATGGCGATGGCGGCCGTGGCGACCGCGACCGCGTGTATCGGCGATGGACAAGACATGTATGGGCGCGGGCTGATCAGCCGCGCCAACGCGCTGGCCGAGAAATGCGGCGTGCGCGCTGGCATGAGCTGCAGGGAGGCCGCTGAGTTGCTCAAGAAGGCGCCGTGGCCGCATACCAAGCCGCCCGCGATGGGCGAAACGCGGCACGTCGTCGACGGTTTCGCCTGCGTCGATTCCTCTTCTTTGCTGGTGCCGCTGGATCGAGATGGCATCGTCGCCACCGGCAGCCATTGCGCGTTGAACTCCGGTCAGGCCGTTGAGCCCTTCCGGCCGAAGCTCGTCTTTTTCAACGATGCCGGACCCGGCGCCGACAAGGGCGGCATACGCGGCTTCGAGATCCTCGACGAGGCCGGCATCGCCGGAGTGGCAGTCGCCGCTCAGTCCGCCCGCATCGGCGACGGTCGCTCCACCTTGCAGGACGGAATAGTCTCGGCGGTCAATCGGGCTGCATATCAGTTGGGCGCCCGTGTGGATGGGAGTGCCCTTGCGCTGGCCCGCGCTGTGGCCGAAAAAGCTCCGTAAGCGTCATTCGGGAGAAGACCGGAGCATGGCCGTCGTCAACGTCAAATCCGAGATCGCGGGCAATGTTTGGAAGATCCAGACCAAGCCCGGCGACCGCATCGAGGTCGACGGCGAGATCATGATCCTCGAATCGATGAAGATGGAAATCCCGGTGCTCTCTCCCAAGGCCGGCACCATCAAGGAGATCAAGGTCAGCGAAGGCGAAGCAATCGGCGAGGGCCAGCTCGTCGCCATTCTCGATGCGTAGCAGCGCCGTCGCCATCGACCTCGCCCGCCTGTGGGCGCCCGACAATCTGCGCCGGGCGGCGCCGGGCGTTGCCCTGTGCGCCGCCATCGCGGCCGTGGCCTTCATCGCCGACACGCGGAGCCTGTTGCGGTTCGGCGCGGTCTGGGTGCCGCCGCTCATCCTCACCCTGGTCATCGGCATGGCGCTGCAGCCGCTGTCGGCGCGGCCGATCCTGAAACCCGGTCTCGAATTCGCCGGCCGCACCCTGCTGCGGGTCGGCGTCGCTTTGTTCGGCGCCCGGCTGACCTTCGGCCAGCTCATCGACGACGGGGCGATGCCGATCCTGGTGGCGCTGGCAGCCGTTGGCTGCACGATCGCCTTCGGCGCCTGGGCCGCCCGCTTCTTTGGCCTCAGCCGCGATTTCGGCCTGCTGACCGGCTGCGCCACGGGCGTATGCGGGGCCGCGGCGGCAATGGCTGCGTCGGCGGTCCTGCCCAAGCACGAGAACTCCGACCGCGACCTCGCCTTCACCGTGATGGGCGTCAACTTCCTGAGCACGGTGGTAATGGTCCTCTACCCGCCGCTGCAACAGGCCCTGGGCTATTCCCTGTTCGAGATGGGCGTGTTCCTGGGCGGCTCGATCCACGACGTGGCGCAGGTCGCTGGCGCTGGCCAGACGATGGGCGACAAGGTGCTGAGCGACGCCATCATCACCAAGCTGTTGCGCGTGGCGTTCCTGCTGCCGGCGATCGCCGGCATTGCCTGGTGGGTATCGAAAAGCGGCGGCCCCGTGAGCGAGGCGCGCCCGGCGCCGCCCATCTTCCTGTTCGGCTTCCTGGCGCTCGCCGCCCTCAATTCGATGGGGGTGGTGCCGCCCGCGGTCCAGGCGGCAGCGACCCAGATCTCGTCGTTCCTGATCATCACCGCGATCGCGGCACTCGGCATGAAGACCTCGCTGCTGGCACTGGCGCGGATCGGCATGGGTCCGGTGCTGTTGCTGGTCGCCGAGACCGTCTTCATCGGCCTGTTGGTGATCGGCCTGATCTACGGCTTGCGCGCACTTGGACTTTAAGTACCGGGACTTTAGGTCCCGGGCTTGGTTCCGGTTGCCCGCACGACATCGCCCCAGGTGTCGATTTCCTTCTTGATGAATTCTGCGAACTCCAGCGGCGAACCCGGCGCCGGTATGGCGGCGCGCTGCTCTATCTGGCGAATCACGGCTGGGTCATTGAGCAGGGCCTGCACGTCCCTGTTCACCTTGGCCACGATCTCCAGCGGCGTGCGTGCCGGCGCGGCAAGGCCCGACCAGCCGGCGGCGTTGAAGCCCGGCACGGTCTGGGCGATGGTCGGAATCTTGTCGAGCGGGGCCGGCGCCGGACGGGCCGTGGTGACGGCCAGCGCCCTGATGCGCCCGTCCACGATGTGGGTCAGCGCCGCGGACGTGCTGTCCATCATTAGCGGGACGTGGCCGCCCAGCAGGTCGGTCATCGCGGGGCCGCTGCCCTTGTAGGGAATGTGCACGATGTCGAGTTTCTCGCGGAGCTTGAACAGCTCCATGCTGAGATGCTGCGACGTCCCCGGTCCAGCCGAGGCATAGGACAGTTTGCCGGGCTCCTTGCGCGCCAGCGCGATCAGTTCGGCCAGAGTGGTCGCGGGGAAGCTCGGGTGCGCCACGATGACCAGCGGCACCAGGAAAATGTTAGAGATCGGCAGGAAGTCGACCAGCGGCTTGTAGGGCAGGTCGGGGAAGAGGCTGGGGTTGACGCCGAACGTGCCGCTCGAGACGACCATCAACGTGTAACCGTCGGGCGCCGCCGCCTTGCCGTACTCCGTCGCCGGAATGCCGCTGCCGCCGCCCTTGTTCTCGACGATGACCTGCTGCTTCCAGACGTCGGTCAGCTTCTCAGCCATCATGCGGGCGAAGATGTCGGCGGCCTGGCCCGGCGGGAACGGCACGACGAAGCGCACCGTCTTGTTGGGCCACGGCGCCTGGGCAAGGGCGGGGGCCGCCAGCAAAGCGCCTGCAGCACCGGCCACTGCCAACGCGCGGCGGCGTGTCGGGTTCGAACGCATTCTCGCCTCCCTTTATTCTTTCGGCCGGCAGGCTAGCACAGTCGCCGGGAAATGACGTGGGCTACCGGCGGCTACCGACGTCTCAGACTCGACACAATCAGCGGCAAAATGGCCGCTCCGGTGACTCTCGGCTGGGGACTGGTACTGTGACCTACTACGATGATTTCAAGATCGGCGACCGTTTCACGAGCGGCGGCATGACCATGACCGAGGCCGGCATCATCGAGTTCGCGCGGCAATGGGATCCGCAGCCGTTCCACATCGATGCGGAGTTCGCCAAGAAATGGGCCTACGGCGGCCTGATCGCTTCGGGTCTCCACACGATGTGCGTGACGCTGCGGCTGTGGCTCGATCTCGGAATCTTCCGTGCCAGCAGCCTGGGATCGCCCGGCATTGGCGAGGTCCAGTTCCCGCGGCCGGTCCGTCCGGGCGACACACTGCGGGTCGTCACCGATATCACGGAACTTCGTCTATCATCGTCCAAACCGGACCGGGGCGTGGCGCGCATCCGCCAGGTCACGATCAATCAGCGCGACGAGCCGGTGATGGAACAGGAGACCACCGTCTTCCTGAAGCGCCGGCCTGCACCAGCCGTCACCCTCAGCGCGCGGTCCTGATTGCGAGACGCGAGTCACGCACTTCAAGGCCTATTCCGGGTGCCGCCGCCGATCAGTACCCCCGCGTGAAGTTGATTTCCTGCAGGAGCTGTCCTCCGGCCTCGAGGCTGCGGATGTTCGCCGCGACCTCGGTGACCAGCTGCGCCACGGTTGGCCGCCGGGCCACGTGCGGCATCACCGTGACTTTGGGGTGAAGCCAGAGCGGGCTTTCCGGCGGCAGCGGCTCGGGCCAAAGGGCGTCCAATGCGGCGTAGGATAATTGTCCTGAATCGAGCGCCGCGATCAGGTCCTTTTCCACCACGTGCTTGCCGCGCCCGACGTTCACCAGCATGGCGCCTCTCGGCATCATGGCAAAGGTGCGGGCGCAGAAGATGCCCTCGGTTTCTGGCGTCAGCGGTAGCAGGCAGACGGCGATATCCGTCTGGCTGAGGAACGACGCAAGCTGGTCGTGACCGTGGAAGATGGTGACTTCTGCCGACGGTCGCGGTGAGCGGACCCAGGCCGAGACCTTGAAGCCCAGCGACTTCAGGACTAGGGCCGGCGCCGTCGCCATCATACCGAAGCCCAGGAAGCCGATGCGCCGCTGCTCGGGCCGGACGATGGGCACCCTCATCCATTCGCGCCTGGCCTGGGCTGCCTGATAGCCGGGCATGTCGCGATGCAAGCGCAGCACATGCATGACGACGTATTCCGTCATCATCGGATCGCCGTCCGGCGGCTCCACCTTGCCCAGCGGGACCTTCGGCAGTTTCGGATGATCGACAAAGCTTTCCACCCCGGCGGACCGGCTGAACATGGCTTTCAGGTTGGGGAAAGCGGGCAGCAGGTCAAAGTCCGGACGCATGAAGGCGAGATATTCGATGTCCTTCACCTCGCCGGCATCGGGCCAGATGCGAATGGGCAGGTCGGGAATCTGCTCCCTGAAAGTGTCTCGCCACGCCTGGGCATTGCCGATGGCCTTGTCCAGATTGACGATGAGTAGTGCCATGTAGCCTCCTGAGCGACGGTGCGCGCTCTCACCGCCAGGCGAAGACCGGTTGCTCGAAATGGTCGACGCGCGTGTCGCGCCCGGCCAGCGCCACCTCGCGGAACTGGTAGAGCACGGCAGCGGTCGGTGCATTGACCGTGGCGACGGGCAGCGGCAGGCGGATGATCGGCCGGTCAGACTCCTCGATCGCCACGATCTCGGGCGAGCCTTCGCGGAAAAGCTCGGCGCAGCGGATGCGGTAGGCAGCGGCAACTTCCGCCGGATTGGGCGTCACCTTCACGCCGCCCGGGATCCACACCACGACGGGCGCGATGAGGTAGCCCGAGCGCGTCGGATAATCGTCGAGCGTTCCCAGGATATCGGCGGATGCGGCCGAGACGCCCAGCTCCTCTTCCAACTCGCGCAGCGCTGCCTGCTCGATGGTTTCGCCGGGATCGACCCGGCCGCCCGGCAGGGCCCACTGCCCGCCATGCGCGCGCAGTCGCGGCGTGCGCTTGGTCAACAGAAACGCGGCCTCGCCGGGCGAGTCGGATTCCACAACGACGATGGCCACCGCGGCGTGCTTCAGCGTTCCGGTATCCTCGCGGCGGCGCCGGTCGAAGCGGCCAAGGCGGTCGGTGATCTCTTCTCGCAAGGCGGCGTCAAAGCGGAAAGACGTCACGCCGCCGGCGGCCTTCTGAAAGTCCAGACGACGGCGGGTGGAATGTTGCGCCAGATGCGGCCGCCGCGGGTGCCGACCAGGCGCAGGCCCTGACGCAAGGCGCTGGGCACGGGCGGCGTCGGGCCATAGGTGAACTGGATGAGCGCGCCACCCCGCGGCAGCGCCTCGAAGACGCCGTGCACGATGCCGTTCACGATATCCGCCGGCAGCGAAAGCAGCGGCAGGCTGGAAACCACGGCGGCGATCGGTGCGATCCCGTTCTCGGCCAGCAGCTCCGGCAGACGCGCCGCATCGCCCTCGATGATCTTCGGCTCCGTGAAGTGGCGGCGCAGGAAGGCGGCCAGTTCGGGGTCGCGTTCGATCAGGGCCAGACGGCTGGGCGGAATGCCGGCGGCCAGCAGCGCCTTGGTGACCTCGCCGGTGCCGGCGCCCAGCTCCACGACATGGCCGGGCCGGCCTTCCAGGGCCTGCACTGTTTCGCGCGCCATGGCCTCGGTCAGCAGGCGACCGCTCGGGATCACCGCCCCCATCGCGAAGGGCCGACGCAGCCAGCGTTTCAGGAAAAGAGCCGTGCCGGCGCGCGAATCGAGGCCGTGGCGTGATTCAAACGTAGGCATGATCCGACGCTAGCAGATTACTGAGCGGGCTGCATCGACGGGTCGACGACCCGGGGCGCGGGAGCGGCCTCGAAGACGGTTCGGGTATGGCGCATCTGCTCCAGGGCGTTCACCACCGACACGTAGACCGCCGCGGCATAGGGCAGCGACTGGACGATCATGAAGACCGCCCAAAGCCTCGCCTCGGGGTCCACGACGCCGTTGTTGACCCACAGGGCCGCAGCACCAAGCCACAGCAGGACGGCGAGCACCAACTCGCCGCGCGCCATGCCGAGCGCCATGCCCAAGGTGGCGCGTTCGTCCATCTTCGGGGTGCGCATGAAGGGAAGCCTGGAGGTCGCGAGGCCATAGATCACCGCGCGGCCCACCGTGTAGGTGAGCGCGAGCCCGGCCAGCGACGCGCCCACGCTCTGGCGGAACGTGCACTTCACGCGGTCGAAATAGAGGCCGAAGGAATAGAGCAGCTTGAAGACGAAGATGCCGATCGTGGGCAGGATGAATTCGGACGGAGGCAGGCCGACCGGCTTGATGCCGAACAGCGGC
>Ga0163144_10019951_pt1 | contig 13446 bp, 8 predicted proteins | sample OliLak19BULKMAT1_FD_123175 | JGI IMG/M metagenome (GOLD analysis project Ga0163144, IMG submission 123175) | Freshwater microbial mat bacterial communities from Lake Vanda, McMurdo Dry Valleys, Antarctica - Oligotrophic Lake LV.19.BULKMAT1 | ecosystem: Environmental > Aquatic > Freshwater > Lake... | reverse complement strand
GTGGTGATGGACCGCCACAGCGTCGCTTTGGTGGCGATGCGCCCGCCGGTGATCGCGGACCGCGCCGCGATGGACCGCGTGGTGATGGACCGCCACAGCGTCGCTTTGGTGGCGATGCGCCCGGTGGGGATCGCGGACCGCGCCGTGACGGACCTCCGCCCCGCCGATTCGGTGGCGATGCGCCCGCCGGTGATCGCGGACCGCGCCGTGACGGACCTCCGCCCCGCCGATTCGGTGGCGATGTACCCTCGCCTCCGCGCCCAAAGAGCGGCGGATTCGGCGCGCCGAAGAGCGGTGGATTTGGTCCGCCGAAGCCGCGCGGCCCAAAGAAGCGCTGACTCCCGAGCGACGAACCAAACCTCTCAAAGCTCGCCTTTTCAAAGCAAGTCGGTGGGTGCCTCCTGAAGCACCCCTCGTACGAGGTCGCACGAGGGAGACAGGGGTAGCGACCAGTAGACGTTCTCAGTCTGCGGGTGGCGCGGGACACCCTGCGCGGGTCGCGCGCCGCCTCCGCGCAGCTCGTTGGTGCGCGCCCGGTGGGTATTCGCAGCGGGCGTCGCGGGTGTAGCTGCCGCAGAGGGGACGCCTGAGCATCGCGGCGCATAGGTAGCGCGGGCCGATGGCGATGGTGTCGTACCGCTCGGTCTGGGGCTCTCTGGCGTCAGAGATGGGGCGTGTGCGCGCACGGAGCGGGCGGCTCGCTCGCTCGCGCCAAGCCACCGCCGGCGGCGCTTCACGCCCGCAGTCTGGCTAGTAGACGTAGACGGCGCCGGCTGCGGCGGCGGAGTTGTCGGCCTGATTTCCGCCGATGCCGGTCGCATTGGAGGCTTCGAGGTATGCACCTACTGCGAGTGTGGAGCCGTCGTCGGAGAGGGCGAGGTAGAAGCCGAACCTGTCGTTCGTGTTGGTATTGGAGGCCTTGATGTATGCCTGCTGTGACCAAGAGCCAGCTGCGCGAGTGAAGACGTAGACGGCACCAGCGAAGGAGGCGGAGTTGTCGGCCTGATTTCCGCCGATGCCGGTGGCGTTGGAGGCCTCGCGTGGGGCGCCTACGGCGAGTGTGGAGCCGTCGGCGGAGAGGGCGAGGGAGATGCCGAAGAGGTCGCCCGCGTTGGTATTGGAGGCCTTGATGTATGCCTGCTGTGACCAAGAGCCCGCTGCGCGAGCGAAGACGTAGACGGCGCCGGCGTTTATGGCGGAGTTGTTGGTCTGATCGCCGCCGATACCGGTGGCGTTCGAGCGCTCGTCTGGGGCACCGACGGCAAGTGTGGAGCCGTCGGCTGAGAGGGCGAGGGAGATGCCGAACCGGTCGTTTGCGTTGGTATTGGAGGCCTTGATGTAGGCCTGCCGTGACCAGGTGGAGCTTGCGCGAGTGAAGACGTAGACGGCGCCGGCTCCGGTGGCGGAGTTGTCGGCCTGATTTCCGCCGACGCCGGTGGCGTTGGAGTCCTCGCCGTATGCGCCGACGGCGAGTGTGGAGCCGTCGGAGGAGAGGGCGAGGGAGGAGCCGAAGTAGTCGTCCGCGTTGGTATTGGAGGCCTTGATGTATGCCTGTTGTGACCAGGTGGAGCCTACGCGAGTGAAGACGTAAACGGCGCCGGCGCCGGTGGCGGAGTTGTCGGCCTGATTTCCGCCGATGCCAGTGGCGTTGGAGGACTCGCGTAGGGCGCCTACGGCCAGTGTGGAGCCTTCTGCGGAGAGGGCGAGGGAGCCGCCGAACCCGTCGCCCAGACCAGTATTGGACGCCTTGATGTATGCCTGCTGTGACCAGGTAAAGCCTGCGCGAGTGAAGACGTAGACGGCGCCTGCTTGCGGGGCGGAGTTGTCGGCCTGATTTCCGCCGATGCCGGTGGCGTTGGAGTCCTCGTAGATGGCGCCGACGGCGAGTGTGGAGCCGTTGGCGGAGAGGGCGAGGGAGTGGCCGAACTGGTCGTCCGCGTTGGTATTCGAGGCCTTGATGTAGGCCTGCTGTGACCAGGTAAAGCCTGCGCGAGTGAAGACGTAGACGGCGCCGGCGCCTGCGGCGGAGTTGTTGGCCTGATTTCCGCCAATGCCGGTGGCGTTGGAGGACTCGCCGATGGCGCCGACGGCGAGCGTGGAGCCGTCGGCGGAGAGGGCGAGGGAGTTGCCGAACTGGTCGTCCGTGTTGGTATTCGAGGCCTTGATGAAGGCGTTGCCGCGGCTGACGACGACGGTGTACGTGCGGGTCGCGCCGAACTCGGTGGTCACCACGACGGTCACCGGCGTCGGTGCGAAGCCGGTGACGGTGACCGCGGCGGATGGAGTACCGGACGCGACCAGGCTGCCGTTGACGAGGACGGTGGCCCGTGTTGGAAAAATTAGAGTCGGCGTGAACGTCACGCTCGTCGTGCCAGGCGGCAGCGTGAGGGTGTACATCGTCGTCGCGCCGACGAACGCCGGGCTCAGCGCGCCGGCCGATGGGACGAGAGAGAGGAGCGACGGGTCGGTGAACAGGCAGCCGGAAGCACCGCGTGCGGTGCCGGTGAAGCTCGCCGGGCACGCACAGGTGAAGGTGCCGGTGGTGTTCGTGCAGACGGCGGCGGGGTCGCGGTCGCAGTCGTCGGTGCCGGTCGCGCACTCGTCGACGTCGCTGCACGTGCCGCCGGTCGCCGGTGCGGCGTAGCCAGCGTTGCAGGTGCAGGCGTAGCTACCAGTCGTGTTCGCGCAGGTACCGAGTCCCGCGCCGCACGGCGTGCCGGTCGCGCACTCGTTGATGTCGACGCAAACGCCGCCGCTCGCCGGCGCGGTGTAGCCGGCGCTGCACGTACACGCGAAGCTGCCGACCGTGTTCGTACAGGTGAGTCCGCCGGTGCCGCATCCGGCCATACACTCGTCGATGTCGATGCACGTGCCGCCGGTCGCCGGTGCGGTGTATCCGGCGTTGCACGCGCACGTGTAGTTGCCGGCGGTGTTCGTGCAGGTCGCCACGGCGGCGCCGCACGCCGTGCCGGTCGCGCACTCGTTGATGTCAGTGCAGAGTCCGCCGCTCGCTGGTGCCGTATAGCCGGCGCTGCACGTGCAAGCGTAGCTGCCGAGCGTGTTGGTACACGCCGTCGCGAGCGCGCCGCACGGGAGGCTGCTCATGCACTCGTCGACGTCGCTGCAGGTGCCGCCGCTGGGCGGCGCGGTGTATCCGGCGTTGCACGCGCACGTGTAGTTGCCGGCGGTGTTCGTGCAGCTCGCGGCGCCGGCGCCGCACGGCGTGCCTATCGCGCACTCGTCGACGTCGGTGCACGCGCCGGACGCATCACACGCGCCAGCGGGACATGGCGTTCCGACTGGCGCGCGCATGTTCGCCGGGCACGTCGACGCGGTGCCATCGCAGCGCTCGGCGACGTCGCATGGGCCGGTCGCCACGCGACACGGTGAGCCCGATGGCGCCACGCCTGCCGGCGCGCACACGGGCGTCGCGCCCATACACACCGTGCGACCCGCGCCGCAGCTGTCCGCGACGACGCACACCTCGCCCGCGACGCACGTCAGGCAGCCGGTCGTGCTGCACGCGAGACCGGCGCCACACGCGGTGCCTGGCGGCAGATCTTCGGTCGCCACGCACACGCCGACGCCACCGCCGCTGCAGTCGAGCCGCCCGCTGGTGCACGGGCTGCCGGTGTCGCATGACGTGTCCTCGACGCAGACGCTGCACGAGCCCGCGCCGCCGCACACGCCCGTCGTGCCGCACGTCGTGCCGGGCGGCACGTCGTCGGTCGCGATGCAGACGGGTCTCCCCGAGCCGCAGTCGACGCGCCCGCTCGCGCACGGATTGCCGGTATCGCACACCGCGCCCGCGACGCATTCGCCGAGATCAGCGAGGTCCAGCGGCGCAGCATCGCGCATCAGCGTGTCGACGTTCGCATCGAGCACGGCGGCGTCAGCGCCACCATCGACGTCGGGCGGCGCATCGTCTCCGCAGGCGGCGACGAGCGACGAGAGCAGCAGACATGCGGCGAGCGAGCGAAGGCGAAGCGTCATCGAGACCTCCCCTGGGACGCGAGCGAGTCTATATGGGCAAGCGCACCCAGCGCTATGAGTAGTTGTTCGGGTGTGACTCGCGCCTGGGTCCAGTCGAAGGCGCGCAACCGGCTGCAAAGAGGGGCGCAGAAGACGTCGAAGGTGTTGGTATTGGAGGCCTTGATGTAGGCCTGTTGTGACCAGGCGGAGTTATCGGCCTGATTGCCGCCGATGCCGGTGGGGCGCTTACGGCGACACGTTGCGAGCGAGCGGGTGCGAAGCGTCATCGACGTCTCCGTTGGCGCGAGCGAGTCAATCTTGGCGAGCGCTCGCGGCGCGACGAATTGTCGTTCGGGGGCGTGGGTCCCGGGGGCGGGACATCGGTTCACGTTCCGCGCCGTCTTTCGGACGCAGCTCCGCGCTCCGCGCCGTCTTTCAGACGCAGCACGGAGAATCCAACGGCGAAGCTCAGCCGCCGACTTGCTGCATGCCCTGACGGGCGGCGGCGTTGTTCGGATCGATGCCGAGCGCGCGCTCGAAAGCGGCGCGGGCGCGGTCGCGATTTCCGGCGGCGAGATGTGCGCGCCCGAGCGCTGCGAGGAACGCCGCCGAGCTCGGCTGGAGCTGCACGGCCTTCTCGTACGCAGCGACGGCGCCGCGCGCGTCGTTGAGTTGCATGCGCGACGCACCGAGTCCGGCGAACGTCCCCGCGTGGCTCGGATTGAGCGCAGCGGCGCGCTCGTAGGCAGCGGCGGCTTCACGGAAGCGGCCGGCGCTGAAGTGACCGCGCGCGGTCTCGCGCAGCGCGTCGAATGGGCTCTGCCCCGCCGGCGCAGTACCACCCGCAGGCGCAGTGCCGCCCGCAGGCGCAGTGCCGCCCGCAGGCGCAGTGCCGCCGCCCGTCCCAGGACGCGTGCCGCGCTCCGTGGTCGGTCGGCTGCCGCCACGCTCACCGCTCGGGCGCTCGTTGCCGCCCGCGGGCTCAGCCGTCGCGACCACCGGTGGCGTCGCGGGCCGCACGGCGTTTAGTTGCCACGCAACGCCGCTAGCGTGAGCGCTATCGACAGAGCGCGTCTCCGTCTCGTAGCCGACGAGCTCGAAGCGCACCGAGTGCGTCGTGGCGGTGACCTGCAGGTCGCACGGCGTCGTGCAGCGCTCGCCGTCGTCGACGATCGCGGTCGCGCCCGTTGGCGTCGAGTTCAGATAGAACGTGCGCAGCGACGGCTCCGCTGGAACCGTCGGGACGACCGCTGGCGACGCGCCGGGCAGCCCAGCGCCCGGCAGCCCAGCGCCCGGCAGCCCAGCGCCCGGCAGACCGGTCCCCGGCAGACCATCGACCGGCGCTCCCATGCCCGGCATATTCCCGAATGGATTCGAGCCGATACCCTCGCCCGGTGCGCCCAGATTGAGCGGTGTGTTGAGCGCCTCTTCGGCCTTGGACTTGACGTAGAAGACTCCGCCGATTCCGAGAGCGGACGACACGACGCAGAAGCCGAGCAGCCCGAACAAGATGAACAGGCCGACCTTGCTTTTCTTCTTCTTCGGCGCCTGCGACGCATACGCGCCTGGGCTCGTCTGCATGCCTGGGCTCGTCTGCGCGCCGGGGCTCGAGTAGCCCTGCTGCGCGTAGCCCTGCTGCGGTGCGCCGTAGCCAGGCTGCGGCGCTTGCGGCGCGCCATAACCAGGCTGCGGCTGCTGCGCTAGGCCAGGGAACGCTGCTGGCGCAAAGCCTCCGGGCGCCGGCTGCGACGGCGTGGCTTGTACCGGCAGGGAGGCCGCGGCGAGACCCTGCTGCAGCACGCGCTGCACGTCGACGGCCTTGGTCTCGGCGAGGTCGTCGTAGTCGAGCTCGTCGCTCCTCGCGAGCAGCTGCTCGGCCTGATCGACGTCGAGGGGCGACAGCTCCTCGGTGATCTCGCGCGGCGCACCGCTCGGCGGCGGCGGCGGCGGTGGCGGCTTGCTCGGCATGCGCAGCTCCTGCGTACCTGCGGAGGGAGGCGGAGGCGGCGGTGGACGGCTCGCGCCCGGCGGGACGACGGCGGGCATGCCGAGCATGGTCGAGAACTTCGGCTTTTGGGGAGGCGTCACGGAAATTCCGGTGGAGGCTGGGGTGGAAGCAGAAGGAACAGAGACCGGGGACACGCCGGAAAAACTGCCGCTCGGTGGGCGCAGAGTGCCTGAGCCGCGCGCCCCGACGCCGGCGCGAACCGCGTCGATCGCCGCAGCTGCGCCTGTCGCCTGATCGAACGCCATCGTCGAATCGCGCGTGCTCGAGGTCGCCTCCGGCAAAAACGGCTCGAGCGCGCGACGCACCTGCTGCGCAGAGAACGGCCGCTCACGTGGCTCTTTTGCCAGCAGCGACTGCAACAGCGACTGCACGCCGGTCGGCAGCTGCACCGGCAGCGCGGGCACCCGCTGCGTCGCGTGCGCCTCGAGCAGCGCGGCGTCGTCGCCGGAGAACGGCGGCTTACCGGCGAGCATCTCGTAGAGCACGCAGCCGAGCGAGTAGAGATCGCTGCGGAAGCTGACCAGCTTGCCCGTCGCCTGCTCGGGCGAGACGTACGCCGCGGTGCCGAGCACGTCGAACACCTGCGACGAGCTCACGTGCGCCGCGATGCCGGAGTCGATCACCAGCACGCGCGAGAGCCCATTTGGCAGCGGCTGCAGCACGATGTGCCCAGGCTTCAGGTCGCGATGCAGCAGGCCCGCGCGGTGCAGCTCATCGAGCGCCGTCGCGAGCTGCGCGGCGATCGCTAGCGCCTCCGCCATCGGCAGCGCGCCGGTGCGGGCGAGGCGCACGCGCAGCGTCACGCCCTCGACCCACTCGCGAAAGAGCCACGTCGCCGAGCCGGTCTCGCCGGTCGCTTGCGGGAGCGTGAGGTTGGCGTTGTTGAGCGTCGCTTGCTTGACCAGCTCGCGCTTGACGCGCTGACGCTCGGCCGCGTGCGTCGAGCCCACCGGGTGCAGCACCTTCAGCAGTCCGCGGCGCCCGGTCTGCGGCTCGTCGGCGAGAAACAGCGTTCCCGTCTCGCCTCGCGCGAACATCTCGACCACGGTGAAGCGCTCGCCGAGCTCCGCTCCGAGCGTCTCGAACGCCTGCTCCACGCCAGCCGTTCCATCGCGCGGGCACGACGGCTGATCTGCGGAGAGAACGATGCGGCAGAGAGGACAGACGAGCATGGCTATGGATTCCGACGCTGCGGGTGGCGCAGGGTAGGCTCCGAGGGCACCGGGGGTCAATGTGGGCGTGGGCGTCAGCTGGGCGTGCATGTGGGCACGCTGCTCTACGACGCAGCGCCGGCGACCTTCCTTGGCCGCGCGCGCAAAATCGCCAAGCCCTCCGCCGCGAGCACCAGCCAGACGAGCCCGTGAACCAGCAGCCGCGCGCCGCTCGGCTCAGCCCAGATGCGCTCGCTCAGCCAGCGGTCCGCCGGCGCGTACGCAGTAAGCGCGCTCGCCGCCCACACCAGCCCCGCCACGCCACCCGACGCGCACTCGAGCGGCAGCAGCCAGAGCAGATACCAAGGGTGCAGCTGCGGCGCGAACAGCAGCGCGATGAGCAGCACGAGCCGCGCGGCTCGTAGCGGCTCGACGCGCGTGCGCACCAGCCACGCGACGAGCCCGAGCAGCAGCGCCAACACCATCGCGCGCGCCGCCAGCCCAGCCACATAAACGCGCTGAAAGTCCGTCACGTCTTGCACGAACTTCTTCGGCCCTACGAGCCCCGCGCGCGGATCGATCGGCGTGCCGCGCAGCGCTTCGATGGCGCAGCGCAGCGCTGGAAAACGAATGTGCGTCGGCGATGAATTCGTGACCGATGCCACGCCATCGACGCCGCGCGCCGCGACGTACTCGGCGACGACGAACGCGCCCTCGTTGCCCCGCCAACGCCGCGCGTAGTGCCCGAGCCCACCCGTCGACTCGCGCCCACCCGCGCCCGCGAGCGCAAGCAGCGGCAGCAGCGAGAGCACGATCGCCAGCAGCGCGGCGCGTCGATCGCGCACCGCGACGAGCGGCGCGAGCAACAGCCCAACCAGCTTCGTCGCGCTCGCAAGCGCGAAGAACAGCGCCGCGACGACGACGCGCGAGCGCACCAGCGCGAGCAGCCCCAGAGCGATCGCCAAGCCAGCCACCGCATCGACATGCCCCGACAACGCGCTCTCCGTAAGCGCGAGCGGACACAGCGCAAACACCAGCGTGGCACGGGCCGACGCTGCCGACGACGCTGCCGAGGCTGCCGCTGTCACTGCCGCCGACGCTGTCACTGCCGCCCCCGCCAGCCGCCCCACGATCGGAATCGTCGCCAAGTGCGCCGCCAACATCAGCGCCTTCACCGGCAGCGGCGTGTGCGCGATCGCGTCGCACGCGGCGAACAGCAGCTGCGCAGCCGGCGGATAGATCGTCGGGATGTCGGCGTTGTTGATGCGCCGCCAAAGCGCATCGCGCAGCGCGGCGAGGTGCGGATCATCCGGCGCGTAGCGGTATGGGCTCGTCCCCGACAGCGTGACGCGCCCGTCCCAGAGATAGCGATACACGTCATCGGAGAGCAGCGGCGGCGCCAACACCAGCGCGATCCCGACGACCGACGCGCAGCCGAGCGCGAGCCACAGCGACTCGCGCCCTGACAGCGCGCCAGCCGTCACCACCAGCCCAGCCCACGCGAATGAAGCGCCAGCGACGAATAGCGCTGTGTTCGTCGGCGAGTCGGAGGTCGCCGCCGTCGCCGCCGCGAGCAGCATCAACGCAGAGGTCGACAGCGCCGCGACATACGCTGCGAGGCGATCTCCGGCAGCGGGCAGGCTGAGTAGTCGTGACACGACGGAAGTAAAACGGGGCACCCGCGAGATGCGAGCGCCCCGTTCTACGTCGCCGCAAGCTGCGCGGCTACATCCGACGTCGCCGCAAGCTGCTGCGCGGCTACAGCCGACGTCGCCGCAAGCTGCGCGGCTACATCCGACCAGTTGGGCTACTTCAGAGCGTGAACGTCGCGACCGGGAGCCGCTGCGTCGGCGTGAGGGTCACGTTGTAGACGCCGTAGATGCGACCACCGACGGCGATCGAGGTCGTCGCGACGGTCGGGCCTGCGCCACCGCACTCGCCCCAGTAGTGGACTTCGACCTGATACTGGCCGCGCGGCGGCTGCGGCGTGTTCCAGAAGACGTTCTCGATCGTATTGTTGGGCTCGCCGCGGCGGCAGTTGCCGCGCGCGTCGTGGTCGAGCTGTGCGCCCGAGGGCAGCTGCGTGTTCTGGTAGCTGACCGTCTGGCCCTGCGGATCCGTGACGTAGAGATCGATGTCCGCGCCGGTGTTCCAGGCGAGCGTGATCTGGATCGCGCCCGACGAGTAGCCGCAGCCCTCGTCGATCTGGCCGTTGCAGTTGTCGTCGAGACCGTTGCACTGCTCGGCTGCGCCCTGCGTACACGTCGCCTCTACGACCTGCACGCCGGCGCCCATCTGCGGGGCGTTGACCTGCACCGTCGCCGTCGGCGGTGGCGGGCCGTTGACCGTGATGGTCGCGCTCGGCGGTGGGGGTGTCGTGACGAAGCCGCGCGCGCGGAATTCGCAGCCAGTGGTTACGAGAAGAATGCTGGAAAGGGCGACGATCGTCTGCTTGTTCATGAAACCCCACGCCTCCTGCGGCGGCTGTTTTGCCGGCCTTTTTGGCGGGCGGACTGTACGTCGTCCGACCACACATCGTCAAACGCGACCGGTGCGCTCTGCGACAGAACGCCCGGTGGACGAAGGCCTGCGACGGTGCATTCACCGCAAAGTTCTGCCGGCCGCACCGCTCTGACACGCGCCGCCTGCGTCTATGCAGCGTCTTCGAGCGGCGTTGGCGGAGAGCTCGGGCGCGAGATGCGCTCGCCGAGGATCAGCCGGCGCACGCGCTCGGGATCGCGCACCTCGAACAAGATTGGCGGCACGCTGTCCTTCGCGGGGGTCACGCTGCCGAGCGCGCCGCTATCGCCGAGCGCCCGCGCATCGGGCCCATCGAGGATGAGGAACATCGTGTAGAGCCCGTTCGCGCGCGGCTCCTGCGCGACGTCGACGATGCGCCGCCGATCGACGCTGAGCTCAGTGCGACCGCGGCGGATCAGCAAGCGCCGCTCGGTCAGCAGATATTCGGTGTCGAGCACCATCGCGCGACTGCGAAAGAGGCCGTACCAAAAGAGATAGCCGCCGATCGCCAGCATCGTGCCAAACGCGACGAACGTGCTCGCGAAGAAGAACAACCAGGTCCACGAGCGCACCTGCATCCCCAACATCTCGAAGTCGAGCAGCAGCGTCGCCATGCGCCACTCGTACGCACCCGCAAACGCGATCAGCACGACGCCAGCGACGGCCGTCGACCACTCGCGCCAGTCGGGCGCAGCGCGCTCCGGTGCGCCGCCCCAGAGCAGGCTCTCGTCGGCGTCGAGGCGATCGGCGAGCTTTACGTCGGTGTCGCCGGCGCGCTCCGACGGCGCGACGTCGCGCAAGATCGCGAATAGCGCGTCCGGCGCCTTCACGTCGTGCAGCACCAGCCGCTGGGTGCGCTTGAATGGGCCAAACGGCACAGCGCGCTCGAGCTCGAGGTTGCCGACGCCTGGGGCGTTCGGGTGCCAAGCGATCCGCGCGAGCGTGACCGCGTGCCGGTCCATCGTCCGGCGGAAGCGGCCGCGGCGCCACAACACACGCCGATCGGTGACCAGATATTCGCAAGGATCGAGCAGGAAATACGGCGCGATATAGAACGCGATCGCGGTGACGGAGAGGTACGCCACCATCGACAGCGTCGGTCGCAGCGCGTGGATCTCCGCCGCGTAGAGGAGCCCAGCGAAGAGCGCGCTGTCGGCCGCGAGCACGCCGAACAAGATCGGCGGCAGACGCCAGCGCAGCCCACGCGAGAGACCCAGGACCGGACCGCCGTGCCAGAGCACGCGCTCGCTCGGGAGGAGCCGCCAGGACCTTGTGAGCTCTGCATCCATGGGGCGTCGGACAGGCTACCAGAGCAAAGGTTCCGCAGCACGGGGCGCGCGCGGTGCACGGCGGCGTCGCCACGCGGCCTCGGCATCGCGTGACGGTAGCGCGTGAACGCCTGGCTCGGCGCTCAGGCGCGCGACGCGCGGCGCTTCAGAGCGAAGGCGAGGAGCGCAAGTGCAGCCAGCGGCCATGCGCTCGCGCGACCTCCGCTCGTGTGGCAGCCGCAGCCGCTCGCGAGCGCGGGGTTGCTGCGCGTCGCTGCGTCGCCGCCGCGGGCAGCGTCGTGGGCGATCCCTGCGTCGACGCTCAGCGTACCCGCGTCACTCGGAGGTGACGAGGCGTCGAGCGGCGTCGAGGCGTCCAACACGCCTGCGTCCATGCCTGCGGTGCACATCGACGCAGGCGGCGCGCCCGGATAGCGATGCGTAAGCAGAAAGTCGAAGCCCGCGCGGATCGAGCTCGCTGGCCAGGTCGAGTGGCCGAAGCCGGCTTGCACGTCGGTTGCCTGAGGCACGGAGAGGCGCGTCCACTGAGCCTGCAGCGTAGCCGCGGAGCCGCCCGTGTAGTTCGGATCGTCGGCGCCGTAATACATGTGGATCGGCGCGCGGTAGGCGGGATCCGAGACGCCGCTGATCGGGTACGCGGGCGCGGACATCGCGAACACGCCAGCGACGCCGGTCGCGCTCTCGTACGTGAGGATGTATGCCCACGCGCCCCCGGCGGAGTGGCCGGCGAAGTACGTGCGCGTTCCGTCGACGTTCACCTCGGCGCTGATGGCATCGAGCGCTGCGTTCAGCGTGGGCCCGTCGGCGCCGCTCCATCCGGCGCCCGAAGCCTGCGGCAGCAACAGCACGACGCCGAGCGCCTCCGCGTCGCCTTCGAGGACAGAGTGGTAATTCTCCGGCATCCCGCCCGCGCCGTGAAGAAACAGCATGAGCGGGAGTGGATCGCATGGCCGGACGGAGGCCGGCAGATATCGCGTCGCGCGCCGCCCGCCGCCGAGATCGAGCGTGCGCCAGCCGACCTGCGCGGCGGCCGAGGACGCGAGCGCGAACGACACGACGAGCGCGAACGAAGAGCTCAGCAGGGAGGCGCGGCGCCCCTTCATGAAATCCTCCGTGGGCCAGGATGCCGACAAATCGAGCGCGGAAGCAACAGGCTCCGGGGCCCGCTCGGTACGCGGCCTCACCATCGCGTGACGGATGACGAAACGGTGACGCTTACGTGTCCGACATCGCCGTGCCAGCGCCGCTGATCCGCGCTACTCGAACCGGGCCGTGAGCATCACCGCAATCGTCAACCTCAACGCGAAGAGTGGCTCGCAGTCGATGGTGCGCGACGTGAAAGCGCTGCTGCCGCACGCAAACGTCATCGCCACTGGCTCCGCCGCAGAGGCCGAGCGCGTGCTCGACAAGCTCGCCACGGCGCCGCCCCGCATCCTGCTGTCCGGCGGTGGGGATGGCACCGCATCCGGTCTCATCACGGGCCTTCGGGCGCGCGACGTCGACCTGCCGGCGCTCGGCATCTTGCCTCTCGGCACTGGCAACGGCTGGGCGCGCGCGACCGGCATCCGCCGCGTGCGCGAGTCACTGCGCCACCTAGCGTCGCTCGAAGGCGCTGCGCCGCCGATGCTCGAGTTCGATCTGGTCGAGACCGAGGGCCGCCTCGCGCCGTTCGCCGGCACCGGCTGGGACGCGGAGATCATCAGCGACTATCACAAGCGCCGCGAAACGATGCCCGAGGCCATGCGCGCGCAAGTCGGCGGCCTGCCCGCGTACCTCGCCAGCATCTTCACGCGCACCATCCCGCGCCACTTGATCAGCAGCGGCCCGCCGCGCGTGAAGCTGATCAACACCGGCGAGCCCGCGCTTCGCCTCGGCGACGACGGCACCGTCGTCCCCGTGCCCGATGGCGGCGTCGGCGCGGTGCTCTACGACGGCCCGATGAGCGTCGCTGGCGCATCCACCGTCGAAGAGCTCGGCCTCGGCTTCCGCGCGTTTCCGCATGCGCGCGACGTGCCCGGCCGCATCTGCGCGCGCGTCTACGGCGGCACGCCCTTCGAAGCGACGATCCGCATCCCGCAGCTCTGGCGCGGCGTTCATCCGCTGCCGAAGAGCCACATCTTTTTTCTCACTGCGTGCCGCTGGGAATTCGATCGCGAAGTGCCGTTCGAGGTCGCCGGCGATCTGCTCGGCGATCGGCGTGTCGTCGACATGAAGGCGGCGCAACGGGGCGCGCCGCTGGTCGACTGGGGCGCGCTGCGCGCGATGCACTGAGCGGGGACGGGGGCGCAGCGGCAGCCGCAACCGCAGCCGCTTCCGCAACCGCAGCCGCAGCCGCAGCCGCAGCCGCATCCGTCGGCGGCGAACGGCGCTTGAAAGCTGCTGCCGCGGGTCAGGCGGTGGCGGTGGGCTTCTGCTCGAGGGTTGGCAGTCTACCGTCGTGCTCGTCGGCTTCGAGGACGAGGCTTCGCCTCGCCAGAACGCTGCAGCTGCGCGCGCACACCAAGAG
>Ga0163144_10019950_pt1 | contig 13447 bp, 15 predicted proteins | sample OliLak19BULKMAT1_FD_123175 | JGI IMG/M metagenome (GOLD analysis project Ga0163144, IMG submission 123175) | Freshwater microbial mat bacterial communities from Lake Vanda, McMurdo Dry Valleys, Antarctica - Oligotrophic Lake LV.19.BULKMAT1 | ecosystem: Environmental > Aquatic > Freshwater >... | reverse complement strand
CCTTGAATAAACCTAGCTCTAAAGTTAGTATCTGAAAACTCAGTATCCGCCCATGTCCTTCCCCATAAATCAGCAGCGCCACCGAATGTAAGTGTTTCATCAGCCGCTGCGGTAAAAATAACGCTTTTGGTACTTGTCCATGTTGAGCCTGCATTCCAGGATAAACTTGCAGTCAGCGTAGCATTTAGTGTTGTTTTTTGACCTTCAACTGCCACCTCAATTCCATTGATAGTCGAACTCCCAGGCACCCCAAATGCAAACGTGCTGTATCGTTGCCTATCACCTGTTCCGACGGTTGAAGCATCTACGTCGTTAGAGGCAAAGACATTATCAGGTAATCCCCAATACGTGTTTACGCTTACGGTAGGGAATTTAAATCCAGTATCAGGCATCTTGTCTGTAGAAAATAGTAACGCTTAATGATGTTGGTGTACTAGATAATGCCGTAGTCTCAAGCCACACAAAGCTATCAGCAGGTACCGTAGCGTCATTAAAGGAAGTTACCACGTTTCCTGTTGTGGTTGAGTTGGCTACCGTTCCTCCGGTTACCACTTCATTACCTGCGTTATTACGGTCTGTATGATGTCTAATAGTTGTTGTTGCCGAAGTAGCACCTGTAATAACAAATACTATTTTAGTAATAGTGATCGCATCATCTGTGTAGAAAATTGAAGCGTCTTCCGTGGCCGTAGGACTGATAATGGTAATTGATTTACTTTGTACAGGGTTCAAGACAGCCTCTAAGGTTCCGTCGTAGAAGTTAAGCGTGTCAGAAGTAGTGTCGATACACATCTCTCCGGCTGCATCAACTGTTGTTCCTCCATCCCCGTTAGGTGCCTCGAATGAAGTTGCGCCGCCTAAATCTAACCCTCCGCCTATTAAAGCTAAAAGATTACTACTGTGGGTTAATGTAATATCGCCTGCATTCCAATTGATTATTGACCCGCTTGCAAGGTATAGGTCAGAGAACGCCTTATTAAGATCACCCAATGAGCCATTGTCATTGGTTACTGGTTGCACTGACCCTCCTACCTCTAGGTTAGCGTTTGTGAGAGTTAAGAAGCTCGTAGTAGCTGTTAAGGTTGGAACACCCGATATACCAGGCCAACTAAGTGTCCCTGTTGTTAAAATAAGGTTGCCGTCTAATCTCGTATTTCCTGCGTCTACCCATAGTGAATACGCATTCGTGATAGTGGCGGAACCAGCAGCAAGGGGTGAGTTGGCAATATAGACACTGGCGGCGTTAGTTACTGTAAGGGCACTACCTGCTGTTATTGTAGGTCGTGAGACGTTTAATAAATTAAACCCAGTGGCTGTGCTTATACTTGTTGATCCAGTTACAGTTGCTGTGGCCGCGGGAATATCAAAGGCATCCCAAATCACGGAGGCTCCCGAAGCCACCGTACCGCTAAGGACAAACTCTGACTCACGTGAGGCAGTAGATATTTTGCCTGTTGAGTGGGTAATGGTTGAGTCACCGTTGGCAAAGTTTATGACTGCACCGGAGGCCAAGAATAAGTCGCTCCACATCTTTGTCGCACTTCCTAATGCAGCAGCATCACTAGTGCCTAGGAGTAAAGCAGTATTTATGGCTACGGAAGATAAGTTACTTAAACTGACAAGAGCATAGTCTGTACTCAAACTTTCTATTTTATCGCGGACAGCGTTTTTACTTGGGGCAATCCCCGTCACTCCATTCCAACTAGTCGCATCGTAGGCAGTGTCACTGATAATGGCAGTACCTCCGACTGTAGGAAGATTGGTTGATTCAATATCAGTAAACCACCCTTTAGTTACACGTGAGCCAGTAGCTGCTAGAGAGCCAGTCATGGTGATACTTCCCGTTCCTACGGCTACGTTACCGGAATCATCTATTATGACTGCACTGCTCTGAATACCTTTTACTCCACCATCTCCGCGTACCACAGCGTTGTCAGTAATACTTGCAGCTGTAGTAACATCACCTGTTCCTCCGGCACTTGAGGCAATGGTTACATCTACTTCGTTATCAGTAGAATCATCAGTAACAGTTAAAGTTACGTTAGACCCCTCTATAAGATTAATTCGTCGTCGCTTAAAGTCACTCCCCGTGGAGTTTTTACGGACGATTGATTTTTGGCTCTTAAAGACAGGCATTATGCGTCAGTAAACTCAACAACTCTAGCTGCGCCAGTCGCTGACCCCCAAATACCATCTATAACCCCCGTGTATTGGAAGGGAACCTCATAGTAACCATCCTGATCTAATTTAATAGTAAAACTAGTTGCGGAAGCAGTAGCCCCTAGTTTCACATACAAATCAGCCGTGGAATCATTAAAAATGGCTGCCCCTAAGCGACTGGGGTTTGCGGCTAAGAGTGTGACCGATGAGGCAGACCCTGCCACGTTAGCGTGTGTACCCGTATCACTTGGAGCGGCTGCGATTACTGCGGCGACTAATAAACGCTTGGTAGTGGGATCAATTCTCAATAGAAGCTGCATCCCATCTTCCGCTGATGAGACACCGCCCATAGGAGCACCAGCACGATGGTTACTGGTTGGGGAGAATATTTCGTTTGCCATAAATAGGGTCTCGTTTGAGCATTAGAAATTGGATACGTTGCTCTTTTAGTATAGCCTGTTTTTGTTCTATTTGCTTTTCTCTAGCTTCTAAATGTTCTTCAAGTGCATCTTGTTTTACCTTTCGTTCGCTAAAAGCCCCTAGTAATTCATCAAAAGTCTCTGTAATTACCCCCAGGTTTTCTTTACCTGTCTGATCGAGTAACTCTAGGCTGCGCATCCGCCGAGACGCAGCCAAGAGCAACCCCATAATCTCATGCAGTACTTCCTGACTGTCCGCTACCGCCTTGGTCTGTATTTGTTCGGCCTTAGCAATTTCCTTTTCTAATCTAGCGAGCTTCTTGTCTCGTGCAGAGAGAGATTTATTCTCAGCTTTGTTCGCCTCATGCTCTTTATTCACCTTTAAGGCGAGCGTTGCTACTGCTTGTTTCTCCTCTTCTAGCTTGTCCCTTAGGCGCATAGCGTCATTCCGGGCTTTTGTGGATGCAGCAATGATTATACGAGCCTTGTCTTTAGCTTCTTTAACTAACACGTCACCTGACTGCCTAGCCTTCTCTTGATTTACCTGTAATTCACGATTAAGCTGCGTAATCTCTTTACGCTTAGTTTCAGCCACTTGTTGTAGCTTCTTTGCCTTTTGAGTCAGCGTATGTTCCACCCTTTGTGGTTCAAGCTGTTTCTCTTGTTTTTTGTGGTGGCTTGCGCCGTCTCGAATGTCTCTTAAAGAGCGCACATTTAATCACCTACAACTGCTCCATCACTGGAGAGAGGCCGCCAGAAACAGTAGAAGTCAATTACACCGGCAGTTATATCGGCAGTAGTAATAGTACCGATTACATCTAATCCTCCACCAATGGGATGAATTTGAGGCGTGAATCCTTCCGCTAGAACCGAAGTGTCGTCATGCCATCCTTCATTGACTGCAATTGCTGTAGCGGCGGCTACTTGGGCAATCAAGCTTGCGGTGCTACCTGCTACTCCTACTTCGATCGTAGCTGCACCAACTAAGGTTGTCTTACAGATACCAAACACATATACGAGAACATCCCCTGTCACCGTAAAGATAGTGAAGGGGTCTAGTGCTCCGCCATCGTCACCGATAGCATTAGCTGTTCCACCTAGAAAGGTGATTCTTTTACTAGCCTTGAACGGGAGCCAACCAGCTAAAACAGCATAGTTGGCGTCCCGATCTTGCGCTTGGTCGTACTTACTCATGAATGAATTATATCACTTTTCAAGAAAGTAGCTACCCTTGAAGATGGATTAGGTGTTATCGAAGAGTGTGCCAACAGCAATAATCGTGCCGACTTCATCAGTACCAGCAACGTAGTTATTAGCTGCGTAGACTTTTGAAGCGATAGGGATAGCCACGTTAGCAGAAGCGTCAGCTGTTTTCATGTGGTTTTCAACGATACGACCACTTGACGCAGTACTAGTGGTGATTACCAGAACCCCAACCGTACCGTCAGTTTGGCCTGTCTGCACATGGTTACGTACAACATCAAGTCCTAGCAGATCTGCCGCTCCAGCGGTCAAAAGACCAGCCGCAGTCGCAGCGTGGACGACATAGTTATCATAATACTTCAAGTCATTGTGTGCTGCCGCAGTGATTGTCAGTGCAAGTTGACCAGCGTCAGCGGTGCGTAGGTAGTTACGTTCCCAACGGCAACCATCGGAAATGTTAGCTGCTCCAAGTGTGTAACCGTTTATAAAGTTGAAGGTCGATGTAGCGAAGAACTCAATATCAAGGTATCTCGTGTTCTGTGCCGCAGTAGCGTGTAAGACGGCAGTTACAACGTCACCAACAGCAGCTTTCAAACGAAGATTCTGTAAAGTACAGTTTGCCGCTGTTACATTGATTCGAGAGTTAGTTGCTGCAAAAGTTAAGGTAGGTTTCATTGAACCACTACCAAGACCGATAATCGTTACACCAGCAACATCAAGAGTAGTACTAGTAGAGGTAACGGCTTCAGTGTGACCAGGAAGCATGATAATAACGTCACCGTTATTTGCAGTACATTTGCCAACAGTAGCGCCAAGTGTCGCTAAAGGCTGTACTTCGTCTTGACCTGTATTGGCTGTATCAGAGCCGGTCACTGAATTAACAAAGAAGATATTACCGAAGGTCATTAAACCTGCACCTTGTAGGTTTTTTAGAGCGAGCTTATGCCCATATCTAAGTGGTGATAAAAATTGTGCTAAATCTGACATAGTTTTAAGTTATTTATGAATAAACCCCTTCCAGGAAAGCAAGGGGCGTATCCTTGCGTATCCTGAATATTACTCCCCGAAGGGACTTTTAACTCTCGTCAATACGCCTATTTGATTGTCAAACTAGTCAATCGTCATGTGAATGTATCCGATTGTTGAGTCTACTGAAGCTACTTCACGGGAAAACCCGATGTATGAAGGTGCAGCATCAGTTTCAGCGGCTACCTTGACCGAACCAGCTACTGCAGCAGAGGGAACCACACCACCAATTTCGTTGGCTGTGTTGGAACCTGTGTCAAATAAGACACAAGTGTCTCCACCTGACTGCAACCAGCCGAAGCTAGAGGCGGCCAGTGCTGTCAAAGCTGCGCCTACTGCACCACCAGTCTGCGTAGTCACAGGGTACTGGATAACAGCGGCGTAGGGATTCTTACGAATGGTGATCTGTGAAGAAGTCGTAATCGCTACAGTTAATGGGCGGTCAAGCGTAATTGTGAGCGTACCAGTCGTGGACGCTTGCACATCGTGGGCTTTTACGCGGAATCTTTGGCCGATACCAGTTGAGGATTCGATCCATACTGAACCTTCACCAAAGAGGTTAGCGGTTACAGCTGTTCCACCAAGCGTGGCTTTGATTGAAGTTGCACCAATTGCAGCTGCTTCGGCGCATACCATCGAACGAAAGTTTGTGTCTTCAGCACCTTCTTGGATAAGGTTGCCAGCTACTAAAGCTCCACCTGAGCCCGCTTTTACATAGCGGAAGCGGTTACCGTATTTGTCTTGTCCTAATGTTCCTAGATTGTGCTGTTGCGTTGTCGAGGAATCGTATAGGGTCTGAGCGACTAAATTGACCATATGAGTGATTTCTTAATTAAGTGAATTAGACTCCAGTTACACCAGTCAAGCGGCCGTGGCGGCGAGGCTGAAAAGTAACTTCGTTTCCAAAGAGGTAAATGTGTCCAACTTTGGCATACTGTGCGACAGGTTTCATGAATCCTGAGAACTGTAGACCAGTGTTGTTGGTTGGAGCTTCACTGTAGGTACCGTCATGAGTTGCACCAAAGCTGACTTGTGTCATTTCTGGGTCTTTCGCACCGTACCAGTCGAGGTAGTTTTCGTTGATCATCCACACTGTTCCAGTTGGAGCTTTTTCATCAGCTACCCAAGGGATACCGCGGTAGATTACTGAGGTGAAGCCTTGGCCGCCCTTTAATTCGCCACCTGAAACAGGGGCAGAACTGGTGCGAGTCACCATTGGGTATCCATTAGCTTGGTAGTTAGCGTGGACAGTAGGAGTGAGCAAAGATTCGTAGAGGTTCCATTCTGCTTCACTTGAGATGATTACCGTTGGTTTCTGGCGAAGAGCCGAGCCACCGGAGACGGCAACATGTAGAGCACCCAACTTAGTTAAGGTCAATGTTCCACCCGAGGCAGTGCGAGTACCAGCTAGACTTGGGTAAGTTGAGCGGGAAAGTCCACCAATCGTTGTGACTGAAGTACCGTCATCAGCTAAAGCATCTAAACCGATAAAGTTCTTGTTTGAGTTACCAGTACCGTCTTGGTAGAACATAGTACCGATGTCATCAGCTGCATCCATGGCTGCTGAGTCAGTCTCAGCTTTCATCAAGTTGATTACTTGTGTGTCGCTGATACCGTTCACTAAGAGGTCGAGCCCTGGGATGCCAACTGGCATTTCATAGGCTCGTAAGTCGTAGTTCATCGTCTGACGAGTTTCAACTGCATCAGTCGAGTGCTGATCCATTCCGCTGAATGATCCACCAAGTGTGGACTTTACCAGCTTAACAGGGCGCTTTAAAGTCTCCCCTGACCATTTGAGACCGTTGGAAATGAAACGAAAGGTAGCGAAGTTATCCGAAAGGATGTTGTCGTATACCTTGGGTAAGATTTTGTCTTGAGTAACACTGGTTACTCGTGTTGAGAATGTCATTTCTTTTTTTTAGTTAATAAATAAAAAAAGCCCGCCGATTAACAGGGAGCCTTGAAGACTTCTATACACACTATTTACTTTGAGTTTACACTAACTCTTTCTGCCCTATTCCGTCAAGTCCATTTCTTCGCCTACCTTCCGTACCATTTGCTAATTCCATTAGATTATTGGCTAGTTCTAATACACACTCCTTTAAATCTTTCTTTTTTTCCTCGCGATATTTCGCATAGGCATCAGCTACAAGCTCATTCACTACAGAAAACTCGTCATCCCCTGAGTATTCTGGTGAATCAATGACTCTCGCCTGCATCGCTTGCTGTCGTTTATCAATCATTTTCCTACGTTCTCTTTAAGAAACTTCACACCACCCTTCAGGTTTTTGACAGGTTTCTTGATTCCTTCTTTCACATTTTGTTTTAGTCCTGTCCCAAATGTCTTTTTCATAGATCGGTCAATCATGGCTGCTGCGACGGCTGAGGTACCCGCGATAGCTCCAATTCCTGCAAGCGTTCCTACTAATCCTGTAGTGCGACTCATAAACTTGCCGGTTGATTTGTTTTTCAAAGTTGCTTTAGCTCCACTGGCCATTACCTTACGTGCTGCTCCGGCACCAGCAAGATAACTTGCCGCTGCGAGATGATCGGGCAAGGCTGCTTTTTGGGCAGCTCCTATTTGCTTTTGAGAGAGTCGAAGGTTAGGGGTGTCTGTATTCAATAGTGCATCAGCGGGGCCGCCACGAATCAAGCGTGGTAATGTACCAGCTAAGTTGTGCCCTGGCTTCTTAAAGTTACTAATCAGTTCTTTACCAACACCTACTGCTTGCTTTGCATTGTTACCAACTCGCATCTTCATTGCCTCTAATTTTTTGTTCATAAATATAGTTTACACCCCACGCACAGTATTGACTACCGACTTAATACCACGAGTCAGAAAATTACCATCATCAGGCGGTGGAGTTCCTGCTGCTTCAGCTGGTAGTTGCTCACCTGGGGCTTGCTCTGTCGGTGCGGTTTCTTCGGCGGGGGATTCACCAATTCCCTGCTTAGCTACATCAGCCACTTGTTGTGAGAATTGCATTACTTTCATTTGCATATCTGGCTCTAATTGCTTGAAACCATCACTCTCCACAAACATTTGGAGTGTCGCCATGTATGCCTGCTTAGGATCATCCGGCACTTCTACCTCTCTATCATTGAGGATGGACTGAATATTGCCCAACGCTTTAGAGTCAGTACCATCAAACCCACCATCGAGTATTTCATCAACATACTTATCCATGAAGAACTTGTAATACACCTGCCGTTTAGCCCATTCCTTGGGGTTAGGCTTGTCTAATCCTTCAGCAATAGAGAGTGGATCAAGCATAGGAGCCATTTGGACTGTTTCATTGCGAATAGCTTGCTTGTCTTTAGGTAAGCCAGAGCCTGCCTTCACCCGTACTTGAATACCGTCCTCAATTTTACCTCGATTCCAGTTAATGAAGCGTGTTTGTCCCTCAGAGTTTTGGAATCTGATGAGTGTCGTGTCGTCCCAGTACACTTTCATCATTTGCATCATGGCTTGGTAGAACCGCGTCATACCATCCTCAATCGAGTCAGAAATAGCTTGTAAACGACCCATATTGGCTCGTTGTGAGATAATCTCTTGTCCTAACGTCTTGACCCCACTGGACTCACCTCTAATAGGCGCATTGGCACCAAAGATATTATCTATTTCATCCCGCGCATCAAACTTATCCTGCAACACATAGGCAGGAAGCTGCGCCACTTGCAGCCGAGTCGCGGCTGCACGTACATCACCATCCACCATGATAGTCTCTCTGTGGTCACCACGAATCTTAGCCGCATCGTCTGGGCTAATCATATTAGAGTTCAATACTTTGCCACCTTCAGCTTGGTCAGCGTTATCAACTATCTGACGGCCACGCTTATTAAGCACGTCTTGTAGGTACTTAGCTTGCTCAGCCAAGGAAGTATCATCAATAATGTACTTTCCTAGGTTCAAGTGGTTGAAAATGATATAGGGCTTTTGAGGAAACTCAAAGAAGTTGAGATTTACCATATTACCCTCTTCATCTGTCTCATATTCATCGTAATTCCAGTTCGGGTTCTGTATGGCATCAAGAATGATCTTATCTAGCTTCCATGCCACTGCTTCTTGTGAGTTACCTTCCTTATCGTAGTAGGTGAACCAGACTTCGAGGTATTTAACGATCTTTTGGAGCTGCTTGTTTGTAGACTTATCGTTAATGCCATACTTTTTGTAGATTTCATCCTTCTTTTTAGGAAACTTTATAACCAGTTTCTCAATCGTTGTGGTTAAATACTCCGCAACGAGAGAAATGTCATTGGGGTCACTGGCTTCAACCTCAAATACAATCTTTTCTGGTCGTACTACATCGGCACATATCTTTCCCTCTCGGGTGCCATCAGCTCGTAGGCGTCCTTTATTGGGCTCATAGCGGTATTTCAATACACCCACTCGCTTACCAATCATCAAATGTCGGGCAATAACCCCTAATTTGGCCTTAATGTTCAAATCTTCGTAGAGAGAGAGCAACACATTACCCCCATCCAAAGCTAATTGTCGTGATTCGTCGGTGTCCTTAGCCTCTGTAACAATAGGCTCCGCTGGTTGAGACGTAATCATGGGCACTAACGTCTCTACCGCTGTAAGAATACGGTTGTTTTTGTAAGGAGTTTGGAAGTCGTCTAGCTCGTCATCTTTGTATGTCTTATTGAGATAGTAGCGTTCACCTTCTTTACGAGCGCTATCTAGTCCTAATTCCTTTTCCCACCATTTCTCTGCATCTTCAACGCGACTACCAATAATATCGGCAATTTTCTCGTCAGTAAGTTCAAGTGATAAAACTTCACCTTGGTCAGCAATAATACCTTCCTGGCGTTCTTCGTTTTCTAAACCTTCGTCTTGATTATCAAAAGTTGACATTACACAATTCTATATACTAAGTGGCAGCGTGAACACATTATGTCTAAAGGACGCGACACTGCACGCATCTCACCAGGAATAATAACATGAACATCACTGTAGTAGTTAAAAACTATGCGTCCACAATCAATACACCGCATGTCTCGGCTCTCTTTAGGAGTGCTGCCTAAGACTACAGTAACAACCTCATGGGCTGTCGTACGCAAAGGAATCATGTGGAACAGGTGAGAGTTGAACTCACGTGGTTACGCCAGCAGTAGGATGGCACAACCTTCCCGTCTGTCCCTAATGTGTTTTCCAAGACCTTGGCTTGCGATTAATGCGCTGCTTTAACTCGCTTAAATCCATCGCTGGTACCGTGTGATCAGGTGAAATAACGAGCCCATCTTTTTCTTTTTTACGCATCCCCCCTGGACGTATGATGCCACTCTCAGTATACGTCTTTTCTAAGGCAATACGCCAATAGACTGTAGCGAAGGGAAAGTCTACTTTACGACCCTCAATCTTCTTCCATGTAGGACGAGGAATACCCCGTGGTGTTTCTTCGATCGTACGGTAGATCTGCCCCCACTCAACGATATATTGTTCAAGCTCACTCACCGTGAGGTTAAAGATTATATCCTTAGCGTTCATCTCACCCACCAACTGATCAATGATTTGAGTACGATCAGACTGAACAATGTATTGCTTATCGCCTTCACCCCAGTCAATCACGCCTAAGTCTTTCTGGTCATGCACAAAGAAGTGATTAAAGACTCGCCCCCTAAATCTTTTAGCTAGCTCTCGTGGCATACGGGGATACGGCATAGCATCAATCACACAGTATGCGTTGAATCGCTTAATATCATTTGCAATTTCTTCCCAGTCCTCAGTCTCATAGACACGAAATATTCCATGGGAGTTACCAATCACTACTGTTTTAGTTACGCCATTATCCACACCTATTGCCACTTTAGTTTGTGGGTTAGTGCCAGGGGCTACACAGTCAGTGATCGTCTTTCTCGTGACTGACATATCAGGTGAGGCGTACGGAAAGCCCAAGGTGAAGTTATAGAACACTTGGGGTGTTTGCGCTTTCTTCTTCTCAATGATCTCTGTAGCTGGCTTATTAAGCATTTGGCTCATCCAATAGCCTACCCATAACCGGTCTTGATACTTTTTGACCCACTCGCCTTGTTGAATATCAAACATGGTTAGTTCCACACGACACTCAGTGCATTGGTACACTGCTCGCTCTTCATCCAAAGACTGTGGATAAAGTAGGGCTGTCCTATGACCTTTCTTACATTTCACAAACCAGTGGCGTTGATCTGATTGCTCCCAAAACTCACCTACACCATACCCTGCTACTGAGGGGTTAGAGAATGCCCACTCTGTCCGCATCTCAGGGTCAGCAGCGTCTAACCGTGAGCGATAGATACGCAATACATTCTGGTCAGCACGGTCGTACTCGTCCATGAATAAGACATCAGCACTGATCGCAATAGCCTCTGTCTCTCTAAATGCTCCACGCCAGTAAGCATAGTTATCACCGATACGCTTCAAGTTGGCATTGTTAGTCTCACCCGTGAACTTAGAGAGGATGGGGTTGTTTTCGAGAATCGGGCTCAACTTAGGAATCAAGAACTCCGCCGAGAGATTACGCGAGGGAAGAATATAGATCACATTTGCCTTACGGTACACACACCAGTGAATTGTTCTCAGTAGAGCTAAAGTACTAAACCCTAACTGTGAAGCCTTCAAGACCACGACTCGTTTCTCCCATGACATGTACAACTCGCGCAAGAAGCGATGCTGCTGAAACTCCATGGGTGTACCACGCTCACTTGTGATCTGGTGTCTCTTTATCCAGTAATACGCACTGAGAGCCTCTAAATCCGGCTCATTGTATGGCATCCTCGTCGTCTTTGATCAGATTGTTAAAGGCTTGGGCGAGAGAATGATCAAACTTGTGCTTCACCTTTATCGGCTCATCATCCTCATCACCACCAACTATTGCTTGCTTCGCTTTGCCATAGACTTGTTCCAACAAGAACTTGAGTAAATTAGTGTCTGGTCTTTCACCTTCAGTTGCCAATTGCACAGCCAAATCAACCATTTCATCCACGGCTTGCTGACTTATACGATCAGTAATACGAGGCTTAGTAAATGAGCCCTTTGGTCTACCTTTAGTGTTTCCGGATTGTCCTGGCTTAAATGGCATTGTTATTTGTTGATACTATCAGAGTCTGCTACAACAATTCTGCTTTGTAGTTCCCTCGTAGTCTTCCAATTAATAATTGTATCTGCTGGAGACAACTCTACAAGCTGAACCACCTCACAATTACTATAGTCTCCCTCAGAAATTCGTTTCAGTATTATGTCGCGAGCATCATCAACCTCAATAAGTATTTTTTCCATTATAGTTGTCTCAATTGCTCGTTATTAAAGTAGCTACTGGCGTGCTCGGGGTAGGCTTTCACAAAATCAGGGTTAGGCTTATTCCCTTTACCACTCCAAGGCTGGATCACATCTTTAGCATTCTTATCTCTATCGGCTTGTACTCTGCTTGCCTGACTCATGGTGGCAAACTCAGGCTGGTGTTTTATTTTTGTTCGTCGATCTTCTAACTGACATTGTCCACAGGGCAGTATGCCAAATCTAATGTTGACCTGCGCTACTCTCCCACAGTTACGCGGGCAAGGTGTTGTGTTTCTTTTCATAGGCCAAGCGTTGTTCTAAAGTAAGCTCTCTTTCCTTTTCTTTAAGCTGTTCGTGTTTGTATTCTTTGGGGCTAAGGTTTTTGACCACTCCCCCTCTTTGCTTAGGTTGGGGTAAGGGTTCAATTGTGCTCGTAACGCTTCCCCCTTTAATGCTAGCCAATTGTATCCCTTCGAGCGTGAAGTATGTTCGTTCATCCCCATGCTCTAAGAGAATAACATTAACAATTCTTGCATTCATTTATTGTTTCGGTGGCTCAAAATCAATTAATACATCAGTCGTCAGAGCTGAGGTAGCCACACTAATAGAGTTCTCTATACAGAGGCGTATCACCTTAACAGGGTCAATAATCCCTGCCTTTACTACATCCACAAGTTTCCCAGCCATTGCATCATAACCAAGTTTGTAGTCACTCTTTTGGGCGTGTACATCTATTAGCATTAAGTTAATCTCTGGTCGCTGTTCACCGCAGTTTTCCATTACTTTACGAAGAGGTTGCTCTAAGACTTCACGTAAGAGTTTGTCACCTTCAGTATCCCCCTTAATCGCTTGGGCTAAATGTACAAAGGTAACCCCTGAACCAGCCACATATCCCTCAGATAAAGCAGCTTGCGCGGCACCAACGGCATCTTTGACACGTTCCACCTTTTCACGGCCTTCAATTTCTGTCTTAGCTCCTACTCGAATAACAGCCACACCTGAAGTTAATTTAGCAATACGTTCTTCGTATATTTCTTTCTCTGGGTTGGTAGCTGCGATACTATAAAGTTGTCGTATGCCTGCAATCTGATCCTTCACAGCTGACTTCTTTCCCTTCCCACCGACAAACAGAGATGCTTTCTGGTCTACTACTACTTTCTCGCATTTGCCCAAGAAGTCAGCGTTAAAGGTTTTCATAAACTCTTCCATATCTAGGCCGAGTTCCTTACTGATTACCTGCCCACCAGTCAATACTGCGATGTCTTCTAAGTAACCGGCCTTATTTTCCCCATAGCCTGGCGGACGAATCACTACACAGTTGATTACGCCTTTCATTTTGTTAGCGACTAGGGTTTGCAAGGCTTCACCACCCACTTCACCT
>Ga0163144_10019949_pt1 | contig 13448 bp, 10 predicted proteins | sample OliLak19BULKMAT1_FD_123175 | JGI IMG/M metagenome (GOLD analysis project Ga0163144, IMG submission 123175) | Freshwater microbial mat bacterial communities from Lake Vanda, McMurdo Dry Valleys, Antarctica - Oligotrophic Lake LV.19.BULKMAT1 | ecosystem: Environmental > Aquatic > Freshwater >... | reverse complement strand
TTTATCTGATATTATTTTCAGCAAAATAGTATAACAGAAAAAAGTAATTGCCTGAAATACAATTCCTACCCAGGGTAAACTTGGTATCCAATTGTGCAGATGAACAAACAACAAATTGAAACGATAGAAACCATAAATGTAGGTGTCAGTAAATTCACCTTTTGTAGCTGCTCCTGTAATAATGGTAGCTATTGCTCCTCCATAATAGTTCCAAACGGGAGGTGTGATTGAATAGTATAACAAATACACTAGCGCCATAAGTAGCATAGCGTATGCATATTTTTTATTATTATTCATCACCAGTATGGCAGCTATAAATTTCATTAATTATGCTGTACGCTGACATTAACACCTAAACTATGCGTCTTCTTTTGAACGGTTATTCCTTTTCTTTTGATGAGTTCTCCCAAAGCCATCTCTCCCCTTGATTCATATTTTTTTGTAAAAATATTTCGCAAAGTTTTTATAAAGCGAGAAGGATAAAAAATGAAGTTGCTGCCATAAAAAACTAAAAGGTAAATAAATAAATATGCTCTCAGCAGGTACTTGTTGATGTGGTCGTTGTAAAACTTATTTTCAAAAAAGGTATCTGCATTTATAATTTCATAGAAATAGTCATCCTTGGTCATGTCTATTTTTCCTTCAGCTATCAAATTATTGAAAAGTTCACTGCCAGGGTAAGGGGAAAAGATGGCGGGAGCCATATCATTCACGCCTGCTTTACTTGCCTTCACTAAAAAGACAATACTTTTCCATATATTTTTGTGTGTTTCATTAGGAAAACCAATAATAAAATTGATTTTAATATTCATCCCTTCTTTGTGGCTGTTTTTAATGGAGCGGAGCATGTCGTTCAAATTAACCTTCTTTTTGATTAGCTTAAGCGTTTCATAACTTCCACTTTCTGGGGCATAGGTAATGTTTTTGCAGCCAGCTTTAAATAACCAATGAGCTACCTCAGAGTCTATGGCTTCACTTCTTGTGCCGGCAGGTATTTGCCAAGTGATGTCAGTAAGGTTTCTACGCATTAATTCTTGACAGAACGCAATGATCCATTGTTTTCTGATAATGGCTGTTAAATCATAAAAGTCAAAATTTCGGGCATTGAATTTATGATAGTACGATTCTATTTCGTCTGCTACATCCACCGTATCTCGCATGCTATATTTAGTACCCCACATTTGGGGGCTGCTGCAAAAAGTGCAGGTGTATGGACAACCTCTTGTTGCCATCAGCGGTAGTGATATTAAACCTCTATCCACGCCATAGATAATACTGTTGTCTCTATATTTCTCAAGGGGGAATAATTCCCATGCAGGTCTTGGAATTTCATTTATCTCCCTTATTCTTGTTCTTCTTGGGTTGGTAATTGATTGGTTGGATGCATTACGAAAACAAATACCCAGTATATCATCCAAGGGGGTTTTGTGTTCTATTGCCTCCACTAACTCTACTATAGTTTCTTCCCCTTCGCCTAAAACACATGCTTTTAGGTGTTTGGTTTGTGCGATACAGAACTCCGGACAGGCGGTAATATGTTCCCCTCCTGCTATAATGGTTGCTTTTGGGAATTGCGCTCCAAGAAAATCAATTAGTGTTCTATTGTGAATCCAGTTGCCACTAAACATAATACTTATCCCAATCAAATCGGTATCGGCAGCTATCCTTTTGGCGGTTTCTGTGTTGCTCAAACCATTGCTAACTATATTGTCGTTAAAAGAATAATATTCATTCGGTGCTTCGGCAAGGCAGTCAATTATAGAAACCTGATGACCTTTCTCTTTTAATGATGCGGCTATAAACGATAAACCTAATGGCGGTGCTGGTTTCATAGAGGCGCTCATAAGTTTCATCAGCCGGGGAGGATTTATTAAGCAAATTTTCATATCTGAAATATTTAGAGTGTGAATATAGTTTTAAAATATGTTTTTGTCAAAATATATACCTACGCTCCAGCCACAAAAAAATGGCGCCTGATATCATTTCGGGGAGAACACATGATAGATGTACAAAAACAGCAAACAGCGCGTATTGTTGCAATAGCAGCGGGCTTTGCGCATCAGGCAATTGATACTGAGCCAAATAAATCATTACCACATAAAGACCATAGTGCATTACGCCAGTATTGCCAGGTGCCGAGGGTATAAACATGATAATAACCATGCATAGTGCCACATAGTAGCCATTGCCAAACGTGATGAGTGCCGCAGGCAGCCCCACCGCTTTCATTATGATAAGGTATTGCAGGGCATTGAGCAAAAACATGCCAAAGCCAATAGACACATAATTAAAGAGTTTGCCACGTTGCAAAATATCGTTGTGTTGGCTACGAAAATATAGGTAAAACCGATATACTTTTTTGCGTATGTTTTTAAGCGGCATGGCAAGTATCAGAAGCAACTTGGTGTGCCGGGTGTGCCGCAACCACATCATCCAAGTGATGGTGTATATACCCGCACCCACACCCACCGCTGCAATGGCATAGTTGATGCTGTGTGGCTTAAAACCAAAAAGCACAAAACATGTCAATACAATAAAAAAATAAATTTGTGCATCTAGCACTTTTTCTAATATAATATTGGCAAAGCTGCGCGAAAGGGGCACCTTGTTTTTGCGGCTAAAGTGCCACGCCCGCATACCTTCGCCCAGGTTGCCGGGTAGCAGGCAGTTATAAAAATTACCTATCACCAGGCTGCGAAACGCCAACGTGGGTTGGGGCAAAAACCACATCTGCTTCACCCGCTGCGCATGTAGTAGCAACGTAAGCAGAAAGATAACCGAGGCAATAAAAAAATATACCCACCCCTGGCTGCTAAGTTGCAACTGCTGCCATTGCATCTTGCTTTGGCTTATCATCAACCACAGCAGCAGCGCGCTGATGCCAATGCCCACGGCACTGCGCAGGGCACCCCAATTATTTTTAAAAAAAGTATAAACTGTTTGCAATAGAATAGCCTGTGGCGGGCTAAGTTAGCTGTACGGTTTGATTCACCGTGGCTCCCTCCACATAATTTAGGCTAATTACTTTATCCATAAACGCTTCAGCCGAAATTTCAAACTTCACATCCGCACCAAACACTAGTGTTTCAAACACTACTTTGCCTTCGCTGTTGGTAAGGTGCTCGGTGCCCGTGTCCGATTGTTTCACGGTAGCTGCAACCACCGGCTGCGCAGGCGTTTGGCTATCGGTAATGGTTAAGTTAACGGTTGCTTTTTCGCCAGTAGTAACATACTGCACCCCCCACTGGCGGGCGTTTTGGCGCATGCTTTCGGGCGCTTCGTGGTTAAAGAATGTTTCTACCTCATCCCATATTTTTTTAATCAACAGGTCGGCTTCTTCCGAAGCATCGTTGAGGTTTTCTTGTTCAATATCATACGCCTCGTAGGCATTGCTAGCGGCTTGTGCCAGCGGGTTGTAGTTATTTAGCGCAACCAACACCTCGGCAGTATCGGGGTTTGCCATTGCCGCGCCACCTGCTACCACGCGGGCGGCATCGTTGTCGGTTATCATTTTTGCCAATTGCTTTGTTTGGTTTTCGGTAGTTTGGTCGGGCAGGTTGCTGTTATCGGCATCTATGCCAAAGTAGCTGCGCTCGGCAGCTTGATATTTCCCTCTTTCAATGCCATAATTAAACACGCCAATGTAAGATTTGCAAACCAACCTAAGCGTGCGCAGGGCTTCGTTTTTGGCGGCTGTGGCTTGTATGGCTAAGGCTTTTTTTTGCCCTACTATATTGTACCCGTTGGTGTAAATGGGTTGAATATTTGATAGCCGGGTAATGGTAATGGGCGTAAGTGCCGTGCCTATAGCCCCTGGGCTGGCTTGTTTTGCTGCTGCGTCTTCTAATGCTTCTTTTCTGCGGACGTTGCTGTTTGACAGCCTGCGTGATGTTGTACTCATTTTGTTGTGTATTTTTTATTTAATACAAATATAAAATCATTTTTTTTATTTTCAAAACAGGCTCACATAAAAAATTTATTGCCTTGTTTAAATATTGATTGCAAGTATTTCAATTTCTGGTAGGCTACATACCAATTGGATTGCTACTATTTCAGTTTTAAAAAAGGTACTTACCAATCGGTGTGTCTCTATTTTAATTTAAAAATAAGCCCTTACCAATCAGTAAGCTATTATTTTGGTTTAAAAATAAAGGCTTACCAATCAGTTAAATAATATTTTGGTTTAAAAAGAAGCTCTTACCAATCAGTCAACCTCAATTTTGGTTTTAAAATAAAAGCTTACCAATCAGTTAACTAGTATTTTCGTTTAAAAATAGATGCTTACTAATCAGACAGATAGTATTTTGGTTTAAAAATAGATGCCTACCAATCAGACAGCTAGTATTTTAGTTCTAAAATAGATGCTTACTAATAAGACAAGCTATATTTTGATTTAAAAATAAGTACTTACCAATCGGCTGTTATCTATTTTTATTTAAAAATGCATGCATTCCATATTGAAAGGTAATATTCAGGTTTAAAAATAGCTGCTTACCGTTCGGTAAGCGTACATCTTAATTTCAAAATGCCCGCTTACATTAATAAAATGCGGCTTTTTAACTAAAAAAATGAGGTTTATACCTTTTTTGCGAAGCAAAAGGGCAAATACAAAAAGACGGAACAAGTAAGCCGAAATTTGATTGGCTTATGAGCCTTTAAGGCAATGGGCTGGTGGGTGCCGTTTTGATAGCCTGGATGATGGCATCGGCAATTAGGTGCTGGGCGGTGGGGTTTGGGTGGTCGTCAAAAGGTTTATTGGCACCTGGCTCCCAAAAATTATAGGCGCGCTCGTAGTTGGCACCCAGTAGTTGTTCCTTCAGATGTGCCTCGGCATCTACATAAAGTGGTTCATTAGTATGCGTAAAAGCGGGCATTAGTTGCTGCCCCAAGCCCACAATTATTAGCTGGGCATGGTGCTGGGCACACAGTTGTTGTAGTTCATTAAACAAATAATAGTAGGCGGTGGCGGTGTGTAGGGTGGGGGCAAAGGCGGGCTTGTTTTTTTTGAAAAAAAAGATGATGAAGCGATGATAGTTTTCTGTGAGAAATAGGGGGGTGGCTTTATAAAAAAAGCGGAGGTAATTGATAGGGGAAAAGCCCGTGGTTTTATAAACGTTGAGTTGGTTGAGAAAGAAAACGTTGTTTTCATAAAGTGGCGAAATTACCTGAGTGGTTTTGCCCTGTGTATTGAAATAGGGAACCGCCAGATACCATGGAATAGTGGGCGCATAAATAGTGGTGGAGCGTTCCATCATCCAATCCGAGTTTTGAAAAAATACCACCTCGGGTTTGTGTTTTGGTATTTGGATGCGCGCCTGCTGCAACAAAGCCGCAAAGCCAGCGCCCGGAATGGCAGCATTGAGGCATGGCTTGCCAAAATAATCTGCCACCATTTGCGCATAAGTGCTATCGGCATTGCAGTTCATACCAAAGGTGAAAGAGCAACCCAAAAATAGGAAGCCTGCAGTGTCGGCAGCAATTGTTTGTGCGGTATGTTTGGTTCTAAAATTAGCAAGGTTGGTACACACCTGCACTTTGGCAGAGGGGGCGCAGGGCAGGTTGTATTCAAAGTGGCAGGCGGGCTTCAATGCCCAGCCGAGTTGCTTATCGCTTTGGCAAATTTGGGTTAAGCCAAAAAGCAACTGTGGTTTTTTAAAAACAAAGTAAACTGTGGTGATAGAAAGCACCAAATAGAAAATGATAATAGCCGAAACAACCTTCAGCGATAGTACTGCATAGCGGAACGATTTCATGTCGAGTGGTTTGTGTTCAAACCAAATGTATATCAATTAATATTAATAAAAATATTTTTCTACTATACCCCTCTCCCCCATGCCTGCCGCCCCCCAAAATATTTCACATCAATAAAGTGGTTGTTGTGTAGAAAAATATTGCAAAGCACCTTTGGCACTTACCCATGCATCACATTCAAAATAAGATAGCGAAGACGCGCTACCGAGGCGGTGGTGTTGGCGCCCACCATTTCGGTTAAAGAGGCACGGTTGTATATATTAAAACTGCGAAATTTATTCACTACCGATGGGTTGTTTTCCAGCCCTACCGTTGCCTCTTTAAACTTGCCAATGGTGGTGGCTACTGTTTGCTGATCAAAGTGTTTTGCCAGCTCGGGTAGCAGCATATCGGTAAACTGGTTAAGATTATCAAAATGATGCAGCAGTGGCAGCGGAGGTTGCGCAAGGGTGCTTTGCAACTCGGCAATAAATTGTAGCAGCACAAAGGCGTTGTGTTGCTGCATGGAGGTGGCTGTGGGCAGTAGCTTTTGTTGTTGCAATAAATTTTCTACAATAATATTTAACTGTGCGGGCTGCATGGCGCGCAGCGAAAGGTGGTGCGGTGTAATAAGTGGATGAATGTAGAGCGAGGCTTGCAGGCTGTTGCACAACTTTGCCAAATCGGGCAGTTGATGCACGTTGTTTTGCATAGCACAGGCGCTGATGCCAAAGTTTAGCCCTCGCTGTGCGGCATAGTTGGCAAACCATTGCAGGTTATGCATCACCACATCAAAATCGGCATTTACTCTGATGGATTCGTAGGTGGCTTTATCGGCAGCATCTAACGATACATTTATGGTAAAACGACCTTGCTCTAAAATAGCTTTGAGGCGTGAGTTGAGGAGGGTAGCATTGGTTTGCACCCGAATGTTGATGGCTGGGTTGATACGCTGCATCAGCTCCCAAATGGTAAAGTAAAGCGGTATTAAAAAAGGTTCACCACCATAAAACTGTGCCTGCTTTAGGTGTGGTATAAATGGGATAAGTTGTTGCACAAAAGCATCGTCATAAACCGCAGCAATTTTAGGTAATTTTTCACGTTTTTCGCGAATGAGGGAAGAAAACTCCCCACTGCACATCACGCATTCCAAATTACAGGTATTGATGAGTTCAAACTGCATATCGGAGGGCAAGCCGTTATCGTTTAGGTGGAGCGAATCGTAGGGTGTAGCCTTGGCAGCCGCATAGTTTTTGCATTCAATTTGAGTAAGGCAGCCCTGGCAGCCCATACTAAAATCAAATTTATTTAATGCCGCGCGCAACTGTGCTACAGCCGCGCCTTGCCATATTTCATCTACCGATAACTGCGGATAGCGACCCAGCTCGTAGGTTTTGTTTTGGCAACAAGCCAGCACCACGCCACCATGCCCAAAGTATAAGCTTTTGTGGGGCGCATAGCAGCCCGCAGCAAAGGGATTGTTTCCTCTAGTAAAATAAGCTTGGTCAATGTTCATTAAATAGCGTTTGGCACGAAAATAAAAAAGAATAAAGAGGCTGCACCAAAATTTTTTTAGTTATTGAATGGAGAGGTAAATATCTACATTCATAAAGAATTTGGTTATATTTAATGTATTTAAGAAAGAGACAATATAATTTCAAATACATAAAAACATAAGGAATAGAAATGAGTTTGTGTATAAATAAATTTATACTTCATAGTCAGGAGAAAATTAACAATAGACCAAGAAAAAGAATTAACCTTATCTCAAGAAAAAATTATTTAATCAAAAAAATATATTTGTGACTTGAATGCAGCAATTCAATAGATAAAGGGAAATTATGATAGAATTTTTTAAAAAAATTGGATTTGGTACAAGTAGTGGTTTTTTAGAACCATTAAAGGTGGTAAACTATTTTCCGCATCAGGAAAGTAACCTAGAAGTGGGTAACTTGGTATCAAAAATGCGTAAAGGCACTGTAGATGCCGTTATCGTTCGAGATTTTGTGAATAATGTGGAAATTAAAAAGATACTAGATAATCTTTGGAATCAAGAACCCAATGCGGAACGGCTAGTAAATTCAAAAACCTTTCCCGAAACGTTTGCCATTATTGATAGCAAAAAAGGCAATATTGAAGGGCAACTATCCCGGTATTTTGAACTGTGTAATAGATTTAGAGAAACTTTTAGGGATGTCTTTGAAGTGGACATAGAGCATAAACTAAATGAAGTTTTTGATAGCTTGAATAGTAAAGGTCGCTCACATACACTAAGAATAAATGAAACAGAGTCTTTCATTCCTTTTACTATTAGAATGATTGTGCCGCAAAAAAACCATATTGATATTCATTGTGGAAATCAATTCATCCAAACCTCTCCAGAATTTTATGCAAAAATGGCTGAAAAAGTGAATGTTCACAATCAACTTAGTTTTTTTTTATTGTTGGAAAAACCTGAATCTGGAGGAGAGCTTAGTATCTACAACGTGGGCTATGATAAAGCAAAAACAGCCGATTTAGAACGTCAAGAAATAATTTTAGAGGATGGTACAAGACTCAGCACCCAAGATGATAATGTGTTGTATAAACAAAAAATGGATTTGAACGAAGGGGATTTAATAATCTTTTCGGCTGGTAATTTATGGCATAGAGTACAAGAAGTATATGGAAGTAAAATGAGAATAACGCTTGGAGGATTTTTAGGCTATTCAAAACAAAATGCGGATATTTATTTTTGGTCATAAAAATTATAAAACCAATTTTAAAGAAAAACAGAAAAATCTTTTCACTGCTTAACAGCCATTTATACTAAACGATTTAGTGTTTTATTTGCCCCCATTAGCTACCTGAAATATACTCTATTTTCAGTAAAAAATATGGAAGCGTAAAAACCAGAAATGTCACCGTTAAAAATAGAATATGTGACATTAATACAGAGAAAGGGTCTAAATTAGAATATCAATCACTTAACATCGCTCTTCAAAATATAGCTTCAAAAAACCACTCAGATGGTTGTGGCGTGGCAACCCCCTTGGATGAATTTCGCGTTAGTTTGAAACAAGGCTGGCCAACGGGCACTTAGAGGCATTTGGCACTAAAGTATAAAACTATAAAAGCACCGATGAAATTTCATCGGTGCTTTTATTATGGGTGAATAAATATTGTTACTGTTAGTCGAGTGTAATAGGTGTAGAAACACCGCCTCTGATTTCCATGGCATCTTTGTCGCAACGACCATTACCATAGTCAATAAAGTAATCTGGGTCACCAGTTACGCTTACTTTTACCAAGCCATCGGTAAACACATTCTCGCAGCCTTGTGCCTCACCTTGTACTAGGATTTCTTCAACTACGTGGTTGGTAGTGATGCCCAAGTTATCAACTGTGGTTATAAAGCCATCAAACTGATGCAAACTATTTACAATTTCAAGGTCATAATGCAAGGTAACATTGTAAGAAGATGGCGAAGAAAGTGATTCAATAAAGGCGATTAAGTCATACTTGCCATACACATTGCCGCTACCGTTGATACCTAAGTTTTTCAATTCAAACCCACCATTGATACGAGTAGTGTCGATAACTAAGTTTTGAAACTCAAAGGTGATTGTTGTACCCGATTGTTCGGGACCACCGTTCAGATTTGGAGATTTAACAATAAGAACCCCTGCAATAAAACTGCCATCAGGTTGGTAACATCCGCTGCCAAAATCAATAGTAGCCACGAATGGTGAAGAAGAAGAGTCAATGCTAACCGTAGCACACAAGCTGTCAAAAGGATCACCAGCGGTTCGCATCATGGGCAAGTTGAAGCCCATAGGCGACAAAGCAGAATTTACTATACGCTGCACCTTGGTGATGGCAACATTTGTCTTGTTAAACACCTGTGTAGATGTTTGTTTAGAATCTGTTTTCGTGACTTTTTCTTTTTGACACGATTGCAAGCCGAAAGCAGCAGCGATGGCAAGCACAAAGAGAATTGATGTTTTTTTCATAATGTTTTTAATTAGTTTTCGTCTATTTACGACCGTGATAAAGAAATGTTTCATAATCGCAACTAAATTTAAACACAAAGCAACATTTGCACCTTAATAATTATATTGAAAAGCATCCATGAAAACACCAATACATATACAGCGCATAGCCCCCCCTAGCCTTAATGAGTTTGTACGTAAATATTTGAAAGTACAGCAACCTACAGTGATAGAAAACTTAACTGATAGTTGGCCCGCGCTTAAAAAATGGAGCATTGAGTATTTTGCAGCACACTATGGTAAAACCGAGGCAGGCACTATACCCGTTACAAATGGCTTCTGCGATTTTAATACCACCACTGGCTCGCGACTCATCTATCAGCCACTTGAAGAAAGTATCAACAGTATATCACAAGGAAAAATAGATAAGGGCTATGCAATAGCCACCCCCGCAGAGGTTTTTCCCGATGTATTGCATCATGATTATAGCCCGCCCATCTATTGCGCAAATGGAAAATACTTGCGCGCCAGAATATTTTTGGGCACAAAAGGTACTGTTACATCTCTGCATCAAGATTTATTTTATAATCTCTACACCATGGTAAAAGGGAGCAAAAGAATTACATTATATGCTCCAAATGCACCAGTGTATCCTAATAGTCGATTTTCTAAGCTCCCTAATCATGCACAAGTAGATCCCGAAAACCCGGATTACAACAAATATCCTAATTTCAGAGATGCTGTAGCCTATGTAGTGGATTTAAAAGCAGGGGAAACCCTCTTTATTCCCCCTTTCTGGTGGCATCATTTACATAATCTTGAAGAGAGTATAGCCGTGAGTTTTTGGTGGGCAGAGGGATGGGTTTTACCATTGGCATGGTTGGCTGCTCAATATAAAAAGCTACGGGGTATTTAGTTATACAGTATCATCGTTTAATGACAAAGTCTTGAGTGGTTCTAACTGGAAGAAAAATAAGCTCTGGCATTTCTTTTTTAACGGTATCTATTTCGGTTATGTGCATTTGGTAGGCTTTATAAGGTAATGACCACTTAGGCTGTGTTGTGTCTATAGTAAACAGCAAATCTCTATTACACATCCCCATGCTGTAGGTTTTCAAAACATTCAACCGAAAGGGAGATGCTATTATTCTAAGATTTTTATTGCTGTCAGCGGCACTTAAAAATTCTGTGAAACGAAGCGCACTGAAGCCAGCCACATTTTGAATACGAGCCTCTAAATAGGGATAGTAAATCATATAGCCTGCTTCTAACCAAGCCAAATTATTATAGATGTTTTCAGGCGATCGGTATAAAACATTTCGTATTGAAGGTAGAGGCACGTCTATTGTACATAAAACAGGATTTTTCCTACAGTACTCAATTTGTGCCATTAGATCGGTTTCTGCTGCTTTATCAGCCTCTTTAAAATCAGCAGAAACCCTTGACGCAAGCCGAACCTGACCCACCACCAATAATAGAAACGCTGTTGCTAGTAGGTATTTTGATGCGCCTATTTCTTTAGATTTATAAGCACTTAATATATCCACCATTACTATCAAGGAAACAATAGCCGTAAAAGGAATAAAAAAGCGATCTTTCAATTGATCAACTAATAGAAACAATAAGAGTAACAAGACACCCAAATAAACTAGTAGTGCCAAAAGTGTTAAACGCTTTATAGATTTGTTATAGAAACCTACAAGGAGCAGCAAAAGAGGAAATACCAAGAGATGCCATTTTGATTGCACCTGATTTTTTAGTTCAGAATAGGCTGCTTGATAGATATGTAATGATAGAAAACCTCGATAATGATCACTCCTATCTACTACACGGTCAATAAAAGCAAGATTTAGCTCCGCACTATCTGACAAAAACCACTGTTGCACCGCCCAGTACTTTAGCGAATCTTTAGCCGTTTTCATATCGCTCAGCGGCTTGTAGGCGCCTTTTTCAAACCAAGCATATTCATACTCGGCTTCTAAAATTTTACCAGTATTTTTTGTTGCTAACATACCATATAGCTGATAACTCCCTATCACAATAATACAGGCAAAAAGATGAGGTACATGTGCTTTTATTACTCTTTTGAATCCCATTCCAGCGAGTATTTCATGTCCCATAAAAAGCAGCAATACTATAGCTGCGGGGTGGCTTCTCGGTATCAACGAATACACAAATAAAACCGCAGGCCAAATACCTATTTTTTCTTTGCGTAAAAGACGTTGACGGGTGAAAAGCAAGGCTGCGCCTGCCAAAAAAATAGAATTGCGGAAACAAATCTGACTCACCAAACTATCTAAGCCCATTGCCACAACCGCTATTATTGCAAGGCACTTTACCCATAATGGGGCTACCTTCAATTCGGTGAGCAAAAAATAAAAAAAAGCTGTTAGCCATACAAAAGGTTGTAATAACTGCCAAACTGCATAAACTGGAAAAGCTGTGATTTTCTGACAAAGTGTTGCTAATAGCGGTAACATCAAAAAATCAAAATCGTTCATCCATACGGAACTAAACATTTCATTTGGCTTTGCGTAATAGAGTAGATTTACAATCACCACTTGATTGTCTTCGTAGTAGTACCCTAGTGTTAGTCCAACTACTATCATAATTGTAGTTGCAATAAAAAACGGAAACCCTAATTTTATTAGATTAGCTTTCATTCTCCCAAAATAAATATTAAATTCTAATATAGACAGGGCTAAAAAATTAAAACAGCAATACAAGTGTATATACAGCAGGCAAAGACTACCATACGATTTATTTTTCAACCTTATTTTGATAGACTTAGATTAGGCGAGGGCGGATTGGTAGGTTTTAATATTCTTTGTTTATATTTTTCCAATCATTCTCTTTTTGAAGGTGTTTATTTAACCTTACTATCATTATTGGTACTTTGCACGCTCTATGGGTATAACGATTATTGCGATAGATATAAAGACCTCAACAACCCTAAAAAAAACAAGGTCTTTTGTCAACTAATAATTCAAAATAGTCGCCTTTATTTGATTCAAAATATTATTCTTTCAACCGTTTGTATTCTCTTCGTTGCTTATTTAGACTCACTTTTTACACTGTATATTATTTTAGCATTGTATGCCGTAAATATCTTTTACTCAAAAAAAGCAAAACAGACACCTTTACTAGACGTATTGATTGTAGGTATATGGGGGGGATTGTATGTTTCAATTGTTGGTCAACAAGAATGGCGGCTATTTATCATTGCCGGTTTGACCACAGCAATAGCTCATTTTTTTCAAATTATGACAGACGAGAAAACAGATGCTCAAAATAATGTTAACACTTCAGCTGTTTTTTTAAAGGAAAATAGTTTTGTGTTATTATTTTTATTCTGTCTTTTGCTAGGTGCTACTGTGTATCAATATATAGGAATTTGGTGGGCACAAGGCGCTATATTACCCTTGATTAGCTTTTTGTATAGCAAGCATATCTATTTGTCATGGTATTTAGCAAGAATTTATTTTGTACTTCTTTGGATAAAATTATTAATTTTAGTGTATGGCAATGTATAGTTATTTTCAATTAGCAAATGCGTACGCTCAAAGTTTTATTTCGTATGGATTAGATTTAGCCCCTAAGCCATTTTCTGCCTCCTTTGTGGTTTCCAATCAGTGTAATATTCATTGTAGTTATTGCAATTTTCCAGCTATGACAAAAGCCCAATTAAGTCTTGCTCAGATTGAAGTTTTATTTGAGAAGCTTAAAAAAATGGGAGTAAAGCGGCTT
>Ga0163144_10019948_pt1 | contig 13448 bp, 27 predicted proteins | sample OliLak19BULKMAT1_FD_123175 | JGI IMG/M metagenome (GOLD analysis project Ga0163144, IMG submission 123175) | Freshwater microbial mat bacterial communities from Lake Vanda, McMurdo Dry Valleys, Antarctica - Oligotrophic Lake LV.19.BULKMAT1 | ecosystem: Environmental > Aquatic > Freshwater >... | reverse complement strand
TCAATCTCTGGAATATTTAACTCCAGAACAGGTGTATTTTAAGAAAAATATTGTATAAAATTATGCAGCAAATTGTATCTCATAATTTCTGATTTTTAGTCTAGACAAATTGGGCCACCTCAGCATGCCAATCACGAGCCGACCCCTGAGGATCTGAATCTATAAGCAGCACTCTAGATTTATTCAAGTGTAATTTGGTGGCGATATTAGTTGCTAACGTAGTTTTACCTACACCGCCTTTTTGGTTTAATATTGCTATTATCTTCATATATGTTTTTCTTTAAATAAAGATAAGTATATATCTTTGTTTAAAGAAGTAAAGGTATAATTAAAACCTGTTGAAAATTAAGGCACAACATAACTTGTCAATCAGTGTAACCCTATGCCGAATAATTGGCTTAACAAATGTGATTTTACCATTTGATAGTTAGTAGTCTTGTTTTTCTTTATGTTATTTTCTGTGGTGATTTTAAATAATTTTCGTTTGAAATTACCTTTTGTCCCGTTTTATTCTCAAGCTCCATTCTGGCAGCTTTAGCAATCTTCCCGCCGGCTTTACTTGCCGTCTTGTTTTCCGGCATTCCTTTTGCATTTACGCTTTCTGCAATTTGCCTCGTTGATAATTCAGCAAGCGCAGTAAAAATTAACTCCGCCTCTGTCATATGATCACGTAAATTATGGCCTTTTAAACTCTTTAGATCTTTGTGCTTCTTTACGCTTACTCCAGACCATTCTTGATGAATAATACTTGTTAAAGTAGCGTACTCTTCACCTTCGTTAATATCATGATCTTTCCAATAATCGGTTAACTTGTTCCTGGTTTCTTGACCAAGCATACGTTGCTGTATCCATTGTTTGCTGCGCCCATGCTTTTTCCAGTTCTCTCTAGCTCTATTAAGAGATTTTTCCGGGTCGGCAATTTCTTGTACACGTTCATAGCCTACTTTAGCAAGCCAACATTTAAAAGGTTCTGCTTTAGGCGATGGGATAGATTGAATAATACGGAATAGGGATTCGGTATTAGCGCAGTCTGTTTCACGCATCTTTCCATCAGGGGCTTTTAGTTTCAACTGTACGATTTTTTCGTACACTTCAGAAAAACCCTCTTGCTCAGTGAGTTGTTTTTTTAAGTCAGACCAGTAACGTCGAGAATTAGTACTATCAGTTAATGCGCCGACTATATCAACAACCGAAAAAAACCAGGTTTCAGTTTTTTTATCATATGTTCTACGTATTTTGTGATCTTCAAAAATAGTTAAGTTATTTTCTGTCATAAAATTTATGCTACCTTTCATTGTGTCTTTGTGTTATGTACACTATATTTTCTAGGAACTTGGAAGCATAAAACAATTTTTACTTATTCCGCTTCTCCGTACTCTTTCTTTAAATAAATCAATTCTTTCGTTAAGTTAATTCTCTCTATTAATTCTTCTCTGCTTAATGTTTTAACTACGTTAGCCTCTCCCTGTGTAAACGGCAATAGTGATTCATGTTGCTTTTTCGACCAACCTCCTTGGGTTTTAAGATAAAATATAATTGCCTTTAGACTCATTTCCCATTTTGTATCGCTCTTAATATACCCCATAAGCCTTGAACTCACAAAGTTTTTAGCCTTCATTCTCCCCCTCGTATAGGCGGAAAAGATATCCTCGAACGTTCTATCGCTAAAACCTAGATAATTGGAAAGCTCTTGCTGAGTATGACCGTGAACGGCTAATGCTTCAATTTGAGAAATTTCTGCCGCGTTAAGCTCTAGAATCTCGCCCCTTTTTGCTCTTTTATTGTTTAAAGATTTACTCATGCAAAACTGCTTTTTCTCCTGTTATTTTCTCCCACCTTTGTACGATGATATCTACATATGCAGGCGATAGTTCCATCATATAACAATTACGTTTTGATCTTTCACACGCTATTAGAGTTGTACCACTTCCGCCAAATGGGTCATATACTCCTTGTCCCGTCTTAGAGTTATTAAGTATAGGTCTTAGCATTCATTCAAGAGGCTTTTGAGTACCATGCCCCGTTTGCTCTTCGCCACCACCACCAAATACATTATTATTATTTATCTCCCATATCGTACTCTGATCACGTTTACCTTGCCAGTTATGCTGCTTTCCCTTTTTTACCGCATACCACAAAGGTTCATGTTGATGATGGTAATCACCTCGGCTCAAAACGAAATGCTGCTTACTCCAAATGATAAGATTTATTAAGTTAAAGCCGCTGTTTTCTATATTCTCAGCAAACTTACTAGTATATTTAGATGAATGCCAAATATAAGCAACGTCACCTGCAAATAAAGAGTAAGCTTCCAACCAATCGCACCTATCGTCATTTAGGACTTTACCGGTATTTCTAGGTGCTCCAGTGCATCATCTATATTGTTTCTCCACTCTGGTTCATAATTAACCCCATATGGCGGATCAGTAACCATTAATATAGGATTAGCTCCATCTAATAATCTCTCTACATGTTGTGGATTAGTACTATCTCCGCACAATAATCTGTGATTACCTAATACATACAAATCACCTAGTTTAGATTTAGGCTCTACCGGTAAATCGGATATATCAAACTCATCAACACCAAGTATATTTTCTTCGCCAAAGCCCACAAGCATATCATCTGACCTGCCAAAATCAATTAAGCTCTCAAGGTCAAATCTATCACTAAGTATGTCGAAATCATACTCACCGAACGGTAAGTTATCTCTGATATTAATACGGTCTAATTCTTCTGCACTTAACAGCTTATCGGAAATTAATACGTCTATTACATCATCTTCTTTATAACCAGCTGCAATCAAAGCTTTCTTAACGACCACCTATAATCGTATACTCACTGTTTACAATAATACGGTTGGTGGTATCCATCTTGTTTTATATGAGATATTAAATTCTCTAGTTCTTTAGTACCTATTTTTCTAGGATTATGCTCATATTCTTTTAGATCCGATATTTTTATAGTTTCGTGTTTCCAGTTTATCATAATTCCTTAATGTAGCTTTTAGCGGGGATGGGCAATTACCCCCTACTTAACTCTTTTTCTAAAACTGTTTTTTCACAGTGAATTAATTATAGAATTATACTATATATTGTATCTAATAACAAATTATCTACTGTTTAAAACTATATAGGTGATTGTATAAAATTTCTTGAAAATATAAAAACTTGCAATTCAAAAATCATTGTAGAAGTATTTTATTACAATTGTCAGTTATCGCAATTAGATATTACACCTTTCACTTGTCTTCTTTTACAAATTCTGATTATTTAAAAAGATGTAAATTTAATTTTCGAGACTTTTATGAGTAAAGACGATTATTTCAATGGAGATGATTATGTGACAGTAGATGTAGGTATCAAAGAGGAGAACGATATAGCAGTTGATAAGAACAGGTAAGTCAGAAAGTTTTTGCCAAGATAGTATCAAAATGGTTATCCTATAGAAAAGTCTCATTTAAATAGGATAAAAATGCTCGAGCAAGTAATTCTAGTTGATAAAAACAATAATGAAATCGGAACAGAGGAAAAACTTAAAGCCCATCAGCTTGGACTTTTACACCGCGCTTTTTCTATTTTTATTTTACGAAACAACCAGGATTTAGAGTTGTTAATGCAGAAGCGAGTTCTAGAAAAATATCATAGTGGCGGACTATGGGCAAATAGTTGTTGTGGACATCCCAGACCTTTTGAATCATTAATGGAAGCTGCGAATCGTCGTTTATATGAAGAAATAGAACTAACTCTACCACTAAAGGAAATAGGAACTTTTATTTATAAAACTCATGTAGGAAGAAACTTAATCGAACATGAGCTAGATCATGTTCTAATTGGTTACTATGAAAACCAATCAATGGTTCCTAATCCTGTAGAGGTAGAAACGCTACAATGGTACAAGATATATGAAGTGATAAAAGCAATGGATAAAACCCCTTCTCTTTTTGCTGTTTGGCTTAAAGAAGCTCTTAAAATGGTGATCAACTTTACTAAAATAGAGGATGATCAACTGCTTCAGCTTAAGCTACTAGCAGTTGATCAGCAAGATGACCCAGCCAAATCATTATCAAAACACAATCCATAGAATAAATTCTCTATTAAAATACCAATGTCGATACCTGTTAATGTCCGTAAAATGGTAGGATTAAATCTCTCGCCTTCAGGCGAAGACTTCAGTATAATCTTGATTTACAATTGATTTACAAGATATTCAATACCAATTATGTTGGAAAAAATCAGTATTTATATAGCGAACACAAAACCCCGTGCGTAAGTTCGGGGATATAGTAATCCATGATTATTCATGGCAAGCGCAGCTTGTACTCGACCTTTAGGTGGACTCTGATACCACGGGGCAAGCCCAGTGGTGAGCGTTTACTTATAGCAACTGGTTGAAATTAAAGGACGTGCAAAGTAGGACGGAGTATATTTGTCGTTTTCTAATGATGTGGTTTTTAGGATATATTGGTATAGTATGTAGTGATTTTGATGAATATTTAGACTTTTCAAGGTCAAATTTAATAGTTGTCTTGGCTACTTTTCTTTTTTTTCTCTTAGCCCGTATTCATACTCTCAATTATACAAGTATTCTTCGTAACCCACCGCCGACTACACAATTTAAATACTAGTGGTTGGTAGCAATTAATAACATTTGTACCTTGTGTTCAACTGCTCATGATAGGACTTATTTTTTTAAAGGAACTCCTGGAACGAATCGCTACGGCAAACCACCTCAATAAATTTTAGGTTTTTGTTGTTACGAATATAAGTAAATTAGTGAGTACTAGCTATAGTATTTGCTAATATACTAACTATAGTAAATATAGATATTAGCATTGACTAATTGTAGTAAGTTGCTATATTGGTAAATACTAAATATAGTAAGTTGGTATATACATAGGCAATAATTGCAATACTAAATCAGAAAGGAGGTTGTGGTAAAACAACGATTCGACAGCGACCCACAAGGTTCAGCTCGTGATTGGAATGCAGAAAATGATGGTCAAATTATTCCAGTGATTGGACTAGATAGAGAGTCGTTAGCTACGGATATAAATTCTGTAAAAGATAGTTATGATTTTATTGTGATAGACGGTGCGCCATCAATAGCAAAACTCGCAATCGCCGCAGTAAAAATAGCTGATTTTATTTTAATCCCCGTGCAACCATCTCCTTGGGACATTTGGGCTACATCTGATCTAGTTGATATAATAAAAGCACGACAAGAAGTTACTGATGGTAAGCCTATTGCCGCTTTTGTGATAAGTAGAGTTATTAAAAATACTAAACTTAGTATGGAGGTTATAGAAGCCTTAGAACCTTATAAGTTACCGATTTTAAATTCATACACTAGTCAGCGTGTAATATATCCGACTTCAGCTAGTGAAGGTAAAACGGTATTTACCGAGCATAATATGTTTAATGATGCGACACTTGAAATAGACGCAATAAGGGATGAAATAATAGGAGTACTTAATGACACTAAAAATTAAATCAACCAATAGAATTAGCATTGATAAAGAGGAAGCTTTAAAAGAGATCTCAAAAGAGAAGATGGTAACTTTAACTGTACTTGTATCGGAATCTTTAAGAGCTAACTTTAAGGTACAAACTATTCGTAATAAGACTAATGTTACCAACGTAATATTAAATTACATTAAAGATTATATTGACCACAAATAAGCATAACACTATCATCGAGATTAAGCAAAGTGATTAGTAAGTCCGACTTCGAGTGGCATACACTTTACTTCTTCTATAAAACTCTCTAAATGTCTTGAAATATTGTATGATTAACCGAAAAAATTTAAAGATGAATGGAACAAACTAAATTTATTAAAACGATATTGGATATACTGTCGTCAATTTCTGACATCAGCACAGATACAACCAAGGAATACATTGGTTTGTATAAAAGTAAAATAATGTTTGGCAAGATAATAGAACAAAAGATTTTCCTATTAAATCATGTCTATATATTTACTGAAGTAGAAAATACACTAATAACTAAACTACTTAAACCAGAACCAGAAAAAGAGGTAGCTGATATGTTTTTACTTCAATCTACTAAAGCCTGGTGGTTAGCTTGCGGTGAAATTATAAATACTTCAAATATAAGTACTATTTTAAAAATAATTTAACGTCAGTTGATTTAAAACTAAAATAGTATTATAAAATGATCTGGGGATATTTAACACATGATGCAAAAAAGAACTTGTACCCCAGTTGATAAATATATAGGGGAGAGAATATACTCACTGAGACTTGCTCATGGTCTTTCTCGTACCCAACTATCAAAGAGTATTGGCGTTACTCACCAACAAGTAGAAAAATATGAAAAAGGCAAAAACAAAATTTATGTAAGTAGATTACTTCTAATTGCAAAAGCTTTATCAAAAAATATATCTTATTTTGTAGCAGGGCTAGAGTCTGATGACAATAAACCTGTAGTAACACAGCATCAACGTATGTGCATTGAAGTATCACGTAACTTTATGAGAATCGAGAATTCTGATCATCAAGCTGCTGTTAATACATTGATGAGGTCATTAGCTAATAAGTCTATGGTAGATGTTGAGGAGAAACCGACTTAAGAAATACATAACACTTGACGATTTTAGTCTTTCGATGTAGTTTTTAGTAGTTCTGTCGGTGAAAAATGAAATAGCTGCGTTTATTCTAAGACAGAACTTTCTCCTCCCATTTTCAAAAAAGCCTAAAATCCATTAAGGAAAAGCCGCCTAGAAACGGTCGCATAACCCACATCATAGAAATTGTTGCTTATTTACAATGAAAAAGGTTAAAGAATTAACTGTATTTAATACTACTTCGTAAATCCAATATATTATGAGTAAAATTATAGTTATTAGAGTTACTATACCAAAATAAATCATATTTCTTATTTTCCTACCCATCTATAAAACATTTTTCTTTCACTCGCTATAAGCTCCTTCTTATTCTTATAAGATTTTTTAGCGATTTCTTTAATTGAAACTAATAAGTCATTTTGTGAATAATAGTGTTTACCATCTTTTCCCATATCCCATGGATTACTGACTTCTTTGTGATATGTAGTAACGCTCTTCTAGATCAGCACTATTTATGTTTTGTTGTTCTTTCTTACGAAATATTTTGTGCCATCTTTTCTTATCTTTCTTTTCAGATTGACAACAAGCATGAGACAAAAAATATTTATTCTTAATACTACGACTCATAATCAACTCCCTTTTATCCCAATTAAACTCTTGCTACTGATAATGTCCCCACATGCTCAGTATTTTTATTATTTTTTCTTCCTCAAAAACTTCGTAAATTATTCTATGCTGCAAAGTTATCCTTACCGAACGTTTTCCCTTTAAATCACGATATAGCTGCTTTGAATTAATTGGGTAAGGATTTATAGCTAAAGATTCGCATAATCTACCTGTTTTTTGTAATAAATTAGATGCTTTCAATTTCTGCTTATCTAAAATTGTTCTTTTGTGATATATTAGTGTATACATTATTCTTTCCAAAATTCTTCATGAGAGATCCATTCTTCACTAGGAGAATTACTGGCCTCTAGGATTTGCTCCACTAACCCAGGCACCGTATAAATAGCCAAAGTTTCTTGCAACCCCTCATAATCCGCTTCAGAAATAATCACGGCATTATTACGCTTGCCTTTTATGTAAATAGGCTCGTGAGTATGATTAGTCTCGTCAATAAGGTGAAATAATTTTGCTCTAGCTTGTGTACTGGTATAGATAGTCATAATAGTACCTTAAAATAATTGAATATATTTAATGTACCATATTACGCGCGTAATGACAATAACTAATTACGGTCTGTAAGATACTAAAAATATAATGACAATTAACAGCACAATAAGTCCCCACACCATATATTTTTACCTACCACAATAATTCTACGTTTCTTACTTCTTCTAACAATCTCTGTTTTTTCTCCTCCGCTTTTAGTTTTAAAAACCTTTGAAGAGCTTGACTCGGAGATAACTCCCCTTTATAAGATTTCATCCAGTCATTATCCTTTATTATTGTAAGCTTAGGTTTTTTAGTATCACTTTTTTTAACAGATAAAGGTTCGCTCTCTTTCTCCCACTGTTCCACTGCATCTAATCGTTTGTGGTAATTCTTGAACTTAAAACCATACTTATTCTCCATTCTGGTTTTTATATACGTAAACTCAGCAGAGTTATAATCAGATATAATACACGCTTCTTGCAAAAATTTGCCGTCACTATCCTTAGAACTACTAGCGGTAATAGTTCTGTCTATTCTAGCAAGAATACTCTTTCTAGCATATACTGCGCTCATTCCTCTACCTCATCTTCAGCATTTAAATCCAAGTCTAAAAATATTATTATTTTGTCAATTTTGCTATTTAAATTGAGCGACTCCTTTGAAATGGTTATCATCTGTAGCCATTATCAAACAACTCAAAAGAAAAGTCAGGAAAGCGCATAATGTTATGTTCTTCATACCTTGTCTCCCCTAATTATCCAATCATTAGCTAGTATATCTTCAATTGACGCTACGCTATCTTCACCGTTCACTACTATTATCGTTCCTTCTCGAGCCATAACATGTTTGAGCTCCCAGTCGAATCTTTTTACTGAATCTACAGTGTTAGTATATATTAAATTTATTGCTTCTATAAAATTCATTTCTTAGTTTTATTAATTTATTGATCATAATTATCTCCAAAACTATTTATAATTGCTTCTCCTAAAAACTCTGGAATTAGCGGCACTACTGCATTGCCTAAAGCCATAAGACGCTGCCTACGACTTCCACTCTCTGTCCAGCTACTTGGAAAGCCCATAAGCCATTCTACCCAATCAGGATTTAGACGACCGTCTTTTAGTCTAGCTATTGATTCCGGTTCTACTCCCCATTGTTCAATTCCTCGTGTGCAATAGTACAAGCTAATCTGCTCTTGCTTACATATTCTGCTAATTTCTTCAGATCTCCAATGTCCTTGTAACCTCAAGCAGTTAGGGTCGGAAAGAATCTTACATGTCTTGCTAATCCCAGACTCCCCGATGTCCCATTTTTGGTGTGCTTCCGAATATTTCCGCTCGAAGTCATCTTGTAGATATCCTCCCTGCCGATTATATCTCCCACAGTCGCATCGTTTGCAGTCGGCGTCGGTAGCATTTTTACCACCGTCTCTAAACACGGGGAGTCTCTTCTCCTCTCCGATGAACAATCCATCTGTGCCGATGCACGCGGCGTAGGCAATAATCCATACCCTATCTCACCTGTGAGGGACGCCAAAGGCAGAAGCCGATATGCAATGCCATTCTGCATTATATCCGATCTCCCATAAATCTTGCAAGACTGTAACAAGTCCTTTACTACGAAGGTTTGCCACGTTTTCGATAATTGCATATTTTGGTTTAATGTCATTGATTAATCTCTTAAATTTTTGCCAAAGCCCTGATCGTTTACCGGCACAAGAAATATCCTGACAAGGAAAACCTCCTGCAATAACATCAATTTGCTTTAGCGTTTTAAAATCGTCTTTAGTTAACTTTGATATATCTGGAAATATCGGAATATCACGCCAATGTGTTTTTAATATTTGTTGGCAAAAGGGATTGATCTCGCAAAAAGCCACTGTTCGCATTCCTGCTTTTTCTAGCCCGAGAGAAAATCCGCCTATCCCTGAAAAGATATCAAATACCGATAATGATTTTTTAAGCATCTCTTTCCTAACTAAATGGTATTTCGTCATAACCCAGCTCCACCTCTGGCATAACTGCCTTTGCGCCGCTTTCTATCTTGTACCTACCGTTACCCTGTTCCGTTGTATCCGTCTTTTCTCTCGGAGTAGTCAGGATATTGAACTCAGTAACTAGTACCTCGATGTTTGCCTCAGCTGTTCCGCTGCTAGTAGTATAGCTTTTTGCCTTAGCTCTCATTAAAACCATCCGTTCTATTTCTAAATTATTTGTAACAATTTGTGTATTTTGTGTTCAACGCTCCTAGTCGGATGTTCTTTGCAATAACCTTTTGAAATAATCTCGTCCAAAATTCTTTGCAATTTATCAACTTTTTTGTCTGGAATGTTAGAAGAGAGCACTACTACACGATAGAGCATATTCATCAACACAATAGTTAGTTCATTAAAAGTCATATTATTCTCAATTATTTGCTCTGACTCCTTTTCTTCGCAAGCATAGGTTGCTTTCAACATTTTCGTAGGAATTTTTGTAAAGAAAAACGATTCATCTTCTGAAACTTTTAGTATTCTGTCTTGATTTGATTTTGCCATTAAAACCCTCCATTTGGTTTATAAATTATCGGTCTCTGTTCATTGTTCTCATAATGCAATTCCAAAGTTACTTTGTTTTGTGAAGCTGCCATTTTCTTAACCACTCCTTCAATTGCCGTTTCAAATCTGTTGTAAATACTATCAACATAAAACGTTGAGCCTGTTAGGATTATTCTGTTGTTTAACACATCTTCACTAACTCTTAGTTTATCAAACCAAGCATTGAGAATATGATTACCTGTTTTTTCTGGGAAACACTTGAGTAGCTCATTTTTGAATTGATCCAATCTTTGGCAATTTGATTGAATTTGAGCTGGTTCAACAACCGCTGGAATCAGAGCTGCTTGTTGTTTAATAACTGAGGTATTTACCATTTTTATCTCAGAACCATACGTCATATGAACGCAAGTTTTTAGCTTTTGTTTGTCATGTTCAGAGAAACTAAATTTAGCCCGTATACTGATTCCCAGCTTATTTAGCTCAAGCTCCGTAAAGGTACAATTCTCCATAGTTTCCTCACTGGTTTTGCTATCAAATGCCTTGAAGGTCTCTGTCTTCAACTGCGTTATTTGGTCTATTCGCCCTGTATTCACACTACCCCTCTCGCTAGATATGCTTGCAGTATTTATCAAAAAGTTAGTCCGTATCGGAATATCCTGTATGTCTCTAAATTCTGCTAAATAATCATAATTTGTGACCGCTTTACTAACCACACCACGGATTTCTTCTGCTTGGTAAACCTTGGCTGGCTCATTCATGAAGCCAGTAGCCAAGGTTAGAACTTCAATGATTGGTTCTTGCGCTATCGCCTCAGGTTTGACATTCGAGATTTGTATGATTTCTGCCGATTGCGAATTAGCTTTTTTCTTTTTATTTATTTTTTCTTTTTTAGAAAGAGAAGAAGAATACCCGTAGGGTTCTTCTTCTCTTTCTTTCTTCATCTCTTTTGTCTTATCTATATATGATCCCCGAATTTTTTCGGCTATCAGACCGAATTTTTTCCTCTTCTAACCAAATTTATTTTGTTATCAATGGTATAGAATAACTCAGGATTAGAGGCTCTTTTTTCACCGTCTTCACTAAATTCAATGATGTAACAATAGTTGTATCTCTTACCTTCAAAACTCATTGTTCTATGGTACTTGTAACTTATGATATCCTTTAATTGCTTTAGTAAATTACTATTTTGATCTGCCTCTTTACCGGTGATATCGCTGAAGAAATCTTGGTTTACACAAATTGTCTTATTTTCCTTAATAAGCAGCATTGAGACTAGGTTAGTAAGTACGGTTAATGCATTATCTGCTAATACCTTGGACGGATCATTTGAGCGGGTAACGCAATTCAAATCTCTGTATAGCTTATCAAAAGCTCTTTCATCACGCTTTTGAGTTTTTTTATTAAAATAGTAGAGTCTTGCTTTCATGCATTTCCCCCTACGTTATTTACAAAACCTTCAGGCGTTTCTATTTTGTGAGTGTAATATTTGTCTGCTTCTGCTTGAGGTAGCAAGAAAACTCGAGAGGTTTTTAGCTTGTTTTCTATAATTTCAAATCTGCTAGATTGATATAATAACTGCAAAAAATGCTTACCAAACAAGTACAAAACCGAGTAATCGCCGATACAGTACATCCATGCATTGTCTTTTTGATAAATACCCCCGTTATAATAATTCTGATCCGGAGTTATTCTCTGCTCTACTTCTATCCAAAAATTCTTGGTATTGAAAAAGTGCTGATCATATTTAATCTCAAAACCTTGAGCATTTTCGCCTATCTTAAATTGCCAATCTTTGCTTTGAAAATTAACTAACGGTATATACAGCTCCTGTAAAAATAGAGCGGCACAATGATCCTGAAATCTTTGTCCTATAGGTAGCCTTTCTTTATACAACTTTTGGTACTCAAACTTCGTTTCCATACACCTCCCAGCCATCCACTCTCTTGCGAGAAAACAATTCTATTTTGTTGCCGTACGTATATAGAGTTTCAATGATACTTCTAAACTTCTCAGGTTTTTCGGAATGACGACCAGTACGTTCTACTACTTGTACCGAATCTACTCTTATCGTGTTGTCAGGTACTCCGCTACCTTTTGTAGCTATAAGCAAATGTTCATGTCTAACAGAAGTGTAATTGCCTAAGTTAGCTCTTACCTTGTCCCAGACAATATTGGTTTTGTATGTAAAACCCCAAGCTTCTATAAGCTCAAACGCTTCTACTAATAACGGAGCAGTTGCCCATAAGAATAAAACTGAATTATCTTCTGCTAATAAAGCAACAGACATAGCTTTTAATTCATCTATACTCATGGTGTTGTAGTGGTCTATCGCCCTACCCATACCAGAACGTTCGTCTCCATATTGCCAAGGTGGGTCGGCATAAATAACTCTGTATTTACCTTTAGGCCACTGGGTAGCTTTGTTGGTTTCTAACCGTTCAGCTCTTTGAATTTGAGTGTATACTTTCTTAATACTCGAATTCCCAGAAGCTACTGCTGCTTTTTGCTCCTCTGTGCCTTTGCGCTGAACAGTATCGTATTGCTCGGCTGTCCTAGTACTCACACCAGCTTTCTGAGCTATAATCTCGAGAGTCTTTCCTTTAAGATCATTGTCTTGTTTGAGGTGTTTATCTGGATGACGCACCAGTGCACTAGCCGTATCAATTTTCTTAAATTGAGTTTCTTGCATTCTGCTTTTAGCTTTGTCCGCTTCAAATTCTTTAAACTTATAAGCAAGAGCCAGTCTTGTCTCTGTTGGTAAATTTCTACGGCTAAACTGGTTATTTATCATCCATAGCTTTACGTCTAGTTCGGTTTCTAATTCTTGTTTCTTATTTACTGTGGTGAATGGAATGTAATTTTTATGGCATATAGCATAACGATGGTGACCGTCTATTATGGTATTGTCCCAAGTTACTAACGAATCACGGCAACCTTCAGCTATTATACTTTCTTCTAAGCTTTCTAACTCCTCAAGCGACAATGGAGGTATTAGCTCTTGGAATTCAGTGTTGATGTTTAGCTCCCTAATCATGCACTCCCCCCCTTCTAGGAAAAATCAAAGAGGAAGTGCAACACCTAAAATAATCTGCTAAAAAAGCAGTGCACACCAGAGGTGTTACACAAATGAAAAGATACAAACAATTAGCTCTTGAGGAAAGAGAAAAAATA
>Ga0163144_10019943_pt1 | contig 13449 bp, 11 predicted proteins | sample OliLak19BULKMAT1_FD_123175 | JGI IMG/M metagenome (GOLD analysis project Ga0163144, IMG submission 123175) | Freshwater microbial mat bacterial communities from Lake Vanda, McMurdo Dry Valleys, Antarctica - Oligotrophic Lake LV.19.BULKMAT1 | ecosystem: Environmental > Aquatic > Freshwater >... | reverse complement strand
CCGCCCGTGGTCTGGTACATGCTGCCTGCTGCCAGGCCTTTGATGATCTCCTGAGCGGCCAGTTTAGCTACGATTTCCGTAGGCTGACCCTTGCTCTGGGCGATGCGGGCATATTCCTGCTGGCGCTTGTCGTTGACCTCTTTCACCAGTGCGGTGACTTCGGGGGTATAGACCAGGGCCTCGGTATAACCGTCGAGTTTTTCGGCGATCTGGCCCTTGCTGCGGGCTTCGTGCAGGTCAAGCGCCCATGCCGGGAAGGCAAAAAGGCTGGCTAGCAGAGCAGTAGAGAGTGATAAGCGGCGTTTCATAATGTCCTCACCTTAAAAGATATCTTTATTCTTGGCGATTGCCTGTTTTACGTCTTTCTGGATTTCAATCTTGATATGTTGCTCAATTTTGACGTTCAGATTGATTTCGATGGGCTTGTCAGGCGCCTCCAGCTGCACCCGTGGCGTGCAGGCCGATAAGGCGATGATAGCGATAATGGGTATGGTTTTCATAACTACGGCGCTTCCTTCTTCAAAAATTTGTTCGGGTTAGCGATGGGTAAAAACGTCTGTTGGATTACATTTAGCAGATCGCCGGTCAGATGAACATTCAATTTAACAGGCCGCCCTTTATAGGCATCCGGACTTTTGCCATCCAGCGTCAGCAATACATCGAGGTTATTGCCGGTTCCGCTTTCCACCTTCATGACCAGATTGTTATAGTGAAAATTGCCCAGTACCGTACGCAGTATTTCGATTTGCGCATTATTGGAAGGAATAGCCTGTGGTTCCACCATGATAGTACCCGGCTTGTCGGCGCGGAGTTCTCCGGGATAAAAAATAATGCTGCCATTGCTGTTGATGCCGATGGGCAATGTGCCGGATACCTCACCGGTAGCGCTGGCGCGGTTACTCGTCAGCAACTGCATAATCTCATTCAGCGACAGCTTGGAGACAGTGACCATGGTATTCAGTATTTTATTTTCACGTATGGGCAGAAGAATGTTTTGCACGCTGATCATGCCGCCTGCCATAGGCAGGGTGGCGGACTTCATAAGAAATATATTCTGATCGGGTTTAGCTTTAAGTTGCGCGCTGACCTGAACGGGCGACTGTGCACTGTCCATGGACATATCGGAAAGTACCAGTGCCGCCTCGGCGCGGATACTGCCTTTTATCCTGAAGCTGGGAATATCGGATGTGCCCTTTTTGTAACTGGCGCCTTCAGTACCCCAGCTGCCTTCCCAAACCGCCTGCTCTTCATTGAGTATTATCGTGGCGAAAATATCGGATACCGAAAATGTATCGCCGTTATAATTCCCTGAGAAAGCCGGTGCTTTAAACTCAATAAGCGGGTTGGGCTTGGAGGAAACGGTCAGGTTGAAACCCATGGTTGTGTCGGCGCCATACCCCAGCAGGCGGATGCTGGCATCCTCCACGGACAGCTTATCGAATTTAAACCCGGCGGAGGTAAGCAGCTCAGCCGGCAATACTTTGTTGCCGTGGGTTTTGGAAGGCTGGCTGAGCCATGATTCAAGCCCGGTAATCAAAGTTTTCCCGTCGCGTACATGCACATCGAAGAATGGTTTTTTGACGATGATTTTATCAACCCGCGCTTCCAGCAGCTGGTAAGGAGTATAGGTAATAATGATTTCAGGAATAATCAGCGGTTTATTGATATCGCCCGTGCGCACATTCGTAAGTGTGATACCGTTGAATCCGATGTCTTCGATATAAAGCTCCACATCGCTGAAACCATAGGATTCCACGATACTGCCCAGGTAATATGCAAGCAACGGCCTATAGATGGCGTAGGCAAGCACCAGGGCTGCGATTAAGGCAAGTATTTTATTCCTGTGGGGGATCATCAGTCTTCTCGCGGTATCGGGTCAGGAAGGATTCGGCAAAGCCATTCAGTTGCTGCTTAACAATAGCGCCGCGCAGGCCCTGCATCAACTGCTGATAGAAGGTCAGGTTATGCCATGTCAGTAAAATAGGGCCGAGCATTTCATCCGCCCTGAACAGATGATTCAGGTAGGCACGGCTGTAATGGGTGCAGGCCGGGCATGGGCAGCCTTCCTGTAACGGCCTTGGGTCTTCGGTGTATTTTGCGTTGCGGATATTGCGTTCCCCCTCGTCCGTGTAGGCGCGGGCGAAACGGCCTGAGCGCGTAGGGATAACGCAATCGAACATATCCACGCCGCGCTGCACGGCGCCGATGATGTCATCGGGCTTGCCGACGCCCATCAGGTAGCGCGGGCGGTCGGTGGGAAGATGCGGCATGGTATAATCAAGTACATCAAACATCAGTTGCTGCCCCTCGCCTACGGCCAGCCCGCCGACGGCATAGCCGTCAAAGCCGATCTGTTTCAGCGCGGTCGCCGATTCCTCGCGCAGTTTGGGGTAGACGCTTCCCTGCACGATGCCGAATACGGCGTGCCCGTCGCGCTTGTTGAAGGCCTGTTTGGAGCGCTCCGCCCAGCGCATGGAAAGCTGCATGGATTCCATCGCCTGCTGTTCGGTGGCCGGGTATGGCGTACATTCATCCAGCACCATGCTGATATCGCTGCCGAGCAGATATTGAATTTCCATGGCACGCTCCGGTGTCAGTTCAAAGCTGGTTCCATCGAGGTGAGACTGGAACACGACACTTTTTTCGGTGATTTTGCGCAATTTAGACAGCGACATAACCTGAAACCCGCCGGAATCGGTTAAAATGGGCCCGTCCCAGTGCATAAAGCGGTGCAATCCCCCCATTTTATGGACCAGTTCAGCCGAAGGCCGTAGCATCAAATGGTAGGTGTTACCCAGTATAATGTCTGCGCCCGTGGACTTAACCGCCTCAGGGGTCATGGCTTTGACGGTGGCGGCGGTGCCCACCGGCATGAAGGCCGGAGTACGGATAACCCCATGCGCCGTATGCAGTTCCCCGCTGCGCGCCTGCCCGTCATGGGCATGAATATTAAACTTTATTACCATAATATGATGAAATGTTAATTTTTTTGTTTTACAATCTGTTTTAATTTAATGGCTTACTTGTGGATTTATGGCGAGAGCACTTGAGTGATTGTTTTCAGACTTCAAGCCTTCACCACTTCAGGAAGCGGCCATTAAGCGCATACACGAATATGAGATAGAACTCAAACGATACGGTTATTATCTGCGGTCGGGTATGGAGCTGGAATTTATGACCGCCGACTCTAGCAACCGCCTTGTATCCTGCCTCATCAATATGGCGGTTGCCCATCGTTACCTGAAAGATCCCGCCAAAATGCTTCCCTGGTATACCGGCTTCAAAACCGACAGCACGTCGGAATATGAGGTGCTGGTAGGCGATGTAGTCGGCCCGCGCGTAAAACATGCGAAGGTTGACCAGTTCTCCCCTGTGGGTGTAGCCGGTACGGTGGCTAAGCTTAAGAAAAAAACGCTCAGGGAAATGTTTCTCGAAACATCGGCGCTTAATGAACCCGTACCTTACGGTTACGCTCCTTACAAACCTGTGTTCTATGCCTATCCCTATGCCTTCTTCAGTGAGGACTCGCTCTCCAGCTTTGAGGAAAAATCTTCGGCGCTGCATGTCAATGTCAGCCTGTATAATGCAAAGGGAGAGAACCTGTTTTCAAAGGATCCCGAATTAATGAAACATTGTGCGCGTGAGCTGGTGCGCATACAGGATGAGGCTGGTCTTGCTTTCTTACCAAGGAACAGTTCGCTCAAGCGCTTTGGTGCCAAAACGCACGTGTCTGTGCCCAGAGGGCTCGGCATGGAACCCATTCCGGATAAAGCTTCGCAGAAATGCTTCAGCTCTGTCGGGATGCGCGGAAAGATATACGATGAGAGCGACGATGATAAACATGCACACGATACACGCATTGAAAATCGTCTACCCGGTGCCGATGCCGATCCGTTTGTGAGTCTGGCGGTAACGATGGCCGCAATGGTGTCTGCGGTGCGCTCGTATTCTAAAGGTAAGGCCAGCGATTATAGGCCCAAATTTCCAATGAAAGATAACCATCGCGAGTTAGTGGAAACATTCGAATCATCACAGCGCATGTATGAATTATTGGGTAAGGATTTCTACAGCACCATACTCAATGCCTATGAACGCTCAGGAGGAGCAAGCCGAGGATTACCTTGAAATTCCTTCGCCCGGCGTGAATACCATGACGCGGGAGAGCACCGAATGTTTCGGTTCATCTTCGGGGATATCCAGTCCGACGCGCTGTATTTCCGGTGATGCCTGATGATACACCTCACGGTTGTTGAATAAGGCCATCGTGCCGGGTTTAAAGGTAATATCAAAACTCTTCTCTTCCAGCGCATGCTTGAATTTAAGCAGCGCCCGCTTGTCCTTGCACTGGCTATCAGCAATTTTCATTGTGGTGGTGGCGTCTACGTTTTTATTCATAGTGCAGAATTCTTCCAGCGGCACAAGGAGGCGGCAGTTGATATATTCTTCCACCATGATGCTTTCCCGTTCGCGTCTGGTCAGGCTGGCCGCCGCCGATTGCAGATCGAAAAAGCGCGTGGCGGCGCGATTGGTATTGAGCGCGCAGGCGAGTATGGAGAACTGGGTTTCGTCTTTATGCATGTCGTCGCCGGGAATGTCATGATCGCCGTCATGGCGGCGGCGCAGTACGGAATTGCGTATAGGCTTGAGGTCAAGCGCAGCGTATACGCCTCTGGCAATGGCGGTGCAATAAAGCTTACTGGCCTCACCGCGCCCCTTGTGCGCTAGGCGGTTGATGGTTTCCTGCTCCGTCGGCAAATTATGGATGATGACGGGTTCGCGGATTTTCCCAATGGCGACTTGCTTGAGCCGGTCAAGCGTGTCTTCTGGAAAATGTGCTTTAATAATCTTCCCCAGCTCCTTGTCGCGTTCCTCACCTGTCAGCGGACTGGGCGGCACACCGGAGTCTTCCACAAATGGCGCAAGCTCGGCCTTCAGCGATTCAGTGTTGATAAGCGACAGCTCCACCGGTGCAAAATCTTTTCCACGACTTTTTCTGGTAAACAATCCAAACATGCGCAGTTTTTATGTGATTATTTCTTATTCACGATTTTTTTAGTGAGTGCCGGTATCCGGTCAATTTTTATGGCGAGATAGAGCACCACCACTAACGCCACCGTTGCTGCAATCATTTTGGCGGTGCTGTCTTCAAATGGCAGGCTGGCGATAAAGGCTACTGCCGGTAGCGCCGGTATGGCAACAATCAGCTTGGCCCAGAAACAAAAGTTGAAACAGGTTTTAGCAGGAGCACTCTGTGTATTATCAGCCATACCGCTATCCTTTGTGTGGAATAATAAGCAACTGAAATCTATGCCATTATATACCAAAAAGGGACTCTGGTCGCTTAGTTTTTGCGCAATAATAGGCAGGCATCGCCATAGGAGTAAAAACGGTATCTTTCTGAAATAGCGTGCTTATATGCGGCCTGCATATGTTCCAGACCGCAAAAGGCCGATACCAGCATAAACAGGGTCGAGCGCGGCAGGTGGAAATTGGTTAGCAGCACATCCACTGTTTTGAAACGGTAGCCGGGGGTGATGAAGATATTGGTCTCTTTTTCGTAAGGCTGCACGATGCCATCGTCGCCGGTGGCCGATTCAAGTGTGCGCAATGAAGTGGTGCCGACGGCGATCACCCTGCCCCCGTTTTTCTTCGCTTCATTGATGGTATGAGCGGCCTCGGCGGTGATGGTAGCATATTCGCTATGCATGACATGCTCGCTGGTGTCATCCACCTTCACCGGCAGGAATGTGCCGCCGCCGACATGCAGCGTCACATGCACGCGCTTGACGCCCTGCGCATCGATAGCTTTCATCATGGCATCGGTAAAATGCAATCCCGCCGTCGGTGCAGCCACCGAACCTTCATGCTTGGCATAAATAGTCTGGTAGCTTTTGCGGTCGCTGTTATCGGCGTGGCGGATTTTTTCAATGTAAGGCGGCAGCGGCATATGGCCGTGCAATTCCATATTGGTGCGGAAGGCATCGCCGTCGCAGTTAAAACGCAGCAGCACTTCGCCGGTATCGAGTTTGGCGAGTACCTTGGCGATAAAATCTTCACCGAAATGGATGGTATCTTTGGGCTGCAGGCGCTTCGCCGGTTTGGCAAAGACCAGCCAGTTATCGTCGCGCGGTTTATGCAGGAGGATTTCGACCCGCGCTTCGCCTCTCCTGCCGAACAGGCGGGCCGGTATCACGCGCGTGTCGTTGAACACCATGACGTCGCCGGGTTTCAGGAACCCGGTCAGGTCGCGGATAATCTTATCCTGCAGCTGATCCGACACCACCAGCATGCGTGCGCAATCGCGCGGGGATGCTGGCTGTGCCGCAATCAGAGATTCGGGAAGCTCGAAATCAAATAGCTCGGTTTTCATTGAGTGCCTTGTGCTTAGTCCCTAGTGCTTTGCAGATAATATCACTAGGCACAAGGCACTAGGCACAAGGCACTATACACTAGCCACTATCCCTTAACGTCGGCAGCGATCTGGGCTTTGACGATTTTATCAGGTTCGGAAACGGAGCCGTTATTGAACTTGTTTCCTTTCTTGATTTTATCGACGCAGTCCATGCCGTTCGATACTTGACCCCAGAGCGTGTACTGCCCATCGAGATAGGTGGAATCAGCGAGAACGATGAAGAACTGGCTGTCGGCGCCATTAACGTCACCGGGGCGAGCCATCGAAACGGCGCCGCGGCGGTGTGATTCCTTGCTGAATTCAGCCTTGATTTTCTGGCCTGATCCGCCGGAGCCGGTACCTGTCGGGTCGCCGGTCTGCGCCATGAATCCATCGATCACGCGGTGGAAGACCACGCCGTCATAGAATTTCTGCCTTACCAGTTCCTTGATGCGCTTTACGTGGTTCGGAGCGAGGTCCGGGCGCAGGGTGATGGTGACGCGGCAACTATCCTTGAGGTCAATAAGCAGAACATTTTCAGGATCTGCAGCGGCCTGCGAGGTGGCTTTCGATGCCTTGGGGGCCATGATAAAAACTCCAAAAAAAAGTGTGAGAATGAGTAAAAATGTACGGGTCATGCGCAATCCTTCTGTTTAATCTGTGCTGATAAAGAAGTGAGTTGGGTACGAATAAAATCAATGTGCTCCTGCTGACCGTCGATAATCCTGCGCAACACGCCGAGGCTGGCGAGAGCAGTCTTGCTGTCCGCTTTACTTTCGCACAGCGCAATGGCCAGCCTGATTTGTTTCAATGCTGTTTCCGACAGGGCCAGATCATTGCTGAGCATGGATTTTACCGTATTGCCGATCATGAGTTTGCCCAGTTCCTGAAGGTTGGGAAACCCGCCCAGTGACAGGATGTTTTCCACGAGCATGTCGGAATGTTTCATGATGTCGATAGAAGCTTTATACTGATAGTCGGCCAGCTTCAGATTGCCCATATGCTTGAGCATCCGGGCATGCAGAAAATACTGGTTAATGCCAGTCAGTTTCGTTTTCAGCACCTCGTTGAGGTGGGCGATAATTTCTGCATCGGTTCCGGGCATGGCGCTTTCTTCAAAAAATCTTAGAATACCTCGCCTTGATGAAGCAGCCCTTGCCAAAAGTCAAGCATGGTATTACACCTGTAAGCCTGCGTTTGGGAAGGGCACGCCCGCACATGCAGCACGAATGCCACCTTATTGATTTAATGGTTAAAATATGAAAAAAATTGAAGCCGTCATCAAGCCCTTTAAGCTTGATGAAGTAAAAGAAGCGCTGCAGGAAGTAGGATTACAGGGGATTACAGTAACGGAAGCACGCGGATTTGGCCGCCAGAAGGGCCATACCGAGCTGTATCGCGGCGCGGAATATGTCGTGGATTTCCTGCCCAAGGTCAAAATCGAGGTGGTGGTGGCCGATAATATGGTGGAACGCACAGTGGAAGCCATTATCAACGCTTCGCGCACCGGCCGTATCGGCGATGGCAAGATCTTTATAATCCCGGTGGAAGAGGCTATCCGTATCCGTACCGGCGAACGCGGCAACGACGCCATATAAAGTGGTTTACAATAGGCGTGGCTTTTCCTATAACGGCTGCAACGTTACCTAACATTACAAAAAACAACAAAATCGCACACAGGACGTCGCCCTGACGTATTGAAGTAACTGAAAAATAAAAAATATTTATTTTAGAAAGGTTTCCTATGTCTGCTAACGACGTATTGAAAATGATTAAGGATAACGACATCCAGTTTGTCGATTTCCGTTTCACCGACCCCAAGGGCAAATGGCAGCATACCTGCTATGTCGCCGATCAGGTAAATGCAGGCAGCTTCGAAGACGGCATCATGTTCGACGGCTCGTCGATTGCCGGCTGGAAGTCCATCAATGAATCCGACATGATCCTGATGCCCGATGCCAAAACGGTATTCGTAGACCCGTTCGCGGCGCAGCCGACTGCGGTCATTTTCTGCGACGTTATCGAACCGTCAACCGGCCAGCCTTATGGCCGCGATCCGCGTTCGCTGGCTAAGCGTGCCGAAGCCTACCTGCAATATACAGGTCTGGGCGATACCGCTTATTTCGGCCCCGAACTCGAATTCTTCGTGTTTGACGATGTGCGTTTCCGCACGGCTGGAAATTTCAGTTTCCACCAGCTCGACAGCGAAGAGCTGCCGATCAACGGCGACCGCGCTTATCAGGCTGGTAATATGGGCCATCGCCCGCCGACAAAAGGCGGTTATTTCCCCGTTCAGCCGGTTGACTCGCTGGCCGATTTGCGCGCCGAAATGCTGACCACGCTGCGCACCGTAGGTGTTGAGCCGGTACTGCATCACCACGAAGTAGCGCCCGCACAGTGCGAACTGGGCACCATGTTTTCCACGCTTATCGGCACCGCCGATAACGTGCAGAAATACAAATATGTCGTGCACAACGTTGCGCATTCCTACGGCAAATCGGTGACCTTCATGCCGAAGCCTTTGTCGGGTGACAACGGTTCGGGCATGCATGTGCACCAGTCCATCTGGAAGAGCGGCAAACCCCTCTTCGCCGGTAACGGTTATGCCGACCTGTCGGAAATGTGCCTGTATTACATTGGCGGCATCATTAAGCACGCCAAGGCGATCAACGCATTCACCAACGCCTCAACCAACAGCTACAAGCGCCTTATCCCGGGTTTTGAAGCGCCGGTATTGCTTGCCTACTCCGCGCGCAACCGTTCGGCGTCGATCCGTATTCCGTATGTGGCAAGCCCCAAAGGCAAGCGCATCGAAGTACGTTTCCCCGATCCGACCGCCAACCCGTACCTCGCTTTCAGCGCCATGCTGATGGCTGGTCTCGATGGCATCGAAAACAAGATTCACCCTGGCGATGCCATGGACAAGAACCTGTACGACCTGCCACCCGAAGAACTGAAAAACGTTCCTACCGTGTGCGGCAGCCTCCGTCAGGCGCTTGAATCACTCGACGCTGACCGTGCCTTCCTCAAGAAGGGCGACGTGTTCACCGACGATCTGATTGATTCCTACATCGATCTCAAGATGCAGGATGTCTATCGCTGGGAACACACCCCGCAGCCGGTCGAATTCGAAATGTATTACAGCGTATAATTGGCTGTATAAAACGAATAAAAAAGGGAGCCTTCTGGCTCCCTTTTTTATTGTCACAAACCTGTCACATTCAGTTTTTTGCCCTTCTGAGAACCTTCACACCACAATACCCAAAAATATGCGATGATAAACTTATGGATCAGGAACACACGGAGAACACAGTGAAACGGATAAAGGCAAAAAACAGGCAAGAAAAAAGGAGAGTCGAACGACTCCCCTTTTCCTAAGATAGAAGATAGTTACTGTTTGCCGACTTCGGTAGAAGGAGCACCCTTGGAACCGGTCGTCGGAGCAGTAAGCTGACCAATTTCGGCAGTCATAGCCATGTTTTTAGAAGCATCCGGCATGGAAACGCCAATTTTATTCAGATGATCTTTCAGTTTATCCGCGGCAGCCATCGCTTTGGCAAGATCCGGACCCGCAGATGCGCGGTTCTCTTTCACAGCAGTCTCAGCCCCACGACCACTTTCCAGAAGCGGCGTGCCAAGGCCCGTTTTCTTCTCGGGCTCATTTAATGCAGGAGCATCCTTCGCTGTTACCTTTTCCGTAATCTCAGCAGCTTTGCCGATATTCTTCTTGGTGGCTTCCGCAATGACTTTGGGGTTGGCGGTCTTTAAATCATCGTTTTTCATGACGCGATTGACGAACTCAGCCTTATCCGTAATAAGCGGATTGGCCTTGGCGACAGCTTCCACCGATTGTTTATATTCACTGACTGCCTTGTCTCTCGTCGCTTTCTGAGTGGTTTCGATTGCGTCTTTGAGAACGGCGTTCTGGTCTTTTGCATTCGGTTTTTCAGCGGCAGTCTTTTCGATTTCGCCGACGCGTTTCTGCACTTCGGCCTCAGCCAGTTTAGGATCAAAACCTTCTACAGCGACCTGTTCCTCAATAGCGGTTTTCAGGTTTTCCTTGAGGCCTTTGGTATCCTTGCCAGCGTTGGCACCATTCCTCACTTCAAGAGCTTTTGTCTTAGCTTCAATGTAAGCCGGTGCGGAGATAGTTCCTCTACTGTTTTTCTGGGCCTGTCTCGCCATCGCCTGAGCTTTTTGCATCTCCTGCTTCACAAGGGTTTCCTGATCCTTGTCTGACTTACCGGGGTTCTGGGCGGCAACGTCTGCTACTACTTGCACCTTCAGTGTTTCAAGAGCCTTATTCAGGGCCGGTTCGTCAACTTTGAGGGCGCTGACATCGGCGACCACCTGAGCTGGCTTGATAACCAGCGGCTGAGTTGCCTCCAAATTACCGAACGCCTGCACAATCGGCCTTGCCTTGGCTGTGGGCCGCTCGGGGAGACCGAATATCTTTCTGTTTTCATCTGTCAGGCCCATAGCGGAGGGGCGAGCTTTAGGTCTCACTACAGCTTCTTCCGGAACAACAACGCTAGGCTGCACTTTTTCCGGAACAACGAGTTTTACCACTGGTTTAGCTGTAGCAGCCTTCTGTTGCTCATCTTTTAGGGCCTCAGTGATGACTGCGCGTTTGGCAGCTGCGGCGGCTTCTGGTGAGGAAGCACCGTTTGCAGCTTCCGTTGCCTTAGCATCGATTTTCTGCATTTCGTCGGCAACAAGTTGTGCCTTTGCTTCCGGGATTGCTCTTGGAGCTTCCTTTTCTACGCGCGCTTTGACTTCAGATTCAAGAATGGAGTGCTCGAATGCATCCAGTTCCATATCGTTCATGTCTTCCGTGCCGGGCATTGACTGCCTGCCGGGGGTACGACCCTCAATCACGCGATTGGTAGGAGGCACAGGACGTTCAGTGGTGTCACGGCTGGGGCGTACCGGTTGTTCGCCTGTACCCTGCCCTTGACCCTGACCTTGGCCCTGCTGCTTGGTGCCGAGACCCAATTTTTCCGTGTCGATGCCGAACATTTTAAGCAGTTCGGAGAAGAGCTGCATCAGGCCACCCATCGGGCCATCGAATTGCGGCGCCTGCTTGACGGGTGCCGTTTGGACCGGAGCTTTGACTGGCTTTCCATCGTCCAGTGCCTGATCGGTCGCCTCGGACATTTTCTTCATGTCCTGCATTGCTTTATTATTGGGGTCTTTCTTCAGCTCTGCAGCGATATAGTCATTAACAACGCCTCTCGGCTTTTTCAGGGCTTCCTTCAGAGCGGCTTTATCGAGTAAGCCATCCTTTTTAAACGACAGATCGTTGGGGTCAGTCGCCTTTTTCATGATAGCTTCAATTTCCTTCTGAGCCGTTTCGACTTCAATAGGAAGATTGTTCACGGTCTTGCCCGGTGCCGGCTGTTCTTTGCCGATGCCGAGCTTCGCTTCCTGTGCCGCAACCCTGGCTTCAAGGTCTGTCAGGCGTTCTTCGGTACGGTCTTTGTAGCCGTCACGCTCATAGTTCCACTCCATAGTACGGGCTCTACTATCAAACTCCTGCCCTTCTTTGAACAGCAGGGTCTTTGCAGTAGGGCCACGGTCATCAAGGTTAAGCCTGTCTTCCAAGGTGAAGCGGCGAGGACCCGCCTTTAAGAGTTCGACCTTACCAGTGTCACGCGCCTTGCCGCCATTTTCAACAAACGCAAGACGGTCTGCGAGTTCTGCTTCCTTGGCCCTTGAGCGGCCCATGATGCCGTAATCATTGCCCAGCCCGCCATTAATCATGCTTGCTTTAAAGCCCGATTTTTCTTCGAGTTTGGCAATGCGTTTTTCCAGCTTTTCCAGTCTGGTTTCTTGAAGATCCAGTTGGGTTTCTTTAAGAACCACATCCGGTACAATCGGCTTAACGATAGGAGCGGGTTTTACAGGTTTATCGGTCGGGTTGGTAACCGTTTTATCTACCGGCGGATTAACAATAGTGGGGCCGTTTTGGGTAAGAATAACCGGCGGTACTGTTTTTTCTTTTTCAACTATCAGGGCTGCATTGGCGGTATCAAGTTCAGCGGAATTCTTCTGGTTGGCTTCTGCAACCCATGTGGCTGCCTTGGCCTTGTCGCCTTCATTGTCCTTCGGATTGAAATTCGGATTCTTTATCTTCTCAATCTCAGTCTTGGTTTTGACGTAGTTGGCTTTCTTTACTTCCATCTGCTGCTTATCATTAAGCTCGCCAACGTCAGACTGTAAATCCTCAGTCGATTTGCCCTTGGCTTCCGTTTTGAAAGCTTCAATCTCTGCTTTGGTCGGTTTTTTACCGTTATTATCAAGAACAAAGGTGTCGATTTTAGCTTTAACAAACTGGGCTTCGCTGCCTTCTTTTTCCAGCACGGCATTTGTTTTGCCGTTAGCCTCAGCCGTGATTCTCTTAATATCAGCTTCCGTTGCCGGCTTGCCTGTGGTTTCTGCGACCAGAGCGACCTGCGCATCAACATAGGTCTTTCTGGCTTCAGCACGTTCCATGAGCTTTTGGGTCGATTGTTCAACCGTCGGAACTTCTGAAGGGAATCCAGCCTTTACTGCTGCTTCGCTGCTTAAGAAATTCTGTAAATCTTTATTGCCGCTTTTCTTAAAAGCCTCATTCAGCACGGGATCGGCTTCCAGCGCCAGTCTTTGCGCCTGTACCTTGGGATCCATATCCCCTATCCCCATATCGGCCAGGGTCGGGAATTCTTTTACCAGCGCATCCTTGCCTTCTTTTTTCAGCGTCTTTTTGCCCTGGTCGATCAGCTTGGACACAGCAACTTCTTTGATCTTGCCGCCGATGGCTTTTGAAGCCTGAGTGTGCAGCACAGTTTTTACAAGTTCATGCCCTGCTACGTTTTTGATGATGTCTTTTTGTCCAGCTGCTAAAGCATCTTTGACAAGCTTTTCAACTTCTTTTTTGCCGCCTGACGCGAGAGCTTTTTCAAGGTCCTTAGGATTAATCATCTTGGGCTTGCTGCCGCCCTTTGCGCCGGCAATGTCGAATGCAAGATCGACGAGATTTTCCGTCTTGATTTCACCAAAGCTTTTCTTGGCGGCTT
>Ga0163144_10019941_pt1 | contig 13450 bp, 11 predicted proteins | sample OliLak19BULKMAT1_FD_123175 | JGI IMG/M metagenome (GOLD analysis project Ga0163144, IMG submission 123175) | Freshwater microbial mat bacterial communities from Lake Vanda, McMurdo Dry Valleys, Antarctica - Oligotrophic Lake LV.19.BULKMAT1 | ecosystem: Environmental > Aquatic > Freshwater >... | reverse complement strand
TGGACACCGATAGACAATGCACGTAGGAGCGAACCTTGTGTTCGCCCGCAGCGATGGGCCATGGACACCGATAGACAATGCATGTAGGGGCGCAGCAGGCACACCCAAATGCAGCGTTTGTGCTGAGATCCGGGTACCTGCCCCACCCCCACATATCTCTGCTTTGACGCACCGTCGCTGTCGTGGTATCCTTCCTTGACCACAATGCAACACAACAGAATGCAACACTAGGGAGCATCGCATGACCGAAGCTGTGCGTGAGATCTATTGGAATATCGGCGAACTGTATGGTGCGACGACTCTCTACCTAACGGCGATGATTGCCCTGGCAACGATGACGTTTGGTATCCTGCGTGATATTAACCGCTGGCGGGCTGGCCGCCCCGATGCGCGCATCGGCCAATTGCCAGCCCGCATCATCGAATCGCTCAGTCAGGTGTTTGGCCAGAAACGGGTTCTCCGCGACCGCAAGCCGGGATCGATGCATGCTCTGATCTTCTTTGGCTTCCTGGCACTCTTTATTGGCACGGATATTATTGCTGTCGAGGAAGATTTTACTGTCCCACTGATTGGCCCAGATGCTGGCCGAATCCTGGTCGGTGGCTTCTACCAGAACTATGAGTTCATCCTCGATGCGATGGGCTTGGTGTTCCTGGCCGGGTTAATCTGGGCAGCAATCCGCCGCTTCCGCACCAAACCGGATCGGCTACACACCCGTGGCAGCGATACGTGGGTGCTTGTCACGCTGCTGTTTCTTGGCGGCAGCGGGTATCTGTTGGAAGGACTGCGCCTGGCCAACCAAACAATTGCTGGCGTTGAGGTGTATACCCAATCCTGGGCGATCAATTCGTTTGTTGGCTACACCCTAGCAACCATCTTCCGAGCGATTGGCCTCGGTGGTGGTTCTGGTATCGCACTCGGCGCACACGCCATTCTGTGGTATTCGCATATGCTTGTGACGTTTGCTTTTGTGGCATCGATCCCGCTATCGAAATACCGCCACATGCTCTATACGCCACTCAATACGCTGTTCCGTGATATGCAGCCAAAAGGTGCATTGGCGCTTATTCCCGATCTTGATGCCGAAATCGAGAAGGACGAACCCCAACTTGGCGTTGCATCGCTGATGGATCTAACCTGGAAACAGCGCCTTGATCTCGATGCCTGTATGAGCTGTGGCCGCTGCCAATCCAAATGCCCGGCCTATGCATCTGGCTCACAACTCTCGCCTAAATTCCTGATCACAAAACTAGCCGATCTGCAGCGCGGCGAGCCGAGTTTACTACGTGATGGATCGAAAATGGCGTTGGATGGCGTGAGCTACCCGCCGTCCAGTGGCAACTCGATTATCGACTCGATTCGCTCGCTGACACAGCAGACCGATCCGGCGATCAATACCGTTCCGCTGTATGAACATGGGCTATTCACCGAAAATGAACTATGGGCCTGCACCACCTGTGGGGCCTGTATGGAAGAATGCCCGGCCATGATCGAACATGTCGACCTGATCGTCGATATGCGCCGTAACCTGACTATGATCCAGAGCGAGGTACCAAGCGGTGTCAAGCGTGTGCTGGAAGGGATTGAGCGGCAGGGCAACCCCTGGCGGCTTCCGGCCCGCGAACGGATGGCATGGGCAGCCGGCTTGGATGTTCCGACCATGGCCGAGAAGGAACATGTCGATGTCCTGTACTGGGTTGGCTGTGCGCCAAGCTACGATGACCGCTCGAAGAAAGTTGCTCGCACAATGATCGAATTGTTCCAGCGTGCTGGAATCGATTATGCCGTTCTGGCCGAAGAAGAGACGTGTACCGGCGATCCAGCCCGCCGCATGGGCGAGGAATTGCTCTACCAACAACAGGCACAGCAGAATGTGGGCACCCTTGGCCAGTATACATTCAAGCGCCTAGTAACAACCTGCGCCCACTGTTATAACACGATCAAGAATGAATATCCCCAATTTGGCGGCAAGGCCGGCATTGATTATGAGGTCATTCACCATACGGAATTCCTGGCCCAGATCGTCGCCGAGGGTAAACTAACGCCAACCGAGCGTGTTGAGCAGCGGGTTGTCTATCACGATCCATGCTATATCGGGCGCTACAATAGTGTCTACGAGCCGCCACGCAGCGTGCTGCAGGCAATTCCAGGGCTAGAACTGGTTGAGGCTCCCGAACTCAATCGCCAGCGGGCCATGTGCTGCGGTGGTGGCGGCGGGAATGTCTGGTTGGAGGGTTGGGGCAACAAGAATGTGAATGTCATCCGGCTCGAACAACTACGCAAGGCCGAACCGGAGATAATTGCAGTGGCCTGCCCATTCTGCATGGTGATGTTTGAGGATGCTACCAAGAACACCGGCGTTGATCAAACCATCGCACGGCGTGATGTGGCCGAACTCCTCCTCCAATCATTGCCAGCCAACGATACAAGGGCAAATGGCACTTCGTAGAATGCTGTATAAGTAACGGGCCAAACACTATGCAGATTGCGGTGCTGCCCGCCGAAAAAAGCCACTCGCTCTTGCTGAGATTGATGCAGTTCTATCTCTATGATCTCAGCGAGCACGAACTGGCAGATATTGGCCCGGACGGACATTTCGCCGATGGTGCGTTACGGGCGTGGCTTGCTGAACCAAGTAACCAGCCATTCCTCTTCTATAACGCAGGCCAGCCAATTGGGTTTGCATTTGTTGGCTGCAACAGCCACCAGCTCCCCGTCCCCGATATCTATACCATCAGCGCTTTTTTCATTCTGCGCCGCTACCGAAGGCAGGGCCTTGGCCGGAAAGCAGCATATCAACTATTCGAGCGCTTCCCCGGCCGTTGGGAAATAGCGACCCTTGGTGCCAACACGCAGGCGATCTCCTTCTGGCGCAGTGTTGTCGATACCTTCACCAATGGGTTGTATGATGAGATATGGCATCAGGATAATCAATGGCGTGGTTCAGTTCAGGTGTTTACAGTTCCGAAAAAAGAGGCATAGATATGACGACTGCAACGCTCCCCCATTGGGATCTTAGCCAGATCTATACTGGCCTGGATTCGCCTGCATTTGCTGCCGATTTCGATGCAACAATGGCGGCACTCGATGCGCTGCTGGTGCGCTTCGATACCCTTGGCATCGATCAGCGTGAACCAGGCCAATTCAGCGATGCCGACGTGGCAGCCTTTGAGGAACTGATTGCGACCCTTGGCCGGTTGGATGAACAGATCCTGACGCTGCGCTCCTTCATCTATAGTTTTGTGGCAACCGATTCGCGCAACCAGGTTGCACAGGCGCGCTATAGCGAATTCCAACAGCGCAGTGTGGCAATCAGCCAGATCGAGAATCGCTTTACTGCCTGGGTGAGTGGGCTGGATGCCGAAGAATTGATCGCTCGCTCATCCGTTGCGGCATCCCATGAATATCTGCTGCAACGGGTGCGTATGCAGGCCGCCCATATGATGACACCAATCGAGGAGAATCTTGCCGCCGAACTAAGCCCGACCGGTGGCAGATCGTGGGGTCGCTTACAGGCCGATGTCAGCTCACAATTGCTGGTGCCAGTTCAGCTTGATGGCGAGTTGCGCGAACTGCCAATGACGCTCATCCGCAATATTGCCTTCGAGAACGACCGTAACCGGCGTCAGGCTGCCTATGAAGCAGAACTGGCCGCATGGAAACGGGCCGCGGTTCCGCTGGCAGCTGCCATGAATGGTATCAAGGGCGAGGTCGGGATATTAGCCCGCAAACGCAAATGGGCCACGCCGCTCGACCAGGCGCTGTTTGATAATGCGATTGATCGGGCAACCCTTGATGCCATGCTGCAGGCTGCGCGGGAATCATTCCCGGATTTCCGGCGCTATATGCAGGCCAAAGCTCGTTTTCTTGGGCTAGAACGGCTGGCCTGGTATGATCTATTCGCACCCATTGCAGGCACGACAGAAGGGAAGAATTGGTCGTTCGATGCTGCTCGTGATTTTATTCTGACCCAGTTCAGCACCTTCACGCCACAGATGGCTGAATTGGCCAGCCGCGCATTTGATGAGGATTGGATTGATGCTGAACCACGGGCTGGCAAGGTTGGTGGTGCATTCTGTATGCCCGTGCGAACTGGTGAGTCGCGCATTCTTTCCAACTATACCGATGCAATTGGCAGCGTGATGACATTGGCCCACGAGCTTGGCCACGCCTACCATAACCACTGCCTGGCCTCGCAGACGCCGCGCAATCGTAGCACCCCAATGACGCTCGCCGAAACGGCCAGTATCTTCTGCGAGACAATCATTCGCAAGGCCGCGCTAGCACAAGCAGCCCCACAGGAACGGCTGGTTATGCTCGAAGCAGCCCTGCAGAACACATGCCAGGTCGTCGTTGATATTACCAGCCGCTTCCTATTTGAGCAGGCGGTTTTTGAGCAACGCCGCCAGCGGGCGCTTTCTGCCGATGAACTATGCGCCGCCATGCTTGCCACCCAACGCGAAACCTATGGCGATGGCCTCGACCCACAGTCCCTACATGGCTATATGTGGGCGGCCAAACCACACTACTATAGTGCAGGCCTCTCGTTCTATAACTTCCCATATATGTTCGGGTTGCTGTTCGGGCTGGGGTTGTATGCGATCTATCTGCGTGAACCAGACGGATTTGTGGCACGCTATGAGGCGCTACTCTCGTCCACTGGGCGTGCCGATGCAGCAACGCTGGCAGCACAGGTCGGGATCGATCTACGCACACCGGCATTCTGGCGGGCGAGCCTCGATATGATCCGCGATGATATTGATGCGTTTGAGGCCTTGGTTCCGTAGGCCGTAGAGACGCAACATGTTGCGTCTCTACGGCCTATGTGCGTCTCTACGGCCCTACAACGATCTCGCGTAGCGTACCGCATTCCGAAACAACACCAATCCATCGCCCTCATTTCGCCATGGCTCGCGCGTCCAGCGCGGATGTTGCTGCGGGTAGATCGCATCTTCGGGGTGCGGCATCAGGCCAAGCACATTGCCCTGGATATTGCAGATCCCGGCGATCGCATCATCTGAGCCGTTGGGGTTGGCTGGGTAGCTTGTTGGATCACCACTTGGCGCAACATAGCGCAATGCTACCTGGCCGTTGGCCTTCAGGGTTGCTAGTACCGCAGCATCCTGCACAACAAAGCGGCCCTCACCATGGGCGACGGGTGCCTCAATCGAACGCTCAATGCCCTGTGTGAACACGCAGCTGCTGCTCGCTTCAGGGGCAAGCGTCACCCAGCGACACTCAAACTTCCCAGATGCATTATCCGTCAGTGTTGCCTGTGGCGTAGATTGACCAACGCTTGATGTACTCGTCAGGGAATCGCCCGTTCCTGGTAGAATACCAGCCTTGACCAACACCTGAAATCCGTTACAGATCCCAATCACAGGCCGGCCATCGGCAACAAACGCAGCCAGTTGATCGCCAAGGCGATAGGCTAGGTCGATGGCAAGTAACTTACCAGCGCCCAGATGATCACCATACGAAAAGCCACCAGGAACGATGACCATCGCATGATCCAATAGTTTCACATCACCAGCGACGATCCGGTTCACATGCACACGAACGGGATTGCCACCAGCTAATTCAATTGCAGCGGCGGCATCTTCATCCCGATTAATGCCAGGCGCACGCAGAATGAGAACCTTAGGGCTCACAGTTGTTCCTTTTGATTGAGAGATTTCGGGTTGCCGGTGGGTCGTGGCGTAGGGGCAGACCTTGTGTCTGCCCACGATGAGGCCGAATGCAGGCCATACAAGCTTTACCTACGCGCCAAGGAATTCGATTTCGACTTCGCCGATCTTGATTCGATCACCGGAGCGCAGGCGTTGGGGCGCACGAGGAGGCAACAGCGAACCATTCAGCGAGGTTCCATTCGTAGAACCCTGATCCATAATTGTATAGCCACCCGTATCACGATTGATCAGCGCATGGTTTCGTGAGGCAATCCCCCGATCATGCTCGGCCAGATCTAATTCAGGATAATGATTCTGGCGTGGGTCACGCCGACCGATTCGTAATGGCAATCGATCAATCTTGAGTTCCCACGAACCGCGCGGCGATGTGCAGCGCAGCCGTGCCGCCGATTGGGGACTCAGCGGGGTGCCGCATGCGGCGCAGAAGCGCGCACCAGCTTTGTTGACCCGCCCACAGCGTGGGCATGTGACGCCACCGGTTTCGGGTGCCTGCACCGGTTTCACAAGTGGTTCGCGTACGGGGCCAGGTGTTGGCGCTTGCCCTGGAGTAATCGTTGGCAGCACGGTTTGCATCTGGCCTGGCATCACGGTTGGTATTTGTGCTGCATCTGGCTTTGGACGCTGGCCCAATACCGTCGATTCCTGGGGGATTGCTGGTGGCACAACCAATCGTGCTGTTGGATCGACATATGGTCCATCCAGCCGAGTACGAAGCGCTTTTTCAAACTCGGCCGCAGTTGCATACCGATCTGCTGGAGCAAGCGCCATCGCCCGAATAATGACCTGCTCCGTCTGTTTATCGACCGATGGGTTGATTTTGTGGATACTATCGGGAGCTGGCGGTTGCAGCGGAATGGGTGGCAGTGCCGTCATCAGATGCAAGAGCGTCGCACCCAACGCATACACATCCGAACGTGCATCCGTCTGACCCTTGCCATATTGCTCGGGTGGGGCATAGCCAGCCGAACCCATCGCAACGGTATCCTTGGATTTCTTCTCTTTGTAGGTACGGGCAACACCAAAGTCGATCAGCTTGAGCACACCATCTGGTGTGACCATAATATTGGTCGGCTTCAGGTCGCGGTAGATAATCGGCGGGGTACGGGTGTGCAGGTAATGCAGAACCTGGGCCGTCTGAATACCATAGCGCAGCACATCCTGTTCCAGCAGCGGCGCATTTGCATCACGAACCCGATCCTCAAGCGTCTGGCCTGGCACAAATTCCATCACCAATACTGGGCGGCCATGGTGCTCAAAAAAATCGGCGACCACCGGTAGGTTAGGGTGGCTGAGCTTACTGAGCAGTTCGGCTTCTTGCATGAACATGCGCCGATTCTCGGCCAAATCCTCAGCAGAGAGATCATCGGGTGGGCGCATCTCTTTCAAGGCCCAGATGGTTCTATCGGCGAGACGCAGTGCCCGATAGACGGCTCCCATCCCGCCACGACCGATCAGGCCGATAATACGATACTCGGCACGAACCCCATGGATTTGTGTCTCTGGAGCGAGAAGATCGGATGTCGCTATCGCCACAATAACCCTGCCGTTGCTTGGAGAATCGTTCAACTATTGTACCATAGGCGTCGCTGCCATGCTATACTTTCAAGCAGCACAATGCAACTCGTGCGGCATAGTCGGCGTACTATACGTAACTTTGATAAGGAGATCCAACAATGGCCGGTGAGATTACCCTGCGCGCCCGCATGGCACGCCCGTATATGGCAACGGCAAACACCCCACAGGTGGCCTATTTATTGATCGAGGCCACGCCTGGGCAGATTGTTGCCAGCGTGCGAACACCGGTCAATGTCTGTTTTGTGCTGGACCGGAGCGGTTCCATGAAGGGTGAGAAGATTGATCGGGTTCGCAGAGCCGTTGCGCGCGCCATCGATCTGCTCGGCCCTCAGGATGTTATTTCCGTTGTTATTTTCGATCACCGCAATGAGGTCTTGATTCCAGCTACTTCTGTCACGAATGCACTTGATCTGAAGGAAAAGGTCGCCCGCATCCGCGATAGTGGCGGAACGAAAATCGCACCAGCACTGGAACGCGGGCTGCGCGAAATATCAAGTGGTGATCCAAATGCGCTCAAGCGCCTCATTCTGCTCACCGATGGCCAGACTGAGAATGAGAATGAATGCCGCATCCAGGCAGATACGGCGCGCCAACGTGGCATCCCAATAACGGCGCTTGGTGTCGGCCAGGATTGGAATGAAGATCTGATGATTGACATCGCAAACCGATCTGGCGGCCAGGCCGATTATATTAGCCAGCCAGATGAAGTTGTCGAGTATTTCCAGAGCACCGTTCAGCGGGCACAGGCAACTGCCATCCATAATGCACACCTGACATTGCGTTTGGTGCAGGGAGTGACGCCACGGGCGATCTGGCAGGTCATCCCATTGATCAACAATCTGGGCTATAAGCCAATCTCGGATCGAGATGTGAGCGTCGCGCTTGGTGAGATCGAAACGGGTGGCGGTCGTTCACTGCTCGCCGAACTGCTTGTCGATCCACGGCCATCTGGGCAGTATCGCCTTGGGCAAATCGAGATCACCTATGATATTCCGATGCTCGGAACAACTGGCGAGAAGAGCCGCGCCGATGTCATGATGCAATTCACCAGCGATTCAGCGCTGGCCGCACAGGTCGATCCGCCAGTGATGAATACTGTCGAGAAGGTCAGCGCCTTTAAGCTCCAGACGCGAGCGCTCCAGGATCTACAATCGGGCGATGTTGCCGGAGCAACCCAGAAACTGCAAAGTGCCGTCACCCGCCTCCTCAACCAGGGCGAAGTCGATCTGGCGCAAACGATGCAGCGCGAGATTACGAATCTTCAGCAGAACGGACAGATGTCCAGCGAGGGCCAGAAGACAATCAAATTCGGCACTCGTAAGACCGTCAAGCTCAGCGATCTGGATGTGCCAGAGGAGTTACGCATCAAGAATCCATGATGCTATAGGAATCTTGAATCCGCATGCTAATAGATCTTTACTGGACATCAGATATGGTCATCCACACCACGCCGCGGGCTGAAGCCACGCGGCTAGGGGTCATCGTCCCGTTGCCGCAGGCTTATGGATCTTTACATGTTCATCAGGTAGGGTTCGGCGGTGTGTATGGCGTGCACAATCCACATCCGCGCCTTTAGGCGCCAGGTGCAATCTCCCCGATGAATTGATCAATCTTCATTAGCCTGCGGTCTGTACATGAATCAGTTAAGATTCACACAGCTGGCATGCGCACCACGACCCGCGTTCCATGGCCTAGTTCGCTGGCAATTGTGATGCGGCCCTGCTGGGCCTCAATCAGCCCTTTTGCAATTGCGAGGCCCAAGCCTGTGCCACCGCCAACACCACGGGCGCTATCCACTCGATAGAAACGATCAAACAAATGTGGCAGATGGGCTGGATCAATTCCACTGCCACTATCCTCAACAATCAGATCAACAAACGCAGTTGTGTCGCTTCCCTGAGCCGATATGGTCACTGTTCCACCAGGCGGCGTATGGCGCAGCGCATTGTCCAACAGGATCAACAGCACCTGTCGCAGGCGGCTTGGGTCTGCCCGAATCACGCCATTTCCCGTTGCGACATTCAATGCAATCCCGCGTTGCTCGGCTAATCGGCCAACCTGGCGCGCAACATCATCAAACAGTTCTGTAAGATTGATCTGTTGCTGATCGATGTTCATGTGGCCCGCATCGAGCCGCGAGAGCAACAGCAGATCATCAACCAGGCGACTCATATGATCGCACTCCTGGAGCACATCCTGGAGTAATTCGCGGCGATCATGCTCGGCAAGTGCCAACCCACGCAACGCAACCTCGGTGCTGGCCCGCACAAGCGTAATTGGTGTACGTAGTTCGTGGCTCGCATTTGCAACAAATGTCTGCTGGCGCTCCCAGGCCTGGCGTGCAGGCAACAGCGAACGCCCGGCCATCCACCAGCTTGCTCCACCAACGAGCATCGCAACTGGCAGCCCAAGCAGCAGTAAACCAGAGAGCAGGCCGCGCAAGATGGTATCCTGATCGCTGAGCACGCGGCCAACCTGAATTGCTGCCGGCCCAACAGCCCCATCGAGCCGATAGGTAAGCAATCGGACGCGTGCGCCAGTGCTATTTGACACAATTCGCGCATCGCTGCCCTTGGCGAGTGCCGATGTCACCGCTTCTAAATTAGGGCTAATTGGTGCAGCAACAACATTGATCGGAACAACCAGCTGCCCATCACTGGTGAGGGGCAGCGCGAAGATCGGAGCCTGCTCCGGCTGATAGCGAACCTCTCCTTCACGATGATCATTACTGGTGTGTGCCGCACCGGAATCGTCATCACCTTCTACAGTAGTCTGTGGGCGTGGCGTCGCAAGCGGCTTGCCGCTTGATGCTGCATACTCGCGCTCGGCAACGAGCAAATCGGGTGGGATATCGGCACCACGCTGACGCAATTCGATTGCCGCACGGTAGCGTAATGCCAGATCGGTGCTTGTATCGAAATAGTAGGTCATCAGTGCATAGGCTCCGCCACCAACACCAATGACCAATGCCAGTACCGCCAGCATATACACAGATGTTAGCCGCAGCCGTAGCCCATCAAACATCGCTGGACTCCATACGGTAGCCAATCCCACGCACCGTCTGTATCGGGTCGCGCTGATTGGGGGCATTCAGTTTGCGGCGCAGATAGGAAATATAGACATCAACCAGAGTCTGTTGGACATCACGCTCATACGACCATACGTGATCGAGGATCTGCTGGCGGCTCAGTGTTCGCCCAAGATTGCGCATGAGGAATTCGAGTAACTCCCATTCAGTGCCACTCAGATCCAGCGAGCGCTCCCCGCGCCGCGCCGTACGCGCACGCAGATCGAGAACAATATCGTTGATCCGCAGTTCATCGAGCGCACTGGTCTGCACGCTAAATCGGCGGCTTAGTGCTCGCACACGGGCCAACAATTCCTCGAAGGCAAATGGCTTAACCAGATAATCGTCAGCACCATTATCCAGCCCAATCACCCGATCCTCAATCTGGCTACGGGCCGTCAAGAGCAGAACGGCTGTTGGAATACGAGCGGCACGAATAGCCCGGCAGATCGCTGGGCCATCGCGCCCTGGCAGCATCCAATCAATAACCGCTACTTCATAACTCCCACGTAGTGCCAGTTCCAGGCCGGTATCGCCATCGTGGGCGGCATCGACGCCATAGTGCTCTTCCTCTAACACACGAACAATCAGGCGAGCCAGGCGCTGATCATCTTCAATCACTAATACACGCATCGCCCTCTATCCTTACCAACTCGGATGTTGTAATGTACCATTCAAGGCTTGAAGTGCTGATAGGAGAAAGCATGTATGCAGCTTCTCTATGTAAGCGAGAGCACTTCTGACTCCTGAATGCTGTTCTAGTATAGCGTGTTCGTATTGGAGCATGATTGGAAGAAGCGTATGTATTGGTAAAGAAACCCCAATCCAGATCCGCTATGCTGTTAGAAGCATACAATCACAGGGTGGGGTTTGGGGCGCAGCCCCAAGAAAATCATCTTTCCCCTATAGATGAGAAAGACCATGCAACAGATAACGTTTCGAGCGATGGGCACCGAGATATTGGTTGTGATCGATGCCGAACCGCAGCGGGCGCGCAAGGGCCTGGCCTGGGCGCAGGCTCACTTCCTCGAACTCGAGCGGCGCTTGAGCCGGTTTCGGCCAGAGAGTGAGCTTTCGGCGCTCAACCGGCGCGCAGGAACCAGCGTGCGAGTTAGCCAACCGCTCTATGATGCACTTACGGCAGGGATTCGGGCGGCCCATCGAAGCAACGGGTTGGTCACGCCGACACTGCTGAACGAAGTGACCGCCGCCGGGTATGGCTGCTCATATGATCTGCTTGCTGATCGCCTGCCAGCACCAGTTGCCAAGCCAGTAGCAAGCGGCAATCGACCAGCGTTGGCTATTGAGCGTGGCAGATCGGATTGGCAACAGATCCGCTTCAACCCAGAACAGCGGCGCATCTGGCTGCCAGCGGGGGTGCAGATCGACCTTGGCGGCATTGCGAAGGGCTGGGCAGCCGATCTGATCACGCGGCGGTTGGCAGATATTGGGCCAAGCCTGGTTGATGCTGGCGGCGATATTGCTATAAGCGGGTTGCTGCGCGATGGCACAACCTGGCCAATTGGCGTGGCCAACCCGCTGGAAGCAGGGCAATCGCTTGGCTTGCTGGAACTGGCGCGTGGTGGTGTGGCAACATCGGGCCGCGATAGGCGGCGCTGGATGCGCGATGGGGTGATGCAACACCATATTATTGATCCGCGCAGCGGCCAACCAGCGATAACCGATGTTCTGGCGGCAACCGTAATTGCACCACATGCACAGCAGGCCGAGGTAGCCACTAAAATGGCGCTCATCCTTGGCACACAGGCCGGGATTGCTTGGCTCGATGCGCGGCCACAACTGGCAGGGCTGCTCATTCGTGAGGATGGGCAGGTGCTCCTGAGCAAGCGTATGCCGAGATTGGTGTAGGCGATCAGCCAGCAGCGATGCAATGTCCAATCTCAATCCGCCCGATTAGGCAGTCATTTCGAAGCTTGTACTAGCGTGTCACTTCAAAATAGCCAATCCCTTTGTTGCCACTCGTAACACCCTCGAAGGTCATGGCCCAGATCCCAATGCCGTAATTGCGATTAAGGATGCCACTGGTGAAGGCGACTACCCCTGATTGGCCATTCTGATCTGCTTTCACCTGGAAGCGTGCGCCAAAGACACTCTGATCCGGTGCGGTGATATACACACCAATCTGCTCTCCAGGCCGAAAGCCGCTGGCTGTCACCTTGAAGTTGGTTCCACGTGGGCCTCGTTCGGGCGTGACGCTGGCTTGTTGCGCTGCTGGCAATGCTGGTTGTGGAACAGGTGCTAGCACAGGTGGCTGTGGGTTATCGCGGATCTCGGTGCCGAGCAGGCCAAACAGCACAATATAGGGTGGCTTATTCTCGGAATGAATCTCAAAGCGTGCCCGCTCAAACCACTGAATCTGGCGTTCGTGGCCATCGGCCTGCATTTCAAGAATGAGTGGGCTCAATGGCATGCCAAACAATGCAAGATGCTCGGCATCTGTCTTTCCGGCTTTCCCATCGAGCTCAATGCCATTCGCACGCCAGGCGCGCAGCAGCGGCCCACAAATGCTCTGGCCCGTTTCGGGAAAGAAACGACAGGTGGGCTGAACACCATTCTTTGGGTATGCCTGCCAATCATTGCCCAATTGCGCGATCCTTTCGATACCAAGGCGGCCCAACAGGACATCGTATGGCCGTTTGTTCTCGGGATGCAATTCAAGCCGATGGCGCTCGAAGTTCTGAACCTGGATCGGCTGGCCCTCAATGATCTGCTGCTGCTGCATGTCGATCGGCATACCGAAGACAGTCAGCCCACCATTCTTCTCCCAGAACTCGCGGATGCGGCCACTGATACAGAATCCAGTTTCAGCAAAGCAGCGCTGGGTGGCCTGGGCGTGGGTACTGTTTGGCACAAGGGCGATTGTGGCACACAGAAGGAACAGCAGTACAGGGCGAAGCATATGCATCATGAACGAATCTCCATGCTGTAGCCGCGCCACTGATCAGCGCAGCCAAAAACGGGCCGTGTATTGAAGCGACTCTATAGCATATAACGTTCGTTCGGGGTGCTATTGCGGCCTACAGCGCGGTGAAACGGGCAACCATCAACGTATGCATGTAGTTAACACAAACGGCATGTGTCAGATGGTCATCGGAGT
>Ga0163144_10019940_pt1 | contig 13452 bp, 11 predicted proteins | sample OliLak19BULKMAT1_FD_123175 | JGI IMG/M metagenome (GOLD analysis project Ga0163144, IMG submission 123175) | Freshwater microbial mat bacterial communities from Lake Vanda, McMurdo Dry Valleys, Antarctica - Oligotrophic Lake LV.19.BULKMAT1 | ecosystem: Environmental > Aquatic > Freshwater >... | reverse complement strand
GTGCTCGGCGGAGGCGTCGCCGGTTCGTTTTTAGCCGGCAACGCGAGCGCCCAGCTCATTCGGAGCCAAAACGTCACGACCAAGAACACGGCCAAAAACGTGATCTTCATCCTGCTCACCGGTGCTCCGTCCCATACCGATACTTTTGATTTGAAGTTCATCGACGGCGTCTCGCCGGCCGGCTTCAAGCCCGAGATGATCAAGGGCATGAATTTTAACACCGGCATCTTCCCGAAGATTGCCGCGCAGCTGGACGATGTCGCCGTCGTCCGCAGCGTCCGTGCCTGGGCCGCGCAGCATACGCTGTCGCAGACCTGGGTTCAAATCGGTCGCAGCCCGGCCGCCGCGCTGGGCGATATCGCTCCGAACATCGGCTCCATTGTCGCGATCGAGAAGAAACCCGAGCGGACCCCCGGCCAACTCTTCCCGACGTTTCTCGCCCTTAACGCCGACGGTGCCGTCGGCTCCGGCTTTCTGCCGGCCAGCTACGAGCCGTTCAAAGTCACCCCGAACGCCGCCGGCCTGGCCAACACCACCAACGTCGACGGCGTCACCCGTTTCAACGAAAAGTTCGGCTTGCTCGAATCGCTCGACAACCCCCTGCGCATCAACTCACCCAACGCCGAGGTGATGCAGGACTACGGCGACTTTTACAAGTCCGCGCGTGGCCTCATGTACAACCCGACGGTCGACAAAGCGTTCAAATACACGACCGCCGATAGCGCCCGCTACGGCAACACCGGCTTCGGCAACGCGCTTCTAACGGCCAAGCAGGTGCTGGAAGCCAACTCCGGCACCCGCTACATTCAAGTCACGCTCGGCGGCTGGGACATGCATTCGAACATCTACTCGCAAGCCGCCAACGTGAACAGTCTGTTCACCTTGGGGCGGACGCTCGACAACGGCTATGGCACCCTGTTGGCCGACCTGAAGGCCAGCGGCATGCTGAACGAAACCCTCATCGTCATGATGGGTGAGTTCGGGCGCACCGTGGGCCCGCTGAACGACCAGATGGGTCGAGACCACTTCACGCAGCAGTTTGCGACCTTCGCCGGTGGCGGCATCAAGGGCGGCCGAGCCATCGGCGCGACCGACGCCCAGGGCGCTCGCACCACCGATTTCGGGTGGAGCGAAGGGCGCGACATCCGGGTCGAGGATATCGAGGCGACCATCTATTCCGCACTCGGCATCAACTGGACCAACGTCCGATACGACGATCCGTTCGGCCGCGGCTTCGAGTATGTTCCCTCGGCCGGCGAGGGCCTCTACAAGCCGATTCACGAGCTTTGGGGCTAAACTCGTAAATAGATGACGCGCGTTCAACTTCTCTATAAGCTTTCCCGGCCGGTCGACGACGTTTTGATGAAGAACATCAATAACGCTCACGCCCTTTACGGGATCGAGCAGATCAAACTCCAGCCGTCCCTCGACCAGATTCTGGTCGAATACGACGCGTCGCGACTCTCGATCGACAAGGTGGAGAACAACCTCCACCGCGCCGGCATCCCGGCTACTCGAGTCGTTAACGAACCGGTGACGACGACGCCGCCCGCCACAGCGTAATTTCCATCCACTGCGAGATCTGCCCGCCGCTTTCAAACGATTCGGCGTGGACCTTGCGCCACTCCGGGTCGGCCATGAACGCAGCCCAAACCCGCTGCCCGGGCGGCGAGGTTAACGAACCGGTGAGTACGCCGCCGCTCGCCACAGCGTAATCTCCATCCACTGCGAGATCTGCCCGCCGCTTTCAATCGACTCGGCGCGGACCTTGTGCCACTCCGGGTCCGCCATGAACGCGGCCCAAGCCCGCTCCCGTTCTCCGAGGTCGGCGAACGGCGTGAGGTAGAAGAGATTCGGCATATGCGGCCCGGCGAGGGTGCTGCTGTACAGCACCGGGTTGATCCCGAGGCGGTGGAAGATCTCGATTTCCGGCCCGGCGAAGCGTTCGTGCAGAAGCTGCCATTGCGGCCACGAGGGCGAGTGGTAGAGACGCATCTCGAAGATCCGGCCTTTTTCGCTGGCCCCGGCGACGAGCTCCGGAGAGTAGCTGGTAGGCTCGAGCAGGGTGACGGTCGAGTCGGCGCTAACGGGCGGGGTCAACCGAGTCTTCGCCCAGTCTTCCATAGAGGCATAGCCGCGCAGCGTAGCCACCTGAGGCATTTGTGCCGCGATCACCGCGTCCATAACGATGGCCGGGCCGTCGTGCGCGGGCAGCCAAGTCTCCTGAACCCAAGCATGAAGCGCCGCCATTTGAGCTCCCTGGTGGAGCACGTAGGTCTCAAGGACGTAGAGCTTCGTTTTCTGGTCTGGCGTCGGTTGGGTAAGCACGGTAATAATTGAGAATACCGAATGCGCGCCGCCCTTGGACTCTTGACCACCTTCGCCCTCTTTGGGGCCGACTATCGGACGCCCGCCGGCACCCGCACTGCCGTTCGCCGCCCCGGCGGCGAGACCATTCTGCCGGGCGGCAGAATGCTGGCTCCTTTAGGCCGCCAGTTTCAAACCGGACCGGGCATCTGGGGGTTGGCCGTTTCGCCCGACGGCAAACACATCGTCTCCTCCGACGGCGGACCGAACCGGTACTCGCTGACCGCCTTCGAACAGAACGCCGGAACGTGGCGGCCCAAGACGATTGAAGCGTTGGGCAGCCGTCCGAAACCGGCCGACGATGATGACGACGAGTTCCGCAGCGTCTTCATGGGCCTGGCGTTTGAAAACAACAATGAGATTTGGGCCAGCGAGGGCAACTCCGGCCGGGTCCGCCTCGTGGACATCGGCAGCGGGAAGAAGAAGCAGATCTTCGACTTGAACGGCGACGGCTTCAAGGATTCGTACTCGGGCGACCTGGCGCTGGACCTGAAGCACGGCCTGCTCTACGTCGTCGACCAAGCCAATTTCCGCGTCGTGATCTTCGACACGAAGAGGAAGCGCAAGTTGGCTTCGTTCCGTACCGGGCGCCTGCCATTTGCGATCGCCCTTTCGGCGGATGGTCGCCGGGGCTACGTCACCAATATCGGCATGTTTGAGTACAGCGCCGTCCCGGGAGCCGACGCCAAACAGGCACGGACCACCGGGCTGCCGTTCCCGGCCTTCGGCTTTCCCAGCCCTGAATCGGCCGCGGGGACGACGCGGACAAATGCCTCCGGGGTGCCGGTGGCCGTGCCCGGCTTAGGCAGTCCGAACGTGAAGGAGTCGAACAGCGTCACCGTTGTCGATCTGTCGCAGCCGGCCGAACCGAAGGTGCTCGCGTTCCTCCCTACGGGCAAGCCGTTTGGAGCCGGGATCCTCGGGGGCTCCAGCCCCAGCGGAGTGCTCGCGCACGGGGACCACGTTTACGTCGCCAACGGACACAACGACTCGATCACTGTGATCAACGCAAAGTCCTTGACGGTGGAGCGCGAGATCGAAATCCGCATTCCGGGCTTAGAGTCCCTTCGCGGCGTTTTGCCAACCGGGATGGCGGTCCATGGCCAGAATCTGTTGGTCGCCGAGGCGGGCATCAACGCGGTCGGCGTAATCGACCTGAAGCAGCACAAAGTGATCGCGCATCTGCCGGCTGGGTGGTTCCCGACGCGGGTCGTGGTGCAGGATGGCGTGGTTCACGTAGGCAACGCGAAGGGGCACGGCACCGGGCCGAACGCGTCGATGATGAAGGCGTTTGACCGCAGTTTTCAAGCCGAGATGCGACGTGGAACGGTTTCTATATATCCCTTCCCGGCGGCGGACGAGTTCGCCAAACATACGGCCAAGGCCATGGAGTTAAATGGGTTCGTTCCGCAAAAAGACGAAGCCCCGGCGCTGCCCAAAGAGATCCGCTACGTCGTCGTGATCGTAAAGGAGAACCGAACGTTTGACGAGGTGTTCGGCGACGTCGTGACGGCCTCCAACGGAGCCGTGAATTCGGCTTGGGACCTCGCCCGCTTCGGGCAGTATGCGATCGTGCAGAACGAACGCGGCGCCTTGCAAAACCGGACTCCCTTGCGCAATATCGCCGTCAGTCCGAACCATCGTTCGCTCATCGACCGCTATGCGTTTTCCGACAATTTCTATGCCGACTCGGAAGTCTCCGTCGACGGCCATCATTGGGTGACCGGTTCCTATCCGAACGCCTGGACCGAATCGACGCTGATGGCGGCTTACGGCGGGCAGAAGGATTTCCGCTTCCCCACGGCAGCCCCCGGCCGCCTGCTGTTCACGGGTTCCAATTCCAGCATTCATCCGGAAGAGCAGTTGGAGGCCGGGGCGCTCTGGCACCATCTCGAACGAAACAACATCAAGTTCCGGAACTTCGGCGAAGGGTTTGAACTCGCCGGGGCTGACGAAGGCGAGGGGCTTAAGCCAACGGGAGCTCGGTATCTCACGAACGTCCCCATGCCCGACCCGCTCTACCGGAACACGTCGCGCGACTATCCAAACTACAACACCAACATTCCGGACCAGTTCCGGGCCACCCAGTTCATTAACGAAGTCGAGCGCCTTTATATTGAAGGCCACGAGGAGTTCCCCCGGTTCGTTTTCATCCATCTGCCGAACGACCATGGCGCGAAGCCGCGCCCCGAGGACGGCTACCCGTATCCGGCGTCCTATATGGCGGACAACGACATTGCGCTGGGCCGGATCATGGAGTTCCTTTCGAAGAGCCCTTGGTGGAAGCAGATGGCCGTATTGATCACCGAAGACGATTCCCAGGGCGGAGTGGACCACGTCGATTCGCATCGGACGGTGATGATGGTCGCCAGCCCCTATGCCAAGAAGAACTATGTTTCAAAGGTGAATTCGAGCTTCCCGGGGATGCTGAAGACGGCATTCCGGCTGTTGGGAATGCCGCCCCTAAACCTGTACGACGCGACGGCGGCCGATCTCTCGGACTGCTTCTCCAGCGCCAACCCCGACTTCGCTCCGTACAAGCTGCTGTCGGTTCGCCCCGAGCTGTTCGACCCCAGTAAGGCGCGCGAGCCAATGGATCCGAAGCCCGGCCCCAAAATGGACGACCCGCGGGCGCTGAAAGAGTTACAAAAACCTTAATCATGTAGTGACGGGATGATCCGGAACGTAGCCGTGCTTTGCTTGCCGCTCCAGGCGGCGGCAACGGGCACCGGCAAGCCGGAAGACGCGGGTTCGTTCCGGGCAGGTGCCGCCCGCGGGCGGCAAGCTTTTGGAGGTTCAAATTGCAGCTCTCGAAACCTGGATCCGCGACGGCGCGGTTGGCCGGCAGCCCCGGCCGTAGCGAAGTCGAAGGGCTACCTGATTTGGTCCGAACAGTTGGCTTACCGGGGGTTTCAGCCGGTCTCCCGCGGGCGCAGTTGGGCGGCCTCGAAATGGTGACGCACGCGTCGCTGGCGAAGGTCGTCAAGGCCGGCAAGCCGGAAGACAGTCTGTCGCTGGCGCGGGTTCGTTCCGGGCAGAGGGCGCCCGCCGGCGAGCCAGTCTCCCGCGGGCGATTAAAAGAACTGCAAAAACCGTAATGATATAGTGACGACATGATCCGGTATCTAGCCCTGCTTTGCTTGCCGCTCCAGGCGGCGGAGACGGGCGCTGAGTTCTTCGAAACGAAAGTTCGTCCGCTGCTGGCCGAGCGATGTTTTTCCTGCCATACCCAAACCAAATTGGGCGGTCTGGAAATGGTGTCGCAAGCGTCGCTCGGGAAGGTCGTCAAGCCCGGCAAACCGGAAGAGAGTCTGCTGCTGGCGCGGGTTCGTGCCGGGCAGATGCCGCCCGCTGGCGGCAAACTTTCAAAGGATCAAATAGCGGCACTCGAAACCTGGATCCGCGATGGCGCGGTGTGGCCGGAAGCCCCGGCCGTAGCGAAATCGAAGGACTACCTGATTCGGCCTGAACAGCGGGCTTACTGGGCGTTTCAGCCGGTGCGGAAGGCCAGCGGGTCAATCGATTCGGTGCTGCAGGCGGCTTGGAAGGCGAAGGGGATTACCCCAGCGGGCCCTGCCTCGCGGCGAACGATTCTCCGGCGGGCGACCCTGGACTTGACGGGGTTGCCGCCTACGTTTGAAGAGGCCGAGGCGTTCGTGAGCGACAAGTCCCCGCAAGCTTGGGCGAAGGTGATCGACCGGCTACTCGGGAGCCCGCGTTACGGTGAGCGCTGGGGCAGAATTTGGCTCGACGTCGCGCGCTACTCCGACGACAAGTTAAACTCGACGATGGATGAGCCCCAGCCGAATGCGTTTCGGTACCGCGACTGGGTGATCGATGCGTTCAACAAGGACATGCCGTACGACCTGTTTGTGAAGGCGCAGTTGGCGGCGGACCATTTGAACGATCCCGCGCTGTTGCCGGGCTTGGGCCTCTATGGGTTGAATCCGGAGTTTCAAGACGATCGCGTCGACGTGACAACCCGCGGCTTTCTGGGGCTGACAGTGGCTTGCGCGCAGTGCCATGATCATAAGTTTGATCCGATTCCAACCAAAGACTACTACTCCATTCTGGGCATCTTCAACAGCTCGAAGTATAAAGAGTATCCGCTGGCTGACCCGGCGACGGTGGTCAAGTACGAGACAGCCGAAAAGGCCTTGAAGCGGGCCAAGGACGACCGCGACGAGTTTGTGAAGAAACAGTCCGAGCAGGTGATGGATCTGCTGGCCGCTAAGGCCGATCGGTACATGCTGGCGGCTATCGGCAAGGGCAAGTTGGACGGGCTGGACGGCGAGACGGTGGAACGATTCCGGGCCTATCTTGCGCGGCCCGATCGGGAAGCGATCCAGGTGAAGACGGATGACCCGGCGCAGTTTCGGAATGTGCTGCTGGCCGTTCTGCGCGAGAAACGGGCGGTGGATGAGAAGAATCTAATTCGGCTGGGCGGTTCGAACAAGCGCGGGGACTTGGCGGGGGCGGACTTGGTTTCGCTGTCCAAAGACGAGTTTTACCTCTATCGGGACTTCTTCGGGGCAAAGGGCGTCTTCTTCTATGGCGATGGCAAAGTGGACCGCTGGCTGCAGGGGCCGTATCACGAGCATCTCGATTTTCTGCGGCAGATCATCGTGGCGACCGAGAAGGCGCTGCCGGAGAGGTATCCGTTTCTGCATGCGCTGACGGATGCGGAAAAGCCGCGCAATGAGAAGGTTCACCTGCGCGGGAATCGGGCGACTCTGGGCGAAGAGGCACCGCGGGGTTGGCTGGCGATCCTGTCGAAGCCGGAGCAGCCCGAGCTGTTTTCGAAGGGTTCTGGGCGGCTCGAACTCGCTGAGCGAATTGCGAGCAAAGCCAACCCGCTGACGGCCCGGGTGATGGCGAACCGGATCTGGCAAGGCCACTTCGGCGAGGGGATCGTTAGAACGGCTTCGAACTTCGGAATTCTAGGGGAACGGCCGTCGAGCCCTGAGTTGCTCGACTATTTGGCGGCTCGGTTCATGGATGGCAACTGGAGCATCAAGGCGCTGCACCGGGAGATTCTTCTGTCGAATGTCTATCAGATGACCGCGACGCCGGTGGCCGCCAGCGAGAAGGTCGATGCTGAGAATCGGCTGTTCTGGCACTACCCGAAGCGTCGGCTGGATGCCGAGGAGATACGGGATTCGGTGTTGGCGGTTTCCGGCCAACTCGATTTGAAGGCGGGTGGGAAAGCGGTGAAGTTGGATGAGGCGACCAACACGCGTCGGACCGTCTATGGCTTCATCAGCCGGCGGCGGACGGACACGATGTTGAGCTTGTTCGATTTTCCGAATCCGAACAATACGAGCGAACGGCGGATTGAGACGAACGTGCCGCTGCAGCGGTTGTTCCTGCTGAATAGCCCTCTGATGATGAAAGCCTCCGCGGCGATTGCGGGGCCGGACCCGGCGGAGGCGTACCGCCGGATTTTTGCCCGGGCACCGGAGAAGGCCGAGGCGCAATTGGCCCGGGAGTATCTGGCGCAGGGGAACGCCTGGGCCGAGTACGTTCAGGTCCTGCTGAGTTCCAACGAATTCCTCTACATCGAGTAATCCCTATGACCCGTCGTGAACTTCTCAGTACGTTGTCGATCGGCTTTGGCGGTTGCGGCCTTGCGGCTACTGTGCCGCAGCCGCACTTTGCGCCGAAAGCCAAACGCGTGATCTTCGTGTTTCTGAACGGCGGGCCTTCGCAGGTGGACACATTCGACCCGAAGCCGCTGCTGCAGAAGTATCATGGCAAGCCGATGCCTTCGGGCGCGAACCTGAAGACGGAGCGCAAGACCGGGGCGTTGCTGGGCTCGCCGTTCCAGTTCAAGCGGTATGGACGTTCCGACACCGAGATTAGCGAAATCTTCCCGAAGTTGGGGGCGCATATCGATGATTTTTGCGTGATCCGGTCAATGCATACGGAACGGCCGAACCATGAGCCATCGCTGCTGATTATGAACTGTGGCGTCCCGCTGCCGGGGCGGCCGTCGATGGGTTCGTGGCTGTCCTACGGCCTGGGATCGATGAACAACAACCTGCCGAGTTTTGTCGTGTTGTGCCCGGGGGTGCCGGTGATTGGGGCGCAGCTATGGACGTCGGCGTTTCTGCCGGCGGTGCATCAGGGCGTGCACATTGAGACGAAAGAGAAAGACGTGCGGAAGCTGATTCCGTTTATCACGCCGCAGCGGGGGCCCGTCGAGCAGCGGCGGCAGATGGACCTTCTCGGCAAGTTGAATCAGATCCACGACCCGCGGTTTGAGACCGGCGTTGCGTCGATGGAGGTGGCGTATCGGATGCAGAGCGAGGCACCGGAGGTGTTCGACATCACGAAGGAGCCCGAGGCGGTGCGAGCGCGGTACGGCGACACGGCCATCGGGCGGGGCTGCCTGACGGCGCTGCGGTTGGCCGAAAAGGGCGTGCGGATGGTGCAGATCTATCACGGCAACGGCCAGCCTTGGGACAACCATGACGACATCACAATTCACCGGAAGCTGGCCAATGAGGCCGATCCGGCGATCGGTTCCTTGATGGAAGACTTGAAGGCGCGGGATATGTTGAAGGACACGATCGTGCTGGTGGGCGGCGAGTTCGGGAGGACTCCCTCCATGGAAGTCAGTGGACTCGTCAACGTGCAGAACGGGCGGGACCACAACAATCACGGGTATTCGATGATTGTGGCCGGGGGCGGGTTCAAGGGCGGAACGGTTTACGGGGCGACGGACGACTTCGGCTTCAAAGCGGTCGATAAGCCGGTGCACCCGCACGATTTGCAGGCGACGATGCTGCACCAGTTGGGCCTGGATCATACGAAACTGACGTATCGATACGGGGGGCGGGACTTCCGGTTGACCGATGTCGAGGGCGTGGTGATCAAAGATCTCGTCTCCTGACCGGAGAACGCGTACGGTTTCTCGTTAAACAAGAATCCAGAGTTCACAAACGGACCAAGATTTTTGTTACCCTTGTATGTCACCCTCTCGCATGGACGCCACGTTAGACGCGCTTTACAACATAATTCTTCGCGGGCTGCCGACCTTTTTTCTGGTCCTGCTGCTGCATTTTTATTTGAAGAGCACGTTCTTCAAGCCGATTGAGAAAGTGCTGCGGGATCGGTTTGACGCGACGGTCGGAGCGCGCAAGAAAGCAGCTGAATCGGTCGCAAGGGCCGAGCAGAAGGCCGCCGAGTACGAAGGCGCCATCCGGCACGCTCGTACTGAAATCTATAAAGTGAACGAAGAGAAGCGGAAGGCTTTGGCGGCGGAGATCACGGCGCGGTTTGCCGATGAGAAGAAGGCTGCGGAGACGAAATTGGCCGAGGCGAAGGTTGTGGTCGCGACCGAAGTTGCCGCCGCACGGCAGGGTCTGCTGGCGGAGACCGAGTCGCTGGCGGAAACGATTACGACGAGCATTTTGCGGAGGACCGCATAATGCGCCCTTTGCTATTGGGGTTGGGGATTTCGGCCATTTTGGTGTTTGCTCAAGAGCACGCCCCGGCCGAAGAGCACAAGGCGGGAACTGAGCATTCCGACCACGATGCGATGTTGCCCTGGAAATGGGCGAACTTTGCGTTGCTCGTGATGGGCTTGGGTTATTTGGCGAGCAAGATGTTACCTCCGTTTTTCGCGGGGCGTACGGCTGAGATCCAAAAGGGCTTGGCTGATGCAGCGACGATGCAGAAAGAGTCCGAAGCGAAAGTGACGGCGATCGAAGGCCGGCTGAAGAACTTGGAAGGCGAGATTGCTTCGATCCGTTCGAATGCGGCGGCGGAGATGGTGACCGAGGAAGCCCGGGTGCGGAAAGAGGGCGAGGACGCCATCGCCAAGATGCGGCAGCATACGGATACTGAGATCGCAGCCGCGACGAAAGCGGCGCAGGCGGAGCTGCGGCGTTACGCGGCGCTGTTGGCCCTGGAAACGGCGGAAGGCCAATTGCGGGCGCGGATCAATGCGCCAGTGGATGCCGGTTTGATCGGCGGATTTTTGAAAGGACTGAACAACTAGCCCTATGTCACTCGCCGTTGCTTCCCGTTACGCTCGCGCCTTGGTGGACATCTTGATGGGCGAGTCGCCCGTGTTGACGCCCGATTTGGCGTTGGCTCAGTTGCGAGTTTTTCAGTCGATGCAGCAGGATTCGTTAGAACTCCGTAATGTGTTGAACTCCCCGGCGGTTGGGGCCGCAAAGAAAAAAGCTGTTGTTGAGCGCTTGGCTCCGATGGTTTCGCTTTCTGGGCTGATCAAGAATTTTTTGTTTGTTTTGATCGACCACCGGCGGATCGCAATGCTGCCGGAAGTCGTGTCGTCGATTGAATCGCAGTTGGATGAACGCATGGGGATCGCCCGGGCGCAAATCACTTCGGCCCGTCCGCTGGACGCCGATCAACAGGCGATGGTGCAAGCGGCTTTGGCAAAGATGACTGGCAAGCGGGTGTTAGGCCAGTATACGGTGGATGAGACTTTGCTCGGCGGGGTGACCGCTCGGGTGGGGTCGCGGGTTTATGACGGGTCGGTGCGCGGTCAACTGGATTCGCTGCGCGCCCGTCTGGTACGGACATAAGGTTGAAGCTCTCTCACGGAAACTATGGCTCAAATTCGGGCAGATGAGATCGCGCGCGTCTTACGCGACGAGATTGAAAATTACGACAAAGCGGTAAGCGTAACCGAGACCGGGACCGTCATTTCGGTCGGCGACGGGATTGCGCGTATCCACGGGCTGGAGTTGGTAATGGCTGGCGAACTCATTGAGTTCCCGGGCGGCGTTACCGGCATTGCGTTGAACCTCGAAGAGGACAACGTCGGCGCGGTGCTGATGGGCGAATTCCAGCACATCAGCGAGGGTACCGAAGTTCGCCGGACGGGCCGGATTATGTCGGTGCCGGTGGGCGATGCATTGATTGGCCGGGTGGTGGATGCCAACGGCGCTCCGATCGACGGCAAGGGCCCGATCGCGGCGACAGGGTTCAACCCGATCGAACGTTTGGCACCGGGCGTGATTGACCGTTCGCCGGTGAACGAGCCGATGCAGACCGGTATTAAGGCGATCGACGGCATGATCCCGATCGGCCGCGGTCAGCGCGAGTTGATCATTGGCGACCGTCAGACGGGCAAGACGGCGATCGCGCTGGACACGATTATTAATCAGAAGGGCGGCGACGTCATTTGCATCTACGTGGCGATCGGGCAGAAGCGCTCGACCGTGGCGCAAGTGGTGAAAACGCTCGAAGATAAGGGCGCGATGGAGTACACGATCGTCGTGGCCGCCACCGCTTCCGAGCCGGCTCCGATGCAGTATCTGGCACCGTTTTCGGGTTGCGCGATGGGCGAGTTTTTCCGCGATCGTGGTCAACACGTTCTGATCATCTACGACGATCTTTCGAAGCACGCTGCGGCGTATCGTGAAATTTCGCTGTTGTTGCGGCGTCCTCCGGGCCGCGAAGCGTATCCGGGCGACGTGTTCTATCTCCATAGCCGCTTGCTGGAACGCGCGGCGAAATTGAAGAGCGGCGGGTCGCTGACGGCGTTGCCGTTTATTGAAACGCAGGCGGGCGACGTTTCGGCGTACATTCCGACGAACGTGATTTCGATCACGGACGGACAGATCTTCCTGGAAGCCGACCTGTTCAACTCGAACATACGTCCGGCCATTAACGTGGGTATTTCGGTGAGCCGCGTCGGCGGTGCCGCGCAGACCAAGGCGATGCGCCAGGTGGCTGGTTCGCTCCGGTTGGAGTTGGCTCAGTATCGCGCTTTGGCGGCGTTTGCGCAATTCGGTTCGGAACTCGACCCGGCCTCGCAGAAGCAGTTGAATCGTGGTCAGCGGTTGACCGAGATTTTGAAGCAGGCGCAGTTCGAGCCGTCGTCGATGGAGAAACAGGTTTTGATTGTTTACTCCGGTACGAGCGGGGTTTTGGACGATTTGCCGGTGACGCAGTTACGCAAGTTTGAAATAGGTCTGTTTGCGTTCATGGAGAACGCGCACCCGAGCATTCTGCCCGAGATTCGGGAGAAGAAGGCTTTGAGTGACGACCTGAAGAAGAAGATCAACTTGGCGCTTGCTGAGTTCAAGACCCGATTCGTAGCCGAAAACAAATAAGCAGCTATGCCCTCTTTGATTGACTTCCGGCGGCGCATCCGCTCGGTCAAGAACACGCAGCAGATCACGAAGGCCATGAAGATGGTTTCGGCAGCGAAGCTACGCCGCGCGCAAGAAGCGGTGGTGGCAGGGCGGCCGTTTGCCGGGATGTTGCAGCGTATGTTGGCCAATGTTGCTGGTGCGGCGGCGGGTAACGACAGCGTGAAAGAGCACCCGTTGCTCCAGCAGCGGGAGCAGAAGAAAGTGTTGGTGGTGCTGGTTTCGGCGGACCGGGGCTTAGCGGGAGCGTTCAATTCGAATGTGAACCGTGGGGCGCAGAAGTTCATGCAGGAACTGCCCGGGGTGGAGTTTGAGATTGAAGCGGTCGGCAAGAAGGGGCGCGATTACTTTCGGCGCCGCGGCTACACGATCAGCGGCGACCATCAAAACTTCAGCCGCAAGCCGAACTACGGCGACGTGGCGGTGGTAGCAAACAAAGTCAGTGCGCGATATGCGACGGGCGAAGTGGACGCGGTGTACTTGGCGTACAACGAGTTCAAGAGCGTGATGACGCAGCAGTTTCGGATGGTTCGGGTGTTGCCGGTGCCGTTGCCTGAGGGCGAGGCGTCGACGGACTACATTTACGAACAGCCGGCCGAGGAGTTACTCGGTTCTTTGTTGCCGCGGTATGTAGAGATTGAGTTGTGGCGCAGTGTGCTGGAATCGACGGCGTCCGAACATGCGGCGCGGATGACGGCGATGGACGCGGCGTCGCGGAATGCGAGCGAAGTGATCGAGCGGGTAACCCTGCAGATGAACCGAGTACGCCAGGCGAGTATTACACGCGAAATTATCGAAGTGGTCAGCGGCGCCTCCGCGCTGAAGTAGATTTTTAGGGAGTTTTGAAGATGTCCACCGTTACCGAAACCACGACAGCAGTTGGCAAGGTCATTCAGGTCGCCGGCCCGGCTGTCGATATTCAGTTTCCCGAGGGGCAGATCCCCCCGATTCG
>Ga0163144_10019939_pt1 | contig 13452 bp, 13 predicted proteins | sample OliLak19BULKMAT1_FD_123175 | JGI IMG/M metagenome (GOLD analysis project Ga0163144, IMG submission 123175) | Freshwater microbial mat bacterial communities from Lake Vanda, McMurdo Dry Valleys, Antarctica - Oligotrophic Lake LV.19.BULKMAT1 | ecosystem: Environmental > Aquatic > Freshwater >... | reverse complement strand
CTCCCGGGCGCCCTCGAGCCGGATGTCGGAACTCAGCGTCTGGCGGTAGGCCGCGCAGTCAAGTTGGGCGGGATGGTATGCGGGTGGAGCGGCTGTCTGGGTGAACCCGGCGCCGACCAGCAGTGGCGCGAGAAGCCAGCGGGATCCGAACGGCAGAATCAATGTCCGCGACGGAAGAACCGCCAGGCGGCTATTCCGACTATAATCAGCAGCAGGACGACAAGGCGCCACCGGGATTTGGTCGGCCGCTTGCGTCCCTTGCTTTCCGGCATGAGAATGGGAATATCTACCTCCGGAATCGTTCGCGTCCTGGTGTGTCCTTCCTCCATTCCTCACCGCTCTCCCCTCAGGACCCAGCCATTATGCCATCATTTGCGACCGCGCGCTACGCCGCGACAGCCTCCCTCCTGGCGGGCCTGTGCATCACGCTGCCCTCCGCTGGCGCGATGGCTCAGGCCGCGCCGGAGCGGATCGTCATCCATGCCGGCCGGCTGATCGACGGGCAGGGGACCCAGCCCCGTGCCGACCAGGGCATTCTCCTCGAGGGAGAGCGCATCCTCCGCGTCGGGCCCTGGGCGGAGCTGCAGGCGGCGGCCGGCTCGGCGCGCGTCATCGACCTGAGCGCGCGCACCGTGCTGCCCGGGCTCATCGACAACCATGTCCACATCCTGCTGCAGGGTGACATCACCGCCGAGGACTACGACAATCAGCTGCTCAAGGAATCGATCCCGTACCGCACCATCCGGGCCACGGTCGCGGTGAACACCGCGCTCATGAACGGCTTCACGACCATGCGCGACCTCGAGACCGAGGGCGCCATGTACGCCGATGTCGACATCAGGAATGCGATCAATCGGGGCATCATCCCCGGTCCCCGGATGTTCGTCTCCACCCGCGCCTTCAGCGCCACCGGCATGTACCCGCTCAGCGGCTACTCCTGGGAACTGCGCGTCCCCGAGGGGGTGCAGATCGTCGATGGGACCGACAACATCCGCCGCGCGGTCCGGGAGCAGGTGACGTACGGCGCCGACTGGATCAAGGTGTATGTCGACCGGCGCTATCACATCGGCGAGGATGGCCGGCTCCACAGCTGGGTCAACTACACCGATGAGGAACTCAAGGCTTTTGCCGACGAGGCCCACCGTCTGGGGCGCAAGATCGCCGGCCACGCGATCGGCTGGGACGGCATCGACGCCGCGCTCCGCGCCGGATTCAACACCATCGAACATGGCGACGGTCTCACGCCCGACCTGATCGAGCGCATGGTGAAGCAGAAGGTCTACTGGTGCCCCACGATCTTTGTCGGAGTCTACGTCGCCGAGGGGCGCGGCGGCATCTGGCCGAAGATGGTGGAATTTGAGCGGGTGGCGTTCGGCGAAGCGGTAAAGCGTGGGCTCCTGCCCTACATCTCGTATGGCACCGATGCGGGGGGCTATGCCTGGACCGAGAACCAGGCCAAGGAACTGGAGTACATGGTCCGCTACGGCATGACGCCGATGCAGGCAATCCAGTCGGCCACCAGCGTGGCGGCCCGGCTGCTGGACATGGCCAACCAGATTGGCACGATCGCCCCGGGGCGCTTCGCCGATATCATCGCCACGACCGGCGATCCGCTGGCGGATATCACCGAACTGCAGCGGGTGGGATTCGTGATGAAAGGCGGCGTGGTCTACAAACAGTAGCCGGTGGGGGCGTGTAGGGGCCGCATGTAGTGGCCGCATGCATGCGGCCACTACGCGGCCCCTACTCCGCCCCCATGAACGGGTACCGGTAGTCCGTCGGCGGAACCAGCGTCTCCTTGATGCTGCGGGGAGACACCCACCGCATCAGGTTGAGCACCGAGCCCGCCTTGTCGTTGGTTCCGCTCGCACGCGCGCCACCGAACGGCTGCTGCCCCACCACCGCGCCGGTCGGCTTGTCATTCACGTAGAAGTTGCCTGCCGCGTGCCGCAGGGCCACCGTCGCTTCGGCTACCGCCCGCCGGTCCCGGGCAAAGACGGCCCCGGTCAGCGCGTACGGCGAGGTCGAGTCCACCAGCACGAGCGTCTCGGTCCAGCGGGCATCGGGGTAGACGTGCAGCGTGAGCACCGGACCGAACAGCTCATCACACATCGTCCGGTACCGCGGATCCTCCGCCTGGAGCAGCGTCGGCTCCACATAGAAGCCGGTGTCGGCATTCCCCTTCCCGCCAGCCAGCACCGTCACCCCCGCGGCAGTCTTGGCGCGCGCCAGGTACCCGGTGATCCGATCATAGGCCCGCTGGTCGATCACCGCGCCCATGAAATTACGGAAGTCACTGACGTCGCCCATCCGGATGTCCGCCATCATGGCGAGCACCCGCTCCTTGACCCGCGGCCAGAGGCTGGCCGGGACATACGCCCGGGAGGCCGCGCTGCACTTCTGTCCCTGGTACTCGAAGGCGCCGCGCACCAGCGCAACCGCCAGCGCATCCGGGTCCGCGCTCGGATGCGCCAGGACGAAATCCTTCCCGCCGGTCTCGCCCACGATGCGCGGATAGGTGCGATAGCTGCCCAGGTGCTCGCCGATCTGGCGCCAGAGCATCTGGAAGACGGTGGTCGAGCCGGTGAAGTGAATCCCGGCGAAATCGGGGTCGGCGAGCAGCAGATTGCTGACCTGGGTCGACTCACCCGGCAGGAAATTGATGACCCCTGGCGGGAGCCCCGCCGCCTCGAGCACCCGCATGACGTAGTAGTTGCTGAGCAGCGCGGTATGCGAGGGCTTCCACTGGACGACGTTGCCCATGAGCGCGGGCGCGGTCGGGAGGTTGCCGCCGATCGCGGTGAAATTGAATGGCGTCACCGCGTAGACGAACCCCTCGAGCGACCGGTGCTCCATCCGGTTCCAGATTCCCGGCGAGGAGATCGGCTGCTCCCGGTACAGCTGCTCCGCGAAATGAACATTGAAGCGCCAGAAATCGATCAGCTCGCAGGCACTGTCAATTTCGGCCTGAAACGCCGTCTTGCTCTGTCCCAGCATCGTGGCTGCGTTCACTTTCGCGCGCCACGGGCCGGCCAGCAGATCCGCCGCCTTGAGGAAGATGGCCGAGCGGTCCGCAAAGGACATCGCCGACCACTCCCGCCACGCCGTCCGGCTGCTCTCCAGCGCGAGGCCGATCGTCGCCGCGTCGGCCAGGTGGGCCCGGGCCAGCACCCGATGGTGATCGTGCGGGCTCACCACGTCGATCAGCTTGCCGGTGCGGATCTCCTTCCCGCCCACGATGACCGGGATCTCGATCGTCTCCTCGCGCATCGTCGCCAGGGCGGCCTTGAGCGTGGCCCGTTCCGGCGAGCCCGGCGCGTAACCGAGGATCGGATCGTTGTACGGCTGGGGGAGATTCGGGACACCGTTCATGCGGACCGCCGGAAGAAGAGGCGGGAGAGATTAGCCGGAGGAACGCATGGCGGGCAAGGGTGACGACCTAGGGGGAGGGGAGCTTGCCTTCCTTCGCCACCAGCCCGGGCCAGTTCGCTTCGGCCTGAGACAGATAGGTCACCTGGTCCTGATTGAACTTCCGCTGCACACCAGCATCGTAGTTGAGGATCAGCCGCCCGTTGATGATCTGCCAGGTGCTGATCTGCACCGGCGCGGCATAGTTCTGCGAGGCGCCGTAGGCACAAAATCCACCGAAGCGTGGGACGTACTTATCCGGTGCTGCCAGAAACGCCGCCCGATGTTCCGCCGTCGCGAAATAGTAGGTGGCGCCACCATGCCTGGCTGAGTGCGCCGGAACACCCCGCACCGCCGCGCTGTTGGTGAAGAACGCCACCGCGTCATACTCCTGAAGCGCGACTCCCTGCCGGTTCACGTTGACCAGCACCCTGCCGTCCGGCGCCTGGGCCGCCGCCGGCGCGGCGACCAGAAGAAGCAGCATGATTGAACACCTCAACCCCCGCAGATCGCTCATGAATTCCCCCCGTGCTCGTGTGGCCAGCCGTCGTGCCGAGTGCCGACAGCGCTGTTCCGGGGGTGAAACGACATTGGGTGCCGGCAGGTTCCCTAGCCGGGAGCCGCGCTCGCCCGGAGACCGGGAAGGAGCTGCACCGCACTCGGCTGGACCGACACGGTCCACTGGCGGTCGTAGTAGACGCAGAGCTTTTCATGCACCAGGCGGGATACCTCGATTTCCAGATCGTAGCCCCGCGCCTGCGGCGGCCCATCGCCCTCGGCGCGGAACTGGAGCGCCACCATGGACCCCATATCGACCTCACCGACCACCGCCCCGCTGATCAGGTTGACCCGGCGCTCGGGTACCGGGCCGCCCCGGTCCTTCCGCATCAATCGCACATGCTCCGGCCGGACGAAGAACGCCACCCGGCTCCCCGCCGCGGGCAGGTCGGGACGCTCAGGCCAGTTGGCCGCCACCATGGTGTGCCCGCGCCAGTCGAGCCGTACAAACTCCGCCGTCGACTCGAGGACGGTGCCTTCCAGCACATTGCGGATCCCCAGCGCGCTGGCCACCTCCGGCGACGCGGGCCGGCCCAGCACTTCGCTCTTGCGTCCGGCCTGCACCACGCGCCCCCGGTCGTACACCACGATCTGGTCAGCGAGCTGGCACACCTCGGCCAAGTCATGGGTCACGACGATGGCTGTCTTGCCGAAGCCCCGCAGGGTCGCTTGCAGATCGTCCCGCAGGCTCCGCCGGAGCGGGCTGTCCAGCGCCGAAAGCGGCTCATCGAGCAGCAGCAGATCGGGATCGAGCGCCAGCGCCCGGCCCAGGGCCACGCGCTGCTGCTGCCCGCCGGACAGCTGGGCCGGGCGCAGCCGGGCGACTGCGGTCAGCCCCAGCCGTTCGATCATCTCCTCGGTGCGCCGTCGCCGAACCTCGCTGGCCACCCGATCCAGCCCGAAAGCGATGTTCTCCATGACCGTGAGATGGGGAAACAGCGCAAAGCCCTGGAAGACGACGCCGAGGTTCCGGTCGCGGACTGGCCGATTCACCCCGGCCACCGAGTCGAAGAGCGACCGGCCCCGCACGACGATGCGACCGCTGTCCGGCCGGATCAGCCCCGCGAGGCACTGCAGCGTGAGCGTCTTGCCCGCGCCGGAGGGGCCGAACAGCGCCACCACGCCGTCGCCCACCTCCCACCGCACATCGAGCGTGAAGCCGGGGAAAACCTTGAGGATCTCGACGGACAGCATCTAGAGCCGCGCCCCGGAGCCGCGCCGGGCCAGCAGGAGCAGGAGCCCGACGACGGCCAGCGTCAGCAGCGACAGGGCATTCGCCTCGGCCATCCGATTGGCCTGCACGTAGTCGTAGATCGCCAGCGGCACGGTCTGGGTCCGGCCGGGAATGTTGCCCGCGACCATCAGCGTGATGCCGAACTCGCCGACCGCGCGACAGAAGGCCAGCGCGGTCCCGGCCGCGAGACCGCGCCACGCCAGCGGGAGCGTCACCGCGCAGAAGACGCTCCACTCCGAGCGGCCGAGGGTCCGGGCCGCGTCCTCGAGCCGGGGATCGACCAGCTCGAAGCCGGCCTGCGCCGCCCGCACAAAGAGGCCGAATGAGCCAACCCACGCGGCGAGGACCGCGCCACGCCAGGTGAACGCCAGCTCCAGCCCGAGCCCGTCGAAGAGCTGTCCGACCGGAGCGGAACGGTTCACCAGCACGAGGAGGTAGTAGCCGAGCACCGTCGGCGGCAGCACCAGTGGGAGAAGCACCAGGCCCTCGATGAACGCCTGGCCGCGGAAGCGGTGGCGTCCCAGCAGCCAGGCCAGAGGCGTCCCGGTGACTACAGCGAGCAGGGTGGCGAGACTCGCCACACGAGCACTCATCAGGATCGGAGCGAAATCCATCGGGTTCAGGGGCTGGTCGGGCGGGCGAAGCCGTAGCGCTGCATCACGGCCCACCCCGCGGTATCGGTCACGAACGCCAGAAACCTCCGCGCGAGTTCCAACCGGGCCGTCCGCCGGACAAAGCCAGCGGTCTGCAGGATGGGATCATACAGCGACGGGTCGACCGGGATGGCGACCAGCGCAGGAGCGCCCGCCAGCGATCGGGCGATGATCCCCGCTTCGACCGCGCCGGTGGTGACGAACTGCACCGCCTGACGGACGTTCTCACCCAGAACCACCTTGGGCTCCACCAATTCCCAGATTCCCGCCCGCCGCATCGCCTGCTGCGCAGCCCGGCCGTATGGCGCGTGCGCCGGATTGGCGATGGCAATCCGCACGACACCGCTGCCGGCCAGGTCACCCAGGGTGCGCAGCATCAGCCCCGAACCACGGCGGGTCACCAGCGAGAGGTAGCCGAGGGCGTAAACCTGATCGCTGCCCCGATACAGCACCTCGCGATCAACCAACTGCTGCACGTACCCCTGGTCCGCCGAGAAGAAGATGTCCGCCGGCGCGCCTCGCTCGATCTGGGCCGCCAGCGCGCCGCTCGACCCGAAAACCAGGACCACCTTCTGACCGGTGACCCGCTCGAACATCGGCACAATCGCACCGAACGGGAGCTGAAGATCGGAGGCGGCGAAGACCGTGAGAGTGTCCTGGACGATTGCAGGGGGGAGGAGGAGGGAAGCGACGGCAAGCACAGCGGGCAGCACGATCATCGCTCCAATCCGATCATGACTTCGGTTCACCTGAGCACACCGCGCCCCTCGCCGCCCACCTGGAGTCGGCTCGACTCGACGGGCTCGTCGGTGATGATCGAGACGAGCTCCTGAGCAGGACGTGGTAGGTTATTCCGGGACAGGTAAAGCGCAAGGAGGAGCGGGGCATTGACGTGACGGCGTTGCCCCGGCTAGAGCCCGAGCAACCCGCGGACTGCCTCGAAGAGTTGCTCCGGGGTGACCGGCTTGGCGAGCAGCGCCCGGGCGCCGAGACTGGTCGCCTGTTCGGGAATCGCTTCGCTGGTGTCGCCAGTGATCACCACGACCGGGATGGCGCTCGTCTTTGCCTGGCCCTGGAGCCGCCGGAGCAGTTGGGGCCCACCCCCGGCGGGCATGTGCCAATCCACCAGGATCGCCGCCGGCAGCTGGCGCTGGGCCACGAGAAATCCCTGGATCGCATCGAAGGCGGCCACCGTCTCGACCCCGTGGCTCTTCAGCACCGCGCCGATGAATCGTACGATGTCCGCATCGTCGTCGACCACGAGTACCAGCGGCCCCGCCGCGCGGGGCGCGCGGGGATCGATGGCGCGCTGCGTCCCCGTCCCGGCAAGCTGGTACTTCAGCTGTCTCGTGTTGTGGGGGGCGTCGGGCACTTCCACTCCTGGAACGGGTCCGGGTCCCGCGATTCAACGTGCACTCGTGCTCTGATTCGAACTGTCGGCGACGGCGACATCCGGCTTTAGCCGGGATACCAGGTTGCCGGTCCGCGACTGGGCAGATGCACGCACTGCCGGAAGTGCAATTTTCGACTTTCGGGGCGCGATATACCGGTGTAAATAGCTGTCGCATAATGCTTTATGCAGCATTCCCCGTGTCAACCCCCGAACGCCAATTGTTGCTGCCTGGAGATGGGGGGCTGGACAGGGGGTGGGGGGGATGAGCTAGACTGGCCATGCGGCTCCCGCTTGGTGCGGGGGGCGTGTTTGAATTCTCCGACCAACCGGAGAGTCCGATCTCGTGGCTGACTGCACCCTTGAGCTGCGACCCCTACAGGCGGGGGGGGCGAGGTGACCCTGGGGAGCGGGACCTGAGACGAGTCAACGTACCCATGCGTTGCTCTGACAGAACCGCTCGAACGGGCACCAGAGCGAGACCCGCACCACAATGAAAAGAGGAGTTTGTGAAAGTCCTGGTCCTGGGCGTGGGCGCCGTGGGGACGGTGTCCGCCCTCAAGTTTTCGCAAGATGCGATGGTCGAGCAACTCGTCATCGCCGACGCGCTGCCCGGTCGGGCGCAGGAACTGGCCGATCGCATCGGGCGCCCGCACGTTCGGGCGCTCACGCTGGATGCGGGCAACCGGGCTACCCTGGCCCAGGCGCTCCGCGACACCGGCACCACCATTCTGCTCAACGCCGCGCTTCCCGCGACCAACCTGATCGTCATGCGCGCCTGCCTCGACGCCGGCTGCGACTACATCGACATGGCCTCCGGTGGTGCGGAGAACGACGGAACCCCGAAGCTGCCCGATCAGTTCGCCCTCGACGCGGAGTTCAAGGCTGCAGGCCGCCTCGCCCTTCTCGGCATGGGCGCCGATCCGGGCACGAGCAACGTCTATGCGGCGTACGCCGCGAAGCACCTGCTCGATGAGGTCACCGAACTGCGCGTGCGCGACGGCGACAACTCCGTCTGCGATGGCCACAACGGATTCCTCGCCGCCTTCAGTCCATGGGTCCTGATCGACGAGTGCACCTCCGGCGCCATTTCCTGGCGTGATGGCGCCTACCAGCTTGAGGAAGCCCTCAGCGGGTTCGAGCCCTTTGATTTCCCGGAGTTGGGTGTGCTCAACACCTACTACGTGGATGACGAGGAAGCCCGCACCCTGCCGATGTTCTTCCCCGGGCTGAAGGTCGCCGACTTCAAGCTGTGCATGGATGACACCACCTGGCGGACGCTCCGGGTGCTCAAGGACCTCGGTCTTTCGCGGAAGGACAAGGTCCGGGTCGGTAACGCCGAACTGTCACCGCGGGATCTGGTCGTCTCGCTGCTGCCGGAACCGAAAAACCTCGCCGGACGGATGCGGGGCAAGACCTGCGTCGGCACACTGGCCCGCGGCATCCGCGACGGTGTGGAGCGCTCCTTCTACATCTACAACGTGTCGAGCCACGAGCAGGCGTGGCGCGAGCTGGGCGTCCAGGCCACGGCCTACCAGACTGGCGTCCCGCCTGTCGTCGCGGCCAGGCTCCTCGCCAGCGGCGAATGGAGCGGGACCGGCGTGATGTCACCCGAGCAGTTCAACCCCGATCCGTTCATGGCCCTGCTGGATGCTTCCGGGATGCCGTGGCACATTCGGGATGAGCAGACCGGCATCATCGACCCGGAGTACATCTGGATCGAGGAGCCGCTGGCGGCTTAGGCGGCACGACCCAACCAGACGGTGGCACGACAGGGGCGATCCGGTGGATCGCCCCTGTGCGTTTCGGGGTGCCTCGGCATCCGGCTGGCCGGGGCATCCGATCAGAACCGCAGGTTCACTCCCACCGTGCCAGGACTGAGCAGAAAGCGCGGTCCCGTGATGCCGAAGACCCGCCAATGCCCATTCATCAGCTTGGCGCTGGTGACTCCCACCGCCGCGCCGGTGAGCACATCGCTCAACCAGTGCCGGTCGTCGTTCAGGCGGGACCACGCCGTCATCGTGGCCGCGCTGTACAGGGCGATCGTGGCCGGTGTGGAATGCAGTTCGTCACTGACTCCGGCAGCCAGCGCGAACGCCATCGTGGTATGACCTGAGGGCCAGGCGTCGTCGCCGGAGAAGGGATGGAAGTCGTAAGCCCCCGCGCCACCACCGGGCCGGCCGCGGCCAACCGCCAGCTTGAGAGCGGAGCTGGTGACCCCCGCCAGCAGCAGGCCGGCGGTGATCCGCTCGCCTGATCGGGTGATGCGTGGATCGCCGGCGAATAGCCCGGTCGCGATCGTCCCGAGCCCCATCACCGCGTAGACTTCGGGCTGCCCCATCCGTCGAAACACCCGGGCCACATCATCTTTTCCTGCGGTCCGATGTGCCTGGAGGTGGTCGCGGAACGACTCATCGAGCAGGCTTGCCACGCTGATGGCGCCCAGAGCGGCGACCGCGTGATACCACCGGACCGAAGGGCGCGGCGAGGGCAGCATCGAATCGCGGGGTTGCTGGGCAGCGAGGGCACCGGGAAGCGCGAGGCTGAGCAGGAAAGCGATGTTGCGGTTGCGCATCATGCCGGCAAATTAGTAGCTTCGGGTTACAGGAGGATGACTGATCCATGATTCGACGCCGCTCGCTGCTCCCGCTTGCCCTGCTGATGCTCGCTCTTGGCGCCTGCCGGGACTACAACTACACGCGCCACGTTTCCGACCAGGCCGGACTCGTGCCGGCCGACCAATACGCCCGCTACGGCCGGGAGCAGGCGATCACCGTCGCGATCGGCCGGGAGTTCGCCCGCCCGTACAATTCCGGTGCCGAGGCGCAGGCGGAGGTCGCCATGAATTACGCCCGCACCAGGTTCGCCGCCGACATCACCGAACTGACCGCTGACCCCCAGGGCAACCGGGTGGTCGTGACCTTCAAGAGCGGCTGGCGGACGTCCATCGTCCCGATCGCGGATGGCAAGACGGGCGACGAGACCAAGATTCCGTCCTGATCCCACAGGGGCCCGGACCGGCACCCGGCCCCCTGTGTTCCCCCCTCGTCGTTCCCTGACACCGATCGCTCTTTCCCGCAGGTGAGCATTTCGGCTCGTCGCCCCGGCACCGCCGGTCGGCGGGCCTCAGCCCGGCTCCCACCCTGGGGCCACTGACCCAGCCGTCAGGAGGTTCGCGTGCCCTCCCGCCCCACCCCGCCCCCCGGCGAGCTGCTGTATCTCCTCGCCGGAGACCCCGAGGAATTCGCCAGCGCATGCACCGACCTGCTCCCCGCCGACATCGCGGAGGCACTGAACGACCTGCCCGTGGACGCCGCCGCGCGCGTTGTGGCGGCGGTACCCTTCGGGATTGCGGTGCAGGTGCTGGACGAGCCATCGCTCGAGTCACGCGACGGGATTGTCAGCCTCCTGCCCGACGACGTCGCCATCCCGCTGATCCAGGCCATGTCGGCCGACCAGCAGGTGCGCCTGTTCCGCGACCTCAAGGAAAGTGACCGGGCCCGCCTGCTGCACGTGCTGGACGCGCCGACCCGCGACCAGCTCAAGCGGCTGATGAGCTACCCGCCGCAGAGTGCCGGCGGCCTGGTGACCACCGAGTTTGTCAGTGTGCCTGCCGAGTGGACGGCGCTGCAGGTGCGCCTGCATGTGGCCCGGGAGGGCAGTGAGAAGGAGACGGTCTACGCCATCTACGTCCTCGACGGCCGGCAGCGTCTTGAGCGGGTGGTCTCGCTGCGCGAGGTGGTGATCGCGACCTCCGACCAGGTGGTGGAGACGATTGGCGATGGCCGGAAGCCCGTCACCGTCAGCCCGCTGGTCGACCGCGAGGACGTGGCCCGGCTGATCTCGAAGTACAACCTCCTCGCCATCCCCGTGGTGGATGACGGCGGGCACATCCTCGGTATCGTCACCGTCGACGACGTGATCGACGCCATGATCAGCGAGCAGACCGAGGATGTGCAGAAGATGGGCGGCATGGCGGCCATGGAAGAGTCGTACATGGAGACCAGCCTGCCGACGATGATCCGCAAGCGGGCCGGCTGGCTCTCGGCGCTCTTCCTGGGCGAAATGCTCACGGCAACAGCCATGGGGCATTTCGAGCAGGAGATCAACCGCGCGGTGGTGCTGGCGCTGTTCATCCCGCTCATCATCAGCTCCGGTGGCAACTCCGGTGGCCAGGCCACCAGCCTGATCATCCGTGCGCTGGCGCTGAAGGAAGTCTCTTTGGGCGACTGGTGGCGGGTGGCGGTGCGGGAGGTGCCAGCGGGACTTGCCCTCGGACTCATCCTCGGCACCCTGGGGTTCATCCGGATCGTGCTCTGGCAATCCCTCGGCTGGTACGACTACGGCGAGTACCACACCCTCGTGGCGCTGACGGTGGCGCTGTCGCTGGTGGGGGTGGTGCTGTTCGGATCGCTCGCCGGCTCGATGTTGCCCTTCCTGCTCCGGCGACTGGGCTTCGACCCGGCGAGCGCCTCGGCGCCGTTCGTCGCGACACTGGTCGACGTGACCGGGTTGGTGATCTACTTCAGCGTGGGCTATCTGGTCCTGCGGGGGACGCTGCTCTAGCGGAGCGGCCGGCCTCCCCGCCCGCCGACGATCGTCACCGCACCACCACCGGCTGCTCACGCACGATCCCGCCGCTCGGGGTACGCACTGCGGCATCCACCGAGTCGGGATCCCAGATCACCATGGCGACCAGGTCGCCGGAGGCCTCGAAGCTCTGCAGGTCCTGTGGCGCCAGGAATCGCTGCTTGGTCGCCCGGTTCTGACTGTCGGCAAGGTACGGATGATTGTGAAAGGTCCCCACGTAGCGCATGAGACCGGAGCAGTCACCAGTCACCGCCAGCATCAACCGCTTCATGTTCCGGGCCGGGGTCCAATCATCCACCACCAGCGTGTCGCCGCGCACCTCTCCCAGCAGGCAACCCAGGTATTCCCGCTGGGTGGGGCGGACCGTGCCGAGGCTGCGCTCCATCCAGTTCAGGTCGGCCAACTTATCCCAGTGTTCGTTGGCCTGAGTGAAGATCCGGTTCATCGAGTCGAGCACTGAGCGGGCGAGCACGATCGTCGTGAGACTGTCGGCCGTGCTGCCGCCCATGACGGGTCGCTCAGCACCCGGCAACCCCGAGACGGCAATTCCGGTGAGCAGGAGCAGGAGGCGCATGCGGCATGATAGCCCCATCCGGGTGGTTTGACACTTCCGGGCGGGCCCATACGTTCAACATCTCGTTGCCTGACCGCCGGTCCCCTTCGCCTCCGAGTGAGACATGACTGCGACACCTGTCGACCGTCCGCCGTCTGTATGGGAAGATCTGCTCGAGGTGAGCTTCTCCCCGCGCGCGGTGTTCGAGCGGCGCCGGGAGACCGTCGCCTTCGGGATTGCGATGGTGATCCTGACCGTCGTTACGGCTGCGGTTTACTTCGCCACACAATCGGGACTGGACCCGGTGCTGGACCTGATGGTGAAGCAGCAGATGGCGGAGATCTTGCGCAAGAATCCTCAGATGACGGCGGAGCAGCTGTCCGGAGCTGCCGGAATGATGCGGGGCACGACGGCTGCCGGCATCATCCTCTTCCCCATCCTCATGCCGCTGGTGGCAGGGCTGCTGCTGTGGGTGGTCGGCAAGTTCTTCGAGAGCAAGGCGGAGTTCGGCGCCGCGATCATGGTGGCCACCTACAGCTATGTGGCCCGGTTCCTGGGGTTCGTCGTCTCGAGCCTGCTGGCGGTCGTGCTTCCCGAAGACCAGATCAGGAGCTTCTTCAGCATCTCCTTGAGTCTGGCACGGTTCCTCGACCCCGATACGACTTCGGTGGGGGTGCTCGGCGCCGCCGCGCGGGTCGACATCTTCATATTGTGGCAGACCGGCATTATCGGCATCGGCATGGCGGTTATGGGACGCATCGGGACGGGACGAGGGATGGCCATCGCGTTCACCGTCTGGGCGCTCGGTTTCGTCATGCTCATTCCGGCCCTGATCGGCTGACACCCAGCACCGGGGGGTAGCACGCGAGGGATCGCTGACGGGGGCCGCGCGGCGGGCGGAGTCGAATGTCCGGGCCGCATTTCTGCGGGCCCTGTTGTTTGACGACGACGCGGGGCCGACGACGCGGGGCCGACGACGCGGGGCCGACGACGCGGGGCCGACGACGCGGGGCCGACGACGCGGGGCCGACGACGCGGGGCCGACGACGCGGGGCCGACGACGCGG
>Ga0163144_10019938_pt1 | contig 13453 bp, 13 predicted proteins | sample OliLak19BULKMAT1_FD_123175 | JGI IMG/M metagenome (GOLD analysis project Ga0163144, IMG submission 123175) | Freshwater microbial mat bacterial communities from Lake Vanda, McMurdo Dry Valleys, Antarctica - Oligotrophic Lake LV.19.BULKMAT1 | ecosystem: Environmental > Aquatic > Freshwater >... | reverse complement strand
CCCGTTCACAAGATGCCTCTTGTAGAGGTGGTTTCCCACGACAAAGTTTCTAACGAAACCATTGCTCGTGCTGTTCAGTATGTGAAAAACATCGGGAAAACTCCCGTTGTTGTTAAAGATGGACCCGGATTCTTGGTCAATCGCATCCTCATGCCTTGGCTCAACGAAGCAGGCTATTGCCTTCTTGAGGGTTACTCGATTGCGGGTATGGACAAAGTTCTTAAGAATTTCGGTATGCCCATGGGAGCGTGTGAGCTTCTTGATGAAATCGGACTCGATGTGGCTTCCAAAGTTGCTAAGATTCTTTATAAAGATTTGGGCGAGCGCTCGAAGCCTTCTGATGCTGTTGATCGCATTCTCTCTGAAAAAGATTCCAAACGTCTCGGACGCAAGTCGGGCCTTGGACTCTACACATGGGACAAAGCAGGTGGACGCCGTCAGACTCCTGATACAGAGAACATCAATAAACTTTTATTCCCCAACTCGGCAATTCCTCGTGCGCCCGAGTACACTCCCGAAAGTCTTGTTCGTCGTCAGATTTTCCCCATGATCAACGAAGCAGCTGTGATTCTTCAAGAAGGACTCACGGCTGGCCCCGCACAAGTGGATCTCGCAATGATTTTTGGAACTGGTTTTGCACCTTTCCGTGGAGGACTTTGTCGTTATGCCGACAGTGTAGGTCTTGAGCGTGTGGTTGCCGAACTCGAACGACTCTCAGACATTCACGGAGCGCGACTCGCTCCCTCTCAAGCACTTAAAGACTTCGCCTCGTCGAGTGGAAAGTTTTATAGGGACTGAGCGTGAGTAAAGTCGGAGCCAAGTCGCCCAATGCCATTCATGGGGATTCTCTAAAGAGAGCTCGTGAATTGCTCCGCATTGAGGCGGAGGCTATCGAGCGTGCGAGTTCAAGACTCGGTCCCTCCTTCGGGGATTCGCTTGCTGTTATTAACGAATCCGTCACAGCTGGAAAAAAACTTGTTCTTATGGGTGTTGGCAAAAGCCACTACGTCGCCCACAAACTCGCTGCTTCTTTTATGAGCACGGGAGTGACAGCTATATTTGTGCATCCATCGGAAGCTCTGCATGGCGATTTGGGATCGATTCGAGAAGGTGATGTTGTTCTTCTTTTTAGCAAGAGTGGAGGCACTTCCGAACTTTTGGGTCTGATGCCTTTCCTTAAAGGCAGAAACAAAATTATTGCGATCTTGGGCGATTTGAACTCACCCATCGCACGTCAATGTGACTTTGTAATTGATGCTTCAGTAGAAAAAGAAGCTTGTCCCATCAATATGCTTCCTACAGCCAGCACCACAGCTGCACTCGCTATCGGCGACGCACTTGTTTCATGTTTGGCCGAAGATCAGGGTTTCACCAAACAAACATTTGCTGGCTATCACCCTGGGGGATCGATTGGAAAAAGACTTAACTTTCACGTTAGGGATGTTTTCCATTCGTCTGAAAAATGTGCCCAAGGCACCTCAACAACAACCCTTAAAGAAGTGGCTCAACAAATGAGCACTCATGCCTTGGGAGCTTTTTGTGCCCTTAGAGCAGACTCTACACTTGAAGGAATCATCACAGAAGGTGATCTTCGTAGAGCGATTGCTCGTGGTGACGATATGAATTCTGCCGCATCGAGCGTGCTCAACAAAACACCTCTTTCGCTAAGTCTGGACATGCTCATCGATGACGCGATTGCCTGTCTTGAGCAAAAGGGCAAACGAGTGAACTGTGCGCCTGTCCTAAATGAAAAAGGCGTTTTCCTAGGACTCGTCCATATTCACGATTTAATATAGGATATCAAAATGGCTTATCTAGTTGTTCCCCTGAGACTCGAATCTCAACGTGTTCCTCGTAAAATTTTGGAAGATTTAAAAGGTCGTCCTCTCTGCGTGCGAGTTTTTGATCGAGTTCTTGATGCCCTCATTCAGGTCAAAGACCCTGACTCATGGACCGTGCTCGCAGCTGTGGACAGTGTGGACACTCGAGAACGTCTTGAAAAATTTCTAGGGAAAGAACACGTGAAAGTGGTGATCACAGATCCTGCGCTCCCCTCAGGAACCGACCGAGTGCACGCCGCAGTTCGTGAATATGCCAGTCAGAACTCTGTCGAACTCGATGAAAATGAAGTGATCGTAAACATTCAAGGCGATATGCCCATGATGAGCCCTAAACACACTGCTGAGTATTTGGATTGGTGTTTGGAGAACAAACCCGAATTTGGAACCTTAGCTCACACTTGGCCAGACGACCAAGCCATCACCGATTCAGGACACGTAAAAGTCATCCTAAACACAAAGAGCGAAGCGATTTACTTTTCCAGATTCGCGATTCCCTATAGCCGAGTTCCTCTGATGGAATATGAACCGGTTGTGGCTCTTTATCATGTGGGCATGTATGCCTATCAGCTCAAGGTCCTTTCGCAGTTTTGTGCTTGGGAACCTAGTGATCTTGAAAAATTTGAAGGTCTCGAACAGCTTCGCGCACTCGTCAATGCTCAACCCATTCGTGTTTTCGAATTCGAAAACTCTGACACCGAATCGAGCTTTAGAGGTGTCGACACCGCCGCCGATCTGGCTTGGGCCAGATCACAAGAGTATTGAAGCACTTCTTAGATCTTGCACGCCTCGATTCAGTGTGAGAATCTTGGGCCCATGACTGCGATCCTCGACAATCACTCTCACAGCGTGACCCTCAAAACCTCCAACGGTTCCTACACATGGGGCGATCCCTCCAAGTGGGTGCTCTTCGCTGGACCTGACATTTTCGAAGACGAAGCCATGGTTCTTGAAGTGGCTCAAGAGCTTAAGAGAGTCACAAAAGAATTGGGCATCGACTGGATTCTCAAATGCAGTTTCGACAAAGCCAACCGCCAAAGCCTCAATTCATTCCGAGGAAGCGATCTTAAGAAGACTTTTGAAGGCCTCGCGCGCATCAAATCAAAAGTGGGCTGCGACCTCATCACCGACGTTCACGAATGCGCCCAACTCCCTCAAATTGCAGAAATAGCAGAAGTGATTCAAATCCCCGCCTTCCTATGCCGCCAAACAGATTTGGTTGTAGAAACCGCCAAAACAGGAAAAGTCATCCACGTTAAAAAAGGCCAATTCATGGCTCCCTGGGACATGAAACCCATAATCGAAAAGGCTCGTTCCACAGGCAACCCCAACATTCTTCTTTGTGAGCGAGGTTCAAGCTTCGGCTACAACCGACTGATCAACGATATGACCGGTTTGGTAGAAATGCGCAAATACGCTCCCGTAGTTATGGACGCCACTCACTCGGTGCAACTCCCTGGCGGACTCGGAGGATCAAGCGACGGCAGAAGAGATATGATCGCAGTTTTGGCTCGTGCCGCCATGGCCGTAGGTATCGACGGCCTTTTTTTAGAGACACACCCCAATCCTGAGAAGGCACTTTGCGATGGACCGAACTCGCTCTATCTAAAAGACATGCACGCTCTCCTGAGCCGCCTACAAAAGGTCCGCTCCGCAATCTTTTAATCTAAGAAGAACGACAGTATTCAATTTTCTTAAATTCCACGTATTAGATATTAGCAAGAAGGACGTAGTTCCATCCGATGAGATACTGTAACTAGGAACTTGCTAGATACTAGGGTTGGGGTCATCGTTAAAATCTATGTGATTGTTCATAAATATCTATCTCCACAGGCACTTTACGTCTCCCTTGAGTCTGAAGGTCTCTGGACTTCCTCTCAAGCCGCCATAGAATGGCGTCTCGGAGGATAGAATGAAATTATTGAAAAAAACTTTAGCTTTTTCAGCCCTTATATTGGCTGGCAGCTCCCATGCAGCAGTCTGTGAAAATTTTGGCCCTCAAACCCCCAGAGATATTAGTGAAGTCTCGGGCAAGAACCCAGTGCAATTCCAGTTCGCCCCTGAGTCCACTCAGCTCAATCTTTGCAATATTCACTTCCATGAGAACGCAGAGCACAAAGGACCTGAGTTCAATGTCTTCGCGGGAGAAGGAGATCACGGCGGCTTCAAATGCAACAAGACTCAAGATCTCACAGCTGCTCAGTTGAAACCCACTACAGCAAAAGGATGTAAAAATTTAGCTGTTGGCGACACAGTAGAAGTTCACTGGGTCTATTCTTCTTGCTCAGTTTCTCCTGGACAAGGCCTCGGCTCATGTCTTTCCGAATCGTGTGGCAACCCTCAGCTCCGCGTTCACACACAAGTTTACGTTCTAGCGAACGACAAAAAAGCTTTGAACTTCGAAACTCTTGCCAAAACAGAAAAGAAAACTGGATTTTTCCAACCTAAGAGTCCCATTGAAATGAAAAACTCTGTTCAGTTTTTAGGCTCAACCACAGGCCCTGCCTACACCAACGAAAAGTGCTCTCCACTTCAGGTCACTTGGAACGTAAACCCAAGCTGCCAAACGCTGAACATCGATAGCGTTCACATGTGGTGCAAATCGAACACCTTCAAAGAAGACCACGCCCACGGTATACGCAAACTCGTCACAGACCCTAAACTTCTTTCTGAAATAAAATAACATTTAGCCCTAGCGCTAAAATAAAACGAGGCGGCTTCTATCTGACTAGATAGAAGCCGCCTCGTTTTATAATTTAGGCCTAAGCTTTGGTGTTGAAATTAAAACATATAGCCGACGGGTATTGAGAGACCTGGGTAGATCTTTTTCTCGGTAAAAAACACTCCTGTCTGAATCGAAAGAGTTAGGTTTTTTTTGAAAACCCAGCGATAGCCATAAAGAAATTCCAACATCGGGATAGCCTGATTGCTCGTTTCTATTCCAAGTAATTTTGTATTGGGGGAAAGTCTACCCACATAGATCTTTAACACCTCCGAATTTTCAAACACACGAGCCTTTCTGGAATAGAAAAATTGCAAACCACTCAGGTTCCTTCCAGAACGCCCTCCATCAATAGCAGCATATTGGAAACCCGCACTCCAAGATTCGCCCAGCCTGTAGTCGAGTGCCAAATTAGAAGCCTCTAGCAAAAAGTAGAGCGGCTCTGTACTCATATGAAAGTCGTCGGCCTGACTGACCGGAACATATCCTATCAACAACAGAAGAAAACAATATCTGCACGTTCCAAAAATCCGATTCATCACCTAGCTCCTAACAGATTAAGCAGAGTGTATCGTCACCACTTGATAGGGTCCTAAAAAGAAGAAACCAAAAAGAAAGCCAGCCGCCGCTCGAGGCCCCGCGAACCGCGTCGGCTGGCTTTCTTTTTGGTTTCTTCTTTTTAGGGGCATAGGTTAGTTCAATGGGCGGCAGAACAGTTGCCAAACTCGTCGCAATTAATAAGCTGATCTTTTTTAAACTTGCCGGAAGGATCTTCAACAACCTTCCATTGATTCACAATCCCTGTAGGTTTCAATCGTGGCACCTGAACTGAGAGAGAGTTAAGAGGAAGAGAAGGGCTGCGATTGCCTGCAAAGCTGGTATCCACTTCGTCAGCCAAAGGCACCGAAGGCTTCCGAGAAGGTGAAAGCACTTGTTCACGGGGCATTCCAGGGTCGGCCTCTGAACTTTCTTTTTCACCCACTTTTGAAGGTCTTTCCATGGAAGAATTTGCACCTTTAAGGTCAGCCGCATTCAGAATAGGCATTGCTGCTCCGAGAACAAAACAAAAGAGTCCCGATGCCCACAAAAACTGGAACGATTTCGACTGGTCTAACAACTTTTCCAAAAGCAAGATTCCTTCCCAAGGCCCTAGTTAGTTAGAATAACATTTTGATACAAGCACGAAGCGTCAAAAAACTTCTAGTCCCGTGCCGGGTCTTAAAACTGCTGTTGAATCGCTTGTTGAATCTCAGCTACTTTGTCTTGGCTGATCACAATTTTCTTTTTCTTTTCAGCATCTTCGTAACGGTTTTTGAAGAAATACTCATAGGCTTGGTTCACTTTGCTGTCGCCATAGGCCACAGAGTCTTCTTTCTTAGGAGCTCCGGGAGCGCCTTGAGGAGCCGAATCTTCAGACTTCACAAAACGAACAAGCACGTAAGCATCACCACGTGCCAAGCTACGATCAAGGAAGGGCTTTTCATTAGACAAACTCAAAAGAGCTTCCATGTGAGTTTCAACGTTGCCCAAGGGAGCGAAGAAAGCATCTGTAGGAGCCCAAGGAGTTTGGGATTCCCATTTGAGTTTAAAGGCTTTGATGTCTTTGTCTACGGGACCTTTTCCGGGCTTGGTCCAATCAGCAATCAAAGACAAAAGCTGAGCCTGTTTTTGCTCTTCTTTCCAAACATCGGGAGCAATTTCGTCACGCACTTCAGCCAAAGTTTTCTCAGAAGCCGCTTTACGATCTACAAACTGAATCAAATGTTCACCGAATTGAGTTTTAACAGGCTCAGAAATTTCGTTAGGCGATTTCAAAGCAAAAGCTACGGCTTCAAATTCAGGCACCATCATGCCTTTTTTGAAAAAGCCCAAATCACCACCCTTGCTCGCATTGGAAGCATCGTCTGAGTATTTTTTTGCGGCATCATCAAAAGCAAGTTTGCCTTCATGAATCTCTTGCGCGATTTTTTGAATGTTTTTAGTTGAGTCAGGTTTGATAAGAATGTGACGAGCGTGAACTTCTTCTTCCTGACGGAAGCGAGAAATGTTCTTATTATAGTAAGCCTGCAAACGAGCCTCGGAATCGGCTTGAGTTTTAAACTCTTCCAACTCTGTGGCCGTTGGTGCTTTGGCTTCAGGCAACATCGAAGCTCTCAAGGTGAGAGTTTCGAAAGTGATTTTACGGTTGAGCCATTTCTGGTTTTCAATCTCACTAGGGCTCAAAACGCGAAGACTCGCTTCGAAACTACGTTGGAGAGTCTCGGTTGCGATCTGTTTGCGCAAATCCGACTCAAAAGCCGAAGTACGGGGCACTAGCTGGCGATAAAGAACGGGGTCAAAACGACCTTCTTTTTGAAACTCAGGAATCTCCTGAATCATGTTTCGAACAGTCTCTGGAGCGCTTCGGATACCCACATCTAACGCGGTGCTATAAACAAAACGCTGATAAATGAGTCTTTGGAGGATCTGATTGGCGTTGAGCTGAGACATCATAATCTGTCTCATCATCTTCTTTTGCTCAGCATTTTGAGCGCCGCCCTGTTGGCTCATGTAGTCTTCCATGCGTTGCATTTCGCGGTTAAGAAGGGTGATCAGCTCACGAGATTGAATCTCCTCGCCCTCTACACGGGCGACAACGTCGTTCCCCATGCCACCACCGGCACCACCCATCGTGGCTCCAGTCCCAAACATAGAAACGATGAGCCCCAAGGCAGCGAGGATAAATACAATTGAAAAAATAGCTTTGTAACGACGAATGAGTTCCAACATACCCCCAATAATTTCGTTCGAAGGTCCCACGATGTCAATGCCTCTCAAAGAATCATCATGATCTTGCGGATTTAACACTCCACTCCTAGAATCATAAAAGATGCTCTTCTCGAGATTTTTTAAGCGAAATCGCTCGCTTCTGATCAAATTGCTCCTTTTTCTATCTCCGCTGGTGCCGCTTGCCCTTGTCAAAGCTCCCGATCTTCCACAGCTGCGCGTCTATGATCGCCTCCAATCGTTGGTGGTTCATCCCACAGCGGAGCTCATCACCAACGCTTCTCAAGGAGCCTCTTATATGTGGGACAATTATTTTTCTCTCGTAGGAAAATCAAAACAAAACGAAGAACTCTTGCGAGAAGTGGAAGCTCTCGAATCACAACTTCTCGAAATGTCGGAATTCAAAAGTGAGAATGAGCGTCTTCGCACGATGCTCATAATGTCCGACATTCCCACAGCCCAAACAGTAGGCGCACAAATTATCGGAGAAGATCCGAGCGGCGAGTCCATGAGTTTCTTCATCAACGCAGGACTCAAACAAGGTGTGCATCCCCGCATGGCGGTGGTGGCACCTTCGGGAGTGGTGGGAAGCATCACTCGTTCTTATTCGGGCTATTCGCTCTTCACAGCTATTCAAGATCCTAGCCACACCGTAGATGGGATGATTCTACGTTCACGTGCGCAATTTATTGTTGAAGGAAGAGGCGCTTCACTCACAGGTCGGCTCAAGTATTTGGACCGTTCAGCTGATGTGAGAGTCGGAGATCTCGTCGTCACAAGTGGCCTCGATGGCGTCTTCTCTAAAGGACTCAAAATAGGATACATCATCAAAGTAGATCGCCCACGCACGGGTGTCACTCAAAACGCCGAACTTCGACCTACCGCCGATCTAAGCTATCTTGAAGAAGTGCGAGTCGTGTTAGATCAAAAAGACATTCCTCAAAGAGCTGCGATTGAAGACGCCGCTAAAAAAGAAGGAAAAACTCTCTAATGACACAAACCCAAAAGAGCTGGATCGAGCTTCCGCTCATGCTCCTCTTATTGTGGATTCTCCAAGCTTTTGAACTCAGCCTTTTGCATCTGCCTTACTATTTGGGCACGCCCCAAGTGATCTCCATTCTTGTGGCCTACATCGCCTTTACTCGGGGCTGGATGAGCACCACAATACTTACACTCATTCTTTCTTTTATCGCGTCAGCAAACGTAGGCTTCCCCACAGGAGTGTTTATTGCCGCTCACATATGGACGGCACTCATCACCAAAACCATCGTAGCCTCGCTCACTCTCGAAGGGCGCCCCGCTTTTGTCGCTCTTGTTGTGGGATTTAGCCTCATTCTACGCTCTATCACTTGGACACTCCTTGAATTCTCTGGAGCGAGCCTCACACTCCCTCTCTTCCTTGCTCAAATATTTGTTCAAACTTTTGTCTTTGCCGCGCTCGGCTGGATCCTCTATTCTGTATTTTGCTACTGGGATCATTTTTTCGACCACATGCAAGACGACGATCACAACCGCGGCGTCAGAACCCACATTTTGAGGTAAGCGATGTTAGGACAAGCCGAAAACCTACGACACTTACAGCCTCGGTTTCCGATTCTGTATTACTGCATCGTCGCTGGCTTTTTACTTCTCTTCATTCGCCTTGTGAAACTCCAAGTTTTCGACGGATCTGAATATCGTCAGTTCTCAGATCGCAACTCACTTAGAAGAGACAAACTTCCGGGTCCTCGTGGACTCATTTTCGATAGAAACGGCAAACTATTAGTCGACAACAGACTCCAACTCGATGTTGTGGTCACACCTCAGTTCGTTCGTAATCTCGATGAAGTGCTTTCTCGACTTTCCGAACTGAGCGACATCGGTGCCGACAAACTCCGTGACACCTACACAGCAGCTACAAAAAGAGCTGCTCGCTTCCAAGCCGTAACCATCATTCCCAACGCTCCATGGTCGCTCATCGCTAAAATCGAAAGCTCAAAAGAAGGTCTTTCAGGCGTCGACATTGAAACACGACTCATGCGCTCTTATCTCCCAGGAGAAATGGGCGCACAAAACTTTGGCTACCTCGGCGAAGTCAACCGAAACGATATTGAATCTCTAGCTCGTCGAGGTCTCAGCTATGCTTCGGGAGATTTGATTGGTCGAGGCGGAATCGAAAAACAATGGGAGCGCTACTTGCGTGGTGACGACGGCGTGCGATTTGTAGTTGTCGATGCCCATGGTCACCGAGTTGTAAGAACCACTGATGCCGAAATCGCCTCATTGAATTTATCCTACCAAGACGTAGCCCCAAAAGCAGGCAACAACCTCGTTTTAACACTCGATAGTGATTTGCAAAAAGCGGCATGGGACGCCATGGAAGGCATGATGGGCGCCACTGTTGCCCTCGATACGCGCACAGGAGAAGTCCTAGCCATGGTGTCCAAACCAAGCTTTGATGCCTCCAAGCTCGATCTTTCCGATTCTTCAGTATGGCAAAGTCTTATGAAGAACCCTTACGGACCTCTTCACAACAAAGTCATTCAAGACCACTATCCTCCAGGTTCCACATTCAAACCATTCACAGCTCTAGCGGCGATGGAAAACAACATCATCACCCGAGAAACCATTCTCAGCTGCCCCCCGATCATTCGATTCGGACGCCGTCCTTTCCACGAACACAATAGAAATGGTTTCGGAAACATCGCCGTTGTCGAAGCCCTCATGAGGAGTTCGAACGTGTTTATGTGGCAACTCGCCATGAAACTCGACGTCAACCAAATCGCCGAAGTGGCCACTGACTTCGGTCTTGGGCAAAAAACAGGTATCGATCTCCCTGGAGAAATCCCGGGCCTTATACCCACACAAGAATGGAAGATGCGCACATTCAAGGAACCTTGGTATCCGGGAGAAACTCTAAGTGTGGCCATCGGACAAGGCTCCACTCTTGTCACACCTCTTCAGATCGCACTTTCCTACGCTTCCATCGCGAATGGAGGCTTGCTCTTCCAACCCTATATCGTTTCTCGAGTCACCGATTCTCAAGGAAACATGATTCGTGAGTTCAAACCTAAAATGATCAAGAAGCGCGACAGCGCCGCAAAACCCTTGGCCGCCATTCGTCAAGGATTGTATGATGTGGTCAACAAACCAGGCGGAACGGCCTACTGGTATGCTCGCATGCCTGAAATCGAAATTGCAGGTAAGAGTGGAACCACTCAGGTTATGAGCAAAGACGCTAAAGAACTTTTCTTGAAGTGCGAAGACATGCCCTTCGAGAGAAGAAACCATGCTTGGTTTGTGGGATTTGCTCCCTATGACAATCCCGAAATTGTTGTCGCAAGCTTTGGCATGCACGAGTGCGCTGGAAGTCGTCGCACGTCGCCGATCATCAAAGCCGTGGTGTCTAAATGGTTAGAGAAGAAAAAAGCGCGTGACCAACTCGAAGGACCTCAGCCAGCTTCTTCATCCACAGCAATTAGATAAGTTTCGCCGCAGTATTCACATTTCAATTCAATATTTTCTTTAGTGGCCTCTTCTTCAAGAAGAGAATTTCTTTCACGCGGAGAGAGAAGGGCAAGCGCGCGTTTTGCCCGATCCTCATTGCAAGTGCAATAAAGATTAAGAGGTTGCACTTTAGAAAGTGAGGGCTTCGATCCCACAGTCAAAAGGTCCACCATAAAACGCAAAGCGGCCTTAGAGTTTTCAGGAATGGCCCACTCCGACAAAGGCCCCATGACTTTCATACGTTGTGCCCACAAATCAGCATAAGCATCTCTTGTTGCATCGGTGTCCTGAGGAAGAACATGAATCAAATAACCCACAGCCTGAACAACACGAAAAGGAGTTTCCTCTCCACGTTTTTCAGCCTCTTCATCCCATTCTATTTTCACATGTAAATTGAGCGCACAGGGCTTCTGCTCTGAATCTTGAAGATACTGAACAATATCTTCAACAACTGAACCTTTGGCTTGAACCACTCCGGTTGTCGGAACACCTTTTTTACGGCTTCTTCTCACCTGAAGAAGTCCTGCACCCAGACCTTCATCAAAATTAAAAACTTCGGCTCTCGGCTGCCCAATCGTTCCACGCAGACGCCCCGAGCCCAAAACATCAGCACACAAGTGTCCAAAATTACCGGCAGTTCGCCACTGCAATTCGAGTTTTTCATTGTCTTGTAGATCACTCAAAGCATGAACAAGACTTGCGCCGAGTAGACCTAGTCCTAAATGTTTGAGTGGTGGAGGGAAAGCACCGAGTCTCTTCCCGAGTTCTTGAATGAGAGCGCGCGCCTCTACAGCCACAATGACTGCAGATTTGTCTTCAGAAAGAGCCTTGAGCAAGGCCCCACTTGAAGCGTTTGAAAGAGATTTGATTTCAGAAGAGTCCAAGCTAGAAGATCACTCGAAAATTTAAAGTGCCTTGGAAATCAATTCCTCAATCACTTCCTTAGGCTGGTTGCCCACGATTTGATCCAGCATTTTTCCATTCTTAAAAAGAATAAGAGTAGGGATTCCACGAATTCCGAAACGGGCAGGAACCTCACGGTTCTGATCCACGTCCATCTTCATGACCTTTACTTTTCCGTCATAAGTCTGGGAAATTTCTTCCAATTTGGGAGCCATAGCCTTACAAGGTCCACACCAGGTGGCCCAAAAATCGACAAGCACAGGGCTAGACGATTGTAGAACTTCAGACTCGAAAGTGTTATCACTGATTTCGCTTAATGCCATAATACCAAAACTTATAAAACGAATTAGGAAACACGACAAGATGCCTTCATCCTCAGATTCAAAGCCCGATTTAAGGCAAGCACAGCCCAAGAATCACGAAACGAGCGCTGCATTTTCAAGGCCTTCGTTCTGGGCTGCCCTTTTATTGCCCTTCTGCCTAGATCTCCTAGTTAACGGGAATTTGCTCACAAGTGTCTTGGGAGCCGCCTTTTGGGGACTCCTCATCACTCTCAGCGCATGGAAGCCTCAAGTGCGCGACTTACGCCTTCGCACCCATTTTTCAAGGGCTCAAATCATTCTTTGGACCCTCTTTATCACGGCATGGTTCTATCTTTATTTTATTGGCAACACCCAAACGACCGCGTGGATTCAGCCTCTTTCACGCCCATGGCTGGTTCGTATTCATGCCTTTTTACTAGCGGGAGCCTCAGGACTCGTCTTTCTATTCGGACTCAGCTCCCTAGCCGCACATTTTCAAATCAAGCGTATTCAAAGTAATTCTTGGCAACGCAGAAGCGTAAGCAAGTTCTTTAAGACGCTTCCTTCACTCGAAAGCCTCCTCAAAGTTAGCTCAATGGCTGTTTTCTGGGCTTTCACAGGCTGGGGCGTCGGACTCGCCCTCGCGTTTCTTACGCTCGTTGTAGCTTATGGCCCAGGTCCGGAATCGGCCACTTCCGCGCTCTCCCTAGCTAGCGATCCAAAAATTCTCCTCACTGCCTTTTTATGGCTGGTCCTTTTAGTAGCTTTTCTCATTCAAAACCGCAGCCAATGGAACCCCAAACAGAGATCCCATTGGCTTACGGGTCTTTCGATTGTGTTTTGGGCTTTTCTTGCTCTTCAAGCCTTCGTTCAAGCCTCGAGCTTTCATGAGCCTGTGAGGTGGTTTCTGAGATGAAGACCGTCACCAACGCTTACTCGCAAGGGATTGAATCCTTTCTCTGTATTTCTCTCAGCAGCCGCAGCGGCCATAGCGCCTCTGAACGCGAAAAAAGCAATCTTCCCGTCGATTCCGCCCTCCGTAATTCCATTCTCAACAACTGGGTTGCGGCTCTAAGAGAAGACTACGGCGACAACGTTTCGCTCGTATATTTGGCCACCTGTCACCGCATTGAATTCTACGCTTTCGGAGTTCCCCTCGAAGCTCTCTTGTCTCGATGGGCCGAACTCTGCGGGCCCTCCATCCTCAAAGCCGATATCATCACAGGACTCTCGGCCTTCGAACAACTTGTCCGAGTGAACTCAAGTCTTGCGAGTGAAGTCCTCGGCGAAACACAAATCACAGGGCAGGTTAAAAAAGCTTTTGATGAGGCCAGAACTCAAGATTGGCTTACGGGTCCGCTCCTTCGCACTTTTGGAGAAGTCCTTCGCATTACGAAACGAGTGCGTGCAGAAACAAAAATAGGCACAGGCACAGT
>Ga0163144_10019937_pt1 | contig 13453 bp, 9 predicted proteins | sample OliLak19BULKMAT1_FD_123175 | JGI IMG/M metagenome (GOLD analysis project Ga0163144, IMG submission 123175) | Freshwater microbial mat bacterial communities from Lake Vanda, McMurdo Dry Valleys, Antarctica - Oligotrophic Lake LV.19.BULKMAT1 | ecosystem: Environmental > Aquatic > Freshwater > Lake... | reverse complement strand
TCCCGACCAGTCGGTCGAGGCACTCAGGCTCAAGCTGGGCCAGTAGGTGGACTTGCTGCTCTGGATCCGGGCACGGGCGGCGGTGACCGCCGCCTCGGTGGAGAGCACTGAGGGGGCGCGCTCTGTCGCCTCGGCGTGGAGGGTGGCGGCATCGGGCATGTCGCCAAGCACGAAGAGTGAAGGGTCGGAAATGGCGGCGACACGGCCGTCAGCGCCGATGGCGCGCGCCAGGTTTGCCTCTGCGGTGGCCAGGCGGGCCTGCTGGTTGAGCAGGTTGAGCCGTGCCTCAGCGAGGGAGACGACCGCCTGGAGCGAGTCCGAGATCGTGGTGCCGCGCGTGGCCAGGCGTGCTTCGGCGATCCGCAACTTCTCCTGCTCACGCAGCAGGCTCGCCTCGCGGGCGCGAATCAACTCCAGGTTGCTCAGCGCATCGAAGAAGTCGAGCGAAACCCGGAGCGCCGATTGGGCGAGCTGGTTGTTGAGGTTGGCTTCCTGCTGGTCCACCCCGGCGTTGGCATCCCGCAGCTGCGCACTCCGCCGGAAGCCCGCAAAGAGCTCGAGGCTTGAGCTGAGGCCGAGGCTGGCGCTGCTGCTGGTAATGTCCCCGCTGATGACCTGGCCAGTCACCTGGTCCACCCGCGAGGGGCCTTCCGAGAAGCTGGTGCCCCGACCGGCACTCGCCGAGAGGTTGGGGAGGAAGGCGCCCTTGGCCTGGAGCACGTTGGCGTTGGCGGTGCGCACCGAGCCGGTGGCTTGAATGACGGCGGGGTCCTTCTCCCGGGCCAGACGGATCGCCTCCTCGAGGGTAACTTGTCGCTGTTGGGCGGGGAGCGGATGGGCGACACCGAGTGTCGCGACCAGCGACGCCCCGGCGAGGAAGGCAAGTCTCACGGATTCCTCGTGATGTTCGAGAGGGCGGCGCCCCGCTGGTGCCGCCACATTCCTGCATGATGCCTCAGATCCCGGGATGGACGCAGGGGCCACGTAGCGTCGCACAGTAGCGCCGCACAGCTGTGCGGCGCTACCTGACCACCCGATACCGCGCCAGCACCGGCACGCCGTCAATATTCTCCCGGGCCACGACCAGTTCGCCGTGCCCGAAGGCCAGGCGGCCGTACATCGGCAGGCCGGTGGCAGTTGCCACCAGGCCGAGATACTCCCCGGACGCATTGTACACGTCGAACCGGGTCGTGGTGGTGTCCATCCCTGGATCGAGCCGCACCCAGCGGTTGTTGTCGGCATCGACGTGCAGGGCCACGAACGGTGGTGCTGTCGACGGAATGTCGCTGGCGTTGAACGATTGGCGGAGCGCCGTCTCCTCGAACTGGTCTCCCAGTCTGGCAATGGTGGCCGCGATCTCGAAATCGCGCCGTTCGGCACTTACTGGTTCCGGGGTCCATGCACGGCGGAAGACCTGGCTGGTGTCGCTGCCGTGGGGGGCCACAGCCAGCTGGTATTCACCCGACCACCCCACCAGGAACCCGCCGTCGGGGTTGAACCCCGACACCAGCCGAGGGGCCAGCGGCACCGGCATGTTCATCTCCATCACGTTCTGCCCGCCCCGGTTCGCCGTCACCGTCCAGAACTTGGCGCCTGAGTCCGGGTTGGGCACCCAGAGTGTATCAATCGGGGTGCCCTCCAGGCTCCAGCGCACGTAGGGGGTGCCGCTCGGGCGCTCCGCCCCGGCCTCGACGCTGTAGGTGGACGGGATATAGACGCGTCCCGCCCGATCCAGCTGAATATCGCTCCAATAGCAGCAGGAGGAAGTCCAACTCCGCAGGAAGGTCCCGGTGGTGTCCCAGACCGAGGTCCGGGTGGCCTGAGGGTCGTGGACCACAACATGCCCGCCGCGCACCGCGATGAAGCCGACGCGGAACTCTCCGGGGCCGGCACCATCCTGCCCGATGGTGCGGACAAAGCTGCCGTCCGTGTCGTAAACCTTGATGGTGGAGGGCTTCTGGTCCACCACGAAGGCCCGCCCCCACTCGTCGAGGGCCACCGAGTTAGGGTCAATCAGCTCGCCCGGGGTCTGGGGGGCACCGGTCGTCTCCGCCACGAGCTCCAACTGCCACCCGCTGGTGCCTTCCCAGGAGGTGGGACCGGGGCTGGTGACACGCGGGATGCCACCGGGGAGGGAGTCGATCACCGGCTGGGCCAGCATGCGGGCTTCGGCGCCCGAGCAGGCTGCGGCGGCAATGAGAATGAGGGAGTAGGTTGCGAACGTTGCAAAGGTGAACGTCTGGTGACGGGGCATTCAAGGCTCCAAGGCAGGTCGGGGACGAGGGCGCTGGTGAAACGGGTGCCCGGGGTGTCCCTTAGATGCTGTGTTGGGACGGAGAGTTGCGTGAATTGGGGGCCTGACGGGGAAAAGGGGTGGAGGGTTTCGGTTACAGGCATGCCGGAGGCATGCCCGTACACAGGCATCCGCGGGTCCGGCATACATCAGCCGCATGACCGGTCCCAAAGTGGTGATCCCTGCGAACCCCAATTCCGGAGGTAAACCCGCGGCTCGGTCGGGTGCGTTGGTGATTCCGCGGGTAAACCCGCGGCTCGGCCAAGTGGGTCGGTGATTCCGCGGGTTTACCCGCGGGACACCACGACCGCCGCCGTCAGGACATTTGATTCGCCCTGTCCGCCCTGTCCGCCCTGTCCGCCCTGTCCGCCCTGTCCGCCCTGTCCGCCCGTCCTTACTTCACGATCCGATACACCCGGACGTGCTCGATGTCGTCGGCATCCTGCCAGGTGGTAACCAGTCGGTCGCTGGCGAACTGCTGCACCGTGTGGCGCGCGGCAAGCGCCAGCGATCCCAGCCACTGGCCGTCGGCATGAAAAACTTGAAACCGCACCGAGTCCGAAGGAATGACCTGGTATTCCCGAACCCAGAAGTTGCCTTCGACGTCGAGGTTGATGGCGCTGAAGTACGGCACCTCGGGGGCAGGGGAGGGGATGCTGTACTGCGATTCGACCCGCTCCCGGGCGCGCGGGTCTTCTCCGGCGCGGAGCAACGCCGCCGCCTTGATCCGTTCAATCAGGGCGGCATCTACCGGGATTGCCGGTGCGCCCCACCGGAGCAGCATCTGGGGCGCGCCGTCCATGCCGTGGACGCGGACTTCCGGAAAGGTGTTGTCGCCCCAGATCAGCCGGCCTGTGACAGCGGTGACAGGTGCGCCTCGGCCGAGCGGCGGCGTCCAGACCGAAATCCCGGTGATGGCTCCACCCTCGCCGTTGGACACCTTGATGCTCTGCTCGGTGCCGGGGGTGGTCAGGATACTTTCAGGAGCCTGTGCCAGGTCGGCGGGAATCCGGAAATAGAGGACCGGGTTCCGGGTTGTACCGCCGGGAATGCTCCCCGACGCATCGAAGCGAAGGCCCGCCCAGCCCAGCCAGCTCCCGTCCGCCATCCGATCGCCTGGGAAGAGGCGACCGTTCGCTTCGGTGGTCGGGTAGGGCCACGAGGTCAGGGCCTCACCGGTGGTGCTGAAGGCGGTGATTCGGGAGAGCTGATTGTCGGCCACGAAGATGGTATCGCCCGCCACCTGAAGCCCGCCCGCCGAACGCAGCTCCCCTGGGCCATCGCCGTCGCGGCCGATGGTGCGGACCCAGGCGCCCTGGGAGTCAAAGATCCGCAGTTGGCGGTGTCCCGCCACGAGTACCACCAGGTCCCCTCCGGGGAGGAGCCGGGCGCCACGCACCTGGAAGAGGTCGTAGTTGGGATCGTCGTCGACGGTGGGCCCGATGTCGAGGGTCGGGGTCGGCTCGATCCGCCAACCGTCGCCGGAACGCCAGGAGGGCTCGGCGCTGGTCACGATCTGGACCCCGGCGCTGTCGGCCCGGGTGGCCAGGGCGCCAGAGCTGGCGTCGCCGCCGCAGGCGGCGGCGAGGAGGAGAAGAAGGGGGGCAGCGGGGAAGGGGGGCAGGCGCATGAGTGGGTCCAGGGCAGGGGTAGTCGTCAACGCCGCAGCAGGTACCGGGTCACCACATCGAGGTCGTCCGCGTTGGGACGCATAGTCCAGACGGTGTCCCCGCTCAGATGCATCAGCCGCAAGTCGGCGGGCAGGGTGATGGACCCGAGTCGTGTCGCCATCGAGTCGAGGACGGTCCATGTAACGTCGGCGCCCGGCATCGTTGGCCCTTTGAGCCACACCTTGCCGTCGGTCGAGAGCTGGAGCTGACTGACCGGCGGCCACCGGTCGGGCCGAACCAGCACCGCGTCCAGCTGGGACTCGGATATCCCGGGCCCAAGCGAAGGATTGAAGAAGGCGTCAAGAAAGGTCCGCCAAGCGGGCCCGGTGAGCGCCGGGGCCTCCAATTGGACCCGCTCCTCCCGGATGATGGCACCGTTAGCCGAGATCCAGGTGAGCACCACCGGGCCATCCGCCGCGGAGCGCTCCGCCACCACCATTCCTTGGCCCCGTGGGTGGTGAGTCGCGAGCGGGGAGTCACTCAGGGGGTGCGCTCCCACGCGGAAGGTGCCGCCGCCCTGTGGGAGCCGAAACCCACCCCGAATCCAGGAGATCTGTTTCACGGTGGTCAGTCCCGGTTGTCCTGGTGCCTGAAACTCCACCCGGGTGGAGGTGGCTTCCACCCAGAGCTGCTTCATGCCGAGCAGTCCGCCACTGCTGGTGGGCCGCAGGTGGGGTTCCGGCTGACGTTCGCTTCCGAGAAATAAGCCGGCGGAATCGAACCATGACAGCCGGCCCAGCTGGGTGTCCATGACCCAGAGCGACTCGCTCCGCCAGCCGAGGCCGTTGATTCCGGTGAATTCGCCGGGCCCCTCGCCCTCGCCACCAATCCGGCGCACCTGCTGCCCATCGGTGGTCAGGACGCTGATCCGTCGGTCGCCGCGCATCGTGACATAGAGGAAGCCATCGTGGCCGGGTTGCAATCCCGTGATCGAATTGACCAGAACGGTGTCGTCCATAGCGGCAGTGAAAGTCGAGATCGGCTCCAGGGTCCAGTCGCCGCTGCCGATGGCTGCCGGCTCCGGATCCGGGACCCCGCCACATGCAGCCGCCAGAACCGTCATGACGGCGTATCGGCCCATCCTCATCTCACTCCCTCCAGGCGTCGCCACAGGGGCAAGCTTGTATTGACGCTATGGCCTGAAGGTGGCCACCTCCTGCCAACATCATTACAGGACGATGACGCCCCGATGACAAACCCGCGCCTAGCGAGGAGGCCGCTCGCGGACGATTGCCCGGGCGCTGTCTCCGCCGCGAAGCAGGATGCGGACGTCACCCCCGCCCGCCGCGTCTCGCTGTTCCAGCCTTGATCGCAGCAATCTCGCCGGATTCACGGGGGTCTCCCGCTCCCCCGCAGCGTCCGGCTTGAGCGTAATCACGATTACCCCGAGATTCTCGATTCCAATCACCTTCCCCTTGAGGACCTCGACCGACTTGATCTCCCCTCCCTTGAGCTTCTCCAGGGGAAAGCCCTGCTCACCGAATCCACGGTTCGTGCCTGGCTGGGGCATCCAGACCGACATCACCCTGCGACTGGCATCGAGGGTCACCACCACGACGGCCTCAATCGGGATCCCGCCGCTGGCCAATGCGCCGGGATACATCTCCTCGGCCGCCCTACGGGCAATCAACCGGATCATCTCGAAATTGACGAGCTCACCTTCCGCTACGCTCGATCGAACCGTGACTGGCTGCTCGAGGGTGGTCAGGTCGATGCCGAGTGGATTCTCAAATGAACACGCGGCCACCAGGAGCACTGCGGCCACCAGCGCTGCGCCGATCGCGCGCGGAACCGGCCGCGACACTTGCCCGCGCGTCATGGCATCAATGCGAACCCCCAACTGGGACGCCCGTTCGGCGAACGGCGCCAGCGCCGGAATACGGGCGCCTCGGCAGCGAGCCCCCGCTTCGAGCAGAACCTCCCCATACCGGGTCACCTCCGCCCCACCCGCCAGCACGCGGGCGTCGCAGTCCAGCTCGATCGCGAGCCGCAGTCGCCGGTGGAGGTACCAGAGCGGGATGTCCCAGGGCATCAACGCTGCTGCAACGAGCCCGCCCACCAGGAGGGCCGGGTCGTGGCTGCGGATGTGCTCCTCCTCGTGCACGAGGATCAACTCGCGGGTCTGGGCGTCCAGCGCCAGCACCCAGAGCGGCAGCACCACCTGCGACCGTCGCCAGCCGATCACCGCCGGACCGAGATCGGGCGCCACCAGCACCACTCGGCCATTCACCTCTGTGCGGCGCCATTCGCGCCGCCGTCCCTGCAGCACCCCCATCCCGTGCAGCAGGGCTCCGATCAGCAGGAGAGACGCAGCCGCCCACCCAATCAGCACTGCCCGATCCAGCCCAGGAGGGGCAGGGAAGACGGGAAGCATCACAGTCGTTCCCGCCAACGACATCGGCGTCGTCGCAACAACACCGGAGATCGGATCTGGTGCTACGGGCGGTGGGATGGGGCGGAGCAGCGTGAGGAACGGCAACGCCAAGCCGAGTGCGAGTGCAGCCGCCCAGACGCCGCGGGTCGGTCGCCCGAGAAGGCGGGCACCCCAGGCCAGACAGTGCGCGGCGCCAATCAGGACTCCGCCGAGCACGGCGGTATAGATCATCCACGAGGCGATCATCGGGAGTCCCCCTTCAGGCGGTCGTCGAGAAGCATCCGCAGCCGTTTCGCCTCGGCCGGGGTCAGCGGTTGCTCGGTCATGAGGTGGGTCATCAGGAGTTCCGGGGAACCTTCGAATAGGCTCGAGACAAGGCGGTTGACCGCGCTCTTCTCGGCGGCTCCGCGTTCGACCAGGGGGCGGTACCGGTGGGCTTTTCCTTCTTCGACGTGGCCGACAAAGCCCTTGTCCTCCAGGGTCTGAAGGACCGACAGGACCGTCGTGTAGGCCAAGGGATCGGCCAGGACGGCGCGGACTTCGGCAACGGTGCCGGAGTCCCGGTCCCAGAGTACTGTCATGATATCGAGTTCGCGATCGGTGAGGCGGAGCTGCACGGGTCCTCCTACTAGAAGTCTAGTAGAAGGTGCGACCCGGATGGGTATCTGTCAAGATGGGGGTGTCTGTGCCGACCCCACGAGGGGGTTGTTCCACCAATCCGATTCGATTCATGACTGGGAGCAGGGCCACTCCAACCCGCGACCCTCAGCGTCTTTCTCTGCGGCTCCGCGCCTCCGCGTGAGCCGTTGGCGGTTCCGCGGGTAAACCCGCGGCTCGGCCAAGTGGGTCGCTGAAGCGACCTGACTCCATAGCCCCAGTTAGACATCTTCGATCCGCCCTGTCCGCCCTGTCCGCCCTGTCCGCCCTGTCCGCCCTGTCCGCCCTGTCCGCCCCGCCCCCCTACCTCCCCCGGGCCAGCTCCGCTTCTGCCGCGACATACCCAAACGACGCCCAATTGCCACCGGCCAGCACTCGGCGCCAGACCTGCCGCGCTTGTTCCACCCTGCCATTGTAGAAGTGCCAGTTGCCCAGGCCGTAACCGGCCGAAGCCTCCTGGAGGGCGTCGCCGCTGAAACCGAAATCGACCTCTGTCAGCAGCCCCTTGTTGAGCAACAACAAGCGATGGTACGCCGTGTTTTCGATGATATTCATATCGGCGGTAATCGGCTCCAATACCCGGGCCGCTTCGGCGTCGCGGCCCAGCCGACGTAGCGTCATGTAGAGCCAGTAGGTAGACGCCACCTGCATGTCTGGATTGGTCGCCTTCCGGACATCCTCCTGCCAGATCGGCAGGGCCTTGGCAAAGTCTCCCTTGACGTAATGGGCCAGGGCCAGGTGGTACCAGATATTGGACTGCAGCGTGCTGGTGGGAATGCCCCGGGCATTGGGAAGGCCGTCGGGCTCCACTTCGTCGGGCTGGCCACGGACCAGCTCCACCGCCCGGTCAAAGTCGGCAATCGCCAGGTCGAACTCGCGGACCGAGAGCCAGCGGTGGCCCCGATGCCGGTACATCCGGGCATCGGTGGGGTGCATGCCGATGCCGGTGCTGAAGACGGCAATGGCGTCGCGATAGCGTCCCAGGTACGCGGTCCGCCGCCCAAACCAGATCAGGGCGTCGGCGCTGCGCGGGTTGGCCACCACCATTCGCCGCGCCTCTTCCAGTCGGGTCATGTGTCCGGTGCGCACCGCCTCCGACAGCTCGGCTGCGAAAAGCGGCTGGCCGGTCAGCGACACCGCTTCGGCGCCGCTGGGGACGGGGCGTTGGGCCCAAGCGACACTGGCGGGCAAGGCGGCGACTGCCATTGAAAGCAGAAATGCGGCGGGGAGGCGCATGCGGAGTCCTGAGCGTGAAAGAAGCGGGGTCTCTGGGCTGAACCTAGGATAGCTGAAAGGGATCGCTTCCGCAGCCTCCTGACGCCCACGCGGATTGGCGGTATCTTCTCCAGCATCCCGCAAGCCAGTACCCCAATCCGGAGTCGCTGCATGACCCGTCGTCCTTCGTGCCTGGTCGTCGCCACCTTGCTTATTGCTCCCGCCGGCCCAGCCGTGGCCCAGACCCCCGCCGCCGAGCGTGCCACCCCCGCCGGGAAGCCACTGCCACTGGTGCCGGACCGGACCGCCCGATTCACCACCTCGCAAGGCACCTGGATTTCACTCGACGTCAGCCCCGATGGGCGGACCATCGTCTTTGACATGCTCGGCGACCTCTACACGATTCCAATGGCCGGCGGTACGGCCACTCGGCTGACCCAAGGCATGGCGTTCGACATGCAGCCACGGTACAGCCCCGACGGCCGGCGGATCACCTTCGTCTCCGATCGCAGCGGTGGCGACAACGTCTGGCTCCTTGACGTGGCCAACGGCGACACCACCCAGATTACCAAGGGCAACGACAATCTCTATGTCTCGCCGGAGTGGACCCCGGACGGCAACTACATCGTGGCGGCGCGCGGCGCCGGGTTCAGCCCCAGCAAACTGTGGATGTACCATGTGGACGGCGGCAGCGGCATCCAGTTGATTCGCGAACCCGCCACCCGGAAGACGCTGGGCGCCGCCATGACCCCCGACGGGCGCTACATCTGGCACGCCCAGCGCACCGGCGACTGGGACTACAACGCCCAGCTGCCCCAGTACCAACTGGCGGTGTACGACCGCCAGACCGGCACCCAGACCACCATGACTTCACGGTACGGATCGGCGTTCCGCCCGGCGATTTCCCCCGATGGCCGGTTCCTGGTCTACGGCACCCGCTACGACACCCAGACTGCGCTCCGGCTTCGGGAACTCGCCACCGGCGAGGAGCGCTGGCTGGCCTCGCCGGTTCAGCGTGACGATCAGGAATCGCGGGCCTCGATGGATGTCCTCCCCGGGTATGCCTTTACCCCGGATGGCTCGGCGATCATCGCCTCCTACGGCGGCGAGATCTGGCGGATTGCCCTTGCCGGCGGTCGGGCGACCAAAATCCCGTTCACCGTCAACGCCGAAGTCCCGGTCGGCCCGCTGGTGAACTTTCCGTTTCGAGTGGCCGACGCCCCAACCTTCGACGCCCGGCAAATCCGCGATGCGCTCCCCTCGCCGGATGGGCGCCGGGTGGCGTTCACGGCGCTGAGCAAGCTGTACGTAATGGATCTCCCCTCGGGTACCCCTCGACGGGTCAGCAGCCAGGATGTCGGCGAGTTCATGCCGACCTGGTCGCCGGACGGGCAGTGGCTGGCGTACGCCGCCTGGTCGGCCAATGGGGGACACCTGATGAAGATCCGGCTGGCGGCGGGCAGCCAGCCGGTGCAGCTCACCCAGGTGCCGGGGTTGTACCAGCAACCGGCCTGGGCGCCGACGGGTAATCGGATCGTGGCGGTGCGGGCCGCCGCACGGGTGTACAACGAGTCCAACAGCCCCAGCGGGTCGGGGCAGGGCGCCGAATTTGTCTGGGTGCCGGCCGCGGGCGGTGCGGTCACCGTCATCGCGCCAACCGCCGGACGAGGCGGGCTGCACTTTACCCGCGACAGCACCCGGATCTGGGCCTACGGCGGGGGCACCGGGCTGGTCTCGTTCCGCTGGGACGGTACCGATCAACAGGTGCACCTGCAGGTCACCGGCTTTATGCCCATCGGGCGCAGTGTGTCCACCGATGACGACGCGGACGTACCACACCGCGCGGGGCTCCATCCCGGCGACCACCAGGAGCCGGCGCCCGTGGCGCCGCCGGTGAGCGACGTGCGCATGGCGCCCACCGGCGATCAGGCGCTCGCCTTTGCCGAGAATCAGATCTACCTGATCACCGTCCCGGTGGTGGGTGGCACGCCACCCTCGGTGTCGATCGCCAACCTTGCCAATGCTCCCGTTCCCGCCAAGCGGCTCAGCGATATCGGCGGCGAGTTCCCCGCCTGGGGCGCCTCCGGGCGGATGGTGCACTGGTCGATCGGCAACGCCTTCGTGAGCTACGACCTGGACCGCGCCAAGACGCTGGAAGACAGCGTCTCCGCCGCCGATCGGGCCCGCCGCGCGGCAGGCGACACCACCCGGGCCGATTCGGCCAGCCGAGCGCGGGCAACGTATAAGCCGGTGGAGACACGGATCGCGATTGCGGTTACCCGGGACACGCCGCGGGGGACGATCGTGCTCCGGGGTGGCCGTGCGGTGACGATGCGCGGGACCGAGGTGATCGAGAACGCCGACATTGTAATCCACGACAACCGGATCGTGGCGGTCGGCGCACGGGGGGCGGTGCAGATCCCGGCCGGGGCCGCAGTGCGCGATGTCAGCGGCACCACCATCACCCCTGGTTTCGTGGATGTCCACTCACACATGTGGCCGGCCCGTGGCATCCACTGGACCCAGCCATGGATCTACCTGGCCAACCTGGCCTACGGCGTTACCACCACTCGCGACCCGCAGACCAGCACCACCGATGTTCTTTCCTACTCCGATCGGGTGGACAGTGGCGAAATGCTCGGTCCCCGGATCTACTCGACCGGCCCCGGCGTCTTCGGCAATTATCAGGGTGAGCGGATCCGCGACCTCGATCATGCCCGCACTATCCTCAAGCGCTACAGCCAGTACTGGGACACCCGAACCTTCAAGATGTACATGTCCGGCAACCGCCAGCAGCGCCAGTGGCTGATCATGGCCGCCCGGGAACTGGGGCTGATGCCGACCACCGAGGGTGGTCTTGATACCAAGCTGGACCTGACCCATGCGATTGATGGCTACCCGGGGATTGAACACAACCTCCCGGTAACTCCGGTGTACCGGGACCTGATTGAACTCTTCCTGACCTCGCAGACCACCACCACGCCGACCCTGCTGGTCAACTATGGTGGACCGTGGGGCGAAAACTTCTTCTACGCCACCGAACAGGTCCACGACAATCCCAAGCTGCAGCGGTTCACGATGGATGGGGAGCTGGACAGCAAGAGCCGGCGGCGTGGGGCGGGGTGGTTCATGCCAGAGGAGTACGCCTATCCGAGGCACGCCGAGTTCATTCGCGACCTGGTGGCTGCGGGGGGGCGGGCCGGCGTGGGGAGCCACGGTCAGCTCCAGGGGCTGGGCTATCACTGGGAGATGTGGGCCATGCAGTCGGGTGGGATGCCGCCGCACAGCATGCTTCGTGTGGCCACCATCCTGGGCGCCGAAGCGATTGGGCTGGGTCAGGACCTGGGGTCGATCGAAGCCGGCAAGCTGGCCGACCTGGTCATCATGGATCGCAATCCGCTCACCGATATTCGCAACACCAACAGCATTCGGTTCGTGATGAAGAACGGACGGCTTTACGAAGGCGAGACATTGAACGAGGTCTATCCCCGGACTCGGCCGCTGCCCGAACAGGCATGGCGGCAGACGGCGCCGAACGTGGAGGCGGGGATCAGACCGTAGCGGCGGGAGCTGGCGAAAAAATCGGGGGGGGGGAACCTCGGGTTGAGGTTTCTCCCTTGCGGACCGGCAGGAGGAACGATGGCCAGGCAACTGATTCTTTTCGTTCTGGCGCTGACACCAGTCAGTGCCGCAGCGCAGGCTAGGCTCCACGGCACTGTGCCCGACAGTGCCGGGGGTGCCCCGTTGGCACTGGTTGAAGTTGTGGTGGGTGGGGGCAGAGTTGCTGCTCGCACGGATGCGCTGGGGCGATATGCCATCGACCTTCCCCTCGGCGTTCATGCCATCTCCTTCCGCAGGGTTGGATACCGGCAGGTCGATCGCCAGGGGCGCCTGGCCTCGATGGATCTGACCCGCCTCGACGTAGCAATGCACAGCGAGGCGGTCCAACTCGCGCCGGTCGAAGTGGAGGCCCCGGCCCCGCCCCGGAACTGGCCACCGGGGCTGGACGCCAGGATCACGGAGGGGTTCGGGGATTTCATTACCAACTCGGTGATGCGGAAGTTCGAGCACAGCAGCATGTCCAACCTGCTTCAGTCCCGGGTCAGCGGGGTCCGGTTCAAGCGAATCAGCGGATGCAATGTTGCGAGGGCGCGGCGGAGTTGCTGGGGAGAGAGAGTTCGCGCAGGAGTGCTTCTTTCAGATCTATCGCGACGGGATGCTGGTCTGGGATCCTGGCGATTACCGGCCCGATCCCAACGACCCCTCCGGCTTTGCGGGTGACCCACCGCCGGATCTGGACCGGTGGTCCATCGTGGGCTTTGAGGCGATCGAGGTGGATACCGCCGCCCAGGTGCCGGCCCAATATCGGGGTCGCAGCGCGGGGTGCGGTGTGATCTTGTTCTGGTCCCGGACCCAACGCCGATAGGGATCGGATTCCCCGACACCCGACACCTCTTACCGCTTACCTCTCACCCTCACAGCACCCCCAACCACAACCGATCATACCCCTCCCGGACATTCGCCTCCGGCTCGCCCTGGAGCAGCCGGAGCTGGAACCCGTCGAGTGCCGGGCCAATCAACGGCGATTCGGGCACCAAATCGGCTTCGGCCACCCCCAGGGAGCGGGCTGCGGCGGCTGCCAGGCGCTCCTCGTCGGCTTGGCGGCCCGCCTTGGTGGCCGGGCCAAAGTGCCGGATCAGGTCCAGCCAGGCGCCAAAACTCCCACTGGTCACTTCGCGGGCCAGCAAGTCCCAGAGGGAATCAAGTGCCGCTGTTCCCTCTGCCTTGGCCAGGGCCGAAAGCCGAGTCTCTCGGCGGGCGAATTCCAGGCGCTCCCGCACCATGGCCAGCAGGGTGTCCTTGGATCCGAAGTGGTAGTTGACCAGCCCCTTGGCACAGCCGGCGGATGTGGCGACGACGTCGACGGTCCAGCCCTCCAGGCCGGACTTGAGGAGGATGGTGGTGGAGGCGTCGAGGATGGCGTCGTACATAGGGGTCATGCTAAACTATACTTTTGACTGAACGCACAGTCAAGATACTTGGTCCGGTTTCCTGAACGTCTGTTCAACCCACGGGTTCACGTGCGCGTGCCACCCGACTCCTTGGGGCGGGCGGGGTCTCCGGGCGGCGTACACGCCGCCCCTACCTGCCGATTTCACGGGGCGGGCCCCCGGTTCGCGGGCGGCGTACACGCCGCCCCTACCTGCCGATTTCACGGGGCGGGCCTCCGGTTCGCTCCGGGCG
>Ga0163144_10019935_pt1 | contig 13453 bp, 8 predicted proteins | sample OliLak19BULKMAT1_FD_123175 | JGI IMG/M metagenome (GOLD analysis project Ga0163144, IMG submission 123175) | Freshwater microbial mat bacterial communities from Lake Vanda, McMurdo Dry Valleys, Antarctica - Oligotrophic Lake LV.19.BULKMAT1 | ecosystem: Environmental > Aquatic > Freshwater > Lake... | reverse complement strand
TCCAACGCCTCGGCTGGGAACTGCCCGCACGCTTGCACAAAAACGTTTTGTAGTGGAAAAACGAGAGGTCGTTTCGTTGCGGCGCAACCACTTACGTCAAACGTTGGGGAAGTTGGGCTAGCAGCGATGCCGTGAAACGTGAAGGTGGATAGGATCAAAATCCGTGCGCGATTTGGCATGATTGCTCCCCTCGTGCGGTCACGTCATTTTGCTTCATCGCACGCCGCCAACGCTAGCACCGCGAAGGCTGTGCCCGCGTGGCTGATGTAGTGCTTGCTGTCGGCGTGTAGCGATCGTGAGAACCAGCGGCCGCTTTCGCGCTGGTGCGACTTCAACCACGCGATGCCTTGCTGAATCTGCGGATCGTTGGCCGCCAGGCCCGCACGTCGCAAAACGTAGACGACGAAGCCTGTCGTGTAGCCGTCGCTGGTGGTTACGTCTTGCGGGCTGCCGTCGCCGCGTTTCCAATCGCCGAGCGAGGCCAAGGCCCAGCCGCCGTCGGGCCGCTGCAGCGCCATCAGGTCGTGAAGGCAACGCTTGCGATCGTCGCCACTGATCAGATCGGGCGTGTACGACGCGGCCCACAGCAGCATCGCCCGGTGGTGCAACGTCGGGGGCGGCGTTTTCTTGAGATACTCGCGGAGCTTGGCCATGCCGGCCTTGGCCGCGGGCGTGTCGGCATAGCCTTCGGGAGCGACGCCCACGCCGATCGCTGCGAACGCGGCGCCGTACTCGTCGTCGTTCTCCATCGGCGGCCAGTCGCACTTGAGCCATGTCCAGCCGCCATCCTCGCGCTGCACGGTCCACATCTTATCGAGCGCCTGCCGCGTGAGCGGGTGGAGCTTGCCCGTGGTGGCCGCGTCGTTGAAGGCCAGCACCGTGGCCGTGGCTACGATTTCGGCGTCCCAGCGCGGTCCCTTCTCGGGCCAGCGATCGCTCACGAGCTTCTCCGCGTAACGGCGGACTTCCGTGTGGGCTGGGGCATCGGCCGAAATCGAAGGCCGGGCCATCAAGAACGCGTAGTTCGTGTGGCAAGTCATGCAGTTACGCTGCTTTTGCCAATCGAGCGCGGCCGAATCGAGAAAATTCACCGCCCGCGCGAGCGAGAACTTTTCGGCCAGCGGTTCGTCCGCCTTGTTGGGCTGCGGACTGACGAGGTTCTCGGGCGTGACGGGTTCGTCAGCGCGGGCGGAAATTGCCGTCGTGCAGCCGAGTAGAAGAACGGAAAACGCGGCAGAATGCAGAATCCGCATGATGGAGCTCCTTTGCACGGATGGCATGGAGAAACGTAATACGGGGCACGCAACCGCTCGCAGTTACTAGCGCGGCTAGAACTCCCTGGCCCGCGGTTCCTCTCCGACAATGAACTGCCGCACGCGGGCGAACGGCTCGGCGACGATGATCCGCACGGCTTCGATCGCGCGGCCATCGCCCGTCGATAGTCGTTGCAGCGTGCCGAGGACCACTGGCTTGATGATCGGATACAGCTCCAGTCCACGCGACAGGCTGGCCAACGCCTTGATATCGATCACCTGATCGGTGACGGCCACTTGCATCCGCTCGACCTGCACGCCCGTGAGCGGTTCGGAGCGCTCCATGATCAGCGTGACGCTCGTCGCGCGTCCGTCGGCGCTGCGCTGGATGCGGGGCTTGATGTCGAGCATGCGATCGCGATCGCGTCGGGCCTCGACCAATTTGGCGGCCATCTCGTCGCGGGTTTTGTCGTCGGGCGCGGCGCCGGGCGCCCCATCCACGGCCGCCTGTAAGCGCTCAATCCGCTCATTGGTCGCAGTCAGTTGCAAGCCGGAAACGTAGAGGAGAAGATCGGCCAACTCGTCGAGCGAACGGATTTGCTCGATCCGGGCAAGCTTCTCGTTCAGCCGCTGCTGCATCTTCTGGTCAGGGTCGTTTGGATCGACCTGCTCCGACGCACCAGATTTCAATGCGGATTTCTGGTCAGCCGCCAGCTTCTGCTTGTACCGCACCAGGGCGTAGTTCACCAAAGCTAGCGTTTGCGTGTTGACCGTGACATGTCCGTCAAGGAGTGCCCGCGTGGGTAAGACGTTGCCTTGCACGAGTTTGCCGGGCTCGACCCGCGCGGCCAGTGCGAGCTCCATGCGGCTGGGCTGGTTGGACCAGGCGCTCGAACGCAGCGCGACATTGCCCTGTAGTTTGATCGTGTCCTTGCTGAAGTCGGTCGCGGCCGGATCGAGCTCCAGATCGATCGATTCGATCCGCGCGTCGCCGACGACCAGGGCCTTGAGCAGCGCTCCGAGGCCGCCATTGACGCGCCCCACATCCAAGCCCGGGGCGCCGCCTGTGACGGCCGGCGCACCCGCCAGCGAATCGAGCAGTTGACCGCCGAAATCTAGTGCCCGTTCGCGCCGCTGCTGACGATCCTCGGCCGAGAGCTGCCGCCCTGGGAAGAGCCGCCTGACCGGACGATTCTCTGGCTGTGCGGGATCGGCCGGCTTTGGCTGCGGATCGGGCTTCGGCGGCGGCAGGGTTTCTTCCTGCGGCGCGGCCCCTTTCTGCGTGGACGGGGGCTTTTGGGCAGGGGCGGGAGCAAGCAGCCCGAATGCGACCAGCAATGCCACGGGTGATGCCAGCAGTCGGTAGATATTCATCGGACGCCTCGTTCCAGGTTGGTTGAAATGGCGTTGAGATGGCTCGAATCGCGGGCGGTTTGCCGCGCCGGCAATTGTACGTTGTCCGAGCCGGTCTGGGCAGAGGGCGGGGTGGGCGGCCCGGAAGTCACGTTCGACTGTCCAGTGCCAAGCAAAACGCATGGGGACTGACAATTCTCGTCTGACCGATGCGCCGCAACCTTTGGAGGTGTCGCCGGTCGCTGGTGACCAGAAATTCGGCGTTCGATTCAAGCGCCAACGCGAGCCATTTTGTGTCCGTAACGTTGGTGTCAACGACCGCGTCGATCATGGCGAGCTCGAACCTGGCGAACCGCCTTGTCGACTTGTTTTTGAATCGCGGCGGCTGGTATTTCCGCGGTACGCTTGCGAACGCGATCGACAACTTTCCAGGCTGCGTCGAGGATCCGTTCTCGTTCCCGCGGTGCGAGCTCACCGGGCGCTGTGATCCGCGCCACGACGGCGCCGTGCGAAATTAAATCAATCGGTTCACGAATCGCGCCGAGATTGAGAACGAAGTCTCGCAAGGGCGCGTCAGTTCGGTCGATGTCGATTTGCTGTGACACGCTCATCCTCTTGGGAAATCCCACCGGCGGAATCGTACGGCACGCTATTCTACCATGTTCCACGGCGGTATTGTGTTGGCCGTCGCCCGGTTATCCCCACAGCGCCACCTGCCCACTGCGCAGCGCCCGATTGCCCAGGTGCGCGCCCGTGGCGGCGGACACGCCCGCTTCGGCCGGGGCGCGGTTCTTGTTGCGGCTGCGGATGCACTCGATCCAGTTCGCAAGGTGCAACAGCTCGCCATCGGGCGCGTCGTAAAAGTCCTGTCCGCGTGGACCCGTGCCCAGGATCATGTCGCTGGCCTTCAACTTGCTGCGGCGCTCGGGGATGATTTCGTACCGGCCGCGGTCTAAATACAACGTCGCTTCTCGGCCCATGAATTCGAGCATCGCGCCGTTGCGGGCGCTGACGAATGTGCCCTCGTAGTAGATCTGCAGTTCCTTGTCAGGAAATCGCAACAGCGTTTGCACGGTGTCGGGCGTTTCCCATAAGTCCTTCTTCATGTAGTTGTCGCCAATGGTGGTTGCGCTGGCGGGGTGGTCCAAATCGAGAAACCAATTGGCGATGTCGATGTGGTGGACCATCAGGTCGGTCAGAATGCCGCCGCCGAAATCCCAGAACCAGCGCCAGTTGCGGAAACGATAGCCGTCGAACGGCTGCTGCCGGGCCTTGCCCAGGAATTGCTTCCAGTCGACGGTTTTTGGGTCGATGCCCAAATCGCGTTTCTGATCGCGCTCGGCGTTGCGGTTCCAGGTGAGGTGGACCTTGTGAATTTCGCCGAGCTGGCCGCTCTTGACGATCTCGTAGGCCTTTTGAAAGTGCGGCATGCTCCGCTGCTGCGTGCCCACCTGCACGATCCGCTTGTGCTTGTTCTGGGCTTCGATCACGGCCGCCCCTTCCGATAGATCGTGCGTAAGCGGCTTTTCGACGTACACGTCCTTGCCGGCCGCGCAGGCGTCGATCGTGATTGGCACGTGCCAATGATCGGGTGTGGCGATGAGTACCGCGTCGATGTCCTTGCGGGCCAGCAACTCGGGATACTGCTTGGTCGAGAAGGCCTGCGGATCGGCCGATTTGCGGGCCGACTCCAGATTGACGTCCCACACATCGCAGACGGCCGCAATGCGAACACCCGGTATCTTGACCAGCGCCGAAACCAGGTGCCGGCAGCGGCCGCCGACGCCGATCAGGCCGATATTGAGCGTTTCGTTGGCGGCATAGCCCCGCGCGGTGGCCGCGTAGCCGGCGGTAATCAGACCCGCGGCGCCGATGCCCAATTTCTCCAGAAACTCGCGGCGGTTGTTGTCTTCTTGGCGCGACGGCATGTGCTGCGGCATGACTGTTTCCCAAAGGAGGTGTTGCTGATCGATTCTGATTCGTAGTGATACGCCGGAATGGCGCGAGGGCCCTCACCCGGATTGCCATAATACTGTCGCGCAGGGCGCGGTGCCAGCAGGGCATGTTTTCCTCGGCCGAATCCATCCGCTGCGTACGCCAACTTGCCTCGTCCTGCCGCCAGCCATAGCATTCCCCGGTGGAATTTCTCTCGATAAAAAGGCAACGTCAAGGTTTGGAGATCACAATATGTCGGCCATCGCCACGGAGTTGTCGTCCCACGACGGGTTTGCGACGGCCGAATCGTCCGCTCGTCCCACATTACCGGGCGATGTTGCGCTGCTGGACGCCTATTCGCAGGCCGTGATTCACGCGGCCGAAACCGTCAGCCCGGCCGTCGTTAAGATCGACGTGTCGCACACGGTGCAGGGGAAAGGTGGACAGCAGCAGCGGGGAGGCAGCGGCTCGGGGTTCGTAATCACGCCCGACGGCTTCATCCTGACCAACAGCCACGTCGTCCACCAAGCCGAGCACGTCCACGTAACGCTCTCCGACGGACACCGACTGCCGGCCGACGTAGTGGGAGACGATCCCGACAGCGACCTGGCGGTCATTCGCGCTCAGACTTCGGGCTTGTCACCCGCCACGCTGGGCGATTCGCAGGCCATTCGCGTCGGCCAACTGGCAATCGCCATCGGCAATCCACTGGGGTTTCAATGTTCGGTCACCGCGGGCGTGGTCAGTGCGCTGGGCCGCTCATTGCGGGCTGGCAGCGGCCGGCTGATGGACGACATCATTCAGACCGACGCGGCCTTGAACCCAGGCAATTCCGGCGGACCACTGGTCAACTCGCGCGGCGAAGTCATCGGCGTGAACACGGCCATGATCTTGCCGGCGCAAGGGATCTGCTTCGCGATCGCCGTGAACACGGCCCGCCTGGTCGTGACTCAGTTGATCGCGTATGGCCGCGTGCGGCGGAGCTTCGTCGGCGTTGCGGGACAGAATGTCGTGCTGCCGTCGTGGCTCGCGCGGAAGCACGATCTGCTGGCCGACGGGGCCGTGCTGGTGATGAGCGTCGAGTCGGGCGGACCAGCGGAGCAAGCCGGCCTGCGCGAAGGCGATTTGATTGTCGAGCTAGCTGGCCGCTCGATTGGCAGCATCGACGACCTGCACGTCGCGCTAACCTACGAACGGATCGGCGTCGTGTTGCCCGTGACGGTGCTGCGCGAGGGCGAGCAGCGGCATTTGAGCATCTCGCCTGCCGAGAAGGTTTGAACTGCCACAGCCCGGGCTTCTCTTCTTTGTGTACTTCGTGAACTTTGTGGTTCTCGCATTTCGTGATTCCCGTTCGTACTGCAATCGTTGATTTTCCGCGCGCCGTGCGCGGATTTTGGTGGAGACCGAGGGGGTCGGGACTCGTTGTCGCCGGCGCGACTCGGCCGTACGCAGGACCGGTTTCCGACAACGACTCGCCGACCCCTTTCCGTTGGTTCCGGCTCCGCCGCGCTGGGCTTGATCCGTGGCCGACAATGGTGCGGCTTAGCGCACACGCGTCGGCAGAATCACCATCGGCAAGCCGGCCCATTGCAGGCGGCGCTGCAGCGAAAAGGCCGTCTGATTGTGCAGCAGGCGGTGATACCACGAGTCTTGCTCGAAGACCAATTGCCCGGCGAAAAAAATGACCTTGGGAAACTGCTTGGCGATCTCGACGCACAGTTGTTCGAGCTCTTCCACGGCATCGGTGCCGATGGCCATGTAGGCTTGGGCCGGCAACCCCAGCCGCCGCGACAGGTCGGCGTAACGTTCGAGCGACTCTTCCGTGTTGTGACGGAGCGCCTCGACGGCCGTGGCGCCCTTGAAATTGCCCGAATCGACGACCGCGACCGACAAGAACACCATGTTCTTGAAGTGCCCAGGCGCGAAGCGCACAGCATTGAGCATCGTGTGAACGCCCAGCCCGCTGTACCCGCCCACCAGGATCGCCGCGGTAGGTTGATTTGGATTCATGGGCCCGGCGGTGGGATGCTCGGGCGCCGCGACGTTACCCAGGGTCTCGTTTAGGCGCCGCAGGCGCGCGACGACGCGGCGATAGTAGCGATTTGTGGCCAGGCACAGGATCACGAGAACCCCCGTGACGCCCAGCGTCACGTAGCCGCCTGCGCGGAATTTCTCATAGATCGTTACGATGAGAATCGATACGCACATGACCGCGCCTACGCCGAACAACGCCAGGCGGCGTCGCCAGAGTGGGTTTTCTCCTCGCAACTGCCACCAGTGCCGGCACATGCCAATCATCGAGAGCGAAAACGTCACGAACACATTGATCGAATAGACGATCAAGAGCACGCTCACGTTTCCCTTGGAAACCAATAGCGCCGCCAGCGCCGAAAGGCCCATCAACAAGATGCCGTTGTGCTCGGCCAGGCGTTCGGAGAGGTTCGCAAACCAGTGCGGCATCCACGAATCGTGGGCCATATTGGCCAGCGCCCGTGGCCCGCCAATGAATCCGGCCTGCGCGGCGACAAAGAGCAAGGCGCCTGCCGACACGATGGTGACGAAGATGAACACCGCCCCCGTCCAACGGCCATCTAAATTGACGTCTTCCATGAGCCGCTCGGAAAGCACCAGGTTCATCGTCTTGCCCTCGACCATGGAGACATCGAGGAGCAGGTAGGCCACCATCAGCCCGCCGGCGGTCAATGCCAGCGAGAACGCCATGTAGGTCATGGTCCGCTTGCCGGTCGCCACGCGGGGCTCGCGCATCACCGGCATGCTGTTGGAGACGGCTTCAATGCCCGTATAGGTGCCGGCACCGAGCGAATAAGCTTGCAACAACAGGGCCAGCATTCCGAACAAGCCGAACTCTGGGTTTGCCAATCCACCGCGGACTTCCTGGGCCACGTGTTCGACGACGGCGCCGCCATCCGCCACGTGCAGGCCGATCGCGCCGAAAATCAACACCGCGTGGGTTACCAAGAACAGAAGGAATATCGGCATCAGAATCGTCACCGATTCCTTGATGCCGCGCAAGTTCAGCACGATTAGCGCCATGATGGCGGCAACTTCTCCGTAGAGCTTCCACGGCTCCCACGCGGGTCCCATGTACCCAAACAGTGCATCGCCGGCCGCGGCGATCGAAACGGTGATCGTGAGCACGTAATCGACCAACAGCGCGCAACCAGAGATTACGCCCACGCGCGGGCCCAGCAGCTTCGACGCAACCAGATAGCCGCCGCCGCCGCTCGGGAATTCCTCGATGATGTGGCGATAACAGGCCGAGATGACGAACACGGTCACAATCGTCGCGACCGCAAGAAACACCGCCAGGTAGCGGTGATCGCCCAGCTCGGGCGAGTTGAGCGTGTGGAACGCCTCTTGCGGTCCATAACAGCTCGAAGACAACCCGTCGGCCCCCAGCCCAACCCAAGCCAAAAATGCCACCAGCGAAATGTGCTGGTAAACCGACTTGTCGGCCAGATCGCGCGCCTTGCCCACCAGCAGCGTCTTGACCTTTTCCTGCAAGCGAGGTGCTTCGTCACCCTCGGGTACGCCGACGTCGGTCACTACTTCGCCCGCGGGCTGAACGTTGAGCACGTCTTGAGGCGTCGCAATGTCGGCGTGGGGGTCGTGATCGGGCGGCATTGCCGCATGGTGTGCCGCGTCGGACAGCGCGGCAACCGCCGACGCGTCCGTCAGTCCGCTTTTCGCGGCCAGCGACTTGGCGTCGGTGCGCTCGTCTGCGGCGGACGGCGACTGCGGCGCAGTCGGCGTCCGCGTAAATCCGGGTGGGTCGGCGTCGTCGGCCGCGGCAGGTATCTCGCCGTGAGCCGGCGGATCGCCGGGTAGGGAAGCCTTGTTCGATGGGTTCATGGAATCGTATGCCGGGGCGATTGCGGATGACACGCGGCCCGCGGCGCTACAATCAGCCGCGCTCGCGGACGCCAACCAAAAGAGATATCCGGCCGATTACGGCGTCGCTCCCTCGCAGTTTGCGATAGGAAAAAGACGCTGCGACGCGGGTGCGTCACTGCGGCGCTCAAGCCGGACCAACTGCTACATGGCGACCAAACCGCCTGGACGAGGAAGGCTGTAACAAGATGAAAGTTGCGCAAAACCGCGCCGCCTATTGCGACTGGCAAGTGTAGCTTTCGGCTTGACTCCCGACAATGGTCCAGGCCAAGGGGCAAGGCGTCTGAGCGGAAATGCCGCGTGCTGCGATTGCCGTAACGTGTTGTGGCAAACGGGAATTGCGTCGCGATCGCCGAATGGGGGGCATCGCAACACGTAGCAACCGGAACGTATTTGTCTGCCTACGTTTCCTCTCGGCACTAGCGCTTTTCCAACAACCCTCGGCCCTTGAGCCACGCCGCCAATCGGTCGGGCCAGTTGGCAAGCACATCGTCTTTGCTCGCCAAACCCACGCCATGCTTGCCGGGTTCGTAGATGTGCAATTCGGCCGGGACTTTCGCCTTGCGCAGGGCCAGGTAGAACATCGCGCTGTTCTCGGCCGGCACGGCAGTGTCGGCCGTGGTGTGGAACAGGAATGTCGGCGGAGTCTTGTCGGTGACTTGCTTCTCGTTGGAGAATTCCTCGACCAGTTTCGGGTCCGGTTTGTCGCCGAGCAGGTTGCGGCGCGAACCCGCGTGCGTGAACGGATCGCTCATCGTGATCACTGGATACCCGAGAATAAGAAAGTCGGGCCGGCAGCTCATGCGATCGATCGTGTCGGTCGCTTGGGAGTCGCCTACGTTGAAATGCGTGCCGGCCGTCGAAGCCAGGTGCCCGCCGGCGGAGAAACCCCAAATGCCGATGCGGTTCGGGTCGACGTGCCACTTAGCCGCATTGGCTCGCACGGTGCGCAATGCCCGCTGCGCATCTTGCAATGGTGCGGGATGGTGATAACGCGGCGCGATGCGGTACTTAAGAATGAACGCGGCGATGCCCTGCCCATTGAGCCAATCGGCGATTTCATACCCCTCATGGCCCATGGCCAGGTGGCCGTATCCTCCGCCGGGACAAACGACGACCGCCGTGCCGTTAGCCTTGTCCTTGGGCGGCAATTGCACCAGCAGCGCGGGCTTATCGGCCGGTTCGCTGCCGATCGCGCCGGGAGCGCCGTCGGGCCAGAGGAGCAGTTCCTCGAGTGGGGCCTTGGGGTCAGCCGCGATGGCCACCGTGCTAGAGCACGTTAAAAGTGCCAGTGCCAGGAGGAATCGCCAACGATGAAGCGGTGCGTGCATCAGTGATCTCCGAGTAAGTTTGGATGCCAAACAAGTGCATTTGTCTCAGCAAAGAATTGGGATCGCCAGTTCTAACTTGGAGTGCAATAGTCGAATCCGGAACGGGTAGCTTCAAACCAAGTTGTGACGGCGCAATAGCCCCAGAGGGGCGTGAGATGCTAGCCCACGGCGCAAGCCGTGGGAAAACGATTGGCCACGCGCGAAAAGCCCCGTAGGGGCGACAGTTGCTTGGGATAGGTCGAATGCGATCGTCGCGACAATTTGGCGGATCCCATGTTTCGCCCCGCTGGAGCTGACAACCACCTCCGGCGCTATATCATCCCACGGCTCGCGCCGTGGGCTAGCATGTTTCGCCCCTAGCGGGGCTCGGAACGATTTAGCATCCATTCTGCAAAATCGGGCCGATCATTTGCACTGGTCCTACTTATCGGCCGCTGGTCGCACGCCCGGCAGTTGCCGCGCCTCGGGGTCGGTCGGCGGCTTGTCGAGCGTGAGGAACGCGAACAAATCCGCCAACTCCTCGGGTTTGAGCTGCTTCTCCAGATCCTCGGGCATCAGCGACAACTTGCTGGTTTCCATCCGATCGACTTCGGACCTCGCGATGGTTTCCAACTTGCCTCCTTGCACCTTGAGCACGACGCGTTGAGGACTGTCCTCGGCGAGCAGCCCCGTGACGATGCGGCCGTCTTTGGTTGCGACCGTGCGGGCCTGGTAGGTGGCGCCGATCACCAAACTGGGGTCGAGCACGTTGGAGAGCAGTTGCTCGTAGGAGCTGCGGCCGTTGACGGTGATGTCGGGCCCTACTTCTTGACCTTGCCCGTGAATCTTGTGGCACTGGCCGCAAACCTTCTGGAAGACGACTTGCCCGACATTAGGATTGCCCGGCTTGCGACGCACCAGATCGCGAACCTGCGCGATGACTTGCTCGCGCTGCGGGTTGCGCTCGGTGCGAACCGTTCCCCAAATGGTCGCGACTTGCATTTTCAGTTCCGCGTCGCTGCTGGCCTGCAGCTTGCGAATTTGATTCACGTTGAGCGCCGCGGCGTCGACCTCACGGCGAGACACAGCGGCCACGAGCATCTTGCTCCAGCTCGCGCGATCCGACAGCAACTCAATGGCTTGAGGCTTCAAGTCGGGCTCGAGCCGTGCGTAGGCCGCGAGCACGACTTCGGCTACGCGAGGTTCTTCGAGCGTCGAGAGCGCCGCCAGCATGCGGCGGCGCAGTTCCAGGGATGCCTCGGCCGGCGTCGCCAGCAATCGGCCCACCGCGTCGAGCACCGATGCATTGTCCGCGGCGGCAGACGACTTATCCGCAGCCACCAGCGCCTCGAACGCTTGCAAGCGGCGGCTGTCGGCATGCTTGGTCGAATTAAGCACTTCTCGAGCCGCGGCATGGCCGGCCGCGTCGCCCCAACTCGCGCTCAAGAGCGCGACATCGAGAAACAGCGGTCCATCGTTTCCCGCCTTGCGAACTTTGGCCAACGTGGGCCCGAGCGCCGTGCGCAGCGCCGCGAGCTTATCGCCCTGCAGCTCGTGCGCTTGAACTTTGGTTGCCACAACCGCCAGGCACTGCCCGGCGAGCGCAGGATCGGCCGATTTCTCTGCCGTCAACTGCTCGACTACCGCCGCCAGCGGTGCAAAGTCGGAAGAGGCACGTGCAATCAGCCGCTCGACGACGCGGGGATACAGCTTGGCGATGTTTGCAGTTTGCCGAGGATCGGTCCTGCGGGCGGCCGCGACAAAGTCGGCGGCCCGCTCTTCCAACAGCGGGTGCAGGTGCATCCAAACGATCTGTGGAATGAGCTTGTCATCGCCCGAAGCGGCCAGCACGTCGACCAGCACAGGGATCGCGTCGAGTCCCTCGATTTTCGTCGACGCGACGGCGACTTGCAGCCGCACGTCGGGCGAAAGATCTTTGGCAAGCTTCGTAATCGTCTCGCGCAGGGTCGGGGAGATTTGGTGTGTATTGCCGGCCGCCCGGACGCCCCACGCACGAAACGATGCGTCATCGAGCTCCAAGAGCTTGCCGTGAAATGCGGCGTCTAGCGGGCCGCAAGCGACCAGTGCCCACAATGCGTGCATCCGCGCTTTACGCGGCGCGGACGAATCCAGCACCAGCCGTTCAAGTTTTGCGCGAGCGGCTGGAGCGTTGCGCTCCCACAGCAGTCGCTGGGCAATATCGCGGTCGTAGACGTTCGCGCTGTGCAGCCGCTCGATAAGGTGGTCGTCGCTCTCTTGCGCCCTATCGAACTTGGCGGCACGAGGCGAGTCCTTGTATCGCACGCGATACAGCCGGCCCTTCAGTCGGTCGATGCCCTTGGGATCGCGGCCGGCGTCCTGGTAACAATGGTAACGGTCGTACCAGTCGAGAACGTACAGGCAGCCATCGGGTCCCGTCTTCTGCGCGACCGGCATGAACCAGGCGTCATTGGCCGAAAGAAAATCGGCCTCGGGTGTGCCCAGGTACGTCGATCCGTCGCGAGCCAGTCGGTCGCTGTTGATGCAATTGCCGTGGATGTTGCCCATGTAGAGCCGGCCACGGTACTCGGGCGGATAGGCTTCGCTGTCGAAGTAATGGATGCCGCAGTAAGCGGCCTGCTGGTGCTGGTGCCGCACGATCGATTCGATCTTCCACGTGAAGGGTGGGTACGCGCCCGCCTGCCGATGGTAATAACCGCTTTCGGTCAGATGCCAGAGGTGATCGATGACGCACGCGCTGATAAACGCGCTTCCCTCCCCATCCCAGGCGATGCCCCAGGGATTGCTCGTGCCCTCGGCGAAGAGCTCGAAATCGCGAGTGCGCGGGTGGATGCGAAACATGGCGACCGTGAAGTCGAACGTCTTGCCGTGCTGCTCCACATGGCTGTTGTTGAACACGCCATTGAGGCCGTACAGCCAGCCGTCGGGCCCCCAGGTGAGCGAATTGGGCAGCTCGTGCGTGTCGCGCCGGCCAAAGCCGGTAACGACGACTTCGCGCTTGTCGGCGCGGCCATCTCCGTCGGTATCTTGCAAGAAGAGAATATCCGGCGAGTTGGCGACCCACACGCCGCCGGCGCCCACGGCGATGCCCGAGGGGATATTCAGGCCCTCGGCGAATACGGTGCACTTGTCCGCGCGGCCGTCGCCATCGGTGTCTTCGAGCACCTTGATGCGATCGCGGCCCGGCCCGGCTTCTTTACGCGGGTATTCTAAGCTCTCAGTAATCCAGATCCGGCCACGCTCGTCGAACGTCATCGCTACAGGGTTGACGAGATCGGGCTCGGCGGCCACCAACTCCACGTGAAAGCCCTCGGGCACCTTCATGGCCGCGATGGCTTGCTCGGGCGAAAGCGCGGGGCCGGGGGCTTTCGATTGGCCGTGCGGAATGGGTCGCGCGGGCTCCGCGGCAGCCGCGAACTGAGCATGGCTAGCAACAAGTGCAACTACGAGCCACAGGTGGGGGGCGTACATAAAAGCGTTTAGCCGCCGCGGCTACGCGGCGACCCTCTTATTGTGATGCATCGATTTCAATCGCCCTGACACGAATCAACGCTCGGTTTAGCATCCGTCAGGGCGAGCCCCAGCCCTTTCAAGCTGCTACTGCTATCTGCGATTTTCCCGAGGTTTTTGATGCTTGCGGTTGTCAACGCCCGAGAAATCGTCGTGTCGACGACATTCGAGCGGTCCGTG
>Ga0163144_10019933_pt1 | contig 13454 bp, 7 predicted proteins | sample OliLak19BULKMAT1_FD_123175 | JGI IMG/M metagenome (GOLD analysis project Ga0163144, IMG submission 123175) | Freshwater microbial mat bacterial communities from Lake Vanda, McMurdo Dry Valleys, Antarctica - Oligotrophic Lake LV.19.BULKMAT1 | ecosystem: Environmental > Aquatic > Freshwater > Lake... | reverse complement strand
CGCATTGCAGGGAACGCGTAACTATCCGCCTAATCCTGATCCAAATAACATCTTTATGACTCGGCAGAGCGGTGGTTGGGGACTGGCGGGGCGATGCTCGTGGAGTTTCCACGTCGGCGGCGTTATGGCAGCGATGGCTGATGGCAGCGTTCAGTTCGTAGCAGACAGTGTCGCGCTACCCACTTGGCGACGTTTGCATGGTCGTGATGACGGCCAAGTTGCGGAACTGCCTCAGTAGCGTTTACTTAAGTTAGATAATCCTTAATGCACTCGGGCATAATGCTTGGGTGCATTTATCATTCGCAATAGAATTCGCAGTAAAGTTTTCGGAGGATTTATGAATTTTGCCAGAAAAAGTATGGGCGTGTGGGGTTTGCTAGCGGTGCTTGCAGTGACGGTTGGTTGTGGGCAACCTGATTACTACACATGTAATGGTACTATTACGCTGGAAGGTAAACCGATCGAGAATCTCCAGGTCACTTTTGCGCCCGACAATCCAGATGATCGCCCACCAATTGCAGTGACGGACGCGGCCGGAAAATTCCAAATGAGCACTGGACGCGAGATGGGGGTCAAGCCTGGTGACTATAAGATTGTTATCGAGGATCCGAGTGCTGCGGATGGTCGCAAGACGAGCACCGAGCCGGACTATGTGTACGTCGTTGGGCGTTACTCACTTGATCAAACAGATCTCGACTACAAGGCGGATCGACATCAAAGCGATTATCAAGTGAGCCTAAAGAAAGAGTAGCCCAACGGCGCTACGACGGGTTCATTGCGGTTGCTTCCTCTCAGACAGCTTGCCACTCACCTGGCGAGCTGTTTTTCTTTTTGCGAGCAATGCAGTTGGGGTGACTTGGCATTGTTTCAAGTGGTCGGCTTAGGTATTGTCCACGAGGAACTATCGCCAAATTCTCGGGAGCTGAGTCGCAAAGATGATGTCATTTTCGATGAAGAAGAAAAGTGCCGGCGGAACTCGAGCTTTTATCTTGGGAGCGGCTGTTACTGGCATCTATTACCTCATCGTTCATCAACCGTTCATGCACGATTCGGTTCTGCACTCGTACACGACGCATCACATCACCGAGTATGCGATCGTGTGGCTTTTTTTCTGGGCGAACGCCGAGCATTTCTTTGCGTTTCGCAATTCGAGTCGCGAAATGGCGGCTTCGGCGCGGGCGTGGTTACCGGTGCGAGCTGGGTTGGAAGAGCCCGAGCATGCGGGCGATTTGCTGAAGAACCTGAGTAAAAAACAGGCTGATGCAAGCGGCACGATGATGTACCATCGCATTCAATCGGGACTCCGTTTCGTTTTCGAAAGACGTTCGGCAGACGGTTTTCGCGAGTACCTTGAAACCCTCTCGGCTCGCGATGCAGATGAAGTTTTTGAACGCTATGGATTCTCGCGCTTTGTGACCGCGATTCTTCCGATCGTGGGTTTGATCGGAACCGTGGTGCACTTCGGGACCGCCCTCAGCGGTTTGTCGATGGAGGGACTCTCCGAGAAACTTCCCGCCATGCTCAGCGGTATGGGGACTGCCTTCAATACAACCTTCTCCGCCATGTCTGCGCTGGCGGTGACGATGCTAATCCGTTTTTTGATCGAACGTCGCGAGAACAGCGCAGTGAACAAGATTAACACCTACATCGAAGACGAATTGCTCTACCGTTTTAAAACTGTCGACAACAACCTCACTCCGTTCATCGATGCGATTCGCGAGTCGCAAAGCAACATGTTGGCGGCGCTTGGGACGTACGAACAGAAGCTCGCCGAGCAATGGCATAGTCGCTTGGACACGACTCAGCAGCGTTGGGAAGTGGTGGATCAACGTCAAGAAGAGAACCTCGTTCACTTCCTGCGAATCGTCGAAAAGCATCAAGCCTCGCATGTCAATGAATTGCAAAAAGTAAGTTCCGATTTGACGCTGGCCCAAAAAATGATGAATGAAGTGGCGCATGCGATTATCGCTGACGGCAAGTTATTAGAATTGCAAGATCGCCTCGTTGAGAACCTCACCATTCTTCGCCAGTCTCAACAGTTGGAAGGTGCCATGCACGAGCTGACCGCAGCGATCCATCTGTTCACTGCTCGGCAGAACGCTTCGACGCATCGCGCAGCGGCTTAGTGAGTGGCGATTGGCGATTGACGATTGGCGATCAGCGATTGTTGGCGTCAGCCTGGATATTGCGCGTGAATTTTAACGATCAGCCGATGGGCGTCAGCCCCGGTTTGCGGAAGCTAAGTGAACCGTGGGATAAGGCTGGGCTGCTAAACCTTCGCTATCGCGGGACAATCTGACAGCGCAGCATTTGTTTCCGGTTGAAGAATGCATCGGCTAGCGTCTCAGGCTGGCCTGACGAAACGGTGGGACAACTGCATTTTACAGGCATTTTGGTAACCCGACGCGTGAGCGAGGGATGTAATTCGCTTCCTCGCTTACGCGTCGGGTTACCGTTTCGTCAGGCCAGCCTCAGGCTCAATGCTTTGCTGCATCTGGGCTACACTTGAAATTTACTGCCTATAAAACGTATTGCTTGATGAGACACCGAAACGCTAACGCGTTCCGCTACAGACGGCGATCAGTCCAGCGGACTGGGTGCTGATGGGCGTACGAGTACATTGAGGGAACTGGTCGCCTTGAGCTGGGGGGCTGGGTCGCATACGCTAGTGGGTTGGTTTTGCGGTTGTGTAAAACTTGTGGCAGTAAAACACGGGTAGCAAACCACTGGTAGCGGTAACTGGTGCGTTGCGATTCGGGGATACGAACAACAGCATGATGCAGCAGGTCGATGAGGCTCGAAGACCGGACGACGCGGAGGCGAAAGCCGCTGTGCAAGTCGCGATTCCGTCGAGAGGCTGGGGATTGGTCTTGGTTTTGGCGGCGGTTTGGATCGTCGGTTTGCAACTGCGGCGGCAATCGGCGGACCAGAGTCAGCAAAGTGATCAAACGGTCGGTTACGCGGTTGATATTAATCGAGCGACCGCGTTGGACTTATTGAACTTGCCGGAAGTGGGGCCGTCATTGGTTCGTAACATCGTACGGTATCGTGAGGAGCATGGCGATTTCAAGCGACCGGAAGATCTGCTAGAAGTGCCCGGCCTGGGGGCAAAAACTCTCAAGCAACTCGCGCCTTTCTTGCAGTTCCCGACCCCGATCCCATCCTCCACGGACGAAAGCAGCAACGGCCAAGTGCCGAGAACGGACTGTACCTGAACTTATGTCAATCGATGCACGAACCGAAGCACAGTTTGAATTGGTGAGTAAGTTTGCACCGGGCGGGGATCAGCCTCAAGCGATCGAGGCGCTGGTGAAGGGGCTCCGCGATAACGTCAAGCATCAAGTGTTGATGGGTGTGACCGGATCGGGGAAGACGTTCACGATGGCGAACGTGATCCAGCAAGTTCAGCGACCGACGCTGGTGCTCAGCCACAACAAGACGTTGGCGGCGCAGCTCTATTCGGAGTTCAAAGATTTCTTTCCGAACAATGCGGTTCACTACTTCGTCAGCTACTACGATTACTACCAACCGGAAGCTTACATTCCGCAGCGCGACGTTTACATCGAGAAAGACGCATCGATTAACGAAGATATCGATCGCTTGCGATTGGCGGCGACGAGTGCCTTGGTGAGTCGAAACGATGTGGTGATCGTGGCGAGCGTGTCGAGCATCTATGGCTTGGGGAGTCCCGAAGATTACCGCAACATGGTGGTCCCGCTGCGAGTGGGGCAGTCGATTATTCGCGACGATGTGCTGCTGAAATTTGTCGACATTCAATACGAGCGCAACGACGTGGCTTTCGAGCGGAGTCGCTTCAGGGTGCGGGGCGATTGCATTGAATTGTGGCCTTCGTATGAGGAGTTTGCGTACCGCATTGAGTTGTGGGGGGACGACGTCGAGCAGATTTCGATCATCAATCCGATCAGTGGCGAGGTGGTTTCGCGGTTGGAGGAGATCTACATTTTTCCAGCAAAACACTTCGTTACACCGGAGAGTCGGATTGAAAGTGCGATTCGCTTGATCCGCCAAGAGCTCGAAGAGCAACTGAAAAAATTCGAGTCCGAGAGCAAGCTGCTGGAGGCTCAGCGATTGAACGCGCGGACACGTTTCGACTTGGAAATGCTGCAGGAAGTTGGACATTGTCCGGGTGTGGAGAATTATTCGCGACCACTTTCGGGCAAACCGCCGGGCGCGACGCCGGATACGCTGTACGACTTTTTTCCGAAAGACTTTCTGCTGCTAGTCGACGAGTCGCACGTCACGACTCCTCAAGTCCGGGCGATGTACGCGGGTGACCAGAGTCGCAAGAACACGTTGGTCAGTCACGGCTTTCGCTTGCCAAGTGCGCTCGACAACCGGCCGCTGAAGTTCGAAGAGTGGGAAGCGAAGACGAATCAAGTGATCTTCGTGTCGGCGACGCCGAGCAATTACGAGTTGACGAAGACGGGAGGCGAAGTGGTCGAGCAGATCATCCGGCCGACTGGTTTGCTCGATCCAGTGATTGAAGTGGTGGCCGCGCGCGGCCAAGTGGCTCACCTGCTCGAGCAGGTTCGTGAGCGTGCGAATCTGGGCGAGCGAACACTGATTACGGCGTTGACGAAGCGGTTGGCGGAAGACTTGGCGGGCTATCTCACCGAGCAGAATGTTCGCTGTCGTTGGTTGCATAGCGAGTTGGATGCATTTGAACGCGTCGAGTTGCTGCATGATTTGCGGATGGGAAGATTCGATGTGCTGGTGGGGGTGAACTTATTAAGAGAAGGATTGGATTTGCCGGAAGTTTCGCTGGTTGCAATCCTGGACGCTGACAAAGAGGGATTCCTGCGCAGCGAGACCTCTTTAATTCAAACCATTGGTCGCGCGGCTCGAAACGTCAACTCGAAAGTGATCCTGTACGCGGATCGCATTACGGCCTCGATGCGAGCGGCGATGGACGAGACGCTGCGACGTCGCAAGCTGCAAGAGCAATACAACATCGACCATAAAATCACCCCTGAGACGGTCAAGCGGGCGATTAAGTCGGGCATCGAAGCGGCGGCTCAGGCGCACAAGAAAGCCCGCGGCTTGGTCCGCAGCAGTTCGTATGAGCAGGTAGTTACCGACGATTATTTAGAGCTGCTGGAAAAAGAGATGTTGCAGGCGGCTGAGGATCTGGAATTCGAGCGTGCGGCAGGGATTCGGGACCGCATCGAGCAACTGCGGACACAGATCGGCGAAGTGGTTAGCGAGACCTCGGCAAGCTACGAAAAATCTGGGGGGAGACGCGGAGGAAAAGGAGCGAATCGTCGCATTCCTAGGCCTAGAAAGCATTGATTGTGGCGGTTTTCGTTTAAACTAGGCGGGCTGTCGGATCAAAGTTGCCGGAACTAAGCAGGTCGATCCTGCTGCACAGTTCTCATCATGACCAACTCAAGTACTCCTCTCAATCATCAATCGTGGTCCGGCGTGCGCGGATCTGAGCGCGATCGTTTATCCGTTCCAAGCGACAAAACCAAAGCCGACATTGGGCAATCTGATGAATCGACCAACACCGCGGCTCCTGAGCTGAGTGAGGGAGTGCTGCTGGGGAATCGCTATCTGGTTTTAAGGCGACTGGGGCGCGGCGGTTTTTCGGATGTCTATCTCGCGCATGATCATGAACTGGATCGCGCGGTTGCGGTCAAACGATTGCTGCTGACGAACGTGGACGTGCGACTGATCAAGAGCGAGGCGAAGACGCTGGCCAGTTTGGATCATCCCAGCATCGTGCGGATCTATGATATCTGCAACGATCCGCAGCACGGTTACTTGATGATCATGCAATATGTGCCTGGACCGATGCTTCGCGAGTTGCTGCGTAGTCCGCTGGCGATCAAACGAGCGGTCGAAATCGCGATTCGTATTTGTGGCGGACTGATTCATGCTCACTCGCGCGGCGTGGTGCATCGCGATATCAAGCCGACGAATATTTTGATGAGCGGCGATGGAGAGCCGTTGATCGCCGACTTCGGATTGGCGTTTACGCCGAAGGCGGTCTGCGATCCGGAAGGTGGCACGCCTCGTTACATGTCACCCGAGCAGATTCGTAATGAAACGAAGCGCATCGGACCGAGCAGCGACATTTTCTCGACGGGCATTCTGCTTTACGAGATGCTGGCCGGTCGAGTTCCATTTAATGGTGAAACGGAAGCGGCGATCTCGCAAGCGACTTTGGAAAAGACGCCGGTTCCGATCCACACGCTGAACCCCGACGTGCCGCTTGATTTGGATCGTATCGTACGTCGCGCGCTTCGCAAAAACGTGAAGGATCGATACAACTCGATGGAGGCCTTACAAGCTCAACTGATTCAGTGGTTGGCGGAGCAAGAGGCAGCTTCTGAGTTACTAACGCTTCGAACCAACGACAGTGAACGAGGCGCAGGTTTCGAATCCACTTGGGCAACGACAACTTATCGAACGCTTGCGCAATTCACGCATCGCGGTCTGCAGCCCTTTGAATCGGACGATGCAAAGCTCTTTCTCTCTTTAGTGCCGGGTGCCAAGGCCTCGAGCGGCTTGCCGGAAACGGTGCAGTTTTGGAAGGATTGGCTGGAAAGTTTTGACAGTACGGAGTACGCGCGCGTGGGCGTGCTATACGGACCAAGCGGTAGTGGCAAAACATCGCTGCTGCGCGCGGGGATCGTACCAAACTTAGCACCGGCTGTCTGGCCCATTCAACTTGAATGTCGCAAAGGGCAAACGCTTGAGCAGTTCGCCGATTCACTGGCTAGCCAATGCGATCTTCGGCCGGATGACTTATCGGCGCTCGTGGTGCGATTGCGGGACGATGCGGATGCTCGGGGCCAGCATCGGAAAGTGGTGCTTTTATTCGATCATTTCGACAGTTGGCTCGGTTCGGCTACGACGGCCCAGTGGGAGAATTTGGCGGCAGCGCTGCGTTACTGCGACGGAGAGACTCTGCAAGCCCTGATCGTTGTTCGCGACGAGGCATGGATTGCCGCAACTGAGTTTATGCGAATGCTGGAATGCGGTATCGAGCAGTGGAAGAATGCGCGCGCGATTGAGTTGCTCGATCGTCACCACGCGCGGCGCTTACTCGAGATGGCGGGACGCGGTTACGGTTCGTTGCCCCCGCATCCCGAGCTGCTCGCTGAACCGCAAACGGAATTCTTGTCGCAAGCCATTGACGAGATGGCCGACCGAGGTCGCGTGTTGCCGATCCAATTGGCGATGTTCGTGAAGATGGCCAAGCTCCAGCGCTGGCATCCGACCGCTCTCAATCATTCGGGCGGTGTCCACGGCGCGTATGTCGGATACTTCCAAGACCTCTTCGAAAGCAAGGTGGCGCCACCGAATTACCAACGGGTTTGCGGTGGTGTGGTCGAGGTGCTGAGGCATTTGTTGCCGAGCGCCGATCAGACCGCGCACAGTCATCTCGTGAGCTTCTCGCAACTTGAGTCAGCGCTCAAGTCGAAGAATCAGCAGGCTCAACTGCACCGTGTGCTGAACATTTTGGTTGAGGACTTGCGATGGGTCGTTCGAGTTTCTCAGCCGAGCAGCGTGTCGTCGGCGCCGAGCGAATATGCGACGCAGTGCAATGATCAATTTCACTTGGTGCACGACTTCTTGACGGAGCCGATTGCGATCTGGGTCGAGCAGGTGCAGAAGAGTTCCTGCCGAGGGCGGGCTCAAGCCAGACTTGAAGAACTTTCGGCGGTCTGGGGCCGCAAGCAGCAGAAGCGTTATCTGCCAACGTCGCTTGAGTTCTTAGCGATGCAGTTGGCCGTTCCGTTCAGCAAACGGAATCTGCTGCAACAGCGATTTTTAAAGCGAGCGGGTCAGAAGTACGCGATGCGGACGCTGTTTGCGTTTGCGATTTTCGCCAGCTTCGGTGGCGCGCTCACTTTTACTTTACAAAGAACCGCTGAAACGCATCGCATGCAAGTGAAACAAAAAGTGGAGCTGAGTTTGCACGGCACTCCGGGCGAGTTTCTGATGCTGTCGGAGGAGTTGAAAAACGAGCCGGTGATAGCGACCGAAGTCTTGGGACCGTGGTTGGATTCGAAGGATGAGAAGCTGCGAACGCGAGCCCGGTTGCTCAATGCGACGATCAAGGAATCGGACTTTGAATCGCTGATAACTGATTTGAGTTGCATTGCGCCTGAGCTCTGCGAGCAAGTGATTGCGGCGGCACAACGCTGCGCTGGTTCGAAGCAACTTATCGAGCGGGTTTTTTACATTCCGACCTCTTCGGCGACGGAAAAAACGAGGGCCGCGATTCTGCTGGCTCACCTGGGCGATAATCGCCCGCTGGCCGAATTGTTTGACGACTCAGTCAGCCCGGTTAACACTTCGATTTACATGAGCATGGCTTTGGACTGGGGGGCTGACCCGCAATTGTGGGCCGATCTGGCTCTGTCGAATCTTTCGGATGGAGTCACCTACCACGCGCTGTGCATGCTAGGAAGCTTCAGCAAACAGGACGTCCGCGACTTGCCTTGGGAGAAGCTGGCGGAGTTGCGAACGTCAGCGGATTCGGGTGTGAGTTCTACTGCGGGCTGGTTGTTAGAGCAAAACATGGTCAAGCGAGAATGGGTTGCCTACGCTCCCAAAGCTACGCGAAGTTTTTCGAGAACTAACTTACAGCAAGTGAAGATCGCCCCAGGGACGCTGACTCTCGAACGACCTTGGTTTAAATGTCGCAATTTCGAATTCACCAAGCTTCCGATATCCGTTGTGGACGTGAACCAAGCGTTTTGGATCAGCGTCGCGCCGGTGACGAACGCCGAGTTTAAAGTGTTCTTAGATGAGTTTCAGGAGACAGAACCAGCGGCGGGGCGCAAATTGCTCATCCACGGATCGCAGCGAGAAAAGACGCTCGAGTTCCATCCGCAGCGAGCTTGCACTGGGCTGAACGCCATCTTGGTACTCGAATACTGCAACTGGCTGAGTCGCAAGGAAGGTCTGGAACCCCCTTATGTGATCGAAGCAGGTGGCAGCCAGCAGAGCTTGCCCGGCGTGCATGTGACCGCTTCCGCAAATGGTTTCAGACTTCCTACGCTTTCACAGGTCGTGCTCGCGGCGTCGCTCGGCAGCGTAGCGAACCACGATCCAAATGTGGCCGTTTCTATATTCTGCAAAAGTCGCTCGATTCCAAAACCGCCAGCGGATCAGAACTGTTTCCAAGTGAACCGACTTGCCAAGGACCTGATGCCGAACCGGCGCGGGTTCCAGTTCGACATGGGAGCCAATATGAGGTGGTGTTCAGAAAACGATTCCGTAATGCATATCAATTGGGGGCACGATACGCCGCTGGTGTTTGAAGCCATCGATGAACGACCGAACGATATCGCCGCCCTGTGGATCGTCGGCGGCGGTACCGAATCGACCCCAATCGTCCGAGTTTCAACCGAAACGGTCGAGTAACTAAGTTTTGCTTGACAGTCTGATGGCCCACCAATCAAGATGATTGTGTAGAATTCTGCTGCCGCACTGGCTGCCGGACTGGCCCAATGATTGGGGACAGCTATCGACGCATCCACTTTTCCGCGGCTCTGGTTTCCAGCAGTTCTGACTTTCAGGTAGTTCTGACTTTCAGGTAGTTCTGGCACTCGTCCTAAAAATTCCGATCTGATGTAGTTTTGCAAAGCTGCCTCTGCAACTAGGCTTAATGAGCCCTAGTTTCGGAGCCGCTCAACCTATATACCAACCCGCTTGGCAACTTGTCCCGCTAAACAAGCTTAATGGAGACTGACCATGGACCAACCGATGCGCGACTTTACCGACCTGCTGCTGCGGAAAGGCATTGTGGGGCTGGACCAGTTGAGCGAAGCGTCCAATCTGGCGCGCGAGACCGATATCCAAGTCGGCGATGCGTTGATCAAGTTGGGTTATGCCGCGGCGGACGACGTTTATCGAGCCTTGGCGGCCTTCCATAAGCTGGAGTACGTCGACTTGACGACGATCCGGATTGCGGACGAAGTGATCCAGTTGGTCCCCGAATCGGTGGCTCGCGAAAATAACGTCATTCCTTACCAAAATGCAGATGACGATTCCTTGCGAGTGCTGGTCAGCGACCCGTTCGACTTGGAGACGATCGAGAAGCTGCGATTTATCCTGAATCGCAAAGTGGAAACAGCGCTGGCTCCCCGCGAAGCGATCACCGAAGCGATTAACCGCTACTATGGTCAGGTCGAAGGTGAGTCCGCGGATTCGATCTTGCAGGAATTCACCGACACACAGATCGACTTTACAGAAACCTCAGAAGACGGGGGTGGTAGTGGTTCAGACGACTCAGCCGATGAAGCGTCGGCGCCTGTCGTGCGGATCGTCAGTCTAATGATTCAAGAAGCGGTCCAGTTGCGAGCATCCGATATCGATGTCGAGCCGTTTGAAACTCGCGTCCGAATCCGGTACCGGATCGACGGTGTGCTGGTCGAACGCGACAGTCCGCCGCGACGTCTTTTGGGAGCGATCCTGTCCCGTATTAAAATTCTGGCGAAGATGGACATCGCCGAACGACGTCGCCCTCAGGATGGTCGAATCAAAGTTACCGTGGGGGAAAAGGAGCTCGACCTGCGAGTGAGTATCATCCCGACGAACCACGGTCAGTCAGCGGTCATGCGACTGCTAGATAAAGACAACATTAAGATCGGTGTTCGGCAGTTGGGTTTGAGCGAACGCGACTTCAAAATATTTCAAAATACCATCAAACGGCCTAACGGCATCTTTCTAGTGACCGGGCCGACTGGGTCCGGGAAGACGACGACGCTGTACGCCGCGCTCAACTCGATGAACCGCCCAGACAGGAAAATCATCACCGCTGAAGACCCCGTTGAGTACTACCTTCCGGGGGTGAACCAAGTCGAAGTGAAGCACAACATCGGGCTCGACTTTGCTCGCATCATTCGCGCGATGTTGCGGCAGGCACCGAATATCATCCTTGTGGGTGAAATGCGAGATACTGAGACTGCGTCGATGGGCATCCAGGCTTCTTTGACTGGACACTTGGTTTTCAGTACACTACACACGAACGATGCGCCCGGTGCTGTTACACGCATGACCGACATGGGAGTTCCCGGTTATCTGGTGGCTAGTTCGGTAGTCGCGGTGCTAGGACAGCGTTTGGTGCGGACGATTTGCAAGCGATGCAAGACGCAGGTCAAGCTGCCGGAGAGTGTTTTGGCGGATGCGGGCATACCACCTGATATCGCCGAGATGGCTACCTTCGCGAAGGGTAAGGGTTGCGGCTACTGTCAGAAATCGGGATACCGCGGACGGATGGGTATCTACGAACTGATGGTGGTATCAACCAAGATTCGTGAGATGATTTTCCAGAACAAATCGACGATCGAGCTTCAGCGGCAAGCGATTAAAGAGGGGATGACGACTTTGTTCTGTGACGGCGTGCGCAAGGTTCTGCGGGGTCTGACGTCGCTGGAAGAAGTCTATCGTTCGGCGAAGAAGACGGAGCAGGATGACGTCGCTCTGCAGACGGTCTTTAAGGAGTTGCGCGAAGGCAAAGGGGTTATCGCCAGCTAAACAGCGGTCCCGAATGTAAGTCCCGAGTTTCAATTGTAGCGGTAGGGCGCGAGCCCTCCGGTTCCTCGCAATTTCAGCGGCACAGCGCGAGCCCTCCGGTTCCTAGCAATTTTAGCGGCAGGGTGCGAGCCCTCCGGTTCCTAGCAATTGTAGCGGTAGGGCGCGAGCCCTCCGGTTCTTTGCCTCCGGACGCCTCGCGTCGTCCCGCAAAGAGGGAATCGATTTTGGGCGTGTCCCTAAGAAGCGGGCGTGAAACCGGTGCTGGAAAGCGACCGTTTACTGGACGGGGGGTGAACGCGGATGGATTCTGGAGCAATTCGTGGACTTACGTCGGCTTCGTCAACTACAATGAAAGCGTGCAGGGGGTGCGGAAACCCATTATTTTTATTCGTTGATCTCATCCATAAATCTTATCCAAACTGGGCCGACCTGGCTTGGTGAAAACACTGTTTTTCTCGAACCGTAGGTTTTAGCCGTAGGCGCCATCCTCGGGTTAAAACCGACGTTTAGCGGCAGAGCTAAAACCCGTGGCTAGCGCCATCGGCTCACAAGTTCGTTAAAACCCGTGACTAGCGCCATCGGCTCGCGAGCTCCTTGAGTTCGAAAATTTTTTGTTTGTACCTGCTTCAATGATACTGCTTCGCTAACGGGTATTATTGCGGCGTTAGTGAATTAGTTTAGCGTGGCAGTTCTGCCGAGTGCTCGACGAACTTGCTACTACACCTGAGTTCCGCCACCCCTTTGATGAATGAACCATGGCAACAGTTCTCATTGACAAGCTACTGCAAGCCTGCGTGAAGCAGGGTGCTAGCGATATTCATATTGTTGTCGGCCAACCGCCGGTGTTTCGATTGCACGGTCGTATGCGGAAGTTGGAGACCAAGACGCTCGAGCCCGAGGATACGATGGCGCTGATGAAGAGTATCGCGCCGGAGCGTTGCCAGCGGGAGTTGCAGGAGGCGGGGAGCTCGGACTTTGGGTTCGCTTTCGGCACTTTGGCTAGGTTCCGCGTTTCGATTTTCAAGCAGCGCGGCAACATTTCGATGGTGCTGCGGCAGATTCCGAACGATAAGCTGACCCCCGAGCAACTCGGTTTGGCCGAATCGGTGGTCAAGATGGTTCAGCGGCCCCGCGGTTTGGTGCTGGTGACGGGGCCGACGGGTTCCGGCAAGAGTACGACGCTGGCCAGTCTGGTGAACTTCATCAACGAGACGCATGATCATCACATCATCACGATCGAGGATCCGATCGAGTTCTATCATGACCACATCAAGTCGACGGTCAATCAGCGCGAGGTGGGTGTGGACGTGCCCAGTTTCGCGGAAGCGATTCGGCGTGCGTTGCGGCAGGACCCGGATGTGATCCTGGTGGGTGAGTTGCGTGACTTGGAGACAATTCAAGCGGCGATTAGTGCGGCGGAAACGGGCCACGTGGTGTTCGGTACGTTGCACACCAACAGTGCTCAGGGAACGGTGAATCGAATCATCGATGCGTTCCCGGGTAATTTGCAGGACCAGATTCGAACTCAGTTGAGTACTTCGCTGATCGGTGTGGTCGCTCAGACATTGTTGCCCAAGATCGGTGGCGGTCGCTGTGCCGCGTACGAAGTGCTGGTGGTGACGCCTGGTATTGCTAACTTGATTCGTGAAAACAAAACCTTCCGTATTAACTCGGCGATTCAGACAGGTGCCAAGTACGGGATGACGCTGATGGACGACGCGCTGTTCAACTTGTGGCGCGACGGCAAAGTAACGGTTGAAGACATCTTGGCAAAAAGTCACCGGCCCGACGACTTGGCGAAGCGGGTCGTGAACGCGCGGCGCGGTGGTGAAGATACCGGCGCAGCGGTGGAAGAAGAAGGCGGCGGCGGCGGAGGTCATTGATCCTTTTTTGTAGCGGCACGGCGCGAGCCGTCCGGTGTAAGTATGTGAATTTTT
>Ga0163144_10019932_pt1 | contig 13454 bp, 6 predicted proteins | sample OliLak19BULKMAT1_FD_123175 | JGI IMG/M metagenome (GOLD analysis project Ga0163144, IMG submission 123175) | Freshwater microbial mat bacterial communities from Lake Vanda, McMurdo Dry Valleys, Antarctica - Oligotrophic Lake LV.19.BULKMAT1 | ecosystem: Environmental > Aquatic > Freshwater > Lake... | reverse complement strand
TGCCGAAGCGCCTTGCTCTCCGGCCAGCATTTCTGGCGCACCGGCCGCGCCTCGATCCTGCGCGGCGCCGTGTGGGACTTCTCGAATCCTTCCTACCCGCTGATGTTGCGGGACGCCGGCTACCATATCGGCAAGAGCTACAAGGTCTGGGGGCCGGGCACGCCCAACGATGCCCCCTACGGAGGGAACAAATATGCCTACGAGAAGGCCGGTGGAAGGTTCAACGCGTTTTCTCAAAACGTGACCAAGCTGGTGGCTAACGGAAAATCACCCGACGCCGCCAAACAGGAACTTTACGACGAGGTCGCCGGAAACTTCGATGCATTTCTAGCCGACCGGAAGCCGGACCAACCGTTCTGTTATTGGTTTGGGCCGACCGAAACGCATCGCGCGTGGACCCAAGGCTCGGGCAAGGCACTTTGGGGCATTGATCCGGACTCGCTCAAGGGCAAGATGCCGCCCTTCCTTCCCGACGTGCCGGAAGTGCGCGAGGACGTCGCCGATTATCTTGGGGAAGCCCAATCCTTCGATGCCGCACTGGGCATCTTCCTGAAGAAGCTCGAAGCCATCGGCGAACTCGACAACACGCTCATCGTCGTGAGTGGCGACCACGGCGCGCCCGGGTTCCCGCATGGCAAGTGCAACCTCTACGACTTCGGTTCCAGCGTCTCGCTCGCCATCCGCGGTGCCGGCACCAAGGGTGGCCGCGTCGTGGACGACCTCATCACATTGCCCGATCTCGCACCGACGTTTCTCGAACTCGGCGGCGTGAAAATCCCCCAGGTGATGACCGGCCGCAGCCTGGTGAACCTCCTCAAGTCCGAGACCTCCGGTCAGGTCGAGCCGAAGCGTGACGCTGTGTTCATCGGACGCGAGCGGCATGTCGAAAACGCCCGCGCGGATTTCACCCCATATCCCCAACGCGCCATCCGCACTCATGATTTCCTCTACATCGTCAACTTCAGCCCCGATCGCTGGCCACATGGTGACCCTTACCGGCTCGATGGCCCGAATCCACCCGGCATGAAGGAACTAACCGACAATTCGCGCATCACCCTGTCCGACATGGATGCCGGCCCGACCAAGGCCTGGCTGGTCGCCGCGCGCAACGATCCCAAGTGGAAAGCCCGATACGACATGGCATTTGGCAAGCGCCCCCGCGAGGAGCTGTATGACCTCAAGAAAGACCCGCACCAGACCCGGAACCTCGCCGCGAACCCGGAATACGCCGAAGCCCGCGCCGCCCTTGAAAAGCGACTCATGGACGAACTGAAGACCACCGGCGATCCACGCGTCGTCGATGGCGGAAAATTCTTTGAAACTCCGCCGATGGCGGGTCCACTCCTGCAAGGCAACGCGCCGAAGGCGAAAAAAGGAAACCATTGAAACCGAATCTATCAACATGAAACTAGCCATTCCCATCTTCTTGTCCTGTCTCCCTCTAACCACCTTGGCGGAGGAGGCGGTTGTCGTGCCCGGTGCCACCGAGGCCAGCCCGTCGCGCTCCCAGTATTTCTCGTGGATCAACAACCGCAATGAGGGCTCCACCGAATCCCAGACGTTGGCCAATCTCGAGTTCTTCAAATGGTTGCATGACGAGTATGGCATGAATCTCGATATCTATGCCTTCGACGCGGGCAACATCGACGGTCCGCAATACTACGGCAGCATGGACACCGACAAATTCAAGGCGCAGTTCCCGCGCGGCTTCAAGCCGATCTACGAGCTGGCGAAAAGTTTCAACTGCCGCCTCGGCATCTGGCTCGGGCCGGATGGATTCGGCGACACGCCCGCCGAGGAACAGGCGCGCATCGACATGCTCGCCGGCCTGTGCCGGGACTATCAGTTCGAACTCTTCAAGATGGATGCGGTCTGCACCCAGTTGCGTCCGGAAAAGCGCGATGCCTTCGCCCGCCTGATGATCGAGTGCCGCAAATACAGCCCGGACCTGATCCTCCTCAACCACCGGCTCAATCTGGGAGATGCCAAAAAATACGCCACCACCTTCCTGTGGGAGGGAGCGGAGACCTACATCGACGTCCACATGACCAACAAGGAGCGCACCGGAACCCACAACCGGGTGGCGGCGATCTCGCGCGGCCTTGTTCCCGATTTGCAGCGGCTAACAGAAGATCACGGCGTCTGCATTTCATCCTGCATCGACTTTTGGGATGACGACCTGATCCTTCAGGCCTTCAACCGCTCGTTGATCCTCGCACCGGAAATTTATGGCAATCCCTGGTTCCTGCGTGACGACGAATATCCCAAGCTCGCCCGCATCTACAATTTGCACAGGCGCTACCGCGACATTCTGATCAAGGGAATCGTCCTCGACGAAAAGCGCTATGGTCCGTTCGCCGTTTCCCGCGGGGACGGGTCCACCCGCCTCGTCACCTTGCGCAACCTCGGCTGGGAACCGGTCACCCACCGCGTGAAACTCGACGCCTCCATCGGCTTCACCGCCGCCGGTCCGGTCGAAGTCCGCCAGTTTCATCCCACGGAGCGGATTCTCGGCACCTTCAAGCCGGGCGACGAGGTGGAGATCGAGGTCCAGCCTTTCCGCAGTTGTCTGCTGTTGGCGGACTCCGCCAAAACGGGAGGCGTCGGCCTCAACGGGTGCAATTACGAGGTCGTCCGTGATGTCCCCGGCAAGGACACCATCATCAACGTGCTGGCTCGTCCCGGCGAAACCGTCAAAGTCTCGCTGGTCTCCGGCGGCAAGTCATTCAGCAAGGCCGTTCTCGATGGCAAGCCATTGCCGGATCTAGCAGAAGGCAAGACTGTCGAGGTTTCATTCCCCGGAAAACCGGATTCCAGTCCATGGCACCGGAGAATCGGTGAGCCAAAAACCTGCGAGGTTCCTGCGGACTCCGAGACGCTCTTCGAAAGCACCTGTTTCGCGGCTGATAATGATCCGCTGGAAATCCGCTCGCTGCGGCGCTCCGGGCCAAGTGAGATCCCGCAGGTGCAAAAAGCCAGGGAGGCGTTCCTCGAACAGCCGATCATGCCCGTCATCGGAATTCTCCAGGAATACCTCTTTGATAACAAGGCCGCGACCGTCTATGACGCGCTGAGTGCCCGCAAGAAGAGCCCTCAGCTTCGCTTCATGCGCATCGACCTTGCGAAGGTTGCTAAAGTCGATCACCTGTTGCTGGAGTCTCCCGCGGAAGGTGACCTGGAGTATGCCACCGTTACTCCGGCCAACATCGTCGAGGTATCTTCGGATCTGATGACATGGGCTCCGGCGAAGCTCGTCCAGGACGGACGCAATGTCCGCATCGAGTGCGATGCCACCAAGCCGATCCGTTACGTGAGAACCGACCTAGTGCCTGCCAAACTGGCGGAAATCCGCGGGTTCTCGAACGGCAAGGAAATGGATCGCGACGGCTGGCGCATGTCCTGGCTGTTCCCTCAATTCAAGCAGCCTCAAAAAGCCTGGTCCCTGCCATTCGCTATCGATCACGCGGCACCCGGAAGTTATCTAACGGTAGCTTGCAACGGCGTCCACGGTCGCGATGGCGTATGGGTGGCGCTGCGGGTCGATGGCAAACATGTCGGAGCACCGATGCGCGCTCCGTCCTATCCGGTCAATCCCTTTGAATACGGCGTTGGCTTGCCCGAGAAGAACACCAGCCACTTCATTCCGGTGACGCCTGAAATGATCGGCAAGAAGTGCGAGGTCGTCGTGCTCGGCATGGATGCGAAGGCACTCGAGTTCACACCGGACGTCTGGCTGACCGCCTATCCGGCACCTTATGTGAAGCGGATCCTCACCTTGTCGGAATAGAAGATGAAAAGTCTCACCGCATTGATCGCCCGAATCCGTGCCAAAGGTCCAGTCCGCTGACTCTGATATATATCTGATTCCATGCATCATCTTCTTTGCATCGCAACCGCTGCACTACTTGCTGCCCAAGGTTCCCTCGCAGCCCGGCAACCCAATTTCCTCATCATCTTCACCGATGACCAGGGCTACGGCGATGTCTCGGCCTATCATGCCTCGGACGTGAGTACGCCCAACATCGACCGAATCGGTCAGGAAGGGATGCTGTTCACCGCGATGCGTGCCAACTGCACCGTGTGCTCGCCCTCGCGCGCGGCGCTCCTAACGGGACGTTACCCGGACCGCGCCGGTGTGCCCGGCGTGATCCGGACGGATCCCGCAAGCTCCTGGGGCTACCTCGATCCTCAAGCATCCACCCTCGCGGACGAGTTGAAGCGCTCTGGCTATCACACTGCCATCGTCGGCAAGTGGCACCTTGGCTTGGAGTCGCCCAACCTCCCCAACGAGCGTGGATTTGACTTTTTCCACGGCTTTCTCGGCGACATGATGGATGACTATTACACCTGCCTCCGCCAAGGGAAAAACTATCTACGTCGTAACTCCGAAATCGTTAAACCGGATGGAAGTCATGCGACAGACATGTTCACGCAGTGGGCCTCGGATTATCTAAAGGAACGCGCGAAAATTCCCGGGCAGCCGTTCTTTCTCTATTTGGCCTACAATGCGCCGCACTATCCGATACAGCCACCTGCCGAGTGGCTCGCAAAAGTCAAACAGCGCGCCCCGCACTTGAGCAAGGGGCGTGCGAAGAACGTGGCGTTGGTCGAACATCTTGATGATGCCATCGGGCGTGTGCTTTCGGTGTTGAAAGAATCAGGCTTGGAGCGGAATACGGTGGTGGTGTTCAGCTCGGACAACGGGGGATCGCTCCCTCACGCGCAGAACAATGATCCGTGGAGAGGTGGCAAGCAGGACCACTACGATGGTGGGCTTCGTGTGCCATTCATGGTGCGCTGGCCGGCAGCGATCAAGGCGGCATCCCGCAGTGACTATCAGGGACTGAACTTCGATGTGTTCCCGACATTTCTCGACATCGCCGGAGCCAAGCCTAACGGTGATCTCGATGCGCTGAGCCTTTTACCGATCCTCCAAGGTCAGGAAATCAAGGCTTCACGCGATTTGTATTTTGTCCGGCGCGAGGGCGGTCCATACGGAGGGAAAAGCTACGAAGCGGTGATTCGAGGCGATTGGAAGCTCATGCAGAACAATCCCTTCAGCCCGCTTGAACTTTACAACCTCAAGGATGATCCACAGGAAGAGACGAATCTCGCAGCGTCCCGCTCAAAGGAATTCAAGCAACTTTCCGATTCGCTGCGCGAACACATCCGACGCGGCGGCTCCACTCCCTGGCAAAAAGAAACACCATGAAACATTCACTCATTCCCGCCCTCGTATCCGCCTTCGGCTTTCTCGTGACGACCGCTGCGGAAGCTTCCAAACAACCCAACATCCTCGTCGTTCTAACCGATGATCTCGGATTCTCGGATATCGGTTGCTACGGCAGCGAGATCGCCACGCCGGCTCTCGATCGTCTGGCATCGAACGGCTTGCGATTCTCCCAATTCTACAACACGGCGAAGTGCCATTCATCCCGAGTAAGTTTGCTCACCGGCCGTTGGTGCCGGCAAGCGGGAGATGAAGGCATGCAGCGCGCGGTGACGATCCCGGAAGTGCTTGCGCCGGCGGGCTATTTCACCGCGATGACCGGCAAATGGCATCTCAAGCAGGAGCCGACCGATTTTGGATTTCGGCGGTATTTCGGCCACCTTTCGGGCGCGACGAATTACTACACCGGCGATAAGACTTTCCGTCTCAATGGCCAGCCATGGGAAGTGCCGAAGAGCGGATTCTATACGACCGTGGCCAACGTCGATCATGCGCTGGAATTCGTGGATGAGGCCCGCAAGGAAAAGAAGCCGTGTTTTCTCTATATCGCATTCAACGCACCACACGCTCCCTTGCAGCCACTGGAAGCGGACTACAAAAAGTATCTCGGTCGCTATGATGTCGGCTGGGATGTCATGCGCGCCGCCCGGGTGGAAAAGCAAAAGGAACTCGGCCTTTTCGGCAAGGAAATCGAGGCCGCGCCGCGCCCGGATCATGTTCCCGCATGGGACTCGCTTGCGCCGGAAAAGAAAAGCTGGGAGGCCCGGCGCATGGCGGCCTACGCGGCCCTGATCGACCGGGTGGATCAGGAAATCGGCCGCTTGGTGAGCAATATCGAAGCGAAGGGGGAACTCGACAACACCCTTATCTTGTTCCTATCCGATAACGGCGCTTGTCCTTACGATCGCAACAACCGCAACACCGATGCGGAACCCTATCTGCCGACCACCAACTGGACGGACAGCACCGGCTGGGCATGGGCGCGCAATTCCCCCTTCCGCTACTACAAGCAGAACCAATTCGAGGGCGGCATCTCCTCACCCGCGATTGTTCACTGGCCAGCCGGCTTGAAAACCAAACCCGGTGCCGTGGTCGATGCTCCGGCCCACCTCGTCGATGTCTTGCCCACTCTCGCAGAAATCGCAGAGGCCAAGATCCCTAACAATTGGCCGGGCCGCGAGCCGACGCCGCTCGCTGGTGTGTCACTCAAACCCATTTTCGATGGCAAACCCATGACGAGCCGGCCACCGATCCACCTGCTTTTCAATACCGATCGCGGCTTGCGTGATGGCTATTGGAAACTCGTTAGCTTCCAGTCCCAGCCATGGGAACTTTACAACATCGCCAAGGATCGCACGGAGTTGCACAATGTCGCCGCTCAACACCCGGAGACGGTCGAACGCATGTCCAAGCAGTGGCACCAAATGGCTGCCGACGTCCTCCATGCCACGACGAAGGAGTGCGCCCCCGTGGCGGGCACCGCGTCTCCCCAAACACACCGCGAATGGACGGGATCGGGCGATGCGGAAAAACCCAAATCGAAGAAGCCCAGGAAATCATCGAAGAAACAACCCGGAAATTGAAACCAAAAAGATCGCCGTTTGGCTCATCATGGCGCTCCCGGGAACGATTCATGCTCCTTCTTGGATCTCGCCCCCTTCGATTTTCCGCCGCCGAATATGAGGAGCAGAGACGAATGGCACGTAGTTAAGCGCGGATCGTGGCTGGAGCGTCCCGCTCCAGACCGTCGTCGAAGCCTCTTGCTTCGAGGCCAATTCTTCGATATCGCCCTTCGCCAGGTGCCATTCGAGCAGGAACCTTCTGGTCCCTTCTTCAACACCGGTGTTCCTCAAACGAAACGATAGTTAGGTCGTTGCTCCTTATGACGGCCGCCCAGGCGGCCGAGACAATATTGCAAATGCCAGAACTAATTTCTTCGCCATCCTAAGCATATGTTTTTTTGTGTCGAAGATGCAGTTCCTCAATCCTGCATGAACAGGCCACCCAACCCGCCACCACCAGCGAACTCCCGCGCCCGACTGCGCAAAACACCGGGTGCAGGAGAACTGAGTTCTTGTGCTCGACTTCTAGGACTAACCTCTTTGATGCCACCTAAAGCCTCTCCGGCCCATGACTTTGGATCGTTCGCCAAAATTCTTATGCGAAACGAAACGCGGAATCGCGGAGAGAAGCGCGGAGGCAAACTTGGTATTTTTTCAACATCTGCGACCCTCTCCCCGGCCTCTGCGTCTCTGCGTTTCGCTTACACCATGAAAGCCGTCCCAAGGGGTTTCTGTTACCATGAAGGATAGCGACAATCATTCTTGTCAAAGAGTCTAGACGCTCAAGATGCGGCGGCTGGATTGAATCGGGGAGCGGTTTGCTTCTTGTTTCCGCATGGATCCAAAGGCTAGTTGAAGCCGTGCAAATATCGTTGTTTGAATCAATCAAGTCGCATGCCATACTGTTGTTCGGCTTGTTGGCGGCGATGTGGGTGGCGGAGGTCGTGGATTTCGTGCTGCCTTTTTCCGAGCTCGACCGGTTCGGGATCCGACCACGGCGTGTGAACGGGTTGATCGGTATTCCGCTTTCGCCATTCTTGCATGTGGGGTTCGGCCATCTGGTGTCGAACTCGGTGCCGTTTCTGGTGCTGGGCGGATGGGTGATGTTCGGCGGGCGGAAGGTGTTTCTGGCGGTCAGCGCCTGGGTGGTACTGGTGGGCGGTTCAGGGGTCTGGCTGCTAGGCGGGGCCGGGACGGCCCACCTTGGGGCGAGTGGGCTGATTTTCGGTTATCTGGGGTTTCTGCTGAGCCGCGGGGTGTTTGAGCGCAGTGTCGGCTGGGTGATGATTTCCGTGGTGATCCTGATTCTCTACGGGGGCATGATCTACGGGGTGTTGCCGGGAGATCCTCGGGTATCGTGGCTGGGGCATACTTGCGGATTCCTAGCGGGGATCGCCGGGGCATGGCTGATGTTTCCGAGGGGTGGCAGGTTGTTTGATCGTGGCGATCCCCGCTCAAGGGCCAACCATGGAGGCAGCGGGAAGTTTTGATCGCGACACTCTAACCACTCCCCATTGCCCTCAAAGCCGCCGCTTGCTAGAACCCACCCAAGCCCATGATCTCCCTCCTGAGACCCCAAGCGCTTCTCGGCCGGTCTGCCAATGGCACTTGGATTTGAGTCTGAATATTGAAATCCAAGGACCGTCTCGGACCCTGATCCGAAGGCGGTCGTAGCGGCGATCACCGGTCGCCGCGAGGCCCATGGGCCGCGTGCGAATTCCACACTGTCCGCAACGAGTAAAAATCCCTGCTCCTGGAAATTAAGCGCATCAAAGACTACCGCCCGCTTACGCCCTTACGCGTCAACATCTGAGAAACCGCTCCAACCACTTCGTCTCTCAACGGTCTTGCCATGACCTGCACACCACCCATTCTGGAGACACTTCTGTCAATTTCTGAAACGCGGAACCCTTTTCGTTTCCACCGGGGAACACTCTAGCAGAGGAATGGGGACACAGGAATCATCTGGAGATACTGCCGTGCGCCACGTTTTGGAGAAATAGCTATGGCAAACGAATCGATTGACCGTCCATCTTCCTCTCATCCCGGCAGGGATCAAAGCCTGTAGCCGGTGGTTGAGCGCAGCGACACCACCGGAAATAAACGCGAGAGAATCCGCATCCCGTGAGGGATGCCAGCCCGATTGGCCGCCGTCCCGCCGCTGGCATCCCTCCCGGTTACAAGTTGGGTGGGGATAGCAACCGGTGGTGTTATTTCAAAAAGCCTGGCTTCTTGTTATTTCAAAAAGCCTGGCTTCTTGTGGCTCTTGGGGTATCGCTTACCCCGGGAATTCAATACGGAGACTCCTTGGCATGGCCGCAGCGTAGGGGAGCGGGGATTTCTGTCAATTTTTGCACCCTGACCCCATTTCCGGTCTAGCCCAACGGCTTTTTCAGGAGCCTCCCGCAAAAGCAAATTCCTAGCAGTCGTTGAATGGTGATGAAGAGCCAATTTTGTCTTGGTGAGTGATTCACCGGGGCCGCGAAAAATAAACCGCCAATGAACGCCCATCGGCGCTATTCATATAGCCCGACCAACGGATGCGAGAATCACTGACAGTTTTCGTCAAACGGCAAGACGCGGTATGGATCTCCTTGCCATCGCCCGCCCGAGTGAACTCCTGTAATATTAACACGCCTTCCGGATTGGTGCCACGTAGCAAATAACGGGCGTTTTTGTCACGAGTGGGGTGGAAATAGTAACCGACCACTTGGTCGCCGCCAAACTCAAGCAAGAAGATGGCTTCCAGTTTACCCACCTTGCCGCCGTAGGCCACAACTGCTTCGTTGTCGCGGTTCGCCTGGGCTTGCCGGATTTGCTCGTCAAGGATGCCCTCCTCCGCTGCTCCGAGAAAACCCGCAGCCTCTGGATCATTTTGCGGACGAGCACTGTTTGGAACACAGAGTTGCCAATCTTTTTGTATTGGTGACGCCCGAAAAATATCAATAACTCCATTGAAACCACTGTCATGCTGGTTGTTTTTCCAGAACTTTGATTTCATTTCTCCAATGGTAGGAACATTGGCTACTTGGGAAGGTGTTCCACCTGCTCCTAAGGGCAGTGGAAGTTTATCCGCTGCCACTACTTGGCCGTCCAGGTTTATTGCACGCCCCTCTTTGCCGAAACTAATTCCGACGGTATGCCACGCGCCAAATCTAAATTTGGTCTCCTTTGCAACCAAATTTCGAACTGGAGTTTGGCCTCCAACACTATCAGCCATCCCGAAAGTCATACTGCCATCTTGACTTACAGTGAACCACGAGCAGCCCGGATACCATGTATCGGGACCCACAGTCGTGAAAATTAAGGCATTTGGCCTATTTGCTGTAAACACGGCTTCTGAATATCCATAAGCACTAGTGACATATATCCGCCATTCAAGTGTCCCCTGTGTGGGAAATCCCTTGGCAAATGAATACTCAATACGACTTTCATTGGCGCGATTGAAGACAGCACCTTTACCGGTAGGGGTTTCAATGTAAGTCACTCCCGAGGCAGCACCTTGTGAACTCGATTCAAATTCCTCCAGAAGCCCCCCCCTCGGAGGATACACTCTATTCTTCTGCGAAGTTGCCCCGCTGTCTCCTTTATCAGGCGTGGTGGACGTTTGTCCGTCCGGGTTAGGTTTATTTCTCAACTCACCCAAAAACTTGAGATTCTGTTTTTCAATTTCCGAAAACTTTTCTTCTATTTTATCCAGATTTAATGCCGGATCCGGACGATACCAAGAATGTCGCATGAACAATTCACGGGTTTCATTTTTCTTAAAATATAAACCATGCCGCGCAAACATCTCGTTGATTGCAAACTGAGTTTGTTCCTTGCTCCAGTTGGAAACGTCGGATTCCAAAATTATTCTGGACCGAGTTTCTGGGTGAACTTCCCCTTCGAAATTTCCAGTAGGCTCCTGCTGATTATAGGTGACTTTTTCACTCGGACTCTTTTGGCTTTCGTCATAAGTAATTTTGTCAGTCTCCAAATCCCAGACGCACCGATAGTCAGAAATCTCAAATCCTAATATTCCAGAAGATGAAATGTATGAGGATACTAGAAGTCGGGTGTCATCTATCCACTCCACGGGCCTTACCCAGCAACGATCAATAGGTGTCTTTCCTTCCAACCGACTGTCATTTCCGAGCGTATTTCCGACTTTTTCTGGGAGTGATTGCGTACCATAGGAAATAATACTACCGTTATTATTTATATGAAACGCGACAACAGTACCAAGATTGCTATTCAGTTTCATTCCCCCAAAATGGACGGATCTTCCACCGGGTGAGATGTTCTTAGCGCCGTCGCCGCGATGATGACTTTTTAGTAGTTCCTTCCCATCAAGGCTCCAAACTGTTTCGCCAGTTTCGGAGGAGAATTCCATCTTGATGGAGTTGATAGGATTATTGGACTTTTCTACGTTTGAACCAATCTGTGGAATACCCTCAGTTTCTTCTCCAGTTTGTTGAGTAGAAAGCAAAGCTTTCAATGCGTCAACTTCTGCTTGAGTGGCCTTTCTGCTTTCTGGTTCTCCTGATTCGGGAGCATGATGCTTGAGAGGAGAATCTTCAGCCGACACTGCAACCATTTCTCCTTTCTCTACCATAGTGTTAAGGAGTAGTTCAAAAATACGATCTCGTTCTGGCTTCCCTACGTTTTTGATTGTACGGTCCAAGGCGTTCTGACCTAATTTTGTTCGGATGCCCAATTCAGCCCCATGGTCCAGAAGCATACGGACGACCCCGAACGAATTACCATCTACCGCCGCGTGGAGAGCGGTCTCACCTTCCGCATCGAGCGCGTTGATGAACGCCCCCTTTCCCAACAAGGTGCCAGCGATTCTCTCGTTTCCTAAGAAAGCGGCAAGATGGAGTGGGAATTTTCCGGATCCATTCGGATTCGGGAAATTCGGGTCAGCACCTGAGCTAATGATTTCTTCCACTCCTGCTTCGTCCTGATCCTTCACATACTGATAAAGTTTCTTGGAGAGCCCTGACCTGTCGGGCGAAGCCGTTGTATTGGAATGAACTTGGGGAGAGGGGTTTACGGCAGAACCGGGAGTGTCGCGATGAAGTAAGGGATATAGCCACATCGCCCTAGATGAGGTCATAGCAAGTATAAATAGCAGGGCCGCCTTCATGCTGCTGCGGTGCCAGACCAGCCATGTGGCGAACAGGGCAGCGAGTATGCACATGGCGATTGGTACTGCTGGGAATGAATTGCCCGTGTGACTATGAAATCCGAGGAAAGATGAAGCGACAAGGAGAAGACCGCATAGGAGAGCCCAATTATGGTTGCTTGACAGCCACTGGCGGAGTGGTTGGAAATCCCACGAAAGCGGCCGCGATACTGGCAGGTCTTGCAGGCTGGTGACGAATCCTTCTTTTTCGCAGTAGCCGTACCCGGATCTTTCATAAAGGCTTCCCAGAAGTATTTCAAGTTCACCAGTGATCGCATTGAAGCGCCAACCGGTTTCCTGCCACTGCTCGTTGATATTAATCTCGATTTTGCCTGAGCTGGAGTCAATCCTAAGCCATGCGTCGCCGTCGAGACCGATCGCTTCCTGCAAGGTCGATTTCATACAGTGGGTAGGGGGTATTTTCTCTGTCCGAGAACGGAGATGACGCACTCGGTAAATGCCAAGACTTCATTTTCCGGCACGCCGGACATTGAGAAATAATAAGGATGCCCGGAAAAATTCAGCACAAGAAAACGCTGGCGTGTGATGAAATAGATGATGACCATGGAAGACCCAATTAGGAATAATGGGGCCAGAAAGTAACTTAATATTTGACTCTGAATGGCAAGGAGCATGACAAATGTTATCGCCATAAGAATGAAGCCGACAACGAGGAGAAGCCATTTGCTTTTATGTTCCATTGAAATACTGGAAAGGTTTGTTAGTTTCGCGATGACACGAGTCTTGGAACTTGAACCGGCGGTGAAGGTGCGTCCGTTGCCATATATGCGGAACGGCGTTAGCACCAGCCTGGTTGATGCGAGGCCCTCTCCCTTGAGCAAGCCCACGAGCGACCTTTGTCCGATGGATGCGAGAATTTCTTCTTTTTCAAATTGGGGGTTGGTAGCTTTGGCGGGTCTGTCAGTCTGAGTTTTGGTAGTGGTTTGGCCGGACGTATTGCTCATTACGGATGCGACTGTCGACCATTCTTCCGCGCCGTCGGCGCGAGCCGGCCAGTCGGATTGAATTCGTCCCTGTGAAATCAGGTTTTTGAGGATCTCGGCAGGGTAGCGGGAACATGTTCCGTCCGGAAAACGGATTTCTAAAGATAAGCCGTTATCCGTTCCCTGGGGTCGGGAATTGGCCGATTTGATGCCGAGGGCGTCGTCGAGTTGATCTGACATGCGATGTGTTCAGTTAGTTTTTTGATACAAGCCTAGAAAAAACAGAAGAAAACTGCCATGGAACGACAACTCTTTGAGCATATACATAATTATCCCAGTACGATCCGAGTAATCTGCCATCTGCCAGCCTTGGATGCGGCCGATGTAAAGAATGGCATGAACGGGGTCAGTCCTTGGATTTAAGTATTTTCTCATACCGCTTCAATCGTTTGCCTTCCTTCGGCTCCCTTCTCATTCGGTGCACCAGTTGGCTCATAGACGAAGGGTGCCCCATTGCCAGACGCTCCGCAATCCATCCGTTGCTCACG